>JAEIGA010018187.1_pt1 | contig 10704 bp, 6 predicted proteins | sample 9270691 | NCBI WGS metagenome assembly JAEIGA01 (sample SAMN17057246, study PRJNA624740) | gut metagenome | biome: biome; isolation source: fecal sample | host: Bos grunniens | place: China: Xizang | collected 2019 | reverse complement strand
AACTTTTAATGCTTGAATAGCAAGCCCGTCAGTATAATCAGTTGCAAGCATAGATGCAATAGCCTCTAATGCGTGGCTCACAGCATCAATACCGCTAGCAGCAGTTAGCCCTCTAGGTGCATTAAGCATCATATTACAATCTACAATCGCCATATTAGGCATTAACTCATAATCAGCAAGCGGATATTTTGTGCCTGTAGTTTCATCTGTAATAACAGCAAAAGGTGTAACCTCACTACCTGTACCTGCTGAAGTAGGCACTGCAATAAAGTATGCCTTCTCACCCATTTTAGGGAAAGTGTAAACTCTTTTACGAATATCAATAAAGCGCATAGCCATATCCATAAAGTCTACTTCAGGGTGCTCATAAAGTACCCACATAATTTTAGCAGCGTCCATAGGTGAACCGCCACCCACTGCAATAATACAATCCGGCTTAAAGTCTGCCATTAATTTAGCACCCTCTTTTGCGCAAGCAAGTGTTGGGTCTGGTGCAACATTGAAATATGTTTGATGAGCAATTCCCATTTCATCAAGTTTATCTGTAACAACCTTTGTGTAACCATTTTCATAAAGGAAATTATCTGTTACTATAAACACTCTTTTCTTATTTAAAACATTACCCAACTCTTCAAGTGCAACTGGTAGACAGCCTTGTTTAATATATACTTTTTCAGGCGCTCTAAACCACAACATATTTTCTCTCCTTTCTGCAACAGTTTTAATATTAAGCAAGTGTTTAACACCCACATTTTCTGAAATAGAGTTTCCACCCCAAGTACCACAACCAAGTGTAAGTGATGGCTCTAATTTAAAGTTGTATAAATCACCAATTCCACCGTGAGATGAAGGTGTGTTGATAAGCACTCTACAAGTCCTCATCTTGTTTTCAAACATAGAAATCTTTTCTGTTTGATTAGTGTTAATATAAATTGAAGAAGTGTGACCAAGCCCGCCATCTAGAACAAGTTTGTGCGCTTTATTAACGGCATCTGCAAAATCTTCCGCTTTGTACATAGCAAGCACAGGAGAAAGTTTTTCGTGCGCAAATTCCTCACTCAACTCTACGCTTTCAACTTCGCCGATAAGTATTTTAGTTGTCTCAGGCACTTCAACACCTGCAAGTGCAGCAATAGTACACGCTTTTTGTCCCACAATTTTTGCATTAAGTGAGCCGTTTACTATAATTGTCTTTCTAACTTTTTCAGTTTCTTCTGCATTTAAGAAGTAGCACCCTCTATAAGCAAACTCCTGCTTCACTTTATCGTAAATATCTTTTAAAACTATTACAGATTGCTCTGAAGCGCAAATCATACCGTTATCAAAAGTTTTTGAGTGAATGATTGAGTTTACTGCAAGGATAATATCTGCACTATCATCAATAATAGCAGGAGTATTACCCGCACCAACACCAAGCGCTGGTTTACCGCTAGAGTATGCACTCTTAACCATACCAGGACCACCAGTAGCAAGGATAATATCTGCCGACTGCATCAAATGACTTGTAAGTTCAAGTGATGGCACATCAATCCAAGAAACAATACCCTCAGGCGCACCTGCTTTAACCGCCTCCTCAAGTAAAATTCTTGCTGTTTCAATAGTTGACTTTTTAGCCCTAGGGTGCGGACTAATAATAATTCCATTTCTAGTTTTTAAAGAAATAAGAATTTTAAAAATAGTTGTTGATGTAGGGTTAGTTGTAGGAATAACTGCCGCCACCACACCGATAGGGCAAGCAATGCGTTTAATACCATACACTTTGTCTTGTGAAATCACGCCGCAAGTACAAGTATCTTTATACTTATTATAAATGTACTCCGCAGCAAAGTGGTTTTTAATAACCTTGTCTTCAACAACACCCATGCCTGTTTCTTCTACAGCAAGTTTTGCTAAACTAATTCTTAAACTGTTTGCCTTTAATGCAACCGCTCTAAAAATCTTATCTACTTGCTCTTGAGAAAAGTTTTCAAACTCCTCTTGTGCTTTTTTCACACTTTTAATAGCACATTCTAAATCTTCAAGCGTTTCAACATTTTTTCTTTCTGTCATAATACCTCCACTTTTCGTTTGATTAAGCATTTTACCGCCAATCAAACACCAAAGAAATTGTACCATTTACAAAAATTATTAGCAAATAAAAAGAAAAGAAATTAAGCACAATCGCTTAATTTCTTTGTTTTTTTGCTTGTTTTTTTGCTTTTCTTTTTTCAATGCTAGCAGGTGAAAAATAAACATAGCAAAATCCGAAAGAAAGCACCATTAATAAGAAAATTATTATCCAGTAAAATGAGCCTATTACAAAAGGCGGCTCGCCACCCACACCGAATATTCCCATAGGTGAAGAGTGGTTTAAAAAGAAGTATGGGTAAGTATCGCCTCTACCAAAATCCACATTCGCATAATGGAGTATGGTGGCAAAAATTAAGTATGCTAGCGGTGGCAAAGTGCATAAAAACGACTTTTTGTACCCTATTTCACACTGCCCTTCATCAACAAAATAATCAATTATAGATAGCAGCGGTGTAAAAACATGTGTCATAAAACTTGAAAGCGTCCACGCATTGTAACCATCATTACCTGCAAAAGGTGCAAGTAAAAAGCAAAACACGAACCCTGTTATTGTAATTGAAACAGTAAAAATAAACTTTAAAACATACACACAATTAACAAGTTTTTCTTTCCCACTTTTAATAAGCGGAAGAAAGAGCATAAATATAAATAACACACCTATCCACACATTTGATAAGTTAGTAAAATAAAGCAATCGCTTAGACCAATCTGAGTAACCATCTCGTTGCGCATTGATACAACATAATATAACACCCGTAAGCGAGAAAAAGACTACTAAACTTTTTAAAACTATTGATAAAATTTTTCTTTTGCTCATAATAAACCTGTAAAAAATTATTTAATACAACAATAATAACACTTTTTTAATTTCAGGTAAATAAATTTTATAATTTTTGCAATATTGACATAGAGGTATAATAATGATATAATTAATGCGTATTAGGAGGTTGTATTATGGCATCATCTATGTTACCTTTTTTAGCGATTACCGCTATTAATCAACGCAATATTATTAATCAACAAAGAATGCAAATCTCTAGTTTGCAAAGCAAATCACGCCGCAACAGCTACTCAAGTAGTTCATATCGTTCTACACCTAAACTTCCTCAAAAAATGTCTGCTATTTTAGACAAAGCAGATGATAGGTCTAAAGGTGTAAGTTACTTTGACCTTCTTGTTGTTAGAGCAATTCATAGTAACGAAAAAGCACAAAGTGTTATTGCTACAATCAATGATAGGTATAACGAAATTAACAAAACTAATTCAGAAAGAGTTAGAGCGGAAATTTTAACAAATGCAGACAAGTCACAACTACTTTATGATAAAGCAAAAAGCCAGTTAGATAAAGTTAAAGAAAGCGGCTTCGACATTACTTATCCTAGAATGGATTATTTTATGGGCTCTAGCAGTGAATCTATTAATATTTTAGTGCGTGATGAAAGAGAGAAAAAAGGCTATTCAGGAAAAAGCGTTGTTTTCCCTTCTAGATATAATGGTATAAAACTTAGTGCAGAAATGTTTAGCGAGGGTAAAGACCCATTCAATGCAAACTTAGAAAAATTCTTGAATGAAAATCCTAATGTTGAGCAAAACCTCCAAACCGCAAAAGAAAACTTTGATAAATTAAATAAAAATAAAATTGCATTATTATTTAGCAAAAAAAGAAGAGAGGCTCTACAAGTTGCGGAAGACGAAAAGAATAAATGGCAAAACACTGCTAATATAAAAGCAGGCATTCAAAAAAATGCAGACTTCTATAATAGTCTTTCACAAGAACAAAAATCTTCATTAGTTGGTTTTTTAACTACTGTTGAAGAAATTAAGCAAGTAGCACTAGAGGCAGATAAATACCTTGATGCACAGCGTTTAATCAATAAAGATAATAGTAGGGCTTGTCCTATGAAAAACATTAGAGAGTATCATTCTGCTGTTGTTAAAGAGGCTGTTGAAGGGTTGTCTAAATCTGATAAAGCCGCTCTTACTCAATTTGAAAATAAAACTGTTACAAAACTAATTTCACTTACAGATGAGCAAGCAGTTGAAATTTTGAAAAACTCTCCTACAACAGAAAGTTCTTTCGAAATTGATGGAAATAAAATTGATACAAGCATCTTGTTTGAAATAAGTGACCACTGCCACGAAAAGATTGAGGCACTTAACCCTACAAAAACAGAGGACAAACAAGAAACAAAATCAAACGATACACAAAAATAATAAAAAAGGCTGAGAAAATTCTCAGCCTTTTTTTATTCTGTTTTGTTGTTTTCTAACTCCTCACTGTTTTTCTCAACATTATTATCTTGAACAAGTTTTTTATTTTTTATGTTTAGTAAAAATCCTAATAACATAATGAAAGCGAAAACAATTAAATAAAATAGCACAGGGAAAGCAAACTCGCCTTTTGCAGCAGCGTCAATACAAGGGAAAACGCCGTGCCCCATTATTGCGCAGAAAACCATAAACACACAAGAAATGATAGCAAAAATAGGAAGAATAAATCTTTTTAAAAGACTTTCATTTTTTTGTTTAACAATCCAATTAATTAGTATAGGAATATAGAAAGCATAAATAGTAACAATAGGAAGTTCCGAACTATCAAACCCAAATATACCAAACCAGTTATTTGTTAAATTTGCACCAAAAAAGTAAAGCAACCATAGTGAGCATAGTAAAAGCCCGATAAAACAAGAATTTGCCGGCATATCTGTTTTGCTATCAATATTTTTAAACACTTCAGGTTTAGGTCCGCAGTCACGAGTTGCAATTCCATACATAGCCCTTGTTGATGCCATTGTTAAACCATTCAGCGTACCAAGGCAAGAAACTAAAACAAACACTGTTAAAATTGTTCCGCCCACTTTACCAAATATGTTAGTAAACGCAACACTTGCACCGCCCTCAATTAAATCGCCCGTGCTTGCCGCCCCTGTAACCCCCACAAAGTAAAGTACATAAATAGCCATAATAGCAATCGCCCCAAAAAGTAGTGCCTTAGGTAAATTCTTTTTAGAATCTTTAATTTCCGAATTAATACTAGTTGCAATAATCCAACCCTCATAAGCAAAAGCGGCGGCAACGATAGCCTTAAACAATGAACCTTTACCTACCGCAACTTGTGTTGCACTTGCAAAATTTTCAACCGTAACACCAGTTACAAGCCCATACACTGTACCTACAATCATTATTATAATTAAAGGTATAAGTTTAATAACAGTTGTAGAAATTTGAAACTTTCCTGATAGTTTAGGTGCTAATGAATTAAGCACAAAAGAGCATACAAGTAAAGTGCCTGCAATTGTCATACACTCTGCTCCCGCAATAGAAAAGCCTACAAGTTCGCAAATGTACCTAGCAGAAACCCACGCCAGCACAGAAGTCATAGCAGGATAATAAACAGTTGTCATAAACCAACCCATATAGTAAGCATACCCTTTACCGCAAGTAGCCTCAGCATAGTCTATTGCTCCATTTGTTTTTTCAAACTTAGTTGCCATAATAGCAAATGTACAAGCACATATAACCATAACAGCACCACCTATAACCCAAGCAAGAATACCTTGCCATACATTTCCACCAGTAACCTCAAGTATGTTTTGTGCCTTGAAAAACACACCGCTACCTATTACAATACCCACAACCATTGCAATAGCGGTAAACAAACCATACTTCTTTTTTAAACCTTTTTCTTCCATAACATTTCCTTTGTAAAAGATATGATTTAATTAAAAGTTAAAATACTTATTTTGTCAAACACTTTTACATTTTACTAAATTAATTCTTCCTACCACCCACACTAACACTTGAAAATAAATAAAAAAACGAAAGCAAGTTACTTTATAGCAACACTTTCGCCTTTAATTTATCCATATTTACCAAGTTTGTAATTTTAATTCAATCACAATATGTTATTTTTGCTTATTCTTTTCATAAAGCATATAGATTTTTTTACAAGAATAATCATTCCCCATTTTAAGACCTAAGCTATTTATAAACTCACTAAGTTTTTCAAACTTTTCTTTTTCACTTAAATCTTTTATGCTTTCGTACTCTTCAATTTCAACAAAGCAACCTTCAAGCCCTTCTACCTTTCCAACAATAACAACTTTCTCACCATTTTTATAAAAACTGTTTTGTTGGCAAAGTGTCATCCAATTAATAAGCCCAGCATTAGAAAGCATTTTAAAGGCAGTAGCAGAGTTATCAACCACTAAACTAGTCTTATCCTCTCCTATAACTTTACCCTCTTCATCTAGTGTCTTTTTCTTATGAACTAGCATTGTTTGATGCATATTATTAGAGGCTTTATCAAACTCTCTTATAATAATGCTACTATCTAATAAATCTTTATAACTTGCTTTTTCAATTTGCTCACTAGTTAATGTAGTAAAGTACCCGTCCTTTCCGGTAAAGGTATCTTTCCACTCAAAGCCTAAACCTTTTAAAACATTTATAATGTTTTCTATCTCATCAAAAATTTGTACTGTAATTTCTGTTTGCGCCATACTGCCCTCCACTTAATTAGTATACCAAATAAAACGATTTCCTCAAACAAATTTTAACTAACACTTTTTGCCTTGCAAAAGGATAAGGTGGGATTAGACATAAAAAAAGCACCCGAAGGTGCTAATTTGGTAGGAATGAATGGGTGCAGGCGGACACATAAACAATTAAAAATTGTTTTCCGCCGTAACGGGAGCAACTTGTTGCGGTCTGGCTCCGACAGGAGTGAACCATCGACCCCCACATCGTCATAAATGCTTGTTGCTTTTTATTTTGACTTCGCAAAATTTTTCAGCACACGCTTTATTCCCCTTCCCTAAAACCTCTCGATTTTTAGAAGCCCTAACATTACCCAGTGGTGCTGCACCACCCTCAAACATTTTATGTTTGCTTTTGCCTTGCAAAAGGATAAGGTGGGGCTAAAGCAAGAAAAAAGCACCCGAAGGTGCAGTTTGGTAGGAATGAATGGACTTGAACCATCGACCCCCACCTTATCAGGGTGGTGCTCTAACCAGCTGAGCTACATTCCTATAAATACTTTAATTAACTTGGGTTATAAGAAAATTAAAGCAATTCCTATTTTTAGAGTTGTTAGGGCAACATGGTGGAGATAACCGGATTCGAACCGGTGACCCCCTGCTTGCAAGGCAGGTGCTCTAGCCAACTGAGCTATACCCCCAAAATGACACGCCTTTAAAACGCTCCTATAGAATAACACTTTCAAAAGGCATTGTCAATATTTTTTTTACATTTTTTTTAGTTATTTAAGAAATTAATAACATTTTCTAGTCTTTGCATTACTTTTTCCTTGCCTAAAGTTTGGATTATTTCGTGTAAATCAAGACTATTTCTTCTTGAAGTAAGTGCTACACGAATGATTGTGCTAAAGTCTGCCACACTACCTTTATAGTTTTCAGGGTTCTTTTTATACTCTTTCATATCAGGGCAGAAACCAACTAGTGCGCAACACTCTTTCATTCTTGCAAACCATGCTTGTTTATCGTCTGCAAAGTCAATATTTTCTTTATACACACTTAAAACTTCTTTAATTGTATCCTTCCCTAAATCGTAATTAAAATCATAATCAGTTAAGGCAATTTCATTAAAGAATGTATCAAACATATAAGCATAAGTATACTTAATATCATTCCATTTATAAATATCTTTTCTAGGTTTTTCGCCACCACGCTCAATAGAGAATACTTTTTCACTATATTCTAAATCGCTGCTAATAACATTATAAACTTCAGTATTATAAACTTTGGCCCAATCAAGCACGCTATCAAGCACTTGTTTAGCAGTAAATCTTGAAATCAAGTTTTTACTAACATCATTAACTTTTACAAGGTCAAACAATGTACCACTTGTGCTCATTTTGTTTAGTTTGAAAGGATACTCTCTCCAATCAACCTCAGGGTTTGCTTTTCTCCATGGCTCAAAATCTGCATTTAAAATAGTTAGTAGGTACTCAATAACAGCATCTGAAGGGTAACCATTTTCAAAGAAGTACTCCACATTCGCCTCAGGGTCTTTTCTTTTACTTAGCTTTCTTCTACTATCACCATCTTGTTTATCTACTTGAGAAACATGCACATACTTAACATGCTTAAATCCTAAAGCGTTGAAAATTTGAAGGTGCTCAGGAAGTGATGAAAGCCAGTCCTCTCCACGAATAACGCAAGTAGTTTGCATAAAGTGGTCATCAATAGCGTGAGCAAAGTTATATGGAGGTGTACCATCTCTTTTTAGAATAACAGGGTTATTGATGTTATCATTAGTTTCTCTTTCACCTTTCATAACATCAAAGTACTTAATTCTATCCCCTGGTTTTGTGTTTACTCTAAGTCTAATAGCGAAAGGTTTGCCCGCTTTAACATTTTGCTCAACCTCTTCATAAGTTAAGCCTGAGCATTTAGCAAACTCACCATAATAACCAAAATAATCACAGCCCATAGCCTTTTGCTTTTCATCTCTAGCACTTTCCTCTTCCTCAGTACAGAAACAAGGATAAGCAAGTCCTTTAGCAACAAGGTCCTTAGCAAAGCATTGATAAATTTGAGTTCTTCTACTTTGAACATAAGGGCCATACTCTCCCTTATCTCCCCCATCTAAAGTTGGGCATTCATCAAACTCAATCCCAAACCTACCGAAAGAAGAAATTAAAAGATTAGCAGTGCCTTCAACCTCACGCTTCTTATCAGTATCCTCAATTCTTAAATAACAAACACCTTTTGTGCTTTTACTTAAAATATAGTTAATTAAACAAGTTCTCAACCCGCCGATATGTAAAAATCCGGTAGGGCTTGGCGCAAACCTTGTTACCTCTTTCCCCTCTTCAAGATTTCTAGGTTTATATAAAGCCTCATAGTAATCTGGAGTTGTAGTTATATTAGGGAATAACAAATCCGCCATTTTTTGATTATCAGTCATATTTTTCTCCATTCAATAAAATTAACTGACTTTCGCCAGTTAATTTTTTATTTATTTTGTTTAGTTGAAATTTATTTATTTTCAACATCAACTGCGTTAACAAGTCTAGTAAAACTATTAACAACATTGATTAAGTCTGTTCTTATAAAATCGTGTACAAACATAAAACTTGCAACTTTGCTAGGCTCTTCATCAGCAAGATTAGTTAAATAAATCTCGTGAAGTTGAGCAGTTGTTTTACCTCTGTATTCCTCATCAGCCTGCATTCTTTTCAATTCTTCCTTATAACCTGCGTAATCAACTTCAGGAGAAAGTTTTAAAAATTGCTCTTTTTGTTGTTTAAAACTTTCAAGGTTGATTTGATAAAGTCTTAAAGCATTTTGAACATTCGCCTTTTTAGTATCAGAGTAATCTTCAATATCTAATTTCACATCTGAAACATTATTATAAGCAGTTATAGCAGCAAGAACTTTATTTACTGTTTCAGAATAAATGTGTTTATTATTAATTCCTTCTTGATAAAGTGCGAACTGAATACCATCAAGTTCAAAAGCAGCGTCTAACACTTCAACAATAAAGTGGTCTGCAGTTAATTCAACATCGCCTGTTTTCAAATCTGCTTGTTTATCATTAACAAAATCTGTTGTAGTAATCAAACTATCATAAATTGTTAAAAATTGATTTGTCATAGCGAAAGATTTTTGAATTACATTTCCATATCTTGCTTTTAAAATTTCAAGATGTGTTTTTAAAATTGTACTATTGTTAACATTACCATTATGCAAGATTGTATCGTTCCAGTAGTTGAGGTCATCAACAGCTTGAACAAGGTCTTTACACGCAGATTTAAAATCATTAAATTTTAAATAAAGTGCGTTTGCTTGCTTTTTAGTAATATTATCACTTTCTGTTTTAAGCAAGTTTCTCCAGTTTACAAAAAGTACTGTAGATTTTGTTGCAATCTCATTATAAAGTTTTAGAACTTCAAAGTGAGATGGTGTACTAACTAATTCGCCGTTTGCGTTATACGCTTTGCCCGAAATTGCTGTTTGAATATTTGGAGCAAATTGGATTTGGAATTCGTGATTTTTAAAAAGTTTAGTTTCAGTTTCAGCATACCTTTCATACGCCTCTAAAACTGCTTTCGCCTCAGAAACTCCCCCTGTTGTACAACCAAAGGCACTAAATGACAGACCGAGAACAAGAATGCAAATAACAAGAATTTTACTTATTAAACTCTTTTTCATATTCTCCTCCTTTTAGTTTAGGCACAAATAACTGCGATATAGTCCTCAATAATTGTAGCATATGCTTTGCTTTCTTCATCTAGAGTTGCTTTATATTCATCACTGCTAATTAATGCGTAAACATTAACTTTTGAAACAGCATCAACAAAATTTGTAGCGCCATAAGCATCAGTATCTTGTGCAACTATTTCTTTTACAGATGGAACATTTGCAGCAACAATTTTTTCAAGTCTTGCAATAACTGCAGTGTCATTAATATTAGCAAGAGAATATTTACAGTAAGCATTTACTAAAACATCCATTGCTAAATCGTAATTATAGATTGAACCATAATAACTTTCTTCTAGACAAGCAAGTAATTTATCATTTAATAAAGAAGCAGAATTGATTTGCTCGCCTACAAGAACTATAACCTCTTGTTTAAAGCCTTCGTAAGCAGCATTTGAATATTGACTTT
>JAEIGA010018186.1_pt1 | contig 10704 bp, 7 predicted proteins | sample 9270691 | NCBI WGS metagenome assembly JAEIGA01 (sample SAMN17057246, study PRJNA624740) | gut metagenome | biome: biome; isolation source: fecal sample | host: Bos grunniens | place: China: Xizang | collected 2019 | reverse complement strand
CTGTTCGGACAAGAATCCCGCCAACTGCGAACTTTTCCTCGTCGAGGGTGACTCTGCGGGCGGTTCTGCAAAACAGGGACGCAAGAACAAGTTCCAGGCTATCCTGCCCCTCCGCGGTAAGATTCTTAACGTAGAAAAGGTAATGTGGCACAAAGCCTTCGAGAGCGACGAGGTGAACAACATCATCCAGGCACTCGGAGTACGTTTCGGACTCGACAGCGAGGACAGCAAAAAGGCAAACATCGACAAACTGCGCTACCACAAGATTATCATTATGACCGATGCCGACGTCGATGGTTCTCACATCGACACCCTCATAATGACACTCTTCTTCCGATACATGCCCGAACTTATCGAAGGCGGCTACCTCTACATTGCCAACCCGCCTCTCTACCTCTGTTCAAAGGGTAAGGTCAAGGAGTTCTGCTACGACGACGAGGCACGTCAGCGCTTCATCGACAAATATGGCAACGGAAATGAAAAGGAGATAACCACACAGCGTTACAAAGGTCTTGGAGAGATGAATCCCGAACAGTTGTGGGAGACAACCATGAACCCCGAGACACGTATCCTCAAGCAGGTTACCATACGCGACGCAGTTGAGGCCGACTACATCTTCTCAATGCTCATGGGAGACGACGTAGGTCCTCGCCGCGAATTTATCGAGAAAAACGCGACATACGCAAACATCGATGCATAATACATTTACAAGGTGCGGCGCATAAAGGCCGCACTTTGTTTTTATAATATCATAAAAAACCGGACAATATGAAAAAGATAGTACTATTGACAACCACACTGTTGCTCGCACTTTCGGCAGCAGCAACCATCGACTACACACATGGTCTCTCCGTGTGGTTCGACACCCCTACAAGCCTTAAAGGCCGTGCAGTATGGTACGGCGGACGTCCCGACCTGTGGCGCGGAAAGGGCAAGCCCGAAAATGCGGGCGACCTCAAAGGTATTGCATACGATGGCAGCACCCTTAAGAGAAACAAACCCGAAAATGCAGGAGGTGTAAACTACAACTACGATCAGGAGTGGGAATCGCAGTCCCTTCCCATAGGCAATGGCAGCATAGGTGCCAATATTATGGGCTCTGTGGAGGCCGAGCGCATCACCTTCAACGAAAAGACATTGTGGCGCGGCGGTCCCAACACCTCCGGCGGTGCCGAATACTATTGGAATGTGAACAAGAAGTCGGCCCATCTGCTGAAGGATATACGTCAGGCATTCGAGGATGGTGACGACGAAAAGGCAGCGAAACTTACACGCGAGAATTTCAACAGCACAGCCTCGTATGAATACTACGGCGAAAAACCTTTCCGTTTCGGTAACTTCACCACCATGGGCGAGTTCTACATCGAGACGGGACACAGCCTTGTGGGTATGGGCGACTATGTACGCGCCCTCTCGCTCGACTCTGCTCTTGCGGTTGTTCAGTACGCTAAGGACGACATCAACTACACACGCCGCTACTTTACATCGTATCCTGCCAATGTGATGGTAATGCGATACAGTGCCGACAAGCCCGGCAAGCAGAATCTTGTATTCAGTTATGAGCCCAATCCTGTTTCCGAGGGCGCAATAGTGAAAAGCGGCGAAAATGGCCTAATATATAAAGGTAAGCTCGACAACAATCAGATGGAGTACACACTGCGCATCGAGAGTGTGGCAAAGGGTGGAACAATCACTGTCAAGGATGGCAAGATATACATTTCGGGTGCCGACGATGTGATATTCTATGTTACAGCCGACACTGACTATAAGATAAATTTCGACCCCGATTTTAAAGACCCTAAAGCATACGTCGGAGTCAACCCCGACGAGACTACTGCCGAGTGGATGAAAAATGCACTGTCCAAGGGCTACGATGCACTCTTCAAAGAGCATTATGCCGACTACTCATCGCTCTTCGGACGTGTGCAGCTGGAGCTTAACCCCAACGCTCCCATGACCCTCGAGTTTCCCGGAGTGAACGACCTTCCCACCCCCAAGCGTCTTGCAAGCTACCGCAAAGGAAAGGCCGACTATGGGCTCGAACGCCTCTATTTCCAGTTCGGACGTTATCTGCTGATAGCAAGCTCACGTCCCGGCAACCTTCCTGCCAACCTTCAGGGAATGTGGCACAACAATGTCGATGGCCCCTGGCGTGTAGACTATCACAACAACATCAATCTTCAGATGAACTACTGGCCTGCATGCGCCACCAACCTCGACGAGTGTGTGATACCTTTGGTAGACTTCATACGCACTCTGCTTAAGCCGGGTGCGGTGACAGCGCAGTCCTACTACGGCGCCCGTGGATGGACAGCCGGCATTTCGGGCAACATCTTCGGCTTCACATCGCCGTTCAGCAGCTACGACATGTCGTGGAACTTCAACCCCATGGCAGGTCCCTGGCTCGCCACACATGTGTGGGACTACTACGACTACACACGCGACATGAAATTCCTTAAAGAGACAGGCTACGAAATTATAAAGAGCAGTGCCATCTTTGCGGTCGACTACCTGTGGAAACGCAAGGACGGCAGCTACACAGCAGCTCCCTCTACCTCGCCCGAACATGGCCCCATCGACCAGGGTGCTACCTTTGTGCATGCTGTCATACGCGAGATTCTGCTCGATGCGATAGAGGCAAGCAAGGTGCTTGGTGTCGATGCCAAACTGCGCAAGGAGTGGACAAATGTCCTTAAAAACCTTGCACCTTATAAAATAGGACGCTACGGTCAGCTGATGGAGTGGAGCAAGGACATCGACGATCCCAAAGACCAGCATCGTCATGTAAACCACCTCTTCGGACTCCATCCCGGACGCACCGTATCGCCTGTGACAACTCCCGAACTTGCCGAGGCATCCAAGGTGGTGCTTGTGCATCGTGGCGACGGCGCCACAGGCTGGAGCATGGGCTGGAAACTCAATCAGTGGGCGCGTCTGCACGACGGCAATCATGCTTACACTCTCTTCAGTAACCTGCTGAAGAACGGCACACTGGATAACCTGTGGGATACACATGCTCCCTTCCAGATTGACGGTAACTTCGGAGGAACTGCGGGTATCACCGAAATGCTGATGCAGAGCCACATGGGATTCATACATCTGTTGCCGGCACTCCCCGACGCATGGAGCGAGGGACGTGTTGCAGGTATCTGCGCCAAAGGTGGCTTTGATGTAGAGATTATCTGGCAGGAGGGTAAGCTCAAAGAGGTTGTTGTAACCTCTAAAAGCGGCTCACGATGCAATCTGCGTTACGGCGATGCAACCCTTTCGTTTGCAACCAGGAAGGGTGGCATCTATCGTGTAGCACTGAAAGATGGTAAATTGGTAAAAGCATAAGTCAAAGATAGACTGCTCTCGCTTCGAAAATTATTGAAGTAAACTTCATAATTCTCGCTCGTTTGTAGCTATCTTTTCATAAAATAGGCTTCGCCTCGGAATAATATTCAAGTAAACTTGATATTCTTCCCTCGGCTTGCGCTATCTTTGTAACAGAAATAATTAACGAAAGATAAATAAGAAAATAATAGAAAAATATGGCTCTAAAAGCAGGAATCGTGGGCTTGCCCAACGTAGGTAAATCAACTCTCTTCAACTGCCTCTCAAGTGCAAAGGCACAGGCAGCAAACTTCCCCTTCTGTACAATCGATGCACAGCAGGGACAGATAACCGTTCCCGACGAACGTCTTACCAAACTCGCAGAACTTGTACATTGCAAAAATATCATCCCCGCCACATGCGACATTGTGGACATTGCAGGACTCGTGAAGGGTGCAAGCAAGGGCGAAGGTCTTGGTAACCAGTTCCTTGGAAACATCCGCGCGACAGATGCCATCATCCACGTATTGCGCTGTTTCGACAACGACAACATTGTGCATGTTGACGGCTCTGTGAACCCTGTTCGCGACAAGGAAATCATCGACATTGAATTGCAGTTGAAAGACCTCGAAACTGTGGAGAACCGCATCAAGCGTGTCGAGAAACAGGCGCGTGTAGGTGGCGACAAGCTTGCAAAGCTCGAATATGATGTGCTTATGCAGTTCAAGGCTGCCCTCGAAGCAGGAAAGTCGGCACGTACCGTAACATTCGACACAGACGACGAGCAGCAGATTGCACGCAACCTCTTCCTTCTCACAGCCAAGCCCGTACTCTACGTGTGCAACGTCGATGACACATCGGCTGCCGCAGGTAACAAATATGTGGAGGCTGTACGCGAAGCAATAAAGGACGAGAATGCCGAACTTCTTATAATTTCGGCACAGGCCGAGGCAGAGATTGCCGAACTCGAAAGCTACGAAGAGAAGCAGATGTTCCTCGAGGATATGGGACTCACCGAGTCGGGTTGCGACCGCCTTATAAAATCAATCTACAGCCTGCTCACATTGCAGACATTCATCACAGCAGGTGAGGTTGAGGTAAGAGCATGGACATTCCGCAAGGGATGGAAAGCTCCCCAATGTGCAGGTGTCATCCACACAGACTTCGAGAAAGGTTTCATCCGTGCCGAAGTAATCAAGTACAACGACTATGTAACCCTCGGCTCCGAGGCTGCTGTGAAAGAGGCCGGAAAGATGAGTGTCGAAGGTAAGGAGTATGTCGTTCAGGATGGCGACATCATGCACTTCCGTTTCAATGTATAATAACGACAGCAGATGACACAACTACCTTGTTACATAGTTTGGGATCCTTCGGAGAGTCTTTTTTCGATATTGGGATTCGAGGTACGTTATTACTCGCTCTGCTGGGTCATAGGGTTGCTCGCAGGCTACAAGATAATGCAACATCTCTACAAACGTCAGAATGTGAGCATGGAGCTTTTCGAACCGCTCTTTATGTATTGCTTTCTGGGCATACTCATTGGTGCGCGACTGGGCCACTGCCTCTTCTACGAATTTGAATACTATTCGGGACACATACTTGAAATGCTCCTACCCATGAAAGAGACTGCCGACGGATGGAAATTCATCGGCTACCAGGGACTTGCAAGTCATGGAGGCACCATAGGACTCTTTATTGCCTTGTGGGTATATACCCTGCGTACCAAATTGTCGTTCCCATGGTTGCTGGACAATATTGCCATCACCACCCCCATAGTCGCAGGAATGATAAGAATGGGCAATTTCTTCAATTCCGAGATTCTGGGTAATGTAACGGATATGCCGTGGGGCGTGGTATTTGCTCAGGTCGACCAGTTGCCGCGTCACCCTGCTCAGCTCTACGAGGCGATAGCCTACTTTGTAATATTCATCGGCGGATTGCTGCTCTACCGTAAATACCCATCGAAGGTCGGAAGTCTCTTCTATTTCGGCTATTGCCTTGCAACCATCTTTACATTCCGCTTCTTTGTGGAGTTCCTCAAGGAGGTGCAGTCATCGTTCGAAGAGGGCATGGCTCTGGACATGGGACAGTGGCTCAGTATTCCCTTTATGATTATCGGAATCACCTGCATGGTAAAGGGGTTCAGGAAAGAGACCGCTAAAAAGTAAATATCTGTTTTTTGTAACAGTAAGTAAATAAACACAAACAACAACGATAATGGCAGTAAATAATGAAATGATATTCGGCGTACGCGCCGTCCTCGAGGCTCTCGACGCAGGAAAAGAGATAGACAAGATACTTGTGAAACGCGATATTCAGAGCGAACTTTCACGCGAACTGTTTGCAGCCCTGAAAGGTCGCACCATCCCTGTGCAGCGCGTGCCGGTGGAGAAACTCAACCGCATAACACGCAAGAACCATCAGGGAGTGATTGCGTTTATCTCGGCAGTCGAGTATGCAAGCATCGAAACAGTGGTACCCACACTCTTCGAAGAGGGCAAGAATCCTCTGCTGGTTCTTCTCGACGGCATCACCGATGTACGTAACTTCGGCTCCATTGCCCGCACATGCGACTGTGCAGGTGTCGACGCCATAATCATCCCCTCGCACGGAAGCGTCACCGTAAACGCCGACGCCGTAAAGACCTCTGCCGGTGCATTGCACACACTTCCCGTCTGCCGCGAAAAGAATATCACAGAGACAATAAAATATCTCAAAGCAAGCGGACTGCGCATTGTATGTGCCACCGAGCGCGGCAAGATGAACTACACACAGAGCGACCTCAACGCCCCTCTCTGCATAATCATGGGTGCCGAGGATACGGGTATTCCTGCCGAACACCTTGCACTGTGCGACGACTGGGTGTCAATTCCCCAATATGGAAAAATTGAGTCACTTAATGTGTCGGTAGCCACAGCAGTCATACTTTATGAGTGTGTACGTCAACGCCATCCGGCAGAATAGTTTCATAGAAAATAGCATAGAATGAAGAAAATATTTCTGTTCATCATACTCGCGGCACTCTTTGTGCAAGCCTTTGCCAAGATACCCAAAAAGGCAGGCAATGTCCGCAATTCGGTGGCAAGCATTCTCGTCTACAAGAACGGCGAACTGCTGCGAAGCGGAATCGGCGTCCTTGTGAATGTCGATGGCGAAATGTTGTCCTCCTACTCGCTGTTTGTCGATGCTGACAGTGCTGTTGCCATTGACACACGCGGTGTTGTACGCCCCGTCATCAAAATCCTCGGTGCCGACGAGACCTACGACTGCATACGTCTGAGCATCCAGCCCGACAAGAAACTGAAGCCTGTCGAATATTCGTCACGTCCTGCCACCAACGGCAACATACTTTATATGGTCGGTTACGGCGTTAAAAAGAGTGGGGCAGTGGAAGAGGCAAAGGTGGAAAAGACCGACACCATCAGCGGTTCTCACCACTACTACACACTTCGTCTGCCCTTGCAGGAAAAATATATCTCGGCACCGCTTGTCGACGCCGAAGGACAGCTTGTGGCGCTGCTGCAATCTATCGAAGCCGACGACACACTGCACAGCTATGCTCTTGCAGCCAACTATGCAAAGTCGTTGACCATCAGAGCCACCAACTACAACAGCGAACGCTTCTCGCGCATAGGCATCAGAAAGGCTCTTCCTGTCACCGAAGAGGAGGCTCTCTCCTGCCTGTTGCTGCAGTCATTCTCCAGCGACAGCAGCGCCTACAAAGCCATGCTCGACGAGTATGTAGTTCAATTCCCTGAGAGCCATCAGGGACATCTCTACCTTGCCGAGTACAATGCCATCCGCATAAAAAAATATGATGCAGCCGAGGCAGGTTGGGAAAAGGCTCTTGCTCTTGCAGCCAACAAGGGCGACGTACTCTATCACAAGGCAAACACTATTTATGCCCACAAACTCTATGCCGACACTGTTGCCAGTGCCACCTTCCCCATAGATTCTGCACTTGCATGCGTCAATCGCGCTCTGGAGGTTGAGAATCTGCCCATATATACCCGACTAAAGGGTAATATCCTTTACACCAAACGCGACTATGCAGGTGCGTTCGATTGCTATTCGGCGCTCACCTCCACCAATCTCTGCGATGCCGAATTATATGCTATTGCTGCCAACTGCAAAGAGCTGCTGGGCGACCCCGATGCAGCCATTCTGCACCTCGACAGCGCCATTGCAACATTTGGTCAAGTACCCATTGCTGCCATGGCACCCTATGTGCTCAACCGTGGTCTTGTAAAGAACAGGGCAGGACGTTACCGCGAGGCGGTTCTCGACTATAATGCCTATGCCAAACTGCTTGGCAACAGAATGAATGCCAACTTCTACTACTTGCGCGAACAGGCAGAATATAGCGGTAAGATGTATCGTCTGGCGCTTGCCGACATCGATGTAGCGCTGGCTCTTGAACCCGACAACATCACATTCCTTATCGAAAAGGGCCGCATCTGTTACAGAGTGAACATGATAGACGAAGCTCTGCCTGTGCTTGCAAAGGCAATGGCTGTTGCACCCGAGAACCCCGATGCCTACTATCTGATGGCGCGTTGCCAAATGCTTAAGGGCGACAATGCCGCAGCTAAAGAGAATCTCCAAAAAGCTGTAAAGTACGGACATCCAACAGCTGCCGAGACATTGAAAAATATAAAATAATACTAAATATCAACGACTATGAAATTAACAAAGACTCTGTTTCTTGCAGTAATGCTGACACTGGTCGCTGCCTGCACTTCTAACGAGTGTCCACAGAAATGCAACGGCAAGGGCTGTTGTCTCGGGACAACCGAAAAAGAATTATCGTTCGAATCATCCGATAAAAACCTTGAACTTGCCTTCCTTTGGGGGCGCAAGATGGCTCTCTCCTATGCCCATGATGGCGGCGACCCCGTAGGTTGCTGGTACGAGGCTGCTCTTCCCCGTCGCAACGCCTTTTGCATGCGCGATGCCGCACATCAGAGTATCGGTGCCGAAATTCTCGGTCTCTCCAAGCACAACTACAACATGATGTCTAAATTTGCCGCGAACATCAGCGAGGCAAAAGACTGGTGTACATACTGGGAGATAGACAAGGATGACAATCCCTGTTCGGCAGACTACGAGAATGACAACGATTTCTGGTACAACCTCAATGCAAACTTTGACGTGATGTATGCCTGTTGGCGACTCTACGAGTGGACAGGCGACAAACGCTACATCGAGGATGCTGCGTTCACCAATTTCTACTCACTCTCGGCAAAAGAGTATGTCGACAGTTGGCAGCTCAACCCCGAGCAGATGCTCACTCGTACACGCGAGGTTAATCGCAAGGCAGAGGCCAAAAGATTCGGTATTGCTCGCGGTGTTCCCTCTTATGTAGAGTCATACGGTGGCCTTTACAGCAGTTCGGACCTCGTGGCAACCATCTATGGCGGTTACGATGCCTACAGCAAGATTCTTGCAGTGGCAGGCAACAGCGAGAAGAGCGCACAGATGGCAGCCCGTGCCGAAGAGTACCGCAAACACCTCGACGAGAAATGGTGGAGCCCCGAAATAAATGCCTATCACACATTCTGGACAAACAAAGGTGAATTTGCCGATGGCGAGGGTTTGACACATGTAATATGGTTCGGTGCAGTGAAGGATGCTGCACGCATCAAAGGCACAGTAGAGAAGATGCTCGCCCGCAAAGAGTGGAACATCGAGAATATCTCATACTTTCCCCTCCTTTGGTACCGTTACAACTACAACGACGAAGCATACAACATCCTCAAAGATATCGTCATTGCCAAACGATGCGACTATCCCGAGGTTTCATACGGAATGGTCGAGGGCATCATCAGCGGAACAATGGGTATAGAGCCCAGCGCATCTAAAAAACGCATCACCACATTGCCCAAAATCACCGGCGACAACTATCTGCAAATAAGCAATCTGCCCGTTCTTGGCGGTACAATCAACGTTCGTCACAACAATAACCAGTGCTCGGCATTGCTCAACAACACTCCCGAAAAAATTACCTGGGAAGCAGCTTTTGTCGGTGACTACGAGAACATCGCTGTCAATGGTGAAAGCACAAAGGCTATGAAGCGTACCGACGCAATGGGACAGACAATCTCATACGTAGAGGTTGAATTGTCAAAAGGCGAAAAGGCCTGCTGCTCTGTGAAGTAACGTGGACATCAAAAAATATATAACGTTAGTTTCTCTTGTCGCGTCCTAATTTTTCAGGACGCGACATTTTAATATACTTGGTATATAATAACACCGAAAAATGTCACCCCGGAAATAAAAGATTCTTATAAATAACAAATATCATGAAACGACTGTTTTCAACATTTTTTTTGCTTGTGGTGTTACTTACAAAACTCTCGGCGCAATATTTTATCATTGACACACTAAGATTGAGCAAGGCCTATCATGAATTATTGCAGAATCCTCAATCGGACAAGAAACAGAAAGAATTTTTCAATGCGTTTCCAAATAATTGGGAAGAGTATTACGATACATACAAATTTTGTAGCAAAAAGGGTTACGACCTATCTATGTACAATATGGCGCATAAGCATGTCGAAGCATTGGAAATTTGCTCGGCAATAAATGATACTGTTTTTTGCAATAGACTGATAGCCTTATCTGTAGGTGCTTCGCTTGACGCCGACGCTCCCAACTATTTGAAAGGGTTGCTGTGTAGCACTATGAAAAATAGAAGCGATGTATTTATGCATTGTTTGTCAAAAATAGAAAAAGGACACCAGATGCAATTTTGGCAATTCTATTGGTCGAGCATTATGGATAATGACGAGAAGAAAAAAGAGTTTAAGATATTGTATAGAAAGTACAAAAGAAAGTTTCCCCAAATGACGAAGAGAATGGGTGTCGCTTATAAAAATTTCAGTGATGGCGTTCTTTTTATTTCAACGTTCTACGATAAAATGAAAGGTAAACAATGATGCAAAATTCTTGATAGTCTTGTATAATTTGTTGATTGTATATCTATGTTCTTGCAGGACCATCACATGAACTTAAACTCGATAATCACACTTTGGTGAAAGTTTTTGAAAATATAACTTCGCCCTCGCAGATCCTTTCTGCGGGGGCGTTGTGCATTTAATGCCTGATTGTAATATACTGTTTTAATAGCGTGAGTTCGAAATAAGAACAGCCATTGCTGTGATTGGAACTCCCTCCGATATTTTCCATAGAAAAATATTGGTGTCCGATAAAAGTTTAAAAGGGTATAAAAGTGTGTCTCAATCCGCAGTATTTATGCGGTTCCATCCATAGCATTGGTAACTTAAAACTCAACCGGCACCGTAAGCATCACAGCCGAGAGTCCGTCTGTTTTTCGGATTAAGTGCGAAGGTTTGTGCAAACGAGCGTAACGCAAGTTTACTTGCAAGT
>JAEIGA010018185.1_pt1 | contig 10705 bp, 20 predicted proteins | sample 9270691 | NCBI WGS metagenome assembly JAEIGA01 (sample SAMN17057246, study PRJNA624740) | gut metagenome | biome: biome; isolation source: fecal sample | host: Bos grunniens | place: China: Xizang | collected 2019 | reverse complement strand
TTTTATGGCAAATCAGAAGATGAGAATCATCCTCAAAGCGTATGATCATGAAATGGTGGATGCGTCCGCTAAGAAGATCATCGAAACAGTTCGGAAGAATGGATCTGAGGTCAGCGGACCGGTACCGCTTCCCACGAAGAAGGAAGTTGTTACAATCCTTCGTGCGGTACACAAATACAAAGATTCCAGAGAGCAGTTCGAACAGAGAACACACAAGAGACTGATCGATATCATCGCACCGACACAGAAGACAGTTGATGCTCTGACAAGACTGGAAGTTCCGGCTGGTGTTAGCATTGATATTAAGATGAAGTAACATTCTAGAATGAGCGCGAAAGCGTTCCGCTGTAGAAGGAGGAAAATTATGAAAAAAGCGATTCTGGCAACCAAGATCGGGATGACCCAGATCTTCGATGAAAGCGGAGAGATGATCCCGGTTACCGTACTGCAGGCTGGTCCTTGCTGTGTAACACAGATCAAGACAGAAGAAAACGACGGTTACTCTGCAGTTCAGGTAGGATTTGTGGACAAGAAGGAAAAAGCAGTCAATGTTGATGCAACCGGAAGAAAAGAAGTCCGCAACCGTCATGGCGTAAACAAACCGCAGAAAGGACATTTCGATAAGGCCGGCGTATCCGGAAAGCGTTTTGTCCGCGAGTTCAAGTTTGAAAACGCTGCAGATTACAATCTGGCTGATGAAATCAAAGCAGATATCTTTGAAGCCGGCGATAAGGTCGATGCAACTGCAATCTCCAAAGGTAAGGGATTCCAGGGCGCGATCAAGCGTCACGGACAGCACAGAGGTCCGATGACACACGGTTCCAAGTTCCATCGCCATCAGGGTTCCAACGGCGCATGCTCCAGCCCGAGCAAGGTATTCAAGGGCAAAGGCATGCCGGGTCACATGGGAAGCGTGAAAGTAACTGTTCAGAATCTGGAAGTTGTTCGCGTTGATGCGGAGAACGACCTGCTGCTGATCAAAGGCTCTGTACCGGGCCCGAAGAAAGCACTGGTTACAATCAGAGAGTCTGTTAAGGCTTAACGCTTAGTGAGGAAAGGAGGACATACAGATGGCAACCGTATCTGTTTATAATATGGCTGGCGAAGAAGTGGGAACGATCGATCTCAATGATGCAATCTTCGGAGTAGAGCCAAACGAGCATCTGTTACATAAGGCAGTCGTTGCACAGCTGGCAAACAACCGCCAGGGCACACAGAAAGCCAAAACCCGTTCGGAAGTATCCGGCGGCGGAAGAAAACCTTGGAGACAGAAAGGAACCGGACATGCAAGACAGGGTTCTACAAGATCTCCGCAGTGGACAGGCGGCGGCGTTGTATTCGCACCGGTACCGCGTGACTACACACAGAAGGTAAACAAAAAGGAAAAGAGAGCAGCATTAAAATCTGCACTTTCCGCAAAAGTTGCTGACAGCAAGTTCGTTGTTCTGGATGAACTGAAGCTGGATGCGATCAAGACAAAGGATTTCGTAAACGTGCTGAACAACTTAAACGTTGCAAAAGCGCTGGTCGTATTAAATGACAATGATGAGACCGTCATCCGCTCAGCTGCAAACGTAAAAGATGTCAAAACCGCACTGACGAATACCATCAATGTATATGACATCCTGAAATATGACACAGTTGTCGTAACAAAGGATGCCGTTGCAACCATCGAGGAGGTGTATGCATAATGGCAAACATTCAGTACTATGACGTAATCCTCAAACCAGTGGTTACAGAAAAAAGCATGAATCTCATGGCAGAGAAAAAATACACATTCCTGGTTCATCCGGAGGCAAACAAAGCCATGATCAAGGAAGCTGTAGAGAAGATGTTTGACGATGTCAAGGTAGCAAAGGTTCGCACAATGAACCAGACAGGCAAAACAAGCCGTCGTAACACCCGTCAGGGCGTGATCAGCGGAAAGAAAGCCGATACCAAGAAGGCAATCGTCACACTGACGGAAGACAGCAAGGATATCGAAATCTTTGCAGGTCTGTAATTGAAAGGAGCATACAATGGGAATCAAAACTTATAACCCGTATACACCTTCCAGACGTAACATGACCGGCTCTGATTTTTCCGAGATCACAAAAACAACTCCGGAGAAATCCCTGCTGGTATCATCCTCAAAGACGGCTGGAAGAAACAACCAGGGTAAAATTACAGTAAGACATCGCGGCGGCGGTGCAAAGAAAAAATACAGAATCATCGATTTCAAGCGTAACAGCAAAGACGGTATGCCGGCAAAGGTAATCGGTATCGAGTACGATCCGAACCGTACAGCGAACATCGCACTGATCTGCTATCAGGATGGTACAAAGGCTTATATCCTGGCACCGCAGGGTCTGACAGACGGCATGACCGTTGTCAGCGGACCGGAAGCAGAAGTTCGTGTAGGCAACTGCCTGCCGCTCGCAAACATTCCGGTTGGTACACAGGTTCACAACATCGAGCTGCATCCGGGTAAGGGCGGACAGATGGTTCGTTCCGCAGGCAACTCCGCACAGCTGATGGCTAAAGAAGGTAAATATGCAACGCTTCGTCTTCCCTCCGGTGAGATGCGTATGGTTCCGGCAAACTGCCGCGCCACGATCGGCGTAGTCGGCAACGGCGACCATAACCTGATCAATCTAGGTAAGGCAGGCCGGAAACGCCACATGGGCATCCGCCCGACCGTCCGCGGTTCTGTTATGAACCCGAACGATCATCCGCATGGTGGTGGTGAAGGTAAGACCGGTATCGGACGTCCGGGTCCGTGTACACCTTGGGGTAAGCCGGCACTTGGCCTGAAGACCAGACCGAAGAAGAAAGCATCTAACAAACTGATCGTCAGAAGAAGAGACGGCAGAGCCATTAAGTAATTAGGGAGGTAAGAAAATGGGTCGTTCATTAAAAAAAGGACCTTTCGCAGACGAAAGCTTATTAAAGAAGATCGATGCAATGAATGAATCCGGCGACAAGCAGGTCATCAAGACCTGGTCCCGTCGCTCCATGATCTTCCCGTCATTCGTCGGACATACCATTGCCGTACATGACGGCAGAAAGCATGTTCCGGTATACATCACGGAAGACATGGTTGGACATAAGCTCGGTGAGTTCGTCGCAACCCGTACCTACAGAGGACACGGTAAAGACGAAAAGAAGAGCGGTGTAAGATAAACTTAAAGGAGGCTATAAAATGTCAAGAGGACATAGATCCCAGATCAAAAGAGAGAGAAATGCGAATAAAGACACCAGACCTTCTGCTAAGTTATCTTACGCAAGAATGTCTGCGCAGAAAGCAGGCTTCGTACTCGACGCGATCCGCGGCAAGGACGTAGCAACTGCACTCGCTATCGTAACCTACAATCCTCGCTACGCTTCCAGCGTGATCAAAAAGCTGTTGGAATCTGCAATCGCTAATGCAGAAAACAACAATGGACTGAGAGCAGATGACCTTTATGTGGAAGAATGCTACGCAAACAAAGGTCCGACAATGAAGCGTATCCGGCCAAGAGCACAGGGCAGAGCTTATCGTATCGAAAAGAGAACCTGCCACATTACGATCGTGCTGAACGAGAAATAGGAGGAGTATTATGGGACAGAAAGTAAATCCCCATGGTTTACGAGTAGGAGTCATTAAAGACTGGAGTTCAAAATGGTATGCGGAAGACAATTTCGCAGACCTTCTCGTAGAAGATTACAATATCAGACAGTTTCTGAAAAAGAAATTATACAGTGCAGGAATCTCTGATATCCAGATCGAGCGTACCAGTGACCGTGTAAAAATCACAATCTACACCGCAAAACCGGGCGTTGTTATCGGTAAGGGCGGCGCAGAGATCGAGAAGGTGAAGAAAGACCTTCAGAAGTTCACTGACAAGAAGCTCATCGTAGACATCAAAGAGATCAAAAGACCGGACAAAGATGCACAGCTTGTTGCAGAAAACATCGCTGCACAGCTGGAAAACCGTGTATCCTTCCGTCGTGCAATGAAATCCTGCATGGGAAGATGCATGAGAGCCGGCGCACTTGGAATCAAGACATCCGTTTCCGGACGTCTGGGTGGTGCTGATATGGCACGTACCGAGTTCTACAGTGAGGGAACCATCCCGCTGCAGACACTGCGCGCTGATATCGACTATGGATTCGCTGAGGCAGATACAACCTATGGTAAAGTAGGTGTTAAAGTCTGGATCTACAAAGGCGAAATCCTTCCGAAGAAAGCAGAAGGGGGAGATAGATAATGTTAATGCCGAAAAGAGTAAAACATCGGAAACAGTTCCGCGGATCTATGGCCGGCAAACCGACCAGAGGAACACGGATCACCAATGGTGAATTTGGTATCGTTGCTACCGAACCCTGCTGGATTCGTTCCAATCAGATCGAGGCAGCCCGTGTAGCGATGACCCGTCACGTAAAGAGAGGCGGTAAAGTCTGGATCAAGATTTTCCCGGACAAGCCGGTTACCGCAAAACCTGCTGAGACCCGAATGGGATCCGGTAAAGGTGCCCTGGAGTACTGGGTAGCAGTTGTTAAACCGGGACGCGTACTTTTCGAGATTGCCGGTGTACCTGAAGACACAGCCCGTGAAGCTCTGCGTCTTGCATCGCACAAGCTGCCATGCAAGTGCAAGGTTGTTTCCCGTGCGGATTTAGAAGGCGGTGAACAGTAATGAGATCAAGTAAATATTTAGAAGAATTAAGAAATTACGACGCTGCACAGCTGAAAGCACAGCTCGTAGATGCAAAAAAAGAACTCTTTAATCTGCGTTTCCAGAATGCAACAAACCAGCTGGAGAACACAGGAAGAATCAAAGAAGTCAAGAGAAATATTGCCAGGATCCAGACTGTTATGACCGAGAAGGCGGAATAGTCACAGGAAAGATCCTTGAAAGGAGACCATTGTGGAAGAAAGAAATCTGAGAAAGACGCGTGTCGGAAAAGTGGTCAGCGACAAGATGGATAAGACGGTCGTGGTTGCTATTGAAGACAGTGTAAGACATCCACTTTACAATAAGATCGTAAAAAGAACGTACCGCCTGAAGGCACACGATGAGAACAATGAGTGCGGCATCGGCGACAGAGTACGTGTGATGGAGACCAGACCGTTATCCAAAGATAAGAGATGGAGACTGGTCGAGATTATCGAGAAAGCAAGATAAGGAGGCTGTCAGTATGATTCAGCAGGAAAGCAGACTGAAAGTAGCCGACAATACCGGAGCAAAAGAAATCCTTTGCATCCGTGTTATGGGCGGCTCGACCAGAAGATATGCACACATCGGTGACATTATTACTGCTACGGTTAAAGATGCAACACCAGGCGGCGTTGTCAAAAAAGGTGATATCGTAAAAGCAGTTGTCGTTCGCACAAAGAGAAGCACACGTCGTAAAGACGGTTCTTACATCAGCTTCGACGAGAACGCAGCAGTCATCATCAAAGATGACAAGACACCGAGAGGAACCCGTATTTTCGGACCGGTAGCAAGAGAGCTTCGTGAAAAACAGTTCATGAAGATCGTTTCTCTGGCTCCGGAAGTATTGTAGGAGGTACGATCATGCAGAAAATCAAAAAAGGTGATACCGTTCGCGTGATCGCCGGAAAAGATCTCGGAAAAGAGGGAAAGGTTCTCTCTGTTGATCCGAAAAAAGACACCGTAATCGTTGAAGGTGTAAATCAGCGCACAAAGCATGTTAAGCCCGGCGCAGGCAACCCTGCAGGCGGCATTATCACAGAAGAAGGTCCGATCCATGTATCGAACGTAATGTATCTGCACAAAGGCGAAGCAACAAGAATCGGCTTCAAATTTGACGGAGACAAGAAAGTTCGTTATGCAAAGAAGACCGGCGATGTGATTGATTAGGAAAGGAGGGCTTAACATTGAGCAGACTGAGAGAACAGTACGAAAATGAAATCGTTGATGCGATGATCAAAAAATTCGGCTACAAAAATGTTATGCAGGTTCCGAAAATTGACAAGATCGTAATCAACATGGGTGTTGGTGAAGCAAAAGAAAATGCCAAGATCCTGGAGTCCGCTATGAAAGACCTGGAGATCATCTCCGGTCAGAAACCGGTCATCACAAAGGCTAAAAAATCTGTTGCGAACTTTAAGATTCGTGAGGGTATGCCGATCGGATGTATGGTTACACTCAGAAGTGAGCGTATGTATGAATTCCTGGATCGCCTGGTTAACCTGGCACTTCCGCGTGTCCGCGACTTCCGCGGCGTGAATCCGAATTCCTTTGATGGACGTGGAAACTACTCCATGGGTATCAAAGAGCAGCTGATCTTCCCGGAAATCGAGTACGATAAGGTTGATAAGATCAGAGGTATGGATATCATCGTTGTTACCACAGCTCAGACAGACGAAGAAGGACGTGAGCTGCTGGCACAGTTCGGTATGCCATTTGCACGTTAACAGGAGGATAGGATAGTGGCAAAGAAATCTATGAAAATCAAACAGCAGCGTAAGCAGAAATTCTCCACCAGAGAATACAACCGCTGCAAGATCTGCGGACGTCCGCATGCATACCTTAGAAAATACGGTATCTGCAGAGTATGTTTCCGTGAGTTGGCTTATAAGGGCGAGATCCCGGGCGTAAAGAAGAGTAGTTGGTAAGGAGGAAATAATCATGACAATGAGTGATCCGATTGCAGATATGCTTACAAGAATCCGTAACGCCAATACTGCAAAACATGACACAGTAGATATTCCTTCTTCAAAAATGAAAGTAGCCATTGCTGACATTCTGGAAAAAGAAGGCTATATCACAAAATATGAAATCGTTAATGAAGGCGGCTTTGATGTGATCCATATCACACTGAAATATGGCGCAACAAAGAATGACAAGATCATCAGCGGCATCAAGAGAATCTCTAAGCCGGGTCTTCGTGTTTACGCAGGCAAAGATGAGATCCCGCGTGTGCTTGGCGGTCTGGGTGTAGCAATCCTTTCTACAAACCAGGGCGTGATCACAGACAAAGAAGCTAGAAAATTACAGGTTGGCGGCGAGGTACTGGCATTTGTTTGGTAAGCCGGCAGCGACTATGAAAAAATTGGAGGTACGGGCATGTCACGTGTAGGAAGAATGCCAATCGCGATCCCGGACGGCGTAACCGTTACGATCGCAGAAAATAATCTGGTGACAGTTAAAGGACCGAAGGGAACACTTGAGAGAGTGCTGCCGGAGGAAATGACCATTAAACAGGAAGGTGCGGAGATCATCGTTGAGCGTCCGAATGATCTGAAGAGAAACCGGGCACTCCATGGTCTGACCAGATCACTGATCAATAACATGGTAGTAGGTGTTCACACCGGCTATCAGAAGAATCTTGAATTAAACGGTGTTGGTTACCGTGCGATCAAGCAGGGTAAAAAGCTGACACTTCACCTTGGATTCTCTCATCCGGTAGAGATGGAAGATCCGGAAGGTGTAGAAGTAGAAGTTGACGGTAACAAAATCATCGTCAAAGGTATCGATAAGGAAAAAGTCGGCCAGTATGCGGCTGAAATCCGCGACAAGAAACGTCCGGAGCCGTATAAGGGCAAGGGCATTAAGTATGCTGATGAGCATATCAGACGCAAGGTTGGTAAGACCGGTAAGTAATTAAAGGAGAGGCATAGAAATGGTTAATAAAAAATCCAGAACTGCAAATCGTGTAAAAAAGCACGCAAGAGTTCGTAAAAACTTAGCAGGTACTGCCGCAAGACCGCGTCTGGCTGTATTCAGAAGCAACAATCATATGTATGCTCAGATTATCGATGACGAGGCCGGCCGTACACTGGCAGCAGCTTCCACTCTTGAAAAAGAAATCAAAGAAGCCTGTGAGAAGACAAACAACGTAGATGCAGCCGCACAGGTTGGTACCGCGATCGCAAAGAAAGCGCTTGCTGCAGGTATCACAACAGTTGTATTTGACCGTGGCGGTTTTATCTATCAGGGTAAAGTACAGGCACTGGCAGACGCAGCACGCGAAGCCGGATTAGACTTTTAACAGGAGGGGAGTAACACATGAAACGTACAATTATTGATGTTGACCAGCTCGAGCTGGAAGAAAAAGTTGTAACGATCAAGCGTGTCACCAAAGTAGTAAAGGGTGGACGTAACATGCGTTTTACAGCCCTTGTAGTTGTAGGTGACGGCAATGGTCATGTTGGCGCAGGCCTGGGCAAAGCAACTGAAATTCCGGAAGCGATCCGCAAAGGAAAAGAAGATGCGACAAAGCGCCTGATCGAGGTTAAGCTGGATAAGAACAACAGTATCACACATGATATTGTCGGAAAGCATACCGGCGCACACGTACTGCTTAAGAGAAGCCCGGAAGGTACCGGTGTTATCGCAGGTGGTCCGGCACGTAGCGTTTGCGAGCTTGCAGGTATCCGTAATATCCGTACAAAATCACTGGGCTCAAACAACAAGCAGAACGTTGTACTTGCAACGATCGATGCGCTTAGCCAGTTGAAATCTCCGGAAGAAGTTGCCAAAGCACGCGGTAAGAGTATCGACGAGATCTTAGGTTAAAACAGGAGGTTTACAATGGCTGATACATTAAAGATCACATTGGTTAAGTCACCGATCGGTGCAAAACCAAAGCATAAAAAAACCATAGAAGCGCTTGGACTGCGTAAAATGCATGCAACTGTTGAGAAGCCGGACAATCCGGCAATCCGCGGCATGGTATTCCAGGTGAAACATCTTGTAGAAGTAGAAGAAGTATAAGATAGGAGAAGGAGGTACCATGATGGATTTATCGAATTTAAGTCCGGCGGAAGGCTCCAAGCACAGCAATAATTTCAGAAGGGGCAGAGGCCATGGTTCCGGAAACGGCAAGACAGCCGGCAAAGGACATAAAGGTCAGAAAGCACGCTCAGGCGGAGCACCGAGACCGGGATTTGAAGGTGGACAGATGCCTTTATATCGCCGGATTCCGAAACGAGGCTTTACAAATATCAACGCAAAAGAGATCATCCCGGTAAATGTAGCTGCTCTTGAGCGGTTCGAAGACGGCACGGTTGTTACAGTGGACATGCTTGTTGAGACCAGAATCGTACGCAATCCGAGAGATGGGGTTAAAATTCTGGGCAACGGCGAGCTGACCAAAAAGCTCACTGTACAGGCAAACGCATTTTCAGCATCCGCTAAGGAAAAAATCGAAGCTGCTGGGGGAAGTGCAGAGGTAATTTAATGCTGACCAAAATCAAAAATGCTTTTAAAACACCGGAGATTCGCCAGCGTCTGATCTTTACATTTCTGATGCTGGTGGTGATCCGAATCGGAAGTCAGATTCCGATGCCAGGGGTTAATGGCGAGTTTTTCAAACAGTGGATGGAAGCAAATCTTGGCAGTGGCGGCAATCTGGGATTCTTTGATGCGATCACCGGTGGCTCTTTTGAAAACATGTCAATCTTCGCATTGAACATTACGCCATACATCACATCATCGATCATCATGCAGCTTCTGACCATTGCGATTCCGAAATTTGAGGAATGGCATAAAGAAGGAGAAGAAGGACGGAAAAAGATGACGGCGATCACGCGTTATCTGACCGTTGCTCTTTCTCTTGGCGAGTCTATCGCTATGGCTGTCGGCTTCGGCAGACAGGGATATCTGATTCAGTACGATGCGCTGCATATCATTATGGCAGTTGCAGCACTGACAGCAGGCTCGACAACGCTGATGTGGATTGGTGAGCGGATCACGGAAAAGGGCGTCGGAAACGGTATTTCCATCGTTTTGACGATCAACATCATTTCCCGTATCCCGTATGATCTGCGTGCGTTATGGCAGCAGTTTGTCATCGGCAAAAACATTCAGAACATGATCCTTGCAGGCGCGATCATCATTGCGATCATCCTGGCAGTCATCATTCTGGTTGTTATGCTGCAGGGCGCGGAGCGTCGGATTCCGGTTCAGTACTCCAGAAAAGTATTCGGAGGAAGAACACAGGTTGGAGGAAACTCCTCACATATTCCGCTTCGTGTCAACACAGCAGGCGTTATCCCGATCATCTTCGCACAGTCGATCATGATGTTCCCGGTAGTGATCACGCAGCTGCTCGGAAAGAATCCGGGCGGTCCCGGCGGATTCATCCTGAACATGTTAAGTCAGTCGAACTGGTGCGATCCTGCAAGACCGGTTTATACGATCGGCCTGGCAGTATATGTCCTGCTGATCATCGCGTTTGCTTACTTCTATACGACGATTACATTCAATCCGTTGGAAGTCGCAAACAACATGAAAAAATCCGGTGGCTTTATTCCGGGTATCCGCCCGGGCAAACCAACCAGTGATTATCTGCAGACAATGCTCGGATATATCATCTTTATCGGAGCGTGCGGTCTGTCGATCGTTGCGATCATACCGATCTTCTTTGAGGGATTCTTTAATGCGTCGATCTCATTCGGCGGCACCTCACTGATCATTATCGTCGGTGTTGTTATTGAGACTTTAAAGCAGATCGATTCACAGATGCTGGTTCGGAATTATTCAGGTTTCCTGAATTCATAACCAAAAATAATAGGGAAGTACGCATCCTGTGCTTCCCTAAAGGTGTTTCATGCAATACATTTATGCATAGACGGGAGGTAACCATATGAAAATCATCATGCTTGGCGCACCCGGCGCAGGAAAAGGCACACAGGCAAAGCAGATCGCAGATAAGTTCAGCATTCCGCATATTTCCACCGGAGACATTTTCCGTGCGAATATCAAAGAAGGAAC
>JAEIGA010018184.1_pt1 | contig 10705 bp, 6 predicted proteins | sample 9270691 | NCBI WGS metagenome assembly JAEIGA01 (sample SAMN17057246, study PRJNA624740) | gut metagenome | biome: biome; isolation source: fecal sample | host: Bos grunniens | place: China: Xizang | collected 2019 | reverse complement strand
TGGGTTGTGGGTGCAAATTTAACACACCAACGGCGAATTGTCTCCTCTGGAACGGGAATAATTTTAGAAATTCTACCATAACCCATGCCTTCAGAGCGAAGTTCTACAACTTTACTCAAATACTTTTCCCTTTGAAGAATGCAACTACCCATTGTTTAAGATTTAATGAGTCAACTTTTTTCAGGGAAAGACAGTCTGAAAAGGATAGGAGTTGTTGAGATTTTAGGTTTCTTCAGCCTTTAGTCAGGCGTTAAAGATTGCGTAACTTCTTATATTGAACTAGCGTTGAATTAATTTAAACTGCGAAAAGTGAACTATATGCATATATTACATAGAGGCAAACGGTTGCACTTTTGCAGAGAAAAATGCCGAAAGTTATAGAAAAACGATTGGGAAGTCATGGGGACGATGCTTTATCAGTACATGACAGATGTCCCTATGACTTCCCTATAATTTTATTCTAAAGTCTCAAAAATTTGAAAGTGTGAATTTCGTGAATTGTGAGTTTATAATTTGTTTCATTTGTACAAATCAAAGATTGACGGTTGCTTTTCCGAAAATGTCGTTTACGCTTGTACCAACATGGAAAGTGTAGTCGCCAGAGATGAGTGTCCAGTCATGCTGTGAATCGTTGAAGTGGCGCAGTTCCTCTACTGGTATGGTGATGCTGAGGGTTTGGCTCTCTCCTGGTTGGAGAAGTTTGGTCTTAGCAAATCCCTTGAGTTCCTTGATGGGGCGTGGTAGTTCGCCTTTGGGTGATTGTGCATAGACTTGCACGACTTCCTTTCCTGCTACGGCACCTGTGTTGCTGACTGTAACTGTGATGGTGACTTCGTTGCCAGATTTGGCTGCTACAGGCTTGCTGCAACTGAATGTAGTATAGCTGAGTCCGAATCCGAAAGGGAAACGTGGAGTGACGTTGTTTGTTGCGAAATGGCGATATCCTACGAAAATATCTTCCTTGTAGTGCACCTGCTTGTTGACACCAGGATAGGCTTCAGGACCGTACTTGACATAAGGATAGTCTTCGTATTTCTCGGCGAAGGTGATAGGCAGTTTGCCGCTTGGGCAGACTTTTCCGCAGAGCACGTTTGCGAGTGCTGTGCCTGATTCACTTCCCAGATACCAGCAGTGGGTGAGTGCACTAACCTGATTGAGCCAAGGCATAGAGTAGGGGTTCCCTCCAAACATAACGACGATGATATTCTTCTGTATTTTGGCAAGTTGGGAAATGAGTTCGTTCTGTCCGTATGAAAGGTCGTAGGATTCGCGGTCGCCATTTTCGCAGTCTTGACGATGGTTCTTGTTGAGTCCTCCCACGAAGATGATAAGGTCAGACCCCTGTGCTTTTTGTAGGGCTTCTGCATTGAGTTCAGCCTGCTTTGCCGGGTCGATGGCGTCCACTCTGTCATAGATGGAGCGTCCGGCATAGTACCCCTGTGCATAGTCAATCTTGTCGCCATAGAGCGTTTGCAAGGCTTCGAGTGGAGAAATGTCGCGCAGTGACTTGAGTTCGGATGAACCTCCTCCCTTGGTGAGTGAACGTGTGGCATTGTCACCGACAACAAGTATCTTCTTGTACTGAGTTGCATCAATAGGGAGGATGTTCTTCTGGTTTTTCAACATGACGATGCCTTCTTCTGCAATTTGTCGACATGCTTCGTAGTGAGCTTCAGAGCATTGGCTTCCGATGACTTTGTTGGGATTCATGGCTGTGCGGAATATGGTGCGCAACACACGGCTAGCCTTGTCGTCTAGAACAGACATTGGCACTTTTCCTTCCTTGAGAAGCTTTTCGAAAGGGTTGGCAAGATAGTAGTGCTCATACCCAAATTCGCTTTCTCTCAGTTTGCCATCGGTGTAGGTGCCCATTTCGATATCAAGTCCTCCCATAGCAGCCTCCCATGTGTTGGTGGTGCCTCCCCAGTCACTGACGAGCGCGCCATCCCAGTTCCAATCTTTTTTCAGAATGCCGTTCAGCAATTCATCGTTGTGGCAACAATGCACGTTCTTCCAAAGGTTGTAAGACCCCATGATGGTCCATATATTGGCTTTTTCGACAGCTCTCTTGAAGGGAGAAAGGTAGATTTCGTGTAAAGCTCGTTCAGAGACATTGACGTTGACGGTGAATCGGTCTATTTCTTGATCATTCAACACAAAGTGCTTCAGGCAGCATGCCACACCGTTGGCTTGGGCTGCTTTAATGTATGGCACCAGCATTTCTCCTGCCAGATAGGGGTCTTCGCCCATATATTCAAAGGCTCGGCCATTGAGTGGAGTGCGTGCAATGTTTGCTCCTGGACCCAGCATGATGTCTTTGCCACGGAAAGCGAATTCTTCACTGACGGCATCTCCGTATGCTTCTGACAGTTCTCTGTTCCATGTGGATGCGAGGCAAGTGAGGGACGGAAATGCTACGATAGAGTCGTTTGTCCATTTGGCAGGGCTCCATGTGTTCCATTCTAATTCTTCGCGTACGCCATGAGGACCATCATCCATGTTCAATTGACGAATGCCGAGACGTGGCACACCTGCGCTGGTAAATTTACTCTGTGCATGGAGAATGTTCACTTTTTCGTGCAGAGTCATACGGCTAAGTGCATCTTTCACACGTTCTTCAAGAGGAGCGTTTGGGTCGAGATAGGTTTGTGCGTTTGTGGCCATAGACATCATGGCGAACAATGATGCCAGCATAAAAAACTTTTTCATATTGTTATGTGTATTGGTAGTCGTTAGATGATTCCAATTGCAAACCTACGAAAAAAAACTGAAATAAAAGTGAATTAGGTATTTTTTTTTAGGATATGTAGTATTTGTCGAATCCATTTGTTTGAAGTCACCTCAATCTTATCGAAAGAGCCTGTAAATCGTATAACCTTACAACCGTATAATTTCAAAATTCCCCCACACTATCATCACTGACAATGCGAGGGAGTGTACACTTTTGCTTTTAACTAATCTTTAATTACAAACACGTGTTTTTTGTATAACTCTTCAAAAGTTGGATTATTTATTAAACATATACTGTTTGATCAATTTCTGTATATTGTCAGGCGTTTCCTTTGTCTTGCAGCAGTCAACGATGAATTGTACAAGTTCTTTGGGCATATTGGTTTGCTTCTTCCAAATGTCTTGACGGGTGTTCCAAGTGCCTTTTGACGTGGTCTTGTTAATCCACACATACTTGATTTTCTCGCGTCCCATTTCTGAGTACCAGCCATCCTTGAGTGTGTACGTACCATACTCTTGAGGTATCACTACGCATTTTCCTTCGTTTGTCATGACAATTTGTGCACAAGCATATTCGCCATCAGTTCCATAATACTTGAATTGGGCATAGCCGCTTTCCTTGCCGCATACAATTTTGTTTTCCCCTTTCCACTGCATGGATTCCATGAGCCATGCACCAACGATTTCCTTGTCGTCGATTTTTACGTTTTGTGCGTTTGTCTGCATTGCACTTATGAATGCCATTGCAATTGCTAAAATCACTTTTTTCATGAGTTCTGAATTTTTATTAGGTTAGACATATTTGTGAATTCACGATGCAAAGGTAATGGCTTTCTGGAAACTTGTCAAGCATTTGAGTTTGCATCTGTTTTGCATCTGTTTTGCAAATAGTTTGCACGTCTCTCAAGTGCCGATGGAAAGGATGAAATCGTCCCATTCCTTAGTACCTCCTTTCTGGCCAAACACCTTCTTGTATAAGCGGCTGCGGACGGTGCTGATGGTGCTTGCGTCTCGTGCAAGAATGGAGGCGATGTCGGATGGAGTAATTCTGAGTTTGATGAGCAGGCATACTTGAAATTCAAGTTCTGACATCGAATAAAGGTTGCGCAGTTGACTGATGTAGCCAGGATAGACTTTCTTGATTTGGCTTTCTATATTGTGCCATTCCTCCTCTTTCAGCCGCTGTCCTGTTGCAATGCGTCGTTGCAAGGTTTCATATTCATCTGATGTGAAGAAGGTTGATTCTACATGTTCTATAGCTTGTTTTACTGTTAGAGAACGTTCTTCCCGTACCTCTTGAATCTGTTGCAGTTGAAGCTGAAGCCTTCGTCTAGACTTGCGATTGTCGATGGCAATCCATATAACTGCGAATAGGATGAAAATGATGGCAATAGTTATGTAGATAAAAACATGTATGACATTAGCCTGTTCGCGTACTTGGGCAGAAAGTACATAGCTTTGTATTTCTCTGTTGTTGTCATCAAGGAAGTCATTAGAAATGATGTCCTTAATCTCTTGCCCCCATTCGTTTGCTATGTTGTTGTTGCGACGCCAAGTGTAGCAATAGCCGTGTTCCTGAATAACGATGGTGGAGTCATCGAGTATTGTTAAGGGCCTCAAGTTGGTTTCTTCCAAATAGATGTATTCACTATTGCCTTTGTTGATGACTGTGACATTGCATAGCGAGTTGGGCTGGACAATCAGAGCTGATTCCGTTTGAATTAATGTGCATTGGTATCGCACGCTATCGCCATTATACAGGCGTAGTTGCTTGTGGTTGTTTTCTGAGAAAATAATGGCCTCTCCTGAAGGGGTTTCTGCTTGTTGCAGAAGCCAAGCCCCTTCAAGTATATGGGACTTTTTGTTTTTGTCCAAAGCGCTGCAACCCCACAAAAGGCATACAGCCAATATCGTAAGCAGATGTTTCATCTTCGTGATTTTGGGGCAAAGTTACAGTAATCCTTATAAAATAAGGAGAAAAAGAGTTTGCTTTTTGTTTGCATTATGCAGCAAAAAGTGTACGAACAGGCTGCTTACAGGCTGATTTTGATAGATTTGCCATTGTAATTCAGCGTGGTGCCCTTAGTGTCATCGAATTTTAGGGGATGAGCCTGTTCTTTAGTGATGAGTACGATGTTGAAACGACGTTCTTTTAGCATCCCCTTGAAGTTTCCTTTTCTGGAATCGAAAGTGACTGTGCGTGTCGCGTCATCATATTGGATGTTGATGGTGCTGTATTGCCCTTTTTCGTAGTTGTAGTTTGTTCCCTCGTCTTCGTAGAGCTGGAACTGCGCATCTTTTCCTGCATAAACATACAGGTTAATGAGTTCTGCTGGCTGCTGGTCGCTCCATTCTATAGCTGGACCGAATGGTATGATGGAGCCTTCAGGCACATAAACGGGAATGCGTTCATAAGGAGCATCAACCACGAGTGTTTGTCCGCCTTGGATGTATTGTCCTGTATAGAGATCGTACCAGCCGCTTTGTTTGGGGAAATAAATGCTGCGATTTCGTGCCTTGTAGGTGGATACGGGACAAGCCATCAACGATGGACCAAACATCCATTGGTCTTTGATGTCATAGATGTTGGAATCGCCGTTGAAGTCCATGACAAGCGCTCGCATCATGGTGTAGTCGTGCAGATGTACCCATCCTGCCATTGAGTAGAGGTAGGGCATGAGGCGATAGCGAAGCTGGTGATACCACACGATGCTTTCATAGGCAGGGTGTCCTTCTGGGGCAATGTTCCATACTTCTCTCAGAGGCCATTGTCCGTGGGCACGGTAGATTGGAATGAAACAGCCGAACTGGTTCCAGCGTGTTTGTAGTTCTCGCCACTCTTTCAAGTCTTCATTTTCCTGTTTGCTTTGGTCATACAGCTGCTGTGCTCTGACATAGCGATTTTCCACGCAGAATCCGCCTATATCCATACCCCAGAATGGAAGTCCTGAGAGAGAGTAGTTCATGCCTGCTGTCATCTGTGCGCGCATATCTTCCCAGCGAGTGCCGATGTCGCCGCTCCATGTGGCGGTAGAGTAGCGTTGTTCGCCTGCAAAGCCGCTGCGTGTGAGGAGGAATACGCGCTGGTTGGGATTAACTGAACGTTGTCCAGTGTAGATGGCATCGGCATTGACGATGCTGTAGGCATTGAAGTATTCTGTGGATGTGCCTAAGGCTGTAGAACCACACAATGCTTTGCGATACCACATGGGAGTACAATCTCGCACATTGGGTTCGCTTGCGTCCATCCACCAGGCATCTATACCATATTTATATTTAGAATAAAGATTTTTATCCAGTTGCCGCCAGAACATCTTGCGTGCTTCTGCGTCGTAGGCATCATAGAAAGAACCCACGTAGCCAGGGCCTACCCAGTCGTGTATGTCGTCTTTCACGGCTTGTTGGTACATCCACCCTTTGCTGTCTAGTTCTTTGTAGTTGGATGTATTGCAGTAGAACTTAGGCCAAACACTAATCATGAATCGTCCGTTCATGCTGTGTATGGTGTCCATCATTTGCTGTGGGTCAGGAAATCGTTCTGCCTCAAATTCATGGCTTCCCCATTGGTCTTCTTTCCAGTAGTTCCAGTCTTGAACGATGTTGTCGATGGGGATGTGTCGGCGTCGAAATTCTGCTAATGTGCTGACTACTTCGTCTGATGTCTTGTAGCGTTCGCGGCTTTGCCAGAATCCCAGCACCCATTTAGGATATACTGGTGCTTTTCCTGTGAGTGTTCTATAGCCGCTGATGACTTCGTCGATATTGTTGCCTGCAATAAAGTAGTAGTCCATGTCGCGGCTCATCTCGCTCCAGATGCTTAGCTTGCCTTGTTCGTCTGTGCTGCGTGGTTCTGCTACTCGCAAGCCGCAGTAGCTGACGCTTCCATCTGGCTGCCATTCAATGCGGAGCTGGGTCTTCTTTCCTTTTTTGAGTGAAATATCGAATTTGTAAGTATTGGGATTCCATGCTGTTCTCCATCGCTCAGGAACAACTTCTTCACCTCCTATGTATACTTTGATGTAGCCAGCGTAGTAGAGTATGAACTGGTAGTTGCTGGTTTCTGCAGGTTCTATAAAACCTTCGTAAATGACATTGGAGCCATCGAGGTTGAAGCCTTGAGGAAGGTTTTGAATGCCGCCCTTGTCTGTCTTGCCAATTTCTGATTTTTCAGGAAGGGCGTATTCGAAGTAGAGCGAATCTTCTTGTCGGATGAGCTGCTTGCCTTGCCTGTCTATATAAGTTCCTGTGAGATGTCCTTCCTTGCCGTTCTTGTCGTAAAGACGAAAGGCACGATGCAGCTGCAGATAGTCATTAGGATTGCCGAAACGGCAGTAGGAATAGCTGTCCCAAAGCAAGCCGTAATTCTTGTTTGATACAACAAACGGAACGGATACTTTGGTGTTGTACTGGAACAGGTCTTCGTTTTTCCCTTTCATGTTCAGTTCTTCTGACTGGTGCTGTCCTAAGCCGTAGAAGGCTTCATCTTCTGGGCTGTCGAAGGTCATGTGCCATGTCCATCCATTCAGCTGCTCTTGGGTGGGTGTTCCGCTGCCTATTTCCCTTGTTTCCACATGATGCGGGGTGAATGTTTTCCCTGCTTTGTGTTCTCGCAGAAGCGTATTGCCTTGTGCATCGAAGAATGTGACATTTCCATTGCTTTTATTGATGGTGGCTGTCACGTTCTTCGCCTTCACGCTAAAGGTATGGGTGTCTTCTTCAACGACGAACTGGGGCTTTGCCTTCTGCTCAACAATCATGAGGCTTTGTGCTTTCTGTGGCAAGGCTTCTTCGCAAGTTGCCTGGACACGAATGATGTTGTCGTTTATGACTTGCAAACGAATGACTTTGGCTTCTCCACCATCAGGATGAATGGTGACGAACGAACCTTTTTTCTGTATTTCGGCAGCAGTAGCTGATAGTGTTGCGAAGAGTGCTACAAGTAGATATAATTGTTTCATGGCTTTTGCGGTTGTGAGGTTATACGGTTGTGGAGTTTAGATGAGCAGGTTGCGTAGGATTCCCCAAACGATGCAGAGGGTGATGTATGCCTTGATGGCGAGAGGATGGCACACCCATTTTCTGAACGTATTGCCACATCGCAGGTGTTTCATGACTTCTGCAACTGTGAGGGCAATGAGGTAGGGGAGGCTGATGACAAAAAAGGCATTGTATTTCAGCGAGAGCTCGATGTCACCATGCAGTAAAGCGTGGATGGCGCGTTGCAAGCCGCAGACAGGGCAATCTAAGCCTGTTAGAAGATGCAGAGGGCATTTCAGCGTCCAGATGTGTAGGCTCGGGTCGATGAGGGTGTAGAAAATGATGATGCCAACGGCAAATGCTGCAATCAGCAGAATGGGGAAGATTGCTGAGGCTTGTCCGTTGCCTGTTGTCCGTTGTCCGTTGATACCTTTCTTTTCCATACCTGTTTCTCTTCTTGCAAAGTTACAACTTTTATTGATAATGGGCAATTGATAATTGATAATTTATGGTGAGTTTGATGAAACAAAGTTTTTTACAGTTCCTTACGTCCATTTTCATTATCGAGAACTTTTCTTGCAAAACAAGTAGGAGGTGAACACTAAAATAGCGTTCGTAAGTTTGTTATGGTCAGCGTCAGTTAGAATACTATTAAGATGGAGGGTGCAGCGTAATTACGATACAAGGCGAAAGGTAATTACGATACAAGGCGTTTCAAAAACGAGGTGTGAGGCATGAATCAATTGGGCTGAAGAAAGGATTCTTGTTGGGTGTATTGAATATTCCGATTTATTTTCGTAACTTTGTGTACATTTTATCTTATTATGCAGAAAATCATAGAAATAAAAGGAGGTGTGGTACGTCATCCGAAGTTCAGGATGAATGCACCCATCAACTTTGAATTGCAGACTGGCGAGCAATTGGCCATCGTGGGTGATAATGGCAGCGGAAAGACACGGTTGGTGGATGTGCTGACAGGAAAGTGTGCCTTGATGCCGATGAATGAGGTGAAATATGATTTCACTCCAAGCAAGGCAAAGCTGGTGAGTGACAATGTGAAGTATCTGACATTCAGGGATTCGTATGGGACGGGTGAAGGGGTGTACTATCATCAGCAGCGATGGAATCAGAATGATATAGAAGAAACCCCGCTGGTGGGGGACTTGCTGGCGGAGTCATTCCGTATAGCAGAGGAAAGCTTGACGCGCAAGACAGTCTTTGATAAGTTTTTGGTAAGAGACGAGACACCAGAACAGAAGGCTGCCCGTTTGGCTGAGGAAAAGGCGGACAAAGAACAGATGCATCAGGAGTTGGAAAAGGTGAGGAGACATTTGTATGAGATTTTCCATTTAGAAGATTTGCTGGATAAGCATATTATCTTGTTGAGCAGTGGAGAATTGAGAAAGTTTCAATTGACAAAAATGCTGCTGACCAATCCAAGGGTGCTCATCATGGATAATCCTTTCATTGGCCTGGATGTTAAGGCTCGTGAACAATTATCTGAATTTCTGACTCTTTTGACAAAAGAAACGAATGTGTCAGTGGTGCTGGTATTATCGAAGACGGATGATGTGCCCGACTTTATTACTCATGTTGTGCCTGTAAAGAATCTGGAAGTAGGACAAAAAATGACCTTGCACGAATATCGTGTAGCAATGGAGCCTGTACCAGAACGGATGCTTTCTGAGGATATGGAAACAGCAATACTTTCACTTCCATATCAAGATGAATATCATGGTGATGGATGTGCTGAACTGAAGCAAGTCATTGATTTTAGGAATGTCAATATTCGTTATGGCGAACGTACGATTTTGAAAGATTTGAATTTCACCGTTATGAATGGTGAACATTGGGCTTTGAGTGGTGAGAATGGTGCAGGAAAGTCAACGTTGCTGAGTATCGTGTGTGCTGACAATCCGCAAAGTTACGCTAATGACATTGTGCTGTTTGGGCATCAGCGTGGAAAAGGCGAGAGCATTTGGGATATTAAAAAGCATATCGGCTACATCTCTCCAGAGATGCATCGTGCTTATATGCGAGACATTCCTGCTATAGATATTGTGGCCAGCGGATTGAATGATATGGCAGGGTTGTACAGAAAACCCAATCCAGAACAGAAATCTATTTGCGAATTTTGGCTGGATGTGTTTGGCGTTAAGAAATATGCAGAAACTACGTTCTTGAAATTGAGCAGCGGAGAACAACGACTGGTGTTGTTGGCTCGTGCATTTGTGAAAGACCCCTTGCTGCTGATTCTTGATGAGCCGTTGCATGGCCTTGACTTGAAGAACAGAAGACTGGTGAAAGATATTATCGAAGCTTTTTGCAATAGACGCAACAAGACTCTTTTGATGGTTACTCATTATAGGGAAGAATTTCCACGGAATATTGACCACGAAATTTTCTTAAAAAGAAATTGACGTACACAATTTTAATTAGGTGATAGAAAGATGAAAATCATTTATTTTCATGGATTTGGCTCTTCTCATGCCAGCGGAACAGTGGAGATTCTGCGAAGGGAACTTGTGAACGATGTGATTGTGGCTCCCGACATTCCTGTTGACCCCGTGGATGCGCTTCCTTACCTGAAGGAACTTTGTCAGACGGAAAAACCAGATCTAGTTATTGGCACGAGTATGGGAGGAATGTATGCGCAGCAGATGCGTGAATTCAAACGCATTCTTGTGAACCCTGCTTTTACAATGTCAACGATGTCAAAGACATTTAGAACTGGAGAGTTTCATTTTTTCAATGGACGATACGATGGTGCTAAAACGTTTAGAATAACGAAAGACATTATCCAACATCACAATCAGATGGAACGTCTGCAATTCAAGAACATCACAGAAGAACAGAAAGAAACGTGCTGGTGTTTGGTGGGACTTCACGATAAGTCAGTGACGAATGCGGAAGCTCTATTTAAGAAGAACTATTTGGCAAACCATGTACAGCGTTTCGAAGGTGAACATCAACTTAACGAAAAAGTTATCAAAAAAGT
>JAEIGA010018183.1_pt1 | contig 10705 bp, 10 predicted proteins | sample 9270691 | NCBI WGS metagenome assembly JAEIGA01 (sample SAMN17057246, study PRJNA624740) | gut metagenome | biome: biome; isolation source: fecal sample | host: Bos grunniens | place: China: Xizang | collected 2019 | reverse complement strand
TGAAATCATTAATAGTAATACTTTCGCCATTTGCAAAGGTCGAATTTTGATTAACAACGTCAGGACCAATTGTAATAACAATAGAGAATTTTTTATTGTTAATATATTCGCCACCATCAGGGAAATTGTTTTTTAATAGTATTGAGCAAATGGTATAATCGTCTTTAATATCAAAAGTTGTACTATTTGCAGTAATAATATCGTTTTCGCCATCAAAAATATCGTGAACGTATACTTTTATGCCATCACTAGCATCTAAGGTGCTTAGTTTATTTTGAATCTTAAATGAGAAGTAAAAATAACTTTGATATGGAACAACAAACCTTGAATCGGCAAGCGTTACAGTATACGCAACATTTTTAATGTTTGTAAGTTTGATTTCATTTGTTGTAGTGGTGCAGTTAACGTAACTTTTATCTTGTCCGAAAATTGTTTGGCTTGTAATAGGATTTCCTAAGCCGTCATTTGCAGATGAAGTGTAACCATGAGTTATATCGTTTAGTTCAATATTTTTTTGATAATTTGTCGTGTAGTTGTCAATAGAATCTTGAACGGATAAAGAACATAAGTAGTAATCACCAACGGCATTTTTAGCAGATACTTTTTGATATTTATTTGTTGTTTTAGAAGAATATTCTAAATAAGTGTTTTTTACTGAGGTTTTACCTGCAATTTCCGCTTCAAATTCTTCTGCGGTTAATTTTTCATAGGTGATATCGTCAAAGAATGCAATACCTTCTGAATAGTATAATGCATTGTTTGAACCATTTTGTAGTCCAAGACCTAAGGCAAGTTTAACCGTGCAATCAACAAAATCGTCTGCTTTAGCATAAATTACAAAATTTTGCCAACCGTTGTTATTAGTAACGTTTGAAGTATTAATGTCTTGAATAATATAAGTGTCTTGAGTAACGCTATTAATAGTGTTTACAAGCCTTATGTTTGCACCAACACCGTTTTCAGAAAGAAAGGCTGTTTTTACCCAAACACTAAATTTAGCATATCCGCCTTTTTCTAAGGTGAAAGAAGTAGACGTTGTAAGTTTTTGTGCAGTACCCAAAGTGTTTTGAGCTTTTCTGTAATTGTTAATCATATAAACGTACGAATCTTTCAAAGAGTCGTTATGCAATTTAGGTGAAGAAAACTTAGTAAGAATTAAATTTACAGTATCTTCCTTAGAGCTTTGCTTGTCGATATTAAATTTATATTTAACAAAACTTAAAAAGTCGTCATCATTATATAGGTTTTCTACTAAAGACTTCCAAGCGTCATCTTTAGTGCCTACAACACCAGATGAGATAGTAGAAGTTAATGCATTTGTGTCATTAGTTAAAGACCAAGAGTTTGTTGTAACTTTTGGAAAAGAAGTGGCACTATTTACACCAACGTTAAATGAACCGTTATTTAAATCTGACGTTTCTTGGTTTAACGTATAATTTGGGTCTTCATACTTGCTAGAACTTGATTCTGAACAAGCCGTAAGAAAAAACATTGAAAAACAAATTGTTGCAATAGCAATTAGAATTGATACTAGTTTCACTTTGAATTTGCTTTTAATATTATTTGTCATTGATTCACCTTTGCCTACTTTTTTATTATATCTTAAAAGTAATATTACCGATTATAAAATATTAAAAACATTATATATTATTTTGATGTAAAAATCAACATAAATAGTATAATTTGTTCTAAATAATAATTAAAAAAATTTTTTATTTTAATTTTTGCAAATTTATATTTTTTTTGAACATTATATTTGTATGGACAATAAACAAAATATTGAAAAAAACAATCAAGAAAATGCTTTTAGAAGTAAAAAAATTAAAATCAAGTATGTTTTATTGGGTTCTATAGCAGGAATATTGAATGGTTTTTTTGGTGGTGGAGGGGGAATGGTTGTAGTTCCAATACTAAACTCTATTTTTAAGCGTGATGCTAAAAAAAGTCATGCAACAGCAATTTTAATTATACTTCCGCTTTCTGTCGTAAGCGGACTTCTTTATTCATATTTTGGCTTTGCAAGATTTTCTTCTGTATTGCCTTGTGCTATAGGGGTAATCGTAGGTGGTGGAGTAGGGGCATTTTTGCTTGGAAAATTTACTTCTAAAACGGTTAAAATAATTTTTTATATTTTAATGTTTGGTGCAGGAATTAGGATGGTGATGTAGTATGTTTGTTATCTATATAATTTCTGGATTGGTTGGCGGAATACTAGGCGGAATGGGTATGGGTGGCGGAACAATACTTATTCCAATTCTTACCTTACTATTAAACGTTCCACAAAAGACTGCACAGGCAATAAATCTTATTTCGTTTATTCCTATGGCAATAGTGTCGCTTGTTATACACATAAAAAATAAAAGAGTCGTTTTTAATAATCTGTTTTATTCTAGCATTTTTGGTATAATTTTTTGTGTAATTGGTTTCTTTGTGTCTAAAGAAGTTCCGTCAAATATTTTGCGAATATTTTTTGGCGTGTTTTTAATTTTGCTAGCTATCTTTGGCATATATTCTATTATAAAATCTAAAAAGTCTTGATGGGTTTTTGTCAGTAAATATCAAGCGAATAATTAATTTTTTTTGAAAAAAAATTGAAAAAAATAAAAAAAGCTCTATACAAAACCAAATTGGTGTGTTATAATGATAAAAAAATCAAGGTAAAGAGACATAAATGGAAAAAATTGCTATTATTGATTTAGGCTCAAACACTGCTAGACTACTTTTGGTTGAAATTAGAGATAATGGTCATTTTCAAATAATTGACCAACTAAAAGAAGCACCAAGATTGGGCGAAGGTATGGAAAAGGACGGGTTTTTGAAACCTGCCAGAATTCAAGATACCATTAAAACGTTGAAAATGTTCCGTAAACTATGTGATGCTAACGGAATTGAAAAGGTAATTGCTGTAGCAACTGCTGCAGTTAGGCGCGCAAAAAATCAAAGAAGTTTTTTAGATGAAGTTGCTGCTACTTGTGGTATTAAATTTAAGGTTTTAAGTGCGGAAGAAGAGGCGTTATACGTTTATCGTGGCGTTATAAACACTATGGATATTCCTAAAGGTTTAATCCTAGAAATCGGTGGTGGAAGCACAAAAATTGTTTACTACAATAGAAGAAATTTATTAAATTACGCAACACTTCCTTTTGGCGCTATTACTCTTACTGAAATGTTTGCTGAAGAAAGTACTAATCCAAGTAAGCACGCTGAACTTATTGAAGAATTTTTCATTTCTAAATTAAAAGAGATTGAATGGCTTAAAGATTTAGACCCTGAAGTACAAATGATAGGTGTTGGTGGGTCGTTTAGAAATATTTGTAGAATGACAAAAATTATGAAGAAATATCCGCTTCGTGCAATTCATAATTACGTTATTAACGGCAACGATTTTACAAACGTTTATGACATTTTAAAATCTCTTGACCTAGACAGAAAGAAAAAGATTAAGGGATTATCTAGCGGAAGGGCAGATATTCTTCCTAGTGCTATGGCTGCGATTTCCGCGTTTAAGAAATATTTGAATTTAGAAGACGTTGTAGTTAGCGGTAGTGGACTAAGAACTGGTGTTATTTTTAATTACGTAATGCCATCTACTATTGATAAGCCAATTTCTGACGTTTTAACGTATAGCCTAAATAATATTTGTGATTTTTATAATTTCAATATGCCTCACGTTGAACATATGGTTAATTTATCCGTTCAATTATTTAAGCAACTTCGTGTTCTTCACAAGTTCCCAAGGCAATATCTAAAAATATTAAAAGTTGCAACTTATTTATATGAAACGGGAAAGAGAGTTCATTTTTATAACTTTGAAAAAAATAGTGGATACGTAATTCTTAATTCTAATATATATGGTTTAACGCATAGAGATATCGTAATGGCTTCGTTTGTTGCTTCGTGTACTTCTATAGAAGACGTAAATTTAGCGGAATGGGCAAAATATCGTGACCTAGTTAATGATGAAGATTTGGATTCAGTTAGAAAAATGGGCATTATGCTAAGGCTTGCGTATAGTTTGGATAGGGGACTTTCTTCTGTTGTTGCTGGAATTAATTGCGATATTTTAGGTGATTCTGTTATTATGAAGACAGAGGTTGTAGGTGATGCCTCTATAGAAGTTAATTCGGCAATCGCTATTAGTACAGATTTTAGGAAAATATTTAGAAGAAACCTAGAAATATTATAAAAAAGATATTCAAAACGCCGACTTGTCGGCGTTTTGTAAGTAAAGGAGATATTATGGCATCAATTAAACTTGCAATTGATTTTGATAGTTCATATACGTCTATATATAGGCTTGGTAGTGGTCTAGTTTTGCACGAACCAACCGTTGCCGCTATTGATATCAATGGTAAAAACGAAATTAAAGCATTTGGTTTTGATGCAAATAAACTTATTGGGAAGACTTCGGAAAACACGAAAGTAGTTTTTCCAGTTTTTGAAGGTGAAATCGTAAACGTTAAGGTTGCGACAAGGCTTCTTTCTGAATTTTTAAAAAAGGTTGGGGTAGAAAGTAAACTTTCTAGTGTGAAAGCCGTTGTTTCCGTTCCATGTGGTGCAGACGCTGAAATGCTAAAGAAATATGATATTGTTTTTAGACAAGCGGGAATTAGTAAAATTCATTACGTTGAAGCCCCAATTTTATCTGCTTTTGGTCAAAGAATACCTCTTTCTGATTTTGCGCCATATTTTGTTATTGATATGGCAGGTGGAACAACAAGTATTGCAGCACTTTCGCTTGATGGAATTATTGCAGGTGTTTCGTTAAATTTTGGTGCTAACAACATATGTACTAACATTATTGATTACGTTGCAGAAGTTTATGGTCTTCAAATAGGACTTTTAACGGCAGAAAGACTTAGAAAGGAAATTTCAAGTTTAGCAGAAGATGATACTCTTTCTACAATCGTTAATGGTAGAGATATTAAAACTGGTGTTCCTAAGGCTATTACTTTAAGGGCGCTAGATATTATAATTCCAACAAGAAAATATTATCAAACCGTAACTGAAGTGGCACTTGAAGTGCTTAAAAAACTTCCTCCAGAGGTTTCAGCCGAAATAAGGCATTCGGGTATATTCGTGTCTGGTCTCGCTTCAAATACATATGGGTTAGAAAATTATTTTACAGAAAAGTTTGCTATGAAGACTCATATAGCAAAAAGTGGAGCACTTGCCGTCGCTTTAGGTGGGGGAACGGTTGTTGGAAATAAGGATTTTATTGAAAAATTAGCAATAAAATTAGATTAATTATTATAATCGACATAATACTGTGGAATAAGGCTTTATTGTCTATATTCCGCAGTATTTTTTTTGGTAAAATTTCTCAAAGGAGAAAAAAGTGGCTAAAAAAATTGTAATAACGTCAGGCAAGGGCGGTGTTGGAAAGACAACTGTAACAGCAAATCTAGGTTATGCATTAGCAGACCTAGGTTTTAGAGTGCTTCTTGTCGATATAGACTTTGGTTTGAATAATTTAGACGTAGTTATGGGAATAGAAAACAGAGTTGTTTTTGATATTTTAGACGTACTTAATGGAAAATGTAGATTAAAACAAGCACTTATTCAGGATAAACTAAGAAAAAATCTGTATATATTACCATCTAACTCTGTAGGAGCAACTTCTAGTATTACTGGGCAAAATCTCAAAGTTATTTTAGATAGTTTGTCCTCAGTTTTTGATTATATTATTTTAGATTGTCCTGCGGGAATAGACGTAGGATTTCATAGGGCGGTTTCTTGCGCAAACGAAGCCTACGTTGTTACGACACCAAATTTAACGTGCATACGAGATGCTGATAAAGTTTTAAGTATTTTGGAAAGTTATAGATTAGATTACGTTGGATTAATAGTTAATAAGGTTAGAGGTGATTTGGTTTTAAATAATCAAATGATGTCGGCAAAAAACGTTTCTGCAATATTGAAAACAGAACTTCTTGGTATTCTTCCGGAAGAAGATGCCGTTTTTTTATCTATAGGGTACGGACTTCCAAAAAGAAGCGATTCATTTAAGGCATATAAAACACTAGCAAATAATATCACGCTTAAAAAAAGAAAAATTTTTAATACAGAAAAAAAATATTCTGGATTTTTTGGCGCAATAAAAAGGAGTATTAAAAAAAGCATATGAAAAAAAATGAATTAATGCGAGTTAAAAATCTATTAGAAAACGATAGAAATATGTTAAAAGATAATTTTGATTATCTAATATTAAAAGACGTAAAAAATGCGTTAAGCGAATATTTTGAATTTGAAGAAAACCCAAAACTTGAAATATTCAAGCAAAAAGGGAAATATCAAATAAGTATAAATCTTACTGCTATAAAAGTTAAAACATTTATTTCGCTGCCCGAGGAAAATTTATAATTTGAATTGATTTTTAACTTTTCTCGTGATAAAATAATGGTATGAAGAAAAGATTTAATTTATTAGCAATAATACTTGTTTTAATAATATCAATGTTTTCCGGCTGTTCATTCGTTGGGGGCGGTCTTGGTGGCAATAGTCAAAATATTGATTATGCAACTCTTGTTAATAATATAACAAATACAAGTATGAAATCCAACGTTTGGGTTGATTTTACTTATTCATACCATAGTATAAATAATAATTTTGACAATAAGACATCAGTTTCTTCCGGAAGCGGTGTGATTATTGATAAAAAGTTATCCGGTGATAGTTATATTTATTATTTTTTAACAAATAATCACGTTGTTCAGCACAATTTGTCTCTAGATGAATACGTTGTTTATCCTTCAAAAAATCCTTATGAAGTTTATGATTGCTGGGGAAGGGGTAGTAAGGCTCAATTAATACACTGCGATAAAGACTACGACCTTGCGCTTTTGTCGTTTTCAAGTAAAGAGGATTTGCCGGTTTTAAAATTTGCCACAAAAACACTAACTTATGGTGACATTGTTATTTCTTTAGGACAACCAGATGGTCAAAAAAATGCTATAACCTTTGGTAAATTTTTAGGTATGCAAAGCGTAGAACTTGCTAATAATGAGAATTCTAACGTAAATTTTGACGTTTTAAGGCATAATGCACCAATTACACACGGTTCTTCCGGCGGGGTACTATTAAATTATGAACTTCTTATCGTTGGTATAAATTTTGCAGGACTAGAAGATGATGAAATCTCTTATGGATTTGCAATTCCAAATGAAAAAGTCTTAGAATTTTTAAGCAAAACAGGTTACAATGAATAGTTATTTTACAATTATAGATGAAACTGAAAGCGAGACCATAATAGAGCATTCTAAATTTATTTGCAAATTAAAAGCAATTAACTCTGAAGAAGAGGCGAAAGAATTTATAAAAGAAAGAAAAAAGGAACATTCTCTTGCAACGCATAATTCCTATGCTTTCATTGCAGATAATCTTGGTCAAGTTAAAAAGTTTTCGGATGATGGGGAACCGCAAGGAACGGCGGGTGCGCCAATGTTAGACGTGCTAATTAAAGAAAATATATTTATGGTTTCTTGCGTTGTAACTAGATATTTTGGTGGAATTAAGTTAGGCACGGGTGGATTAACCCATGCTTATAGCGGTGCTGTAAAAAGTTGTCTTGCTAAAGCAAAGATTGTTAAAATGACTTATTCTAATATTTATCAAATAGATTTGAGTTATGATAACTATTCTAATTTCTTAAGACTAAAAGAAGAACTCGGGTTTTTAATTCTTGACATTGATTTTAATCAAAATATAAAAATTGAAATTGCAGTAAAAGAAGAACGTAAAGACCAATTTAACAAAAAGATAATGGACTATTTTAATGGCATTGTTGTTCCAAAATTTATGGATAATAGATACTGCGCATATGAGGAGAAGTGTTGAAGATTACTGGATTAAAGGTTCAATCAAAAGATAAAAATAGATGTAATTTATATATAGATGGTGATTTTAAGTGCGGTATTAGTGTTGAGGCTACATATAAATATGGACTAAAGATTGGCGCAGAGATTACAAATGATATGCTTAATGAAGTTATATTTAGTAGTCAAAAATCACAAGCACTAACTAAGGCTATAAATTATGTTTCTAAATCATTAAAAACAAAAAAACAAGTAAAAGACTATTTGCTAGGCAAAGACTTTAATATTGATATAGTTTATTTTGTTATAGATAAACTAAAAGAATATGGATATATAGATGATGTAGAATATAGCAGAAAATACATTGAGTTAAATAGTAAAAATAAGGGCGAAAGACTAATAGATTATAACCTAATGCAAAAAGGCGTTAAAAAAGAAGATATTTATCTTGCACGTGAAAGTGCGGTTGTAGATAATTTTTCTTCTATTTTAACCATAGTTGAAAAACGCTTAAAAAACAAGGAAATTACTAGGGAATTGCTTTCTAAAACATATAAGTATTTAATAGGCAAAGGTTTTAATTATGACGATATTGATAAAGTGATTTCTAAGTATAAGGAGGAATTTTAGTGTATAGAATTCTTACTGCAGAGCAAATGAAAAATGCCGATAATTTTACCATAAATACTCTAGGAATTTCACAGCAAACCTTGGTTGAAAGGGCCGGTTTTGCTGTTGCGGAAGAAATTTTTAAAAGATTTAAGGGCGGAAGAGTTCTTGTATGTAAAGGCAAGGGGAATAATGGCAAAGATGGTCAGGTGATTGAAAATTTATTATCGAAAAAGCACGGATTTAACGTTTGTGGAATAAATATTGATAATGGATTTTTTAAGCTTTTTGAGAAAAAATACGATATTATAGTAGATTGCATTTTTGGTACAGGACTTAATAAAAACGTTGAAGGCAAATATAAAACCGCTATTGATTTAATTAATAATAGTGGTGCTTTTGTAGTTTCTTGCGATATTGCAAGTGGATTAAATGCTAATACGGGAATGCCTATGGGGTGTGCAGTTAAAGCAAATTTAACTATTGCTATTGGTGAATATAAACTAGGGCATTTTCTAAATGATGGAAAAGATTATAGTGGAAATGTAATACTAAAAGATATTGGCATAAGCGTTTGGGGTGATGATTTTATTAAGTCTCTTTCTAGTGAAGACGTAAAAAAATTGTTTGCAAATAGAAAACATAATTCACATAAAGGTAGTTATCCTAAATCATTAATAATAGGTGGAAGCAAAAAATACGTTGGAAGCGCATATTTATCTTATTTAGCTCTAGTAGGGTTAAAAACTGGGCTTGGTTATTCTTGTCTTGCTATTCCAAATTGCATTTATAATAACGTTGCGCTAATAAACCCGGAAATTATATTGTTTAGCCTAGATGATGATGGTGAAAACGTTGTTTTTAACAAAGATGCATTAGAAAAATTTCTGTCTTTTGATAGCATTAGTATTGGTATGGGAATGGGCTCTAGTAAAGCGGTTTACGATATTATTGAATATTTATTAAATAATTACGAGGGCAAATTGGTTATTGATGCAGACGGTCTTAACGTTTTAGCAAAATATGGTTTAGATATACTACAAAATAAAAAATGTAAAACCATATTAACACCGCATATAAAAGAGTTTTCTAGGTTGTCAAATTATACGCTTAATGATATATTGAATAATGGTATAGATATAGCAAGAGATTTTGCAAAAAAATATAACGTTATTTTGCTTCTTAAAAGTTCTACAAGTATAATAACCGACGGCGAGGAAACGTATATTAATAAAACGGGTTGTTCTGCGCTAGCCAAGGCAGGTAGTGGGGACGTTTTATCGGGAATTCTTGCTGGATTGGTAGCAAGAGATGAGGAAACGCTATACCTTGTTGCAACTAGTTCATATTTGCTAGGAACAACTTCGGAATTTGCAAGTAAAAATCAAAATGATTATACCGTTACTGCAACAGATATTATAAAAGAACTTCCAAATGCGATAAATAACTTATAGTGCTAGTTGCCCGTGTTTGTACTATTGGAACGTAATTTATTGTTATTGAAAATAAACTTATTAAAATATAGGCAAATAGTGCAATAAAAATTGGCATAAGCACCATAAATGTCATGCTTTTTAGTTTGTATTTATATATGAACATGAACACGTAAATTCCAAGTGCGCCACCAAGAAGCCCGGTGAAAATTAATTTTGCATCTGTTATATTGTCGCATTTATTGTTTTCAGTGTTTAAGGCATAATTTTTTTGAAAATTTAAAAGAATTATTCCATAAAAATTTATTGAAACTACATAAACAGAAATCAATATATAAAAAAGAATTTTCATAGTATATAAAAAGTATGTGCAAAAATATTAATTATTTGCACATTTTAATTGTTTGTTGTTGAAATTATTTTTCTGTTATGTTATAATGAAAAAAAGCAAAAGAGGTTTATTATGAAGTGCATGTATTGTGGCTGTATAGATAGTAAAGTTGTAGATTCTCGTGCTACGGAAGACGGGACTATTATTCGTCGTAGAAGGGAATGTATAAAATGTGGCAAAAGATTTACTACTTATGAAACAGTAGAAAACACTCCAATTCTTGTTGTTAAATCAAGTGGAACAAGACAAGCGTTTGACCCTAATAAAATAAAAAGCGGAATTATTAAGGCTTGCGAAAAGAGACCGGTTCCTGCTAGTAAAATAGACCAACTTGTTGATGACGTTCAAAAGAAGATTTATAATTCTTTAAGACAAGAAATATCTAGCAAAGAAATAGGTGAAATGGTTTGCGAAGCACTAAAAGATATAGATGAGGTTGCTTACGTTAGGTTTGCATC
>JAEIGA010018182.1_pt1 | contig 10706 bp, 5 predicted proteins | sample 9270691 | NCBI WGS metagenome assembly JAEIGA01 (sample SAMN17057246, study PRJNA624740) | gut metagenome | biome: biome; isolation source: fecal sample | host: Bos grunniens | place: China: Xizang | collected 2019 | reverse complement strand
AGGGTGTCCATGATCTCCATGGCCAGCATCACCTGATGTTTCTCCGCCACCTCGCAGGCAGCAGCCAGACCTTCCTTGAACAGCTGCAGGCTCTCCGGGGTGGAGGGCTCATAATACACATCATAACCGGCCAGCTGGATCACGCGGATGCCGAACTCACGGGCAAACAGAATCGCTTTCTCCATGATCTCATGGGCCTTGGCGCGGATGGCAGGGTCGGCGCTGCCATAGGGGAAGTGGCGGTGGACACTCAGGCACATGGTGGGGATGGTCATGCCCGTCTCCTTCATGGCGCGGTGCAGCTTTTCCCGCTCCTCCATAGGCATGGAGGCATAGATATACTGCTGATCCTGAGATAAACCCTCCGCTTGGCCGCTTTTTTGCAACTGTTCCAAATTCCGCTGTATCTGCACATCCTGCTGCGCCATTTCTTTCGCCTGCGCCCGCATGGCTTCCTCCGACAGGAAAAAGCCATCAAACACTCGGTCAAAAATCAACTGTTCTTCCCGGGATTTGGCGTAGACCGTACGCAGAGCAGTTTTTACCCGCTGCCGATCCTCAAAACCCAAAACGACCAAAATTTGACTGGCATCCGCCGTTTCCTTGGGGCTAACGCTCAGACCTTCCAACCGCAGCATTCTGGAGAAAGCCGATAGCTTTTCCAGATAGACGGAAGGATCAACCATGGTGATGCCCTCCGCAGTGACCGCCACAGTGGCAGTCATGGGGTGTTTCTTCCGCATTCTCTTGGTCAAATACCGTCATATCCTCGCTGTTTTTCAATATAAAGCCAGCCGTCTGCCGCAACGCATCGGGCGTCAGTTCACGCACACCGAGGGCATCCAAAGCCGCTGCCCAATCCAAAGTTTCCGCAATGGAGGGTTTCTTCAAAATTGCCTCTGTGGAGCGCAGCTTCTGCACTGCCTGGGCAACCTGGACGCAAAGCCGATCATCCACATGGGGCAGCTTGGCCCGCAGAATGGAAAGCTCCTTCTCCAATTCCGGATACTGGATATACAGATAGGCACAGCGGCGGCGCAGAGCCTCGGACAAGGGTCTGGCTCGGTTGGAAGTCAGTACCACAAAAGGTACACTCTTGGCCCGAATGGTGCCAACCTCCGGCACCGTCACCTGCATTTCGCTGAGCAGTTCCAACAGAAATGCCTCAAATTCCTCGTCGGCCTTATCGATTTCGTCGATCAGCAGAACCACCGGCTTTTCCGAGCGAATGGACTTCAGCAGCGGCCGCTCCAGCAAATATTCATCGCTGAACAAAGATCGTGTCAGCTCCTCGGAGTCCTTTTTGCCCATGTTTACCTGAATGGACAGCAACTGCTTCTGATAATTCCACTCATACAATGCCTTGCTTTCGTCCAGGCCTTCATAGCATTGCAGGCGCACCAAATCCCGGTCCAGGGCCGATGCCATCACCTTGGCAATCTCCGTCTTACCGACGCCGGCAGCGCCTTCGATCAGCAGCGGGCGCCCCAGTTGCAGTGCCACAAAAAGAACTGTTGCCAATGTATCATCATAAATATAGCGGGCCTCACTCATTTTTTGTTTTAACTGTTCCAGTTCCATATTTTCATACCTCCAGGGTTGATTTTAACAAATGAAAATAGCTTTTTTCACTTTCCAGGATACCTTCTTTTCGCAATTTGCTGATTTCCGCTGACAGTCCGCTGCGCTCCACTTCCAGGTAATCCGCCAGGCCTTGCCGGTCAAAGGGAATGGAAAAGCAATCACTGCCCTGTACCTTCGCCTGATTCAGCAAATAAGCCAACAGCTTTTCCCGGGTAGTACGCTGTGAAGTAATATCGATCCTTTCATGCAGCATCAGGTTTTCTGCAGAAACCAGATGCAGCAAGTTATGGATCAGCGTCTTATGAAATGCACAGGCATTGCTGCAACAAGCGATGATACCGCTTGCATTGATCATCAGCACAGCGCCATCCATTTCTGCTATCACACGGATTGGCAGTGCCTGGGCATCGGAAAAGGCGTAAGCCTCCCCAAAGACTTGTCCCTGCTCCGCTCGACTGACCACACTGCGATTGCCATAGTAATCTGTGCGCACCAGCTGCACCACGCCATGCAGTACGATGCCTATTTGAAACACCGTCTCCCCTTCCTGCAAAACACAATCATCCTTCTGCATTACAACAAAACGGGCTTCCAGGCAACGCAGTATCTCCACCATCTCCCGGGGTGCGATACCTGCAAAGAGGGGACATTTTTCTAAAACATCCAAAAATTTCTCCATAAGCTCCCTTTCGTGTTGAAATTTCAACATTTTTTCTGGCAACAGTATACTATGCGATTGCCAAAAAGTCAAGGATATCCTTCTTTTCCGCAACAACGGCACAAGCGTTTCCCGCCTGTGCCGTTAGCGATTATAGGAAAGCTTCTGCCAGAACTGCCAGCAAGGCATTTACTTCTTCCTGCGTAGTATGCCAGGCAGTGACAAAGCGGATACAGCTATGTTCCGGATCCACCCTACCCCAGTATTCAAAGGATACTTGATTTTGTAATTTTTCAATGATTCTGTCCGGCAGGATAGGAAACAGCTGATTGCTGGGGCTTTGGATCAATACAGGAACGCCCAGTTTTTGCAGTCCCTGAGACAGCATATTTGCTGTGCCAACCGACTGCGCTGCCAACCGCAAATACAGTCCGTCCTCCAATGCTGTTAAATACTGCAGCCCCAACAGCCGGCCTTTTGCCAGCATAGCACCCTGCTGCTTTAAGCAGCGGCGGAAAGAGGGCATCAATGCAGGATTCACTAATACAAGGGCCTCACCGAACAGCATTCCGTTTTTCGTACCACCAATGGTAAACGCATCGCAGCAGGCGGCGTAATCCGCAAAAACGGTATCGGACACCGCCATGGCACAGGCCAGCCGGGCGCCGTCGCAATAGAGCAGTAAATCCAATTCGTCACAAACCGCCCGCAGGGCCTGTAATTCGGCTCGGTCATACACCGTGCCAAGCTCTGTGGTATTGGAGATATAGACCACCTTGGGAGCTGCTGCCGTTTCATCCCTGCCATAAGTTTGGACCAGCTGACGGATCTGCTGGGGCTGCAGCTTGCCGTTTTGCGCCGGTAACGGATAGAGGCGGTGTCCGTTATGCTCAATGGCACCAGCCTCGTGGACCTGGATGTGACCGGTATCTGCAGTGATCACTGCCTCCCAGGGGCGCAGAAATGCGCCCAGAGCAGTTTTATTGGCTTGGGTGCCACCCACGATAAAGTGCACCTCTGCCCGGGGACATTTACAAAGTGCACGGATCACATCCGCAGCTTTTTGACAATAAGCATCTTCTCCATAGCCAACCGTCAATTCCAGATTGGTATTGCACAGCGCCTCCATAATTTTCGGATGGGCACCATTGGAATAATCATTTCGAAAAAAGAGCATGGGTATCTACCTCATTAAATGTAATATTTTATAAAACTGGTTTATTCCTTGCACAAAAGTTCCCATTGGAAATCCAGTAAATGGCGGATCCGTTCCCGGTTCAGGGTATAGTAGACCCGATTGCCGTCAGCCGTGCAGCGCACCAGGCCGCACGCGCTCAGCTTACTCATATGATGATGGATAGTGTTTCTGGACAGGTCAAAGCGCTGGGACAATTCCTGACCATATGCGCTGTGATCACTTAAATAGCAGATCAGCTCAAATCTGGTTTTATCCCCCAACAGCCGGAAAGCATCCAACACACTATCCAGGGCAGAACGGACGCGGCTGAGCATACCCAGCAGTTCGTCCCGCAAGATGCCGCAGTACATGCAAACAGAGCCATCTCCACGGTCACTGCTCAAATCGGTGTCCATTCCGAACAGGAAGGGCCGCAGCTGATAATGCACATTCTCTGCAGGTGTGAAGCTGGATGTACGGGCCAAATAAACCTCCGCTTCCTCAATATCCATTTTTTTACGCAAGTTTTCGCTGAGTTTATCCATAGCTGCCCGTTCCCGGTGGATGGCTTTCAGCAGTTTGGTCATCGGTCCAGAAAGCTTTTCCATCCACTGAGGGAACATCTGATATGCTTGCAAAATTGCAATCTTGCCGCTGTCAGAAATTGACATCGACAGCACCATTTGCATAAAGGCCCCGTCATCCATTTGCTCCGGCCCGTGTTCCTCTGCAAGATCCAGTGCCAGTGCCAAATGATAAGCCCTTTGCTGCATGGTCATCTCCTGGGCACGCTGCACCAGGCAGGAAAAGTCCCCTGTATATTCCTCTAAAAAACCGTATAGCAGGAAAAATGCCGGGGATGCAGAACCAATGGTATTGCGAGGAAATCCCTCCAGATTGGCAAATAAGGACATCACATCCTCCGTGATCTGCACCGCATCCAAGTGGGCGGTCACAATTTTCAATTCTTTCAGTGCTTCCGCAAAATTCTGGGGAATCTCAATACCTTTTTTATAGATTTGTTCTTCCATCTGTTCCCAGCTGTTACCGCTGGCTTTTCGACCCAAATAAGCCACCGCTTCCAGCAACGGATTGAGACTGTCGCAATATTCCATTTGCATGCTCCTCATTGTGAAAAATAGGAAATTCTTACTCTAAATATGCCATATTTCCAACTAAAAGTCAACCTTTTGCATACGCATCAAAAACGTTTGTAATTCTATTGTGAACTTTTTTGTGATAAGTAGGGATTATTTCCTTGACAACACTTGGAAATATAGTGTATTATCAGCTTGTAATACATATAAATGCAAAACATCTTGTCACATATATATGTGACAAGATACAGCGCAAAACTTTTCACAGAGAGGATGACCACTATGAAGAAAACCAAGCGTGTCGTTGCCCTGCTGCTGATGCTGTGTATGCTTATCAGCATTCTCCCAGCGCCAACCTTTGCATTCGATGAAACCCCGTTGCAAACTGGTTTGACCGCCACCGAGATTCCCGGCCTTTCCCGGCTGGAGGGCACCGATTACAACGGCACTATTGAGGAAAATTACGCCCCCGATGAAATGGTGGATGTGATCATTGTCATGGAAGAAAGCCCCGTATTGGCGGACTTCCAGCGGGATACCGCCGGAGATCAGACCACCGGCGAAGCCGTGGCAGAATACCTGGCCTCCGAAGAAGCCGCTGCCAAGACCAAAGCTCTGCTGGATGCGCAGAATGCTGTAATCCGTCAGATCATGGAGGCAGATGTAATCGGCCAGAAGCCCCGGATCCTTTCCCAGTGGACCGGCATTGCCAACGGCATGGCCGTTCGCGTCCCCTTTGCCCTGCTCAAGGCCATCCGTCAAATGACAGGCGTCAAGGGCGCTTACATCAGCAACACCTTCTCTGCGCCCCAGAGCACCATGGTGGATGCTGCCGGTTTGGCTGGCTACAGCTACGGCATGGTGGGCGTGGATGCGGCCTGGGAGATGGGATACACCGGTGCCGGTATGCTGGTTGCCGTTTTGGACACCGGTCTGGACCTGGAATATGCCACTTGGTATGATGAGGCCTCCGGCAAAAACATCTCCGGTGTCCGCAAGACCCATGAGGCCTTCTCCGACACCTCCTTCCGCACCGAAGAGGGTTTGAACAATCTGCGCTGGACCAACGAAAGCTTAGCTGCTTTCCTGGAAGAAAACCAGCTGATTGCCACCACCGGCGTCGACGGTGGAAAGGTTACCTTTGAAAACAATGCACTCTATAAAAACCGCAAGGTTCCCTATGCTGCCGACTATTGCGACGGTGACGTAAATGTCCGTCCTGATGGCAATAACCACGGCACCCACGTTTCCGGCACCATCGCCGGCTACGCCCAAGCCGATGACGGCTCTGTGATCTTCTCCGGCATCGCTCCTGATGCCCAGATTCTGTCCATGAAGGTCTTTGACGATTCCGGCTCCGGTGCTCCCGAGTATGCCATTCTGGCCGCTCTGGAAGATGCTGCTGTGCTGGGCGCAGATGTGATGAACCTGTCCTACGGTTCCACCAGCGGTTTCGCCTTTGAAGACACTCTGGTCTGCGAGGCTTATCACCGCCTGAATGCCAGCGGCATCCTGTTTATGACCGCTGCCGGCAACGACGGCCCTTCCTCCGCCAGCAATAACCGTGGCGACCTGAACCTGTCCGACGACCCCGACACCTCCATGATGGGTGCTCCCGCCACCTTCGGCAGCAACCTGGCTGTGGGCAGCGTGGACAATCTGGTCAGCCCCGAGCCCAGACTGCAGTGGTTTGACACCGATGGCACCATGCACAAGGCCACCTTCGTGGATCCTTTCTCTGTGGCTATGCGCAACACCCTGGGTACCGATGTATATAATGTGATCTCTGTTCCCGGCTACGGCTCCGTGCAGGACTACCGGGATGCCGGCTTTAACGACAGTTATTACGGTTTCGGTGAAAAGGGCGAGATCGGCATCGCCCTGGTCAAGCGCGGCGGCACCAATGAAGAAGGCGAAGCCATGACCTTTGCGGAAAAGATCGCCAACGCCGCCCGTTTTGCCTACACCAACTGGGCCTATAATCCTGAAACCGGTGAATATACCCCCACCACCGAGCGTTTTATCAAGGCTGTCATTATTTATGATGCAGATCCCGAATCCGATGAGCTGATCTACATGAATATAGAAGACGCTTTGCTGACCGCTGCTTTCATCAGTGGCCGGGACGGTAACGCTATGGCCGCTGCCGCTGAGGCTGCCAAGGCCAATGGCACCTATGTGACCCTGACTATTCCCGAATTCGATGAGATCGTGGAAAATGCCAATGGTGGCTATTTGTCTTCCTTCTCCTCCTGGGGCGCTGGCCCCACTCTGGAGCTGAAGCCTGAGATCCTGGCTCCCGGCGGCAACATTTGGTCCTCCATCTTTGACGATCTGTACTTTGGTGGTGCCGGCACCCATGATGATTATACCGGTTCCTATGGTATGATCAGCGGTACCTCCATGGCAACACCCCATATGACCGGTATCACCGCACTGACCATGCAGTATCTGATGCAGGCCCACGGTCTGACCTCCGACGAGGCTGCCGAACTGGCGGACAATCTGATGGTCAGCACCGCTACCCCTCTGCGGGATCAAAACGGTGTCCTCTACTCCCCCAGAGCCCAGGGCGCAGGCTTGGCTAATGTGGCCGCCATGCTGCAGACCCCGGCATATATCCACGTGGATGGCCACAATGTGGGCAAGATTGAGCTGAAGGACGATCCGAAAAAAACCGGTGAATACGTACTGTCCTTCCAGGTAGTCAACTTGAGTCAGGAAGCGCTGACCTATGATGTGACCGTCACCGTGCTGACCCCGGCCACCTCCCAGGACGAAAACGGCAATCAGTTCATGGAAAACGGTTGTGTCACGCTGATGGAGCTGTCCGTCGGCACCGTCACCGTGGCAGCCGGCAGCACCGCCGACTTCACCACCACCATCCAGCTGACTGCTGAGCAGAAGGCTATGCTGGACAACCAGTTTGCCAACGGTACTTATGTGGAAGGCTTCATCGCTCTGACCCACGAAACCGCCCCCCGGATTGGCCTGCCCTTCCTGGGCTTCTATGGTGACTGGACCGCAGCCCCCATCTTCGATAAGAACACCTGGATGAGCGAGACCGAGGAAGGCCAGCACTTCTGGGAGCTGGACTCCACCTGGGGCGTTTCCATTCTGGGCTACTACGACGGCTACTCTTTCCGGAACCTGGGTCAGAACCCCTTCGACCCCGTATCCGGCACCGAGCAGTGGCAGTATCATCAGGAGAACATCACCATTTCCTCCACCGGCATTTTCCGCAGCGTCAATGATATCGAGCTGTATCAGCTGCGCAACGCCAAGCTGATCACGGTGGAAGTCCACGATGCTGAATCCGGCGAACTGTACTACCGGGATATCACCACCTATCAGTACAAGACCTACTATAACTACAATGCCGGTGCCCCTGTCCCCTGGTCTCTGCGTTATTTCACTGATACCTACTGGGATGGCACCGATCTGGAAGGCAATATGCTGCCCAGTGGCACAGAATGTGTTTACACCATCACCGCCTATGCTGACGGCGACTATCCCATGCTCACCGACGAAGACGGCTTTACATACACCGACTTCCAGTCCGTGGCAGAAGGCAACTACACCCCCACTTTCAACGGTCACGAAATGGATATGACCGGCGACGTGCTGTCTTACAACATGCTGGTGGACAATGTGGCCCCCAAACTGCGTAACTCCACTGTTTCCTTCTACGAAGAAAACGGCCGTGTCTATGTCACCGGCACCTTCCAGGACGATGGTTCCATCGCTTCTATCGAGATTATTCCCCATGTCAAGCGTACCAATAACTACAATTCCGACTATGTGGAATACGGCATGGACGACATCAACCCCTTCTTCTCTGAGCTGATCTATGATGCCCGTCTGGGTGAATACACCTTTGTGGCGGATGTTACGGAATATGCCCATAAGAACCTCAGTTTCGAGGGCGAGAATGATATCTACAACTATGAGTGGACCGGCAATGTCTACATTTTCTGCGGTGACTACGGCGGAAACGACCGTGCCTACATCATCAATGTGGATACCACTGAGGGTCTGGTTCTGTCCACTTCCTCCGCCCTGCTGTATGTGGGCGAAAGCTTTGATTTGAATGTCATCGACAACACCGGTGCCAACACCGATTTGGTCCGTATTTCCTCCGATCCTTCTGTGGCCTCCATTGACGAATTCGGCCATATCACCGCCCACGCTCCCGGCCAAGCCACCATCTGCATCAGCAACGGCGAACAAGAAGTCGTCTGCATCGTGGCCGTTACGGAGCGTCCCACTGAAGTCATTGACTTTGATCTGTCCATCGATCACTTCTCCGGTCTGAAGCCCGACGGCTCCATCGTGGTCAGCGTAGTGAATCTGGAGCCTGCCGATGTGGTCATCACCGAAAACTCCTGGATGATCTACGAAGAGGACGAGGCTTGGGCTGGTCTGCTGAACATCGCCAAGGATTCCGAATCCGGCTTGTCCGGCCGTATTAGCCTGAACTACAGCTACTATGGTGAGGAAGACAGTGCCGCCGGTGCAGGCTATCTGGAAGTCACCATCAACGGTGTCACCCGCACCATGACCCTGGATTGGGAGGATCTGTACAAGGATCCCCAGCAGGACGGGCTGATCTCCAACGCTTACTACAACGATCAAACCATCTATGTTCAACAGGGCCAGTCTGCGGAACTGATCGCTCAGTACCGTCAGAACACCAACCACAGCATCATTCCCGTAGAACTGTATACCCTGGTGGGCTATGAGTCCTACGGCAACAACAATCCTACCGTAGCCGCCGATGGTCTGATTCTGGATGGCCCCAGCTATGCCTCCAACGGCCACGAATGGCGCGGCAAGCTGGTGGCGCTGCCCGGCTATGAGCTGCCCCAATCTATCAAGGTCTGTACCCGCTACAGCTATGGTTACGAGTCCGAAATGTATCTGGACAGCTACTATGGCGGCTACTCCTATGATCCTGCCACAGGCGAAATCGTTGTCAACGAAGCCCCCTACGGCGCAGATAATATCCTGGTCATCCGTGCGGACGGTGTAGCCTCTGAAGGCGCGCCCGGTGGTACCCACAGCGGCAATGAATATCCCCGCCCCGACGGTCTGTACGGCCCCTTCCAGTGGACTATCACCGAAGGCAACGGCACCATCACTACCGGCAGCAAGGAAGATTACTACTCCGGCATCATCGAATATGCCTCTTACACCCCTGCTGAGCCCGGTGTGAGCTACATTACCGCCACCAGCCAGGACGGTCAGTACTCCATCCGCTTTGCGGTAATCTGCTCCGGCGTCAAGGCAGAAACCCTGAATCTGAAGTTCAATAACCTGACTATGGAGCCCGGTGATACCACACGGTTGGCTGTAGCTATGAATCCTGTTCCCACCCTGGAAGAGGACAAAGCATTAATCTTCACCTCCTTCAATCCCGATGTGGCTTCCGTGGATGAAAATGGCAATGTCACCGCCCACAAGGCCGGCTATGCCTACATCCGCATCGCCTGTGCCACCGATTGCCGGATCATGACCTATGCCATCGTCTATGTCCAGGGCTGCCAGGATACCCACAGCTTCGGCGATATGCAGATCGTGGCCCCTGCCACCTGCGATACCAACGGTGTTGGCAAGTATGTCTGCAGCGTCTGCGGTTTTGAACAGGCTGTTCAGATTCCTGCCACCGGTCATATTTTCGGTGATTGGATCGTAGCGATCCCCGCAACCTGCACCGAAAATGGCGAAGAGCGGCACTACTGCGATTGTGGCCACTATGAATCCCGCGTTACCCCGGCCACCGGCCACGACTATGTGGATGGTGTTTGCCAGAATTGTGGCGAGAGTGATGCCATCAACCCGCCCACAGGCGGTGTCACCTTCAGCACATTGCTGATGACTATGGCATTTACAGGCACCATGATGCTGCTTCTGGTGAAAAAGAAAGAAGACGAAGAATAACCTATAAAACACATCACTGCCGGCGCAATCGCGCCGGCAGTCTTTTAGTATAAAGAAAAAAAGAAAAAGCACTGCAAACGCAGTGCTTTTTGGAGGTACCGGCCAGATTTGAACTGGCGAATAACGGTTTTGCAGACCGGGGCCTTACCACTTGGCTACGGTACCATATGAAATTAGGAACGCAATGCGTTCCTAATCAGTTTGGAGCGGGTGACGAGGCTCGAACTCGCTACCTCCACCTTGGCAAGGT
>JAEIGA010018181.1_pt1 | contig 10706 bp, 6 predicted proteins | sample 9270691 | NCBI WGS metagenome assembly JAEIGA01 (sample SAMN17057246, study PRJNA624740) | gut metagenome | biome: biome; isolation source: fecal sample | host: Bos grunniens | place: China: Xizang | collected 2019 | reverse complement strand
CTCGTACATCTGGAAGAGGTTACCGTATCTTGCTCTGATGACATCCTCACCAAGACGCTCGATAGCTGTCTTGAAATCAAGGAATACTGCAAGACCAGTGTTGTTCACACCGTAACCTGCGTCGCAACGCTCCTTTGCAGCACGTGATGCAACGTCACGTGGAACGAGGTTACCGAATGCAGGGTAACGACGCTCGAGATAGTAGTCGCGATCCTCCTCAGGAATGTCGATACCTCTCTTTGTACCAGCCTGAAGCGCCTTGGCATCCTCGATCTTCTTAGGTACCCAGATACGTCCGTCGTTACGGAGTGACTCTGACATGAGGGTAAGCTTAGACTGCTGTGTTCCGTGTACTGGAATACATGTAGGGTGGATCTGAGCGAAGCAAGGGTTTGCGAAGAAAGCACCCTTCTTGTAGCACTGCCATGCTGCTGAACCGTTTGAGTTCATAGCGTTGGTAGAGAGGAAGTAAGCGTTTCCGTAACCACCTGTTGCGATCACCACTGCGTGAGCTCCGAATCTCTCGATCTTACCTGTAACGAGGTTTCTTGCGATGATACCCTTTGCCTCACCGTTGATGAGAACAACGTCGAGCATCTCGTAGCGAGGGTAGCTCTTTACAGTACCGGCTGCGATCTGACGGTTAAGGGCAGCGTAAGCACCGAGAAGGAGCTGCTGTCCGGTTTGACCGCGGGCGTAGAAGGTACGACTAACCTGCGCACCTCCGAAAGAGCGGTTGGCGAGAAGTCCGCCGTATTCCCTTGCAAAAGGAACACCCTGTGCAACGCACTGGTCGATGATGTTGTTGCTGACCTCGGCAAGACGGTAAACGTTTGCCTCGCGTGCACGATAGTCTCCTCCCTTGATTGTATCATAGAAGAGACGGTAGATCGAGTCGTTGTCGTTCTGGTAGTTCTTGGCAGCATTGATACCACCCTGTGCTGCGATAGAGTGAGCACGACGTGGTGAATCGCTGATGCAGAATACCTTCACGTTGTAGCCAAGTTCTCCGAGCGAAGCAGCTGCAGATGCTCCACCAAGACCTGTACCAACCACAATGACTTCCATTTTTCTTTTGTTGCCTGGGCTGACAACACGGATCTGAGATTTGTGCTTTGTCCATTTCTCGGCCAAAGGACCCTCAGGAATCTTAGAAATTAATTTTTCGGCCATTTTATAGAGTGTTAATGAAATTTCGGCACGAATCTAAGTATTTTCACTCTATAAAACAACAGACACCTATCATTTATAATAGGTATCTGTCTATATATTTAAAAAAGTGTAGGATCGTCAAGATCGATATTTCCTTTTTCAAGACCAAGATGCCTGTAAGCAAGTTCGGTAGCTTCTCTTCCGCGAGGTGTCCTCATTATGAATCCCTCCTTTATCAGGAACGGTTCATATACTTCTTCGAGAGTACCCTGATCCTCACCTACTGCAGTTGCAATCGTATTGGCACCGACCGGACCTCCTTTGAACTTTGTTATTATTGTCTTAAGTATTTTATTGTCAATGGAATCCAATCCTCTCTTGTCTATATTCAAAGCATCAAGGGCATATCTTGCTATCGGCAGTTCTATGTTGCCGCTTCCCATGACCTGTGCAAAATCGCGGACACGACGAAGAAGGGCATTTGCTATTCTCGGAGTACCACGGCTGCGAAGGGCTATCTCATAAGCTGCATCATCATCGATGGATACCTTTAATATATTGGCACTGCGCTTGACTATATTCACAAGAGTGGCAGTATCATAATACTCCATCGCACATGTGATTCCGAATCGCGCACGGAGAGGCGAGGTAAGAAGGCCGCTTCGGGTGGTCGCACCTACGAGGGTAAAAGGATTCAACGATATCCTGACGGAACGGGCACCGGGGCCTTTGTCTATCATTATATCTATTACATAATCCTCCATTGCGGAATAGAGATACTCCTCCACTACCGGAGACAGTCTATGGATTTCATCTATGAACAGCACATCTCCTTCTTCAAGAGATGTAAGCAGTCCGGCAAGGTCGCCAGGCTTGTCAAGTATAGGTCCGGAAGTGACCTTCATGTTGACTCCCAGCTCATTGGCGATTATATGTGCCAATGTTGTCTTTCCAAGTCCGGGAGGACCATGAAAAAGGACGTGGTCAAGAGACTCTCCTCTCATCTTCGCTGCCGCCACAAATATCTTGAGATTGGATACTATCTTGTCCTGTCCCGTGAACTCATGAAGATCCTGCGGACGTATTATTCCATCGAAATCCTTATCTTTGCCCTCATTGACATTGTGAGGATTGAAATCATTCGCCATGTTCAAATAAAATTATCATATACAAATATAGATATATATTTTAAAATTGATGATGATTATTTCTGTGTTAATATGTTGATAACATGTAGAACATACTGGAAATCAAATTCATACACATAGAGCATATTGTTAAAAACCCTATCATGAAGTCATTGAAAAGTTCTTTGTAAAAAATTTGCTTTCCAATTTTCTCCATAGGAATATACAAACATATTTTATTTGCCAATTTAGTTTTTATATGATATCAACAGGGTTTTGAACAGGTTATCAACAGAAAAATAAGCAAAATGTTAATAAGTGCAAAATCAATAGAAATTCTAAAAGACAAGACATCCTTATCCGATGAAGTCTTCTGCAGCGGACTCTTTCTGTCTGCGAGATGGTTTGTCGTTTCAGAGTTTGATCACAAAGGATTACAGCTTGTGGTCATGCCGGATAAGGAGAGTGCTGAATACTGTGCTGCCGACCTGTATTCTCTGGTAGAAGGGGACAGAGTGTTCTTTCTTCCGGATTCGGGCAAGAGTCTTGAAAGAAGCAACTATAAGTCTTCGCTGAATGTACAGAGAACCTCTGCATTAGGAAAGATACTTGATGCCGGTGATGAAGACCTTATAGTGGTCACCTATCCATCTGCTCTTGAAGAAAGAATTCCTGACAGTTCAAGAATAAAGGAATCTCTGTTAAAGCTTTCGGCAGGTGACGAGATCAGTCATGAACAGATTGTGGAGTCGCTTTTCGGAAGCGGTTTCGAAAGGGTTGATTTTGTAGCTGAACCAGGACAGTTTGCAGTCAGAGGAGCTATAATAGACATATTCTCATATTCATATAACAATCCTTTCAGAATATCTTTCTTTGGAGATGAGATCGAGACCATCAGTGTATTTGACTGTAATACGCAGTTGTCTAAAGAAAAGGTCACAAAGGCAGAGATATACCCGGATATAGCCTCATGTCCGGAAGAAGAGGTTTCAATGTCTTTTATAACAGATATACTCCCTGAGAATACACTTGTATGGCTTGATTCATCTGATATGTACAAGAATAGGGAGTTCTTCCCTTCTCTTGAATCCTTTAGAAGAATTTATCTTGAACTGCCTCTTTCACGTCAGAATGAGGAAACTGTAAAGTTCAATATATCTCCTCAACCGGTATTCAACAAGAATTTTGAACTTCTTACAGAAGACATAAGAAAGCGTCTTGAAGAAAATTACAGGGTGAGGATATATGGAGAAAAGCAGTCTCAGCTTGACAGACTCAAGTCCATCCTGTCTCAGAATGGAGGAATTCTTCCCGAATTCATATCCGGATACAATATCCATAACGGTTTCATAGATCATGAATGCATGGTATGTTGCTATAGTGACCATGAGATATTCGACCGTTTCCATAGGGTAAGCATAAGGAGGACCGTGGAGAAGAGTGAGCAGCTTACGATAAACGACCTCACATCATTTGCCATTGGTGATTATATAGTGCATATAGACTATGGTGTGGGTATTTTCGGAGGACTCGTAAGAATGAGGGATGACAAGGGAAGGATGCATGAGGTCGTCAAGCTCACATATAAGGACAATGATGTAGTCTTTGTTTCCGTTCATGCCCTTCATAAGATATCACGCTATAAATCAAAGGATTCAGAGCCTCCTAAAATTCATAAGCTTGGCTCTAAGGTGTGGCAGAATCTTAAGGCAAGCACAAAATCCAAGGTAAAGGATATCGCCAAGGACCTTATACAGCTTTATGCGAAGAGAAAGAGCGTAAAAGGATTTGCATTTTCAGCAGATACATATCTTCAGCAGGAACTTGAGTCTTCATTCATGTATGAAGATACTCCAGACCAGGAAAAGGCAGTCTTTGCAGTCAAGAGGGATATGGAAGATACTTGTCCTATGGACAGGCTTGTATGCGGGGATGTGGGATTCGGAAAGACAGAAGTTGCTGTAAGGGCAGCATTCAAGGCAGTAGCCGACAGCAAGCAGGTAGCTGTGCTTGTTCCTACGACTATCCTGGCTCTCCAGCATTTCAATACATTCAGGAACCGTCTTAAGGACCTGCCTTGCAATGTAGATTATGTAAGCAGATTAAGGACAGCGAAGGAAATATCAGATATACAGAAAAGACTCAAGGCGGGAACACTTGATATAGTGATAGGAACTCATAAACTTATAGGAAAGGGTTTTGAATTCAAGGATCTTGGTCTTCTCATAATAGATGAAGAGCAGAAGTTTGGAGTAAGTTCAAAAGAAAAGCTTCGTCAGCTCAAGGCATCCGTGGATACCCTTACCCTGACAGCGACACCTATTCCAAGGACACTTCAGTTTTCTCTTCTTGGTGCGCGTGACCTTTCCATAATAAACACTCCGCCTCCAAACCGTATTCCTGTTCAGACAGAGATAATGCTTTTTGATCACGATGAAGTGAAGAAGATAATCAATTACGAACTTAATCGTGGAGGACAGATATTCTTCGTCCATAACAGGGTAGAGGAACTGCAGTCAATACATGACATACTTCATAGGCTGGTCCCTGATATGAGGATATGCATAGCTCATGGTCAGATGGAAGCAAAGGTTCTTGAAAACAAGATACTGGATTTCATGTCTGGAGACTATGATATGCTTCTGTGTACTACGATCATTGAGAACGGTCTTGATATCCCTAATGCAAATACGATAATAATAAACCAGGCGCAGAATATAGGATTGAGCGACCTCCATCAGCTCCGAGGAAGGGTAGGACGTTCCAACAGACGTTCATTCTGTTATCTGATGGTCCCTCCTCTTGTATCTATAACCGAAGACGCACGACGCAGATTGAAGGCCATAGAGTCCTTTTCAGACCTTGGAAGCGGCTTCAATATAGCCATGCAGGACCTTGATATCAGAGGAGCTGGTAATCTGCTTGGAGCTGAACAGAGCGGCTTCATAACTGATATGGGTTTCGAGACTTATCAGAAGATTCTTGCAGAGGCTATGGAAGAACTTGGTGTCGAGACAGGAATATCTACTCGTGAAACCAAGGAGAATTATGTATCGGACTGTACCATCGAGACAGATCAGCTGGCCCTCATACCGGATTCGTATATAGATATGACAGCCGAGAAGATAAGGATATACAAGGAACTCGATTCTCTTTCTTCCGAGAAGGAGATGGAGCAGATGAAAAAGAGACTTACTGACCGTTTCGGCACCATGCCGGATGAGCTTTTAAGACTTTTTGATATAGTGAGGATAAGGCAGGCAGGACAGAAGTTGGGATTCGAAAAGATAATTATAAAGAACGGAGTGATGATTGCATTTTTTGTAACTAACTCCATGTCCTTATATTATAAGAGTGATATGTTTGCCCATATTCTCGGAAGGATAAACGAGCATCCTAAACTTTTCGAACTTAAGCAGAATGACAACAGACTCAGGATATTTGTAAGAAATGTTGACAGTATATCAAAGGCATATGATATTTTGAAGAAGTTGCAATAATTCTTATTTTTGTCGTTTTCAAATGATTACAAAGTGGCAAATCTTGTAATAGACATAGGAAATACATCCCTTAAGGCATCCTGGTGTGACGGAATGACATTAGGAAAGACTTTCCGTTATCAGGGTGAAAGAATGCGTGACTTCATACTTTCCATAACAGAATCTGAGTTTCCTGAAGTGATGGTATTGAGCAGTGTCAGATACTTTTCTCCTCACGACATGGATATACTTTCATCAAGATGTGGAAAGCTTGTAGTGATTGATGAAGATATGATGAAGAAGTATGATATACCTCTTCATCTTACTCCTGACAGGGCAGCTGCCATAATAGCCTCGAGATATCTTTTCAAAGGCAAAAGATGTTCTATATTTGATCTTGGTACCATAATGAGTGTAGATTTTCTGGACCAGGACGGAAAGTATGAAGGAGGAAATACTTCATTAGGTTTCAGAACTCGTTTCAAGGCCTTGAACAGATATTCAAGGAACATTCCTTTGCTTGCTTCATCAGATGATGTTCCGGAATATGGATTCGATGAAAGATCTTCTGTACTTTCAGGTGTTGTTTCGGGCATGATGTTTGAAATCGACGGATACATTTGCAATCATAAGGAAAATATAAGTGTTTTTACGGGTGGAGATGCAATTTATTTTGCAAAACGGATGAAAAACTCCATCTTTGTAGTTTGTAACCTTGTACTTATGGGGTTAGCTTTAATTGCTGTTGAATATGATAAGAAGGATTGAAAAGGCATTTCTTGTATCAGTGTTTCTCATCATAAGTGTCTGCGTGTCTGCGCAGGATGGCACTTATGGTGCGTACTCTCCGTATTCTATATATGGTGTAGGTGATTTGTCAAAGCAGGGAACTGCGTTCAATAAGAGTAAAGGTGGAACAGGAATAGCCACCAGAGATAAAAGATTCATAAATTATCTTAATCCTGCAGCTGTGACTGCAAGAGATTCATTGGCTTTCATGGCGGATTTTGGTCTGTCTGGAAGTAGTGATGTGTATTCTCAGGGAAATCTCAAGTCGGCTAACAACACCTTCAATATCTATGATTTTGTGATGACTTTCCCTATCTGGAGGTCTTCTGCATTCATGGTTGGACTTACTCCATTCAGTGATGTAGGATATGATTTCTCATCGATAGAAAAAAGGGACGAGATCATCAGCCAGACAGGAAACATAACCTACGATTCAGCCGGAAAGGGAAGTGTTTATCAGTTGTTCCTTGGTGCCGGTGTCACATTCTGGAAGAAGCTTTCTGTCGGTGCGGAGATGATATATTATTTCGGAAACCTGGACAAGTTGACAAATACGAATTATTCTGATGCTTCATTCAGGTCTGTCAATGCAGGTAATGAAATGATGTTGAGAGGATTGACAGGAAAATTCGGTCTTCAGTACGAGCAGAAGCTGGGAGGAAACGTATCCATGGTTCTCGGTGCCACATATAGGATGAGGACAAATGTGAAAGGATATTCTACTGATTACAGATATGCGAACCAGGGAGGTGTCATCGATACGCTCAGACATCATGTCGATACTCTCGGAATGTCTGGAGTGAAGTTCGGTGATGAACTTGGAATCGGTCTTGCCGTGAAAGGCGGAGATAAGTGGAGTGCTGAAATCAATTATCTGAGATCTGACTGGAGAAAGTCAGGATTCGATGATGTTTCCGGTTTTGCCGTATCAGGAATGTCAAAGTTCTCCTCGACTGTTTCCAATTCACTCAGAGCAGGATTTGAATTTGTTCCTAACAGAAATGATATCAGGTATTATTTCCGCAGATGTACATACAGGGCCGGTGTCTATTATGATAAGGCATATTACAAACTTGACGGAAACAATGTCAATTCCATGGGTGTGACATTGGGTATGACTCTCCCTATATTCAATAACAGGGGCGGATACAATGGAATCACCTTAGGACTTGATATGGGACAGAGAGCGAGCAGAAGGGCGGATATGATTCGTGAGAGATATGCATCATTTGTCATTGGATTCAATATCCATGATACATGGTTCAGAAAGGTTCAATATGATTAATCTTAAAAAAATCATTAAATACTTATGAAAAAAATTGTACTATTGATTTCGGTAGCTGCAATTGCTCTTTTTGCAAGCAGCACAGTTTCTGCTCAGGGAAAGTACGGACCTGATAGCACAGAATGTATCAAGTATCTTTCTTACTACACTGAGTATTACAAGCAGAAGAACTATGAATCTGCTATGCCTAACTGGAGACTTGCTTACAAGTATTGTCCGCCTTCTTCAAGATATAATCTCCTTTCAAACGGTACTACCCTCATAAAGGACCAGATCAAGAAGAATGCAAAGAATCCTATCTATAAGGAGAAACTTGTTGACTCTCTTATGGTTCTTTATGATCAGATCATCGAGTTCCACCCTAAGTATGCTACAAGCAACCTCAACAAGAAGGCTCTTGATATGTATAACTACAAGCAGGATGAGCCTAAGCTTGTAGTAGCTGAACTTGAGAAAATCGTCGCAGCCAACAAGGAGAAGACTGATGTAAAGGTTTTCCCTATCTATATGAACCTTGTATGCGATCTCTATAAGGATGGTATGATGGATCCTGAGAAGGTTATCGCAGTTTATGAGGAGACAATGGCATATATGGCCAAGTCAACTCCTAAGAATGCGACAGAGGCTAAGCTTCTTACTTCGAAAATTGCTGATGTGGAGAATATCTTCATCGGAAGCAAGGTTGCAAGCTGTGACAATCTTATTGCTCTCTTCGGCCCAAGATATGAGGCTGCTCCAGAGGATCTCGAGCTTGCTAAGAATATCGTGAAGATGATGAGCATTACTGAAGGATGTACTGACAACGACCTCTTCCTTGGTGCTGTGACTACAATGTATCAGAAGGAGCCTTCTGCAAATTCAGCTTACTATCTCTATAAGCTCTATTCAGGAAGAAACGATGTTGAGAATGCAATCAAGTATATCGAGGAGTCTATCGCTTCAGAAGAGACAGATGCAGATACAGATGCAAACTACAGCTACGAACTCGCTGTATTCAGCTATAAGAACGGAAACACTCCTAAGGCGATGGAAGCTGCAAAGAAGGCAGTCGAGATTTCTGATGTAGTTGATGGAAAGGCATACATGCTCATGGGTACTATCTGGGGAGGTCTCTCATGTTCAGGTAATGAAATCGAGACACGCGCAAAGTATTGGGTTGCAGTTGATTTCATGAACAAGGCAAAGGCTGCTGACGAGACACTTGCAGAAGATGCAAACAACCTCATCAGACAGTATAGCGCATACTATCCTCAGACTGCCGAGGCGTTCATGTATGATGTTACAGACGGTCAGTCATATACAGTATCATGCGGAGGTCTTAGAGCTACAACAACAGTAAGAACTCAGAAATAATTACTGATTGAATACTATTCTAAATACTTTAAGGATGATTGCAACCGCAACCGCGGTTGCTTTCGTCGTTTATTCCTGCAAGGGAAAACTTTCTGAAGTCGAGTCCAAGAACATAGCTGAAACTCCTGTGCAGACAGTTGATGATATGTTCATAATACAGACAAACAACGGAAAGATCCAGATGAGGGCAGAAGCTCCTCTGATGGAAAGATATGAGAACGATTCACTTTCATACGAGCTGTTTCCGAAAGGATTCCATGTTTATGGATATACTGATGAGGAAAATCTTGAAACAGAGATAATTGCAGATAATGCAAAGCATCTTCAATATAAAGACGGAAGGGAGAGTTGGGAGGCTTATGGAAATGTCGTTGTAAAGAATCTCATCAATAAGGAAGTGATGGAGACAGACACCTTGTATTGGGATCAGAAGAATGAAAGGATCTATACTCATTGTTATGTCAGGATGTATTCTCCTGACGGATTCATGCAGGGATATGGAATGGAGTCGGATCAGAGAGCAAGGGACTCAAGGATATTCAATCCGTTCAACAGTTACGGAATCCTTGTGCAGGACAGTACTCAGGTAAAGCTTGATTCTGTGAATTTTATCGGTCCGATGCAAAAAAAATAGCGGTAGATTGGGATAAAATTATTAACTTCGCCCGCTATTATCGTAAAAAGCCAGGAATAATAATTTAAAAACAGATAATAAAATGGCAGTTCTTGAAACAATCCGTGTCAAGTTCGGAATTCTGATAACAGTGCTTATTGCAGTGGCGCTGTTGTCTTTCATCATTGATCCGAACACACTTCAGTCGGTTTCTTCATCTATGTCATCAAAGTATGATGTAGGTGAAATTGACGGTAAATCAATCTCTTACACTGATTTCCAGGCAGAGGTGGATGAATTCACTGCAATCAACGAAATCCTTACCGGTTCTTCTGTTCAGAACGAACAGCAGCAGGCTTCTGTAAGAAATGCTGCATGGCAGAGTTTCATCGACCAGTATCTCTTCATCAAGAATGCAGAGAAGGCTGGTATCAATGTAGGTGAGGAAGAAATGCTCGCAATCATTTCAGGCGAGATCGAGTCACCTGTATTCTCTCAGAACCCTATGTTCCTTGATGAGAACGGTAACTTCTCAAAGGATGCTGTGGTTTCTTTTGTAGAGCAGATCGATCTCGATCCATCAGGAAGAGCAAAGCTTTACTGGGATTATATCGAGAATGCTGCAAGAACTCAGCAGTACTATTCAAAGTACATGAGTCTCTTCACTAACAGTAACTATGAGAACGCTCTCATGCTTACAAACGATATCGCTGAGAATAACAACACTTTCGATGTAGAGTTTGTGATGGTTCCTTTCGGATATGAAAGAGATACGACAATCGTTGTTTCTGACTCAGAAATCAGAAAGTATTACGAGGATCACAAGAAGTTCTACAAGCAGCAGGCAAGCAGAGATATCGAGTATGTTGTATTCGAGGTTAAGCCGTCAGCTGAAGATATAGCTTTTG
>JAEIGA010018180.1_pt1 | contig 10707 bp, 6 predicted proteins | sample 9270691 | NCBI WGS metagenome assembly JAEIGA01 (sample SAMN17057246, study PRJNA624740) | gut metagenome | biome: biome; isolation source: fecal sample | host: Bos grunniens | place: China: Xizang | collected 2019 | reverse complement strand
AATAACGAAATAGATACCATTATTAAAATTATGAAACCTGATGGAAGCTGGAAAGGTTTATATTATCCGGAAATATCAGGTCTTCCTACTTTTAGAAAATTAGATTTTGATAAAGATGGTAGAATATGGACTAATTCATCAAGATATAAAGCAGGAATGTTCTGTTTAGATATAAATAACACATTAGATAATAACGATGATGATAAACATAAGTTTGTAGGTCCTACATTTACTAATCAGGATGGAGTATCTGAAATTATAAATGATATTTTCTTCTTTGAATTTGATAAGAATGGAGAGATGTGGTTAGGTACTGACAGAGGTATTTTTGTTCTTAGAGAACCTGAAAAATTTCTATCTGATGATAATGTTATTTTTGAAAGAGTAAAAATACCAAGAAATGATGGTACTAATTTAGCCGATTATCTTTTAAGTGGTATTTATACTACTGCTATATGTATAGATGATGCTAATAGAAAATGGATAGGTACACAAAATAATGGAGTATTTTTACTTTCCGAAGATGGAAAAGAGACTATTCATCATTTTACAGAAGAGAATAGTCCTTTACTTTCCAATTATATTCAGACTATTGCAATAAACTCTTCTACAGGCTCAGTTTTCTTTGGTACAAGCCTTGGCCTTATAGAATATGGTGGCGATGCTACAGAGCCTGAAAATAGCCTTTCTGAAAGTAATATTGAAGTGTATCCTAATCCTGTAAATCCTGATTTTGATGGACCAGTTACTATAAAAGGAATGTCTGATAAATGTACAGTAAGAATTGTATCAGCTTCCGGTTCTCTTGTTTATCAGGGATATTCTAATGGAGGAACTTTTACTTGGAATGTAACCGATAGAAACGGTAATAGAGTAACATCAGGAATATATCATGCTATTATAACCGATTTGAATAATTCCAAATCAACATCTGTTAGTATAACAGTTATAAGATAATATTATATAGTTTTATTTTAATATCTCTTATTTATTATGATTATTATATCCTGTTGAAACTGTTGATATGTTTTTGAAGTTTTTTACTTAATAAAGTTATAAACTTTTTTAGAATGTATTAAACAAAATATTAACAGTTAAATATATTGATTTATAGATAGATATAAAGTTATTCACATAGTTGTTAATAATAAAAAGTTAGTAAATAAAGTCTTTTACGGGTGTTTATAAACTGTTAAAAAATGATTATAAGATTTACAGTAATGAACAGCAGTTTTTAAAATGTTTTTATAATTGGTTATCGATATTTATTTACCAAAAAAATTACTCAGTTTTTGTTTCTATTTTATCAACATTAAAAAATAGAGTTATCAACATGTTTTTTTAGATATCAACATACTTATGAACATAAAAAATGCACTTTGTAAAAGATAAAAAGAGTATTTTTGTAAAGCATAAGGCTATTTACAAATTATAATGATATGAGAAAACTGGAAGTATCTGAATTAAACAGAATAGATAAAGAATCGTTTATAGAGAGTATTAAACTGCCTGTAACAGTAATTCTTGATAATGTGAGAAGTCTGCATAATGTAGGATCTGTATTTAGAACTTCCGATGCTTTTAGAATAGAGAAGATATATTTGTGTGGTATTACTGCCACTCCGGAAAATTCACTTACAGAAATTCATAAAACAGCTTTGGGTGCAGAAGATTCTGTGGAATGGGAATATTCAGCAGATACTGTTCAGGTAGTACAAGACTTAAAAAGTAAAGGTTATACCATTGTATCTATAGAACAGGTTGAAGGTAGTGTAATGCTTAACGAATTTAAAGCAGATACTTCTGCTAAATATGCGCTTATACTTGGTAACGAAGTTAAAGGTGTACAACAGCAAGTAGTTGATATTTCTGATATATCTATAGAAATACCTCAATACGGTACAAAACATTCATTGAATGTATCTGTATCGGCAGGAATAGTACTTTGGGAATTTGCCAAACAGTTAAAAGATATAATAGTTTAGTGTGCTTCCAACCAATTTTTACCCCAACCGTAATCGGCAACAAGAGGTATTGACATAGGGTATGCATTTTGCATCTCTTCCAGTACTATGTTTTTCACTATCTCTTCTTCTCCTTTTACTACGTTAAAGTTTAATTCATCGTGTACTTGCAGTATCATGGTAGATTTAATATTCTCTTTCATAAATCTATTATAGATACCTATCATTGCTTTTTTAATAATATCTGCAGCACTACCTTGAATAGGAGCATTTATGGCATTTCTTTCAGCAAATCCGCGTACAATGGCATTACCCGATGTTATATTTGGCAGATAACGTTTTCTATGTAGTATAGTCTCTATATATTGTTTCTCTTTAGCTTTTTCAATAGAGAGATCCATATACTGTTTTATACCGGGATATGTTTTGAAATAGTTATCAATAAGTTCTTTAGCCTGTGCTCTGTTTACACCCATTCTTTCAGCAAGTCCAAATACTGATATACCATATATGATTCCAAAATTGGCAGTTTTAGCTTTGCTTCTTTCAGACTTTGTAACCTCTTCAATAGATTTACCAAATACTTTGGCTGCTGTTGCTGCATGAATATCATTTCCTTGATTAAAATCTTCTATCATATTGGCATCTCCGCTGAGATGTGCCATAATTCTTAGTTCTATCTGTGAATAGTCAGCAGAGAAAAATGTACAACCTTCATCCGGTATAAATGCTTTTCTTACCTCTTTTCCATCTTCATCTCTGATAGGAATATTTTGCAGGTTTGGATTACTTGAACTTAATCTGCCGGTAGCTGTCACTGTTTGATTAAACGATGTATGAATTTTACCGGTTTGTTTGTTAATAAGCAGTGGTAATGCATCAACGTAAGTACCAAGCAGCTTTTTAAGTCCACGATATTGCAGTATTTTATCTACAATAGGATGATTATATCTTAATCCTTCCAGAACCTCTTCCGATGTTACATATTGGCCGGTTTTGGTCTTTTTTGCTTTCTCTACAATCTTAAGTCTTTCAAATAGTACTTCGCCTACCTGTTTTGGCGATAATATATTAAATTCCACACCAGCTAAAGAGAATATCTCCTTTTCTATGGACTTCATTCTGCCGTTAAAAACTTCTGATGTCTCTTTGAGTGATACAGTATCTAATCTTACACCATTCTTTTCCATATAAGCCAGGACTTTTACCAGTGGCATCTCTATTTCATTGAATAGAGTGTATGTACCATCTTTCTTAAGTTCTGTCTCAAGTATATTTTTTAATTGTAGTGTAATATCGGCATCTTCGCAGGCATATTCATATACCTGTTCTGGAAAGAGATTTGCCATATTGCCCTGATGTTTTCCTCTCTCTCCTATCAGTTCTTCTATATGGATGGTTTTATACTTCAGATAGATTTCTGCCAGATAGTCCATATTATGGTGCAATTCAGGTTGCAGCAGATAGTGAGCTATCATTGTGTCGAACATTTCTCCTTTTACATCTATTCCCAAATTTGAAAGAACCAAAATATCGTATTTGATGTTCTGTCCAATTTTCAAAATGGTTTCGTCTTCCAACACATTTTTTATTATTGATAGTATTTCTCTGTTTTTTTCTTCGTCTGCAGTAATTGGAATGTAAAATGCTTCGTGTTCTTTAATGGAGAAGCTTATTCCCACCAATTTTGCAGAAATTGGGTTGATACCCGATGTCTCTGTATCAAAACAGCAAAATTTACTATCCAAAATTTTAGCACCTAATTGTTTTACATCTTCTACATTATCAAGCAGATAATAGTTATGATATGTAGATTTTATGTCGCTGAGATTTGAATTTTTGAAAAGATCTGTATCGTTATCCACAAAAACATCAAACAAATCGCCACTGAAACCATCATTTTTCTTAGTTGTTGGTTTGTTATCAGTAATAGTTGAAATGTTACTACTCTCTCTTTCGGCAAGTCTGTTTATGAGTGTTCTAAATTCAAGTTCGGTGAAAAGTTCCTTAATTTTTTTCAAATCGGGTTTTTCCACTTTCAACTTTTCCAAATCAAGTTCAATAGGAACATCTCTTCTTATGGTGGCAAGTAGTTTACTGAACTCTATCTTTTCTCTGTTCTCTTCTATCTTGCTTTTTAAAGATCCTTTTAATTTGTCACTATTTGCAAGTATGTTTTCTATGTTGCCATATTCAGCTATCAACTTTTGAGCTGTTTTGGGTCCTACTCCCGGACAACCGGGAATGTTATCGGAACTATCGCCCATCAGACCAAGTAAATCTATTATCTGACAAGTATCGGTTATTTCATATTTCTCCTTTACCACTTGCGGAGTCATAACCTCATATCCTGTATCACCATATCGTGGTCTATAGACAAAAGATGTGTCTGATACCAACTGGCAGTAGTCTTTATCGGGGGTAAGCATATATGTCTCTATTCCACCCTTTTCATCGGCCTTTTTAGATAATGTCCCTATAACATCATCTGCCTCGAATCCGGCTACTTCTAATATAGGAATATTGTATGCTTTGATAATCTCCTTTATGATAGGAACAGATTCTTTTATAGTTTCCGGTGTCTCTTCTCTTTGAGCTTTATACTCTTTATATAACTCATGACGGAAAGTACCTCCGGCAGGATCGAAAGCCACTCCAAGATGGGTAGGTTTCTCTTTTGCTATAATCTCTTCTAATGTATTCACAAATCCCAAAATTGCAGATGTATTCTGTCCTTTGGAATTTATACGCGGATTCTTAAAGAAAGCGTAGTATGCTCTGTATATTATAGCGTAAGCATCGAGTAAAAATAACCTTTCCATCTTTTCTTTTTAGAGATTACTATTGTGGAGTAAAAGTACTGTTTTTTTTTCATTTTACACCCTTGCTACTCCCTAAAGAGTTCTACATCTACCTCATTAAGCACTTTCTATAGGTAAAAAAAGCGGAAACTGCTTTTTCTTTCGCTTGTCTTGCACTACCTTTGCACTACTGTAATATCGTTCAATAGAGATGACAAATCAGGATTTAATAGTATTACCGGTACAAGATGAGTTCTCAAAGTTCAGAACTTATTATACATCATTATTTACCAATAAAGTATCTTCTGTAGATGTATTGTTAAAGTTTCTTGCAGAAAGAAAAGGTAAGATGATGCGTCCGTTATTGGTATTGCTTACTGCTAAATGTTTTGATGCAGTACCTGAAAGTGTTTATCATCTTGCTGCCTCTATAGAGTTATTGCATCAGGGTAGTCTGATTCACGATGATGTTATAGATGAAAGCGATAAACGTCGTGGTAAAGATTCTGCAAATGCTATTTACGATAATAAACTTGCAGTGCTTCTGGGCGATTATGTAGTTTCTATGGGATTAAAAGAGATTACTGCCACCGGAGATGTCCGTTCTGTAGATACAATCTCTTCTCTTATAGGTACTCTTTCAGAAGGCGAAATAATACAGCTTGATGCGCTAAATTTGCCCAATTTATCGGAAGATTTATACTTTGATATAATTACCAAAAAGACTGCTTATCTGTTTGCTGCAGCATCGGAAATGTCTGCTTATTTGTCGGGAGCAACTTTAGAAGAAGTTGAAAAGATGCGCAGATTGGGAGAAATTATAGGACTCTGTTTCCAAATTAAAGATGATATCTTTGATTATCATAAATCTACCGAAATTGGCAAACCTTTTGGTAACGATTTACGTGAAGGAAAGTTTACTCTTCCTGCTATTTATGCTCTTACACACAGCGATAGAGATTGGTCTATATATGTACAGGATGTGCGTTCTCTCTCTGCAACTCAGGATCAGATAGAAGAGATTACCAATTATACTATAGCAAATGGCGGTATAGAGTATGCAGAAGCTAAGATGCAGGAATTAAAAAAGCAGGCAATCAGTCTGTTGCCTGCCCATATTTCCAATGATTTGAGAGAGGCTTTTATAGCCTATCTTGATATTATTATCAACAGGAAGAAATAAGTGATTCTAATAGGTTGTCAAACAATTTGCTTGCTCCAATTCTGAATAATTTGTTGTTCAGCCACTCTTTTCCAAGTACATTATTTACAATGCTGTAATACAGTAGTGCATCTTGTGTTGTGCTTATACCTCCGGCAGCTTTAATACCTATCTTTTTGCCCGTTTCATCGTAATATTCTTTAATAGCTTTACACATCACAAAGAATGATTTTGGATCTGCTCCTGCTACCTCTTTACCTGTAGAAGTCTTTATAAAATCTGCTCCTGAATACATGGCAAGTATAGATGCTTTCTTTACGTTTTCCAAATTTTGCAAAGCTCCGCACTCTATAATCACTTTTAGGGTCTTTTCCTTGCAAATCTCTTTCAGTTCTTCTGTTTCGCTACAGATATATTCGTAGTCTCCATTTAAGAATTTACCTACGTTCTGAACTATATCTATCTCTTCTGCTCCGTCTAAAAGTGCCAATGAAGTTTCTGCAATTTTCACCTCTGTGAATGTTTGTGACGATGGAAAACCACCTGCTACACAACAGGTTTTTACATTATCTGCTTCTAATGATTCACTTACAACCGATGCAAAATTTGGATAAACACAGATAGATGCAACAGATGGAATATCTGGATGTTCATTATCAAGATGATTTATTCTTTCCACCATTTGCAATACGCTCTCTTCATTATCTGTAGGTTTAAGTGTGGTTAAATCTATTAAGCTGATAATCTCTGCTATAACGCTTCTGTTTGCAAGTTTTTCAGCATCTTTTTTTGCCATTTCAACGGCATTTTCTACTGCTTTTTCGTCAATGGAAAGGTTGTATTTTGACAACGCTTCATTGTAACGATCTTGTGAAATTTCAAAATCTTCCATACTTATTCTTTATTTTTTGTATCCATTATTATTGTTACAGGTCCATTGTTCAGTAATGACACCTTCATATCTGCTCCAAATATACCCGTTTCAACAGTTTTTCCCAATTCCATCGATAATTTTTTACAAAATTCATTGTACATAGGTTTTGATATTTCCGGTCTTGCTGCTTTAATATAAGATGGTCTGTTACCTTTTTTGGTTTGGGCCATCAGAGTAAATTGGCTGATAGCGAGTATATTACCATCTATCTCTTTGATAGATTTGTTCATTACCCCGTTTTCGTCGTCAAAGATACGCAGATTTACAATTTTTTTGCAAAGCCAGTCTATATCTTCTGTATTATCTGCCTCTTCAATACCAATCAATAGAAGTATTCCCTCTCCTATTTTACCGCATATTTTTTTATCAACCTCTACCGATGCTTCGGTAACTCTCTGTATAACTGTTCTCATTTTTCAATATTGTTTCTCCACTCAATAATTATAGACGCTTTGCTTTTTCCTATAACTTCTATAAGTTCTGTTTCTGTTGCCTCTTTAATTCGTTTGATGCTTTTGAATTTTTTAAGTAAAAGTTCACTTGTTTTATCTCCAATTCCCTTAATATCAGCAAATTCTGATGATAATTGTCGTTTGCTTCGTTTCTTTTTGTGGAAACTTATTGCTACTCTGTGAACCTCTTCTTGCATCTGTTCAAGTAGTCGGAAAAGTTCTGAATCTGCTTTTATTCCTACTTCCATCTGTGGAAAGCCAAACAGTAGTGCAGATGTTTTATGATGATTGTTCTTTACTAATCCTGCTATATTTATGTTAATGTGCAGATTATCAATTACTTCCTTTGCAATAGACATCTGTCCTTTACCACCATCCACTATTACTAAATCGGGCAATTTACTACCCTCTTCTATCATCCTGGAATACCTTCTGTACATAACTTCGTACATAGAGGCATAGTCGTCTCCCCCACTCTCTTCTTTAAGATTGTATAGTCTGTACTCTTTTTTTGCAGGTTTTCCGTTTTTATATACCACGCAAGCTGCTACAGCATCGCTTCCCGAAATGTGAGAATTATCAAAACACTCTATATGCAGTGGCAGTTTCTCTATTTTGAGCAGGTTTTGCAGCTCTTTAAGTATTCTGGTCTGTTTCTGTTCCGGATTCAGTTTATCCGATCTCTTTAACCTGTCGGCCCTATACTGTTTTACATTTAGAATAGATAGATCCAATAGCTTCTTTTTCTCACCTTTTTGCGGAACAACCCACTCTACTCCATCTATCTCTACAGATGGTTTAAATGGCACTATAACCTCTTTTGCTCTGCTTTTATATCTTGTTCGCATCTCTGCAAAGCCTGTGAGCAGCATCTCTTCTATGGTTTCGTCCAGTTTTCTTTTGTATTCAAAGGTAAAAGCCTGATTTATGCAACCATTTGACAAGTGCATATAGTTTACAAAAACTACATCTTCGTCTTCTTCTACAGAATACACATCTATATTGTCTAAACTTCCACTTACTACCTGACTTCTCTCTGTAAATGCAGTTAGAGTTAGATATTTTTCCTTTAGAACCTGTGCTTTTTCAAAATTTAGCAGAGCAGACTCCTTTTTCATCTCCTCTACTATATTTTTATTTAATTCTATGGTCCTGCCTTTAAGAATTTCTCTTATTTCTGAAATTTCCTTTCCATACTCTTCTTTGCTCTGTAACCCTATACAAGGTGCTTTACACCTTTTTATATGATATTCCAAACACTCTTTGTAATTACCTTTTTGAATATCATTTTCATTTAAAGTAAGTTTGCAAGTTCTTATGTTGTAAACTTCCGAAATCAGGTTTAAAAGTGCGTTCAGAGTACCTACATGGCTATATGGACCATAATATGAACTTCCGTTTCTTATTATATTTCTAGTTTTGAAAATTCTGGGAAATGGTTCGTTTGTTATACAGATAGATGGATATGTTTTATCGTCTTTTAGTAAAATGTTATACTTTGGCTTGTATTTCTTTATAAGATTGTTTTCAAGCAAAAGTGCATCCCATTCGTTATTTACTACAATGTATTTAATATCGGCTATCTGTTTTACCAGCAATTTTGTTTTGTTGCTTTGTTGCTCCTTTAAAAAGTATGAAGAGACTCTTCTTTTTAGGTTTTTAGCCTTTCCTACATAGATAACCTGACCGGAACTGTTTAAATATTGATAACAGCCGGGTTTTTCAGGAAGACTCTGAACAATTGGTTTTAATATTTCTTCGTAATATGTATTCTCTTTCATATTCCATCTTGTTCAAGCCAATCTCTATGATGTGGACTCTCTGTTTAATGTTCCACGTGGAACAATTTGTTTTATCTGTTCATTAAAACAAGCAGTACATTGATGTCGCTTGGCGATACTCCGGGTATTCTGCTTGCTTCTGCCAGAGTTTCAGGATTTATTCTGGCAAGTTTCTGTCTTGCTTCGGTTGACAGCGATTGCAATGAATTGTAATCGAATTTATCCTTTATGCGAATATCTTCAAGTCTTTTCATTTTGTTTGCTATCAATCTTTCTCTGCTTATGTAGCCACTGTATTTAACAGCTATTTCAGCGGCCTCAATAATCTCTTCTTTGCGTGCATTCTCTACTTTGTCAAGTTCTGCTTTCAGAGCCTTAACATGTTCTGAAATATTGCTCAGAGTTATCTGTGGCCTGTTTATCAGGTCAAACAGTTTACAGCCTTCTTTAAGTGGTGTGGTTCCTAACTGTTCCAATGCACCGTTTATAAGAGCCGGTTTTATTGAATAGCTTTTACAGAATTCTATAATATGATTTACCTGTTCAAGCTTGCTCTTCATTCTGTTGTATCTTTCAGATGTGGCCAAACCTGCATTGTAAGATTTTTCTGTTAATCTTACGTCGGCATCGTCTTGTCTTAGTAAGATTCTATATTCGGCTCTGGAAGTAAACATACGGTATGGTTCATCAACACCTTTATTTATCAGGTCATCTATAAGTACACCTATATAGGCTTCGTCTCTGCCTAATGTAAATGGTGTTCCGCCATGACAGTTTATGTGGGCGTTTATACCGGCTATAATTCCTTGTCCTGCAGCTTCTTCGTAACCGGTTGTACCGTTTACTTGTCCAGCCATAAACAGGTTCTTTATGATTTTCGATTCCAAATTACGTTTTAGCTGTGTTGGATCAAAATAGTCATATTCAATAGCATATCCCGGTCTGTAAACAGCTAAATCGCGGAATGCAGGAATCTCCTTTAATGCTCTTATCTGGATATCCATTGGCATTGAAGATGAGAAGCCATTCAGATACATTTCGTTTGTATCTTCGCCTTCCGGTTCCAGGAACAGTTGATGTTGCTCTCTGTCTGGGAATGTTACCAGTTTGGTCTCTATGCTTGGGCAGTAGCGAGGGCCTATGCTCTGTATCTGTCCGTTGTAGAGTGGGGAATCTTTTAATCCGGAACGCAGTATGTCGTGAACCTTGCTATTGGTAAAGCAGGTCCAACAGCATAGTTGTTTCAGTTGGGTAGGGGAGTCCATAAACGAGAAGCGGTGAAAATCGTTTTCTCCTTCTTGTATCTCCATCTCTTCAAAATGTACGCTGCGTTTGTCTATACGGACTGGTGTTCCGGTTTTCATTCGTCCGGCGTTGATTCCGTGCTTGGTGATAGATTCGGTAAGCATATACGATGCAGGTTCTGCTGCTCGTCCTCCCGGTATCTGTACGTTACCTACGTGCATCAGTCCATTAAGGAATGTTCCTGCTGTTATAATTAGGCACTTGCAACGGAATGTTGCTCCTAATAATGTCTTAACTCCTTGAATTTCACCGTTTTCTACAATTACTTCAGTGGCTGTATCTTGCCAAATATTCAGGTTTTCCTGGTT
>JAEIGA010018179.1_pt1 | contig 10707 bp, 7 predicted proteins | sample 9270691 | NCBI WGS metagenome assembly JAEIGA01 (sample SAMN17057246, study PRJNA624740) | gut metagenome | biome: biome; isolation source: fecal sample | host: Bos grunniens | place: China: Xizang | collected 2019 | reverse complement strand
GCATTCGAGCTTGGAAATGCCCGTTTCGTCAATATAACCGTCACCTCTTACTGTGTCAATGGTAAGATATCCAATTCCAAGAGATGTTATGTTCTGGAAGAAGTGGGTACCCTGGCTTGGCTCGATCTGATAACCCGGGATTGCTGTCTCGACAATCATCCTGGCCTCAGAAATCTCGCTCCAAAGAACCGGGATACCAAGCCAAGGATCGGATGATCCCCATCTGCCAGGTCCGGTAAGAAGGTAAAACGCACCTTCCTTCTTAAGTCTCTCGTTAAGCATCGAGATTTCCTTTGCCATATCCTTTGTCCTTGCACTGTCGAATGTAGCAGAAGGCACGTGAAGGATATATTTCATCCTGTCGGCATATCCGGATCCCAACGCCTTGCTTGAGCGCAAGAGCACATTTGAAATAGATTCAGAGGCCTTTTCTATGGTTGTGGACATATCTTCAGCAAATTCACCTACCGGACGGACCTGAAGGAGCTTCATCACCATACCGGGACCGCCTGGCGTGTTGAAGAGGTCAGCTGCAAACTCTATCTCGACATCACACATAAGTTCCTTGCGACATAGGTCCATTACATCCGTAAGTATCTGTGCCATAGGATATCTGCCGTATCTCAAGATGGAGTCGAAAGAGATTATGCGAGGACCTTTTGCCGTTACTCCCGGCACCATCCTGTTGTTCTCAATGCTGAATGTTGATGCAACAAGTTCCGGATGAGGATATTTCTGAAGGATCTCAGCAACCGAAGGATGAGCGAGGTTTATGCCTTCATCCTTGGAAATCTTGAAGGCACCTGCCTTGAGGTCCAGAGCATACATTTCCTTCTGAGTATCTCTAAGAGCCAGTTTAGGGTCTGACAGCTGAAGAATCTTTTTCGGATATTTAGGGCTGAACCTCAATGTATTACCTCCGTCAACGACAGTCTTTCCCAAACCGAAGGCAATGTTCACGATTCCGTCTTCCGGCTTTTCGCTTCCGATAGGATAGAAGTTCACAGACCTGGCGACACCAGAAAGCATAGGATAATAGAGTCCGTCATGTTCGGTACCGCATATGCTCTGTACGATGACAGCCATCTTCTCTTCGCTGAGAAGGTTTGCCGTAGTCTGGATATAGGTTCGGCTGCCGGCATAGAAAACGGATGCATATACGCTCTTTATGGCCTTTCCAAGCATTCGGAGCATCTGGTCCTTGTTCTCTACCAGCGGAACCATATATGTGGAATATACACCTGCAAAAGGCTGGTAACTGCTGTCTTCAAGCTTTGAGCTGGAACGGACAGCGAAAGGGGAGCGGGCCTGACTTACATACACCCTGAGCTGCTCGACAAGCTTTTCCGGAAGTCGTGCGGCGACGAACTCGGAAAGTATTTCTTCGTCAGATATCTCAGAATCAATCACATACTGAAGGTCATTCTCAAGAATGAACTGGTCGAAATAATCCGTAGCGATTACTACTGTACGTGGTATGGATATCCTGACTCCAGGATATTTCAGTGCCAGTTTATGCTTGTCGACCAGACTGTTAAGGAATGCCAGTCCTCTGGCCTTTCCTCCGAGAGAGCCTTCTCCCATTCTGGAGAACCATATGTGAGTTCCATAGTTCTCTGTATCAAAATGGGCAATCACTCCGCGTCCCATAAGGGCATGGAAATCATGGATCTGCTGGGATACATACTGGCGCATCTCGTGAACTGTGGCGAACTGGCTCTCCTGTACGGCCTTGACTGTACCTCCAAGAGTAAACAGACCTCTTGCATAGAACCATTTCGAGAGCATGTTCTTGGAAGTGGCCTTGAGAAGGACATCATCCGGAACTGTACGCACAAGCGCCTCAAGCTCCTTAAGGTTGCCTGCGCGACCATATTCCTTACGGGAGTCATCTCTGAAAACAAAGTCTCCAAAGCCGAATTCCTCCTTGATATAGTCCGAAAGCTGAAGCATCAATGTCTTTGAGTATTTCTTTAGGAAACCTACTTTAAGTTCCTGTGCCACACTTGCTACACTTGCTTGAGAAGACTGAAGGAGAACAGGCATCATAGGATCGTCTTCCTTGATATGACGGACAAGATTGATGCCGGCGTCAAGCACCTCTTTTTCAACTCCTTCATCATGATGAAGGGCAAATCCGACATCAGAAATCACACCAAGAAGGTTGTTCTTGTACTTCTCATACATATGAAGAGCATCCTCATAGTTTGTCGCAAGAAGAATCTTTGGACGTGAGCGCTTGCGGATCTTACGCTGCTGCTCGTTCAATGTTTCAGTGAGGAACTCCCTTGTCTGCATCAGGACAAGCTTGTAAAGTTCAGGTAGGTATGTGGAATAATACCTGACGGAATCTTCCACAAGGAGAATGGCCTGCACGCCCACTCCCAGAATATCATGTTCGGCATTCTGAAGGTCCTCGAACAACTTGACGATAGCCATGATGAGGTCCGCATTTCCATACCAGCAGAACATATAGTCAATGGCTGACGTATTCTGATGAGCCAGACGTCTGTAGACCTCCTTGGAGAAATGTGTCAGAAGCACGAACGGGAGGTTGGGTCTCTCCGCCTTCATGTCAGCTGCAAGTGTGAAGACCTCCTTGTCACTGACATTGTACATGCACATCACCATGTCGATACCCACGACGGTATTCAAGAGTTCACGAGCCTCTGCAGCAGTCTGTACCCATATGAATTTAGGTGGATTACTGAGGTTCAGGTCGATGTACTCCTTGAAGATCTGAGACTCGATCTGTCCGTCCTCTTCAAGAATGAACGCATCATAATTGCTGCAGATCATGAGGATCTTTCTGATCCTGTAACTGATCAGTGACTCATAATCGGTCTCGTTAAGTTCCTTTAACAGAACAGGTTCTATAGCATTCATATTATCTGTAAAGTCTTCTGCGGAATTCCGCAACGGTTACGGCAGTTGCAACTGCGGCATTGAGTGATTCTGATCCCGGCTGGTCCGACGGATAAGGAGGAATATAGAGACGGTCGGTGACAAGGCAAGCCATACGTTCTGAAATACCGTTGGATTCGTTGCCTATGACTATCACTGAAGGGGAGTCCTTGCCGTTGTCGAGATCCTTTCCATACATGTTCTCTCCATCCAGGAAAGTGCCGAATATGTGTCCTCCTCTGTCAAGAACCATTTGTGAAAGTTCCGGAAGGTCGACATAATGCATCCTCACCCTGAACACAGCTCCCATGGTGGCCTGCACAACCTTCGGATTAAAGACATCTACGGTATCCTTTGCAGCAAACACTGCGTCAATTCCGAACCAGTCGGCTATTCTGAGTATGGTGCCGAGATTGCCCGGATCACGGATTGTGTCGAGCGCAAGATAAAGTCCACCTGACGACAGCATATCCTCAAGCGAGGAAAGGTCATCCAGATATATGTCAGATGGTTTTCTTATCACTGCGAGCACTGGAGAAGGCGAAGACAAAGATGAGATTCTTGCCATTGCCTCAGCTCCGATATCCCGCGAATGATATACATTCTCAATGTGATAACCAGACTTCATGGCTTCTTCAACCATCTTCTCACCCTCGGCAATAAACAGCCCCAATTCATCACGGAACTTCTTCTGCGACAAAGATTTAACCTTCTTTATCTCATTATTTGATATAGATGCCATAACAATTATTGATCTCAATCTTACAAATATAGCAATTTTTCTGGCTAAAATTTTGAGAAAATCATAGTTTAGGATATATTTGTAGATATAATTTATGAAGAAACTCCTTTCGATAATATATCTGGCCGCTCTGGCCATCCTTGCGGTTTCCTGCTGCACAACCCGTGTCCTGCAGGAGGATCAGTATCGTCTTTCGCGCAACAAGATCAAGATCGTGAACGACAAGGAGTTCAGCCCGAACAGTCTCACACCTTACCTGAAGCAGAAGCCGAATCCATCAATAGTCTCAGGATGGAACCCATTCCTGAGCATCTACAACTGGTCCAACGGCAAAGGCAAGGCCTGGGACAAGTTTGTCCAGAAGGTAGGCCAGGCGCCGGTCATCTACGATGCAGACCTCGTAGGAAGTTCCGTGGACAATATCCTTAACCACCTTGAGTATCAGGGATATTACGGCTCTGATGTAGAAACCGAAATCAAGGTCAAAGGCAAGAAGGTAAAAGTTTCATACAATGTCACATTAGGCAAGAGATATCCTGTAAGCAGCATTGAATACGTGCTTCCTGAGAGAGGGGAGTTCAAGGATGCCTTCATGCAGGACACTTCCCACATGTCGGTAAAGGTCGGCGACTACCTTTCAGAGGCATCGCTCGAAGCAGAGAGCGAACGCTCGAGCACCGCAATGAGGAACAAGGGATTCTTCGACTTCAACAAGAACCATTACTTCTTTGAGGCGGACACTCTTACCGATCCGTCAAAGGCTGCACTTAGACTGGCGGTCAACGAATACACCCGAAACGAAAATCCGAGAGATGCGACACCTGTAAGACGTTATTATATCGATATCGTAGACATTTCATATCCGGAGAACCTGAAAATCAGACAGAAGGTTCTTCGCGACCTTACCACTATAGCCCCAGGACAGGTTTATAGCGAAGATGCCGTAAACAACACATATTCAAGGCTTTCCGCTCTGAAGATCTTCAGCACGGTCAACATCGGCATGACACCTAAGGATACGAATCTGGTGGATTGCACGATAACCCTGAACCAGTCCAAGCTGCAGGGAGTCAAGGTGAATCTTGAAGCTTCATCCAATTCTTCCGGCCTCTTCGGTATATCACCACAGCTTTCATATTACCACAAGAACATCTTCCGCGGAGGTGAAACCCTAAACCTGAGCTTCATGGGTAATTTCCAGTTCAAGTTCAAGGATGCGGTAAGATCCAATGAGTTCGGAGTTGCCGGAGGACTGAGTTTCCCTAAGTTCTTCCCTCTGCCGTACAGCCTTTTCAAAGGTGCAGTGCCTCGTACGGATATCAATGTTTCATACAATTATCAGAATCGTCCGGAATACACACGAAACATCATTTCCACATCGTACGGATACAGCGGAAATGTCAGGAACAGGTTCTTCTATCAGGCATACCCGCTCCAGCTGAACATCGTGAAACTCTTCGACCTTGATTCCGAGTTCTATGAATCACTGGCAGACGATCCTTTCCTGAAGAATGCGTACCAGAACCACTTTGACCTCGGTTCAGGTATGAGCCTGTATTATACTACTGATGCTGAGAGCATTCCGACATCCACATTCTTCTATACAAGATTCCAGTTCGACATTGCCGGCAATATGCTGAGCGGCTTCAACAGACTTATGAGCCAGAATAGCGAAGGGGCAAGAATGATCTGGAACACCCCTTATTCCCAGTTTGTCAGAGGTGAGATCACCCTCGGCAAGACATGGATATTCGGCAGAAACTCAGGACAATCAATCGCGACGCGACTTCTCGCAGGTGCCGGTTATGCATACGGTAACTCGACGGCACTTCCTTTCGAAAAGCATTTTTATGCAGGAGGTTCAAACAGCCTCAGAGGCTGGCAGGCCCGAACAATAGGTCCAGGTCTTTCTCAGATGGACCACTCGTTCGTGATTCCTAACCAGACAGGTGACATGAAACTGGAAGCAAATGTAGAGTACCGTTTCAACATGTTCTGGAAGGTGGCAGGTGCCTTGTTTGTGGATGCAGGTAACATCTGGACCCTCAGAAGCAGCGGTGACCCTGAATCTGACATGGAGATGTTCAGGTGGGATACATTCAGTGAAAGCATTGCCGCCAACTGGGGACTCGGACTCAGACTCAATTTCGGATTCCTCCTTCTCAGACTTGACATGGGTATGAAGATCCACGATCCGGCTAGACTCGACAAATGGGTGAGACCGGAACAGTGGCTTCACAGGGACGGATTCGCCCTCCACTTCGGTGTGGGTTATCCTTTCTAGATTATTTCTTGTAATACTTCGGCCAGAGTGATTCCAGACGGGAACGAAGACCATCTTCCTGTTTATTGTCACCTGGTTCATAGAATCTTCGTCCTGCAAGTTCAGCCGGCATGAATTCAAGGTCAGCGAAATGTCCTGGATAATCATGGGCATATTTGTATCCGTCTTTATATCCGAGATCTTCCATAAGCTTGGTCGGTGCATTTCTCAGATATAGAGGGACAGATGCCATCTGAGTATCCTTGGCAACTCCCATCGCCTCATTAATAGCCATATAAGCAGAATTGCTCTTTGGAGAAGAGGCAAGGTAGATGGTCACTTCTGCAAGCGGAATACGTGCTTCCGGCATTCCGATGCTGTGTACGATCCTGAAGCATGAATCCGCAAGAAGAAGAGCATTCGGATTGGCGAGACCTACATCTTCTGCAGCAAGTATGCAGAGTCGTCTGGCTATGAAAAGAGGATCTTCACCGCCCTCAAGCATTCGTGCCAGGTAATACACCGCCGCATTGGGGTCAGAACCACGGACGCTCTTGATGAACGCTGATATGATGTCATAGTGCATTTCACCACCTTTATCATAGATGGCGATATTCTCCTGAAGACACGAAGTTACTGTCTTGTTATCAATGACGATTTTCTTTGCGCCTGCATTTGCTCCCACAACAATTTCCAGAATGTTCAGGAGTTTCCTGGCGTCGCCTGCACTGTGACGGAAGAGAGCGTCTGTCTCTAAAACCTCTATGTTTCTGTGTCTGAGGATTTCATCCTCCTTAAGAGCACGATCGAGAAGCATCTGAAGATCAGCACTTTCCAATGATTTCAGTACAAAGACCTGACATCTTGAAAGGAGAGGGGTGATGACCTCGAACGAAGGATTCTCGGTAGTCGCTCCAATCAGTACTATAGTGCCGTCTTCAACAGCACCTAGAAGTGCATCCTGCTGCGATTTGCTGAAACGATGGATTTCATCTATGAAGAGAATAGGGGAACGTCCGTCGGAAAAGATTGAGCCGGACCTTGCCTTGTCTATCACCTCACGGACATCCTTGACACCGGCACTTACAGCCGAAAGGGTATAGAATTCCCTGCCGAGGGACTTGGCTACGATTCTGGATAGGGTAGTCTTGCCGACCCCCGGAGGTCCCCAGAGTATGAAAGATGACAGATTGCCTGTCTCTATCATGTTACGAAGTACGCATCCCTTGCCTATAAGATGCTTCTGACCCACATAACCGTCAAGGTCATGAGGACGCATTCTTTCCGGCAAAGGAGGAAGCATTCTGCCACGCCCTATGTTGTTGTCGTCAATCATATTTCCTTTCCAAACACCCAACGCTTCTTATGATGTTCCTTTTCAAACGGAGTCCACATTGCCTGAACCTTTGCATTTGTCTCAAGGTTGGCGTTGGTTTCTGCATATTTGAATCCCAGCTTCTGATAAGTCTGGAACAGATCTGTGAAAATCAATGAGTTAAGTCCTTTTGCCTGATAGTCTGGCCTTACACCGATAAGAAGCATGTCGAGAGTATCAGGCTTCTTCCAGTACATAGCCTTAAGCAGGTGCCACCATCCGAACGGGAAGATTTCACCGTTACATTTCTGAAGAGCCTCTGAAAGAGAAGGTATGGTGATGCCCATTGCAATCAGTTCTCCTGCCTCATTCTCCACGAAACTGAACATTCTCGGATCCGCCAGGCTGAGATAAAGGTCGACATACTGGTCGATCTGCTTTTCTGACAGAAGCGAATAGCCATAAAGCACGCAATATGTCTGATTCACGAGTTCGAATACCTTGCGGCCATAGTTTTCCTTCCTGATCTGAGATTTGGTGAGTTTCCTTACGGTAAGCTTATATCTCTCCTTGATGACCTCAGCATACTTGATGTGCTTTTCCGGAAGTACCTCAGGAATGGTGATCCTGTATTCCACCCAGCCTGTCTCCTTATAATATCCGAGCTTCTTCATATGCTCAGGATAATAAGGATGATTATATATGAGAGCCATGGTGCTGAGACGGTCGAAACCTTCGACGAGCATGCCTTCAGGGTCAAAATCGGTAAAGCCAAGAGGGCCTACGATCTGCTTCATGCCATGAGCCTTACCGAATGCTATAACTGATTCAAGGAGAGCAGATGAAACATTTATGTCATCAATAAAATCGAACCATCCGAAGCGGACCTGCTCGACGTTCCAGGCAGCATTTGCCTTGTGATTGATGATTGCTGCAACCCTGCCGACAACTTTACCATCCTTATATGCAAGATAGAGTTCCGCTTCGCAGAAGTCAAAGGCTGCGTTAGTCTCCTTTCTCAAGGTGTTCATGTCATCAAACGGCATGCATGGAACATAGTATTTGTTTCCCTTATAGAGTCTGTTTGCAAAGCGTACGAATGTCTTCAGATCTCTTTTTGTTGCGACAGTTTTAATAGTTATGCTCATCTGTTTCAGTTTTTGGTTATCAGTACAAGATACAAAGTTATGAAAATTTTTCTTAAATTCGCATTCAAAGAATACCAAGCCTATGCCTGTACCCTTGAAGAGATACCTTACCGTCTGCCTGGCCGTATCTATGGCAATATCTCAGGCTGTCGCACAGCCGAAGGCAGCAGGTGTGGCGTTTTCATTGAGCGGATTCAGTGCAATGTACGAACATAATGTCAGCGAGGAATGCTTCATTGACGCAGAACTGAGGGCCGAAATGGGGGAGGTATTCCGCAATGCCACTGACGTCCCAGGCATATCCGCCTCATTTTCATGCAATTTCATATTCAAGGAATGGAATTCCGGTAACGGCAATGCCGTTTGTGCGTTTGCCGGTCCCGGAATAGCAGCCGGTATCACGCGCGACCTTCATAAAGACAGAGGTTATTTCTTCGGAATCAAGGGAAGGGTAGGGGTGGAATGCTCTTTTGAAAGAAGAATCGCCATATCTGCAAGCCTGAATCCCATCGTCGGCTCCCATCTGATGATCCGTGACGAATATCTCGAGATGACATACTTCCGTAACGGACTCCTTAATGCAATCCTCCCTGAAATAGGTATAAAATACACCTTCTGATGATGAAAAGAACCTTCATAGCCCTTGCAATGATTTTCCTGTGCATCGAAATGCATTCGCAGGAAAATTCATACCCGCGCATCACATTCGGTGCTGAATGGGGTTATATAGGCGTCATCTACTCAGGATACCATTATAATTTCTTTGCTCCGGAAGGTTACAGGGTCGACCCGCGCGGCTGGGGATTCACATACGACAGCAACGGTGAGGCATATCTGCATATAGGGTATAATCTCAATGATAAATACAATCTTTCGCTGTATGCAGGTATATCTGCAGTCATGGACTATCACCACACAGTGCCTGTATCAATCCGCCTTACTAGGTATTTCGGAGACAGCCACTTAAAGGACAGGTGGCTGACTTTCATCGACTTAGGCTCGGGAATAGTAATCAAGCAGAACCCGCAGGAATTACTCACAGGAAAAGTCGGAGGAGGTTACCGCCTTTCGCTGAGCAGAGACACTAAACTAGATGTGCTGATGTCGGTCAGGACGGTCCTGACACATCCGGACATCGATTATTACGGAACCATGATAACCCCGGATAGGATAAACCGAAACAACGCATACTGCAGTGCAATGTCGCTAGGTATAGCATTAACGTTCTGAATCAATAACTTACAAATATATGGCAATAGGTTTCAAACTTAAGAAGACTGAGCGCATACTCTTCTGCGCCAGCAAATGGTGGGGAGATCCAGATTTCCCAGAACAGATGGAATATCCGACAGTCAGAGTGACTGACGAAGAAGGGGAGACCTTCGATTATCCTCTTACATTCATATGTCAGATAAACTGTGAGGACATCGCTCCTTTTGACCCGGAAAACCACCTCCCGCACGAAGGAATGCTTTATTTCTTCGGAGCAATCGACGAATATATCGGTTATGTTTCTCCTACACATAACGGCTCCGGGGAATGGCCTAAGGGAGAATTTGTCGTGAAATATGCGAAATCCATCAATTTCGAGACATTCCAGAGCTGTATTCTAGTAGATGACGACGACCAGTCTCTGACAGAGCCTGAGATGGAGATGGAATTCTTCGAGTGCGACGAAAATGCATCAGGATTCAAACTTCTCGGTCTGCCGTTCCACGAAGATGTAAGAACTTCATATCCAGAACATACAAGCCTTCTTCAGATGGTAAATGACGACGAACTCGGCATGAAATTCCAGGACTCCAGTACGCTTAACATCCTGATGAAGAATTCCGACCTCAAGTTCGGTAACTGGAAGAAAATCAAGGCTTTCCTTTATTGATTTCAGCTTTCTCCATTTGTTATACAATTGATATTATGTTAACTTGCTATTGCTAAAACTCACCCACTCTTAGCATTTAACATTATTTTAATGGAAATGGTTGCAAAATTATTCTGAAACGGATTACTTTTGCGACACATTAAAATCAAACCAGACTTAATTATGGGTATTTTACAGTTTTTTACACTGTTTGGCGCAATGGGTATGTTCCTCTACGGAATGAACCTTATGAGCGCAGGACTTCAGAAGGCAGCCGGAGACAGACTGAGAGGCTTCCTTTCTGCCATGACTTCCAATCCATTCAAAAGAGTAATGACAGGTGTGGGCATCACTGCACTCATCCAGTCATCTTCTGCGACAACCGTCATGGTCGTAAGTTTCGTAAATGCAGGACTCCTTACTTTGGTTCAGGCAATCGGAGTGATCATGGGTGCCAACATCGGTACTACAATC
>JAEIGA010018178.1_pt1 | contig 10708 bp, 9 predicted proteins | sample 9270691 | NCBI WGS metagenome assembly JAEIGA01 (sample SAMN17057246, study PRJNA624740) | gut metagenome | biome: biome; isolation source: fecal sample | host: Bos grunniens | place: China: Xizang | collected 2019 | reverse complement strand
GTAGATCGAAGTATAGAGGTAGAGGCTGCAGGCGGTGATCAGTTTGCGGTCGCCATGGCGGCCCAGCAGATCATAGAACAGGGAGAGGGAATTGGTCAGGACCTTGCGGGTCAGCAGCGCCATGGCACTGCCCTTGAGAACATTGTCCTTCTGCTCCAGTACATCGGGTACCATTTCGGCCGAGATAGCTGCACCCTCGCGGGCCATGGTGCGGCCCAGCAGATAGTCGCAGGAAACACCATAATAGTCAGCAGCGCGGACAAGAAACTCCAAACCGGGCTCGCGCATACCATTCTCATAATGGGAGAGCAGCGCCTGAGAGACCCCCAACGCAGCGGCGGCCTTTCTCTGGCTGATCTTTTTTTCTTTTCTCAGAAGGGACAGAGTCCGCGGAAAATCGTTGACCATGGTGCATCTCCATTACGCAATACAGCTTGTTTTTCCCCAGGGGTGCAAAAACCCTCTCCAACATTCTGGGGGAGAGGGACTCGTGCAGGGGATAATCATCTACATTAAGTATACTGCTGATTTTCTGTTTCGTAAAGGTTTTTTTACAACTTTGGGTAATATTTTTCTGTCATCTAAGGTCATCTTTCGGGGAGAGATGGGGGAAATACAAGATATTGTGGAGTTTTGATTACAAAGCGCAATTTGGCGGCGAAGGGCAGAAAAATCCCCCGCAGGTTTTCTGCGGGGGAGCGGAAGATCAGAGAACGATATTGGTGTTGGCGGCATCCTTCCATTTGTTCTGCTTATAGCGGCGGGCGAAAAGCAGCATGCGGACGACATTTTCGGTACACATGCAGGTGCAGACCGAGTAGATGCCCATGCCCAGCAGGCGGACGCAGATGGTGGCACCCAGTGCGCGGACACCCCACATGGAGATGGCGGTGATCAGGAATACACTCTTGGTATCACCGGCTGCGCGGAGGGCGCCCGAATGGACCAGCGCGATCAGATAGGGGATCTCGATGGTGGCCAGGATCTTGAGCAGACCACCGGCGATCTCGATAACCTGTGGGTCGGGGGTGAAGAGGCTGACCACCTGACGGGAGAAGATGAAGAGGATGGTACAGAAAACACCCATAAGGATGGAGCCGACCTTGTTGCATTCCCGGATATACTTTTCGGCCAGATCGGTACGTCCGGCACCGAGGCACTGACCCATGAGGGTGGTGGCTGCCGTGCCGAAGGCAAAGGCAGGCATATAACAGAAGGACTCACCGGTGGAGGCGATGGAGTTGGCGGCGATGGCAACCGTACCCAGAGAGGCAACGGTGCTGGAGATGATGATGGAAGCGCCGCTCATGGTGAAGCGCTCGAACATGGCAGGCAGGCTGATGCGAACGACTTCGCGGACATCCTCCCTCTGCAGACGGAAGCTTTCGCGGAAGGAGATCTGCATGGGAGAAGGGCGGCGGAGGGTAATGCCCAGCAGCAGCATTGCACCGACGACGATGGACAGGATGGAGGCAATGGCTGCGCCGGCAACGCCCCAGCCTGCACCCCAGATATGGAAGGTGCGGCCCAGCAGCGTAACATCGTGGGGCTGATTGATGAGCAGATAGTTGCCGCAGACATTGATGGCATTGACGCCAATGTTGATGTAGAGGGGAGTGCGTGTATCACCAAAGCCGCGGTAGACGGCGGTGAGGGTCATGGTCAGGCCGCGGAAAATAACACCGACCGCCATGATTTTGTTATACTGTGTGGCCAGAGCCAGAACATCGGGCTCGGCACCCATCCACAGGGGAATGTGGTAGGAGAGGGCATAGCAGATCAGAGCAATGGGAACACCCAGCAGCAGGATGGTGGTCAGTGACTGGCGGATGAGGGAACGGGCGCGATCATAGGTTCTTGCGCCGACCGAATGGGCGATCAGGACGGTAAAACCGGTGCCGAAGGCCATCATGATGCCGTTGATCATAAACATGGGGGCCATACTGATGGAGACCGAAGCGGTGGCACTGGCACCGAGCGCACCGACCATGGCGGTATCTACCGATTGGACCAGAGTGACCAGCAGCTGCTCGAGAACGACCGGCCAGACCAGCATAAGAATGGTGTGGATAGGCTTGCGGCGTTCGTCCAGCAGATCGAGGGTTTGATGCATGGTTTCAGACACAGTATCTCTCCTTTTTCTCTTTTCTGTTGAGGAAACTTTATCGTTTAAGTTTATCCTATCACAGAACAGAGAGATAGTCAAAGTAAAAGCCGCCCGTAAGGGCGGCTTTGGTTGTGATTTAGATATTATGCTTGACTCTGTCGCGTTCTTCGGCTTTTTTTGCATCATTCCAGCGCGTTCCCCGCAAAATGTATCATTTTGCAGGGGTCCCTTGGTGATCAGATAGATTTCCGGCAAATGAATTGCCCGGAAATCGGCGCCGCACCTGCGGCGAATATGGACCGCCGGGAAAGAAAGACATCGTATTTTTAGATATTATGCTTGACTCTGTCGCGTTCTTCGGCTTTTTTTGCATCATTCCAGCGGTCCATGGTACCGACCAGATAGCCGGTGATGCGGCGGATACGCTCGAAGGGAACGGGCGCAAGGGTATAGTTGAGATCTACAAACTCGCCGTCGACGGTGATGGTCAGTTCGTCGACCTTCTGATGGGTCTTGTCCTGGATATAGTCGATGTAAGCCTGTACTTCCTGCTGGGAAAGCTGGCCGCCCTGAACATTAATGGTCATAAGAGATACCTCCTGTTTCGATCTTAATTACAAAATAACACTTTAAAATCAGGAATGCAACACCCTTCGGTGTTCAATTTTTATTATACACAAAATTAGTATAAAATCAAGAGGGGATGTGCTTTTTTTGAAAAAGGGTTGCATTACCTCGAAAAAGTGTTATAATTAAAATGTCTAAGTTTGGGGCGCAATTACAGGTCCCCCTTGGATAGTTTGAACAGAAATTGATACAAGAATAAATTATAAAGGAGAACTTCACCATGACTGTACAGGAAATGAAAGCTGCCGTTTGCGCGGCCATCGACAAGAATGCCGATAAGATCAATGCCATCGCAGAGAGCATTTTTGCAGAACCCGAACTGGGTTATAAGGAAGTCAAGACCGCTGCCAAGGTCAAGGCTGTCTTTGATGAACTGGGATATGCTTATCAGGATGAGGTCGCTATGACCGGCGTTATCGCTGCCGTTCCCGGTAAGGCACACAATGCCAAGATCGCCGTTATGGGCGAGCTGGACGCCGTCGTCTGCCCCGAACATCGCTGCGCCGATCCTGTTACAGGCGCTGCACATTCCTGCGGCCACCATGCACAGATCGCTTCTCTGATGGGTGTTGCCTACGGCCTGAAGGAATCGGGCGTTATGGAGCATCTGGATGGTGACGTTGCTCTGATGGCCGTTCCCGCAGAAGAAGGCGTTGAGCTGGAGTGGAGAAACGAAATGATCCAGCAGGGTAAGATCTCCTATCTGGGCGGCAAGCAGGAGTTCATCAAGCTGGGCGTCTTTGATGATGTCGACTGCATGATCATGCAGCACACTGTTGCCGGCGATAAGATGACAGCCGGCGGCCCTGGCGGCATGGGCTTTGTTGCCAAGATCGTTCAGTACATCGGTAAGGAAAGCCACGCTGCTGCACCTCACATGGGCGTTAATGCTCTGGATGCTGCCAAGATCGGTCTGGTCGCCTGTGATGCACAGCGCACCACCTTCAAGGACGAAGACGGCATCCGTTTCCATCCCATCATCACCAAGGGCGGCAGCCTCGTAAACGTCGTTCCTGCATTTGTACAGATCGAGACCTTTGTTCGCGGCCGCTCCACAGAAGCCATTCTGGATGCATCTTCCAAGATCGACCGTGCGCTGCAGGCCGGTGCTTACGCCATGGGCGCTGAGTGCAAGATCTACAATATGCCCGGCTATCTGTTCTCTGTTGAGTCTCCCGAGCTGAAGAGCATCGTTGAAGGCAACATTGTCGAGCTGGTTGGCGAAGAAGGCCTGGCCAAGTCTCCCTCCGGCTTCACAACCGAGGCCAACGACGTTTCCAACCTGATCCCCACCGTCCATGCCATGATCGGCGGCTCGGTCGGCATCGGCCATTCCTCCAACTACGAGATCGGCGATACCGATCTGGCTTACATCAAGGCCGCCAAGATGCTGGCGATGACCGTTGTTGACCTGCTGGCCAACGGCGCAGAAAAGACCAAGATGGTCAAGGACAACTTCCAGGCACCTCTCACCAAGGAGACCTATCTGGAACTGCTGGAAAACCTGGCAAAGTAAGGAACACTGTAAATATTAAAATATAGAGATAAGGAGAATACTGCCATGACTGTACAGGAAATGAAAGCTGCTGTATGCGCTGCCATCGATAAGAATGCCGATAAGATCATCGCCATCGGCGAGAGCATCTTCAATGAGCCCGAACTGGGTTATAAAGAGTTTAAGACCGCTGCCAAGGTCAAGGCTGTTTTTGATGAACTGGGCCTGGCATATAAGGATGAGATCGCCATTACAGGTGTTGTCGCCAATATGCCCGGTAAGGAGCATAAGCTGAAGGTCGCCGTTATGGGCGAGCTGGACGCCGTCGTCTGCCCCGAACATCGCTGCGCAGATCCTGTCACAGGTGCTGCCCATTCCTGCGGCCACTTCGCACAGATCGCTTCGGTCATGGGCGTTGCCTATGGTCTGAAGGAATCGGGCGTTATGGAGCATCTGGCCGGTGACGTTGCCCTTATGGCTGTTCCCGCAGAGGAAGGCGTTGAGCTGGAGTGGAGAAACGAAATGATGCAGCAGGGCAAGATCTCTTACCTGGGCGGCAAGCAGGAGTTCATCAAGCTGGGCGTCTTTGATGATGTCGATATGATGATCATGCAGCATACCGGTGTCAACGACAAGATGACAGCCGGCGGCCCCGGCGGCATGGGCTTTGTTGCCAAGATCGTTCAGTACATCGGTAAGGAGAGCCATGCAGCAGCTCCTCACATGGGCGTCAATGCTCTGGACGCCGCAAAGATCGGTCTGACCGCCTGCGATGCACTGCGTACCACCTTCAAGGATGAAGACGGCATCCGTTTCCATCCCATCATCACCAAGGGCGGCAGCCTCGTAAACGTCGTTCCCGCATTCGTACAGATCGAGACCTTCGTCCGCGGCCGCTCCACAGAGGCCATCAAGGACGCATCTGCCAAGATCGACCGTGCCCTGCAGGCCGGTGCGATGGCTATGGGCGCTGAGTGCAAGATCTACAATCTGCCCGGCTACCTGTTCTCCGTTGAGTCTCCCGAACTGAAGAGCCTGGTTGAAGGCAATATCGTCGAGCTGGTCGGCGAAGAGCGCCTGGGCAAGTCTCCCTTCGGCGGCACAACCGAGGCCAACGACGTTTCCAACCTGATCCCCACTGTCCATGCATTTGTCGGCGGCGCAGAGGGCGTCGGCCATTCCTCTCATTATGAGATCGCCGATCCCGATCTGGCTTACATCAAGGCAGCCAAGATGCTGGCCATGACCGTTGTTGACCTGCTGGCCAATGACTGTGAAAAGGGTATGGAAGTCAAGAACAACTTCAAGGCACCTCTCACCAAGGAGACCTACCTTGAGCTGATGGACAACCTGGCCAAGTAAATCCGTATACCATTCAAAGCCCCGTCTTCGGACGGGGCTTTTTGTGTGTGGAAAATCGAAAAAAGTCGGAACCTGTATCGTCTTTTATGCGTCAAAATGATATACTATAAAAAAGAGAAATGAGGTATCCCTATGGCATTAAAGCATGATGCGGGGCCTTCGTGGAAATTTTCCGGGTGGCCTCTTTACATATTGGCCGCTGCAGCTCTGATCATGGCTGTGCTGGCTCTTCTTCGGTTTATGCCTCTCGACGTAAAGCCTGATCAGGCGGAGCCGGAGGTCAGTACCGGTACCAATACAGAGGTACCGCCCACGGTACAGGAAACGCCTGCACCGCAGGAAGAAACTGTGGAAGTTCCCGACCATACCGCACTGCTGGCAGAGGTCGATCTGCTGGTCAGCGGCTATTACTATGACGAGGCGCTGGCCCTGCTGGAGGGCAGCGAAGGGGCCGAGATCGAGTCCAAACGGGCTGAGATCGAGGGAGCAAAGGGGGCATTGGTTCCTTATACGGGCCGGTATTACCATATCTTTTTCCATAGCCTGATCATTGATACCGATCTGGCCTTTGACAATATCGGCCACTCGGCGCAGGGATATAATGAGTGGATGACCACCGTCAGCGAGTTCAAAAAGATGCTTCCGCTGCTGTTGGAAAACGGTTTTGTCCTTTATGATATCACCGAGATGGTCGAGTTTGACGAGAATGGAAATGCACAGCCCAGGGAGATCCTGCTGCCCGAAGGTAAGAAACCGCTGGTCATCTCCATTGACGATGTCAATTATTATGATTATATGAAGACCGATGGCTTTGCCGATCGCCTCGATGTCGATGAAAACGGCCGTGTGGTCACCATTGTCAAGCAGGCTGACGGCACAGAGCAGGCCACCTATGATGGCGATGTCATGCCCATTCTGGATAGCTTTGTCCTTGAACATCCCGAGTTTTCCTTCCGCGGTGCCAAGGGCGTCGTAGCTGAGACCGGCTATGCCGGTGCCTTTGGTTATCGCATCACTGACCTCGATTGGTTTACGCCTGAAGAAGGAGCGGCCATGCTGCGTAAGGTGGAAGAGATCGCACAGGCCCTTCGCAGTTGGGGATGGCAGATCTCCAGCCACAGTTATACCCACAACCAGTATTGGAACAAGCGCACCATCACCATGGACGAGATGGCCTATGATACCGGCCGCTGGAAGAATGAGATCATGCCCTATGTGGGAGATACCAATATCTTCATCTCGCCGTTCGGCGTCCATTTCGGCGCACAGGAAGAACGCTTCCGCTATCTGGTGGAAGAGGGCGGATTTCATATTTACTGCCCGGTCGGCTCCAATATGAACGTATGGTTTGAAGACGATGTATTCTATATGGAGCGCCTCAATCTGGATGGCTATACCATGATCAAGCATCCCGAGCGCGTGTCCAGCCATTTTTTCGATCCCGCACTGGTGCTCGACCCGGCAAGACCGCCGATGAACTGAGAAATAAAACAGCCCTGTTCACATGAACAGGGCTGTTTTTGCAGTTACATCTTTTTCATTCGTCCGATGAGGAATTGAGTGGCATGGCCGGTAAAGGCGCCGGCCAGCATACCGGAGATCATGAGGGCAGGCAGATAGGCCAGCAGGCCGGTCGTCTGGGTGACGGCGATGGCAACGGCTATCTGTCCCAGATTATGGGCAACGGCACCGAAGACCGAGCAGAGCCAGATCTGCTTTTCGGTCATCCATCGGCGCAGGAAGGAGCAGAAGGCGAGACAGAGCAGGCCGCCGGCAAGGCTGTAGAGCAGCACCATAAGGTTGCCGGCAAAGAGACTGCCCAATACAATACGGGCCAGCAGGATGCCGAGGGCATCCCAGGGGCCGAGAACAAAGAGGGCATAGAGGGAAACGATGTTGGCCAATCCCAGCTTGACACCCGGTACAGGGATGGGCGCAGGGATCTGGGCCTCGATCATAAAGATGGTCAGAGCGACGGCGGTCAGCAGGGCGTCGCGGGTCAGGCGTCGGGTCTGCATGGCTTATCCCCTTTCCACAATGGTCATCCCATCGATATGAGGGGTAAAGGTGTCTTTCAGACCTTCGGTGACCAGTAGGGTGCCGGCGTCGGTCAGCAGGATACATTCAAAGTCGCTGCGGCTGCGCCAGAACTCGATGGCCTTTTCCGGCCCCATGACATAGAGGGCAGTAGAGAATGCATCGCAGATGACGCCCGATGATCCGACGATGGTGACCGATTGCAGGCCGCTGTCGGCCGGTTTTGCCGTTTTGGGGTCGAGGATGTGATGGTAGGTGATGCCGTCCTGCTCGAAGTTGCGTTCGTAACCGCCAGAAGTGACGACAGCCCGATCGCTGACGGCCAGTACCCCCAGATAACCTTCGCCATCGGGGGCCTGTACGGCGACATTCCATGGGCGGCCATCGGGATTATCTCCGATGGCCTGGATGTTGCCGCCGAGATCAAGAAGGGCCGAGGAGACCTCTGCTTCCCGGAGCATATCGGTCAGTTTATCGGCGGTGCAGCCTTTGGCGACGGCTCCCAGATCGACCATCATTCCCTGAGGAAGGGAAGCGGTATCATCCGAAAGCTTCACCTTTGTATGATCGATTTGCCCGACCAGCGCTGTCCGTTCGGCATCGGTGGGTACATGGCAGGTGTCGGTGGTGAAGCCCCAGGCCAGCATGGCCGGATAGATGGTGATGTCCAGCGCACCGTCGGTGGCAGCGCAGAGGGCCAGACCATCGGCCAGAACTTCGGCGGTCATGGGGGAAAGCTCGGCACGGCCATCCCGGTTGAGCTGATGGATCTCGCTCTCCGGATCGGTGACCGAGAGCAGCTTTTCCAGCTGTTGGACCTTTGCCTGCAGATCGGCTGTCATGCCCTCGGGGGCATCATACAGCGTGACCGACATGACGGTGTCCATGGCAAAAAAAGTCAGGCTTTCCTCCTGTATCCCACAGCCGGTCAGCAGCAGACAGAGGAAGAGAAGTGCAATGGATTTTAAGTTTTTTGGCATGAGGGATCGGGATTACTGTGCCTTGCCGCGGCTGACGACGGCGCGCTTCTGAATGATCTCTGTTTCGAGATTCAGATCACCACCGCGGACAAAATGCAGGTGGTCATAGAGGTTGACGGTGGCGCAGCAGTGGCCGGGAATGACCAGTACGGTATCGCCTACCTTGAAGTCGTGCTTGCCATAGAAAGAGGTGTGCTCTTCGCTGAGAGAAACGGCATCGGCCTCAAAACCGACGACGCGGGGCAGATCCTGGTCGGGGGACAGGCTCTTGACACCGGCATCGATAACAAAGCGGCCGGAGCCTGCCGAAATAACGGTGCAGACGGCATAGAGGGCGTTGTCAAAGCCGACATGCATACGGTCATAGGCGCAGTCCATCAGCATGAAGGAACCGGCCTGCAGCTCGGTATAGATGTGGCTGTTGGCTTTCAGATAGGCTGTGCCGGTGGAGCCGCCGCTGACCTCACGGCTGCGGACACCGCGGGCTTCGAGATAATGGATGAGCTCGCGCAGGCGCTGTTCATTTTCGGCAACGGTGACCTCACGGAGGTTTTTATCATATTCGTGGGAAAGGTTGCCGGCATAGGCCTGGATGCCGTCGTAGCTCAGGCCGGGCAGACCGTCGATGGTCTGGGCCAGACGGTAGAACTGCTCGAAATCCTCCAGACCGCAGCGGTGCATGCCCAGCTCCAGTTCGATGTAGCAGTGGATGGTGGTGCCGGCCAGCGAAGCGGCGTGGGAGAGGGCACGGGCGTTGTCGAAATCATCGACGCAGACGGTCAGATGGCACTTGCCTGCCAGATAGGCCAGCTTGGCGATCTTCTGGGGCTGGACCACCTGGTTGGCGATGAGAATATCATGGATGCCGTAGGCGGCCAGATCTTCGGCCTCGGAAAGCTTGGAACAGGTGATGCCCTTGGCACCGGCGGCGATCTGCATGGCAGCGATATGGGGGCTCTTATGGGTCTTGTAATGGGGGCGCAGCTTGGGCTTCTTGCCGGCCAGCAGCATCATCATGCGGCTGAGGTTGCGCTCCAGTTTGTCCTGCTGTACGACCAGTGCAGGGGTCTCCAGATCTTTGATTTTCAAGATGGTCAGCTCCTTTTTTATTGGATAATGAATTTGATATTGTCAGTATGAAGTTAAAGAGATTCCTGCTCCAGCTCCATGATTGCCATGGGGATACATTCGATGATATCCCGGGGGAGCATGGAGTGAATGCCGTAACGTGCGGCAGCCAGAGCGCCGGCGCGGCTGTGGATATAAACGCCCAGGATGGCGGCGTGCTCGGCAGGCAGACCCTGAGCCAGGAAGGAAGCAATGCATCCGGCCAGTACATCGCCGCTGCCTCCTTTGGCCAGTCCGGCATTGGGGCGGTCGAGGAGCCAGCTGCGGCCGTCGGGGGCGGCAATGACGGTGACATAATCCTTAAGGACGACGATGCAGTTTTTCTCTTTGGCAAGGGCACGGGCACAGTCGGCCCGGTGTTCTTTGATATAAGGGATCTCCTGTCCGGTCAGGCGGGCCATTTCGCCCATGTGTGGGGTGAGGATGACCGGACGGTCAAAGGCTCCGCGAGGCATAGCCAGACTGAGGGCAAAGAGGCCGTCGGCATCGATGACCAATGGACGGGTATCCTGCCGGAGCAGTCGGGTACAGAGGGAAGTGGCAGCACCGCCGCGTCCCAGACCACAGCCGAACAGAACGGCTTTGGCACGGCTGTAACCGAGGACATGTTTGGGGAACCATTCGGTGGTCATCAGACCATCGCGATCAACCTCCATGGGCAGCTGGACAGCTTCGGGCATGGTGACCGAGGCGGCACGGCAGACGCTCTCCGGCCCGGCCAGGGCCAGCAGACCAACACCGCAGCGCAGGGCGGCCTGCCCCGAAAGAAGGGCGGCTCCCGGCATATCCCGGCTGCCGCAGAGGGAAAGGAGGGTCCCAAAGGTCCCTTTATTGCCGGCGGCATCCCGTGGGGGGAGAAGGGAGCGGGATAAATTATGGTTGACATTTTGGCAAAGTTGCATTATACTGAATTTCCCTTCGGTCTTATGAAAGACGGTATGTGGAAAACCTGTGTGTTTCCTGTTCAAAAGT
>JAEIGA010018177.1_pt1 | contig 10708 bp, 8 predicted proteins | sample 9270691 | NCBI WGS metagenome assembly JAEIGA01 (sample SAMN17057246, study PRJNA624740) | gut metagenome | biome: biome; isolation source: fecal sample | host: Bos grunniens | place: China: Xizang | collected 2019 | reverse complement strand
TTCAGATTGTATCCGCTTGCCTTTGCAACGGCGTCATCGTATGCCGTGTAATCCGCAGGAGTGCTGTCTTTAACCATAACGGGCGTTGTGAAAGTTGAAATAATGCCGTTATCATTCTGTGTGATTTCGCAGTAGTAGAAGCCTTTCGGGTCATCAGGAGTGAAGGTGTAGCTGCTTGAGTTTGCGCCTTCCACTGTAAATACTTCGTCTGAATTTCTCTTGCCAGAATAATACCATTGATAGGTCAGGTTGAATCCGACACATTCGATACTGACGGTTTCGGATTCAGCGGATATATTCTTCGGTAAAGTGTTATAGATATAAGGGACTTCGATGAATCTGTGATTGTGATTTGCAGCGAAAGCTTCTGCCGACGAACCTTTTGTTCCGTAAACGGTGAGATTATTTGCGTTGCAAGTGCAGTTTTTGAATTTGTTGGAAAGCAGAACACCACTGTTATCGGGGAATGAAGAAGAGGATTCGAGGTTCTGTAAATCCATATATCGGATGCCTTTACAGTTTGTAAAACCTTCAACGGTGATTGCCGTCAGTTTCGGCAGATAAACATATTCAATTTTTTCGCAAGCTCTGAACGTATCTTCAGCAAGTTTTGTTACGCTGTTAAGGAAAATATATTTTATGCTCGATTTGCATGCAAGGAACATGCTGATTGCCGTTGATTGGAGCTTAGGAGCATAAAACGTTACCAGGTTTGGAGGTAACTGAGGAATTATTACATTTGAAACCGTTGGGTCAAACGAAGTCATTTCGGGCAAGACAAGCGAAATAAGCGACTTACAGTTAACAAATGCGTTGTTGTAAACCATCTGAGCCATTGGTATATCAAGCTCTGTGAGCTCTTCACAGCCATTGAATGCATTTGCGTTGACAAACGTTGCATCGGGAATTGAAACGTGTTTGAGAGCTTTACAGCCGCTGAACGCTTCTCTCGGTATTGTTAACACTCCGTTGATATGAACGTTTTTGAGTGAAATACAGTCCTTAAAAACAGCGTTCGGTGCTTTGGTGATCCTTCCGATAATTACCGAAGCGAGGGCATCGCAGCCACTGAAAGCATTTGTGCCGATTGAATCGAGTCTGATTACATCGATGGAGGAAATTGCGCAGCCTTTGAATGCGCCTTCGGGAACGGCTGTTATATTTTTTAGGTTAAACGATAACGTTGTTCCGTCGAGGGAATATATGGCGCTGCCCATGTCGGCAAAAGAGTATGAACCGATTTCGCGGATTTCGCCTAATTCAGCGGATACAACTCTCGTGCAGCCGTAAAAAGCTCTGTTGCCTACAGAAGAAACAGACAAGGCATTTATATAATAAAGTTCGTTGCAGTTTTCGAAAGCGGATTCGCCGATTTTTGTAACCGAATCAGGTAGAATAACTGATTTAATCGGTTTGTCTTTAAATACGTTTTCTCCGATTGCGGTAACCGTAATACCGTTGACGGTATCAGGTACCGTGAAACTCAGCATTGTTCCCGAATATGACGTAACCGTGCCGTCTGTTGAAACTGTAAAATCTTCTTCTGCAGCGTAGGGTGCTATCAGAATATATACGGTGCTGAAGATTGAACGGAATTTATTATCGCTGTAGGCAACGGCGTTAAGAATAGTCGGCTTATCAATTAAAATCGGTGATTCGTATTTAATTGAATAGTCATCATATTTTGACGGATAATTAAAATCGGTTGAATAGTAAATCTCGCTGTTTTCGGTTTCGCAGAATAATGAAAGCTCAATCGGTTCATGATATATTGCGGTTGAATGGGAGAATGTTACGGGAGCTGTCTTGCCCTTAGCATATTTGCCGTCAGGGTCAGCTTCGGGGGCATAGAGTATGCCGTTGCCGTAATATTCATTATCGTATGCAGTTTGCGGATTGAGCGAGTTGTTGATTAAAATCTGAGTGATTTCTTCGGGGGAAGAATCGGGAATGGTGGAAAGAATTTCGGCGGCGAGCGCTGAAACAAAGGGGGCAGCAATAGAAGTGCCATCAGTTTTTATGTATGAATTCTGATAATTTGTTGTGTAGATATCAACGCCCGGAGCAGCAAAATCAACGTTGCCGTAGTTACTGAAATTTGCGATATTGCCTTTTTCGTTAATTGCAGAAATCTTCAGAACTTCTGCGTAATCAGCAGGGTAAAAAGGATTTGATGTTGCATTGTTTCCTGCGGCGCCGACAATAAGAATACCTGCTTTGTGAGCTTTTTTAACGGCAAGTTCGAGAATGGGTGAATTTTCATAAAACCCGAAACTCATATTGATGATATCAACGCCGTCATTGATAGCGCAGATAATGCCAGCTGCGGCCGATGTTGTTGTTCCGTTGCCGTAGCAGTCCATAACTTTGTAAGCCTTGATTTTTACGCAATCGCTGGTCGAATCGATGATAGCGCCTGCTACCTGTGTACCGTGGCCGTTATCGTCTTCTGAGCTGTTTCGTGTTCCGCTTGTGCTTGTGTTGATATTGGTCGGAATAACTCTTCCTGCAAGCTTTTGGTGGTCAGACTGAACGCCTGTATCAAGCACAGCGACGATTACATCATTTCTCTTGACACTCAGTGATTCAAGCAAATCGATGAAAGGGGGAATATTTATGTATTCCGGCGCCCAGGAAAGATATTCTTTATCCTGCGCTGTTGTTACGTCGAGCTGAGTTGCGGCAATTGCATTTACAAGTTTATCTGTTTCTACGAATTCAACACTTTCAAGCGAAGAGTAATAATTGAATGCATTTTCGGTTGATTCGAGTGAGGGAAATTCAAGAATACGGATTCCGTCAAAAGCCTCAATTACTTTGGTAGCATCAAGGAAATCAATTGATGTGTCAGATTTAACTATAAGCCTGCATAATTCATAATCATTTTTAAGTTTTATTTTGCTGCCGTCCTGCATCATACTGCCGATTTCAGAAGCAAAAGATTCCGATGCACTTGAATCTGAATTTTCGTCTGCAGAATAAACCGAAGGTTCAAGCATAAAAACGCAGTTGAACGTCAGAAGAACTGTGATTATTAAGCTGAATAACCTCTTCATATACATCACCAAAATATAATTGTGTAAAATCAAACAAAAAACTTGTTTTTTGTTATTATATCATTAAAATAAAAATAAATCAATAGTCTAAATCATAATTTTGAATAAGAATAATAAAAAAATTTTTTTATGTTATAATTCTTTTGAGGTGATTTAATGTTTAAAGACCTGGTTATAAAAAACAGATCGTACAGACGTTTTTACGAAGATGTCCGTATTGAAAAAGAAACTCTTGTTGAACTTATCGATATTTCAAGAAACGTTCCGTCAACAATCAATTCCCAGTCGCTTAAATTCATTCTTGTTACAGACGATTCCGTCAAAAATGAAGTGTTTGAAACTTTGCATTGGGCGGGCAGACTGAAAGACTGGATAGGCCCCCAAAAAGGCGAAAGGCCTGCGGCATACATAATTATTGTATGCGAAACAGACCTTGCGTGTAACAAACTGTATGATGAAGGCATTACTGCGCAGACGATATTGCTCGCCGCAACGGAAAAAGGTTACGGCGGATGCATGCTGGGCAGCTTCAATAAAAAGCGAATTGAAGAAATTTTTCACCTTGATATTGAAAAATATTCGGCAGACCTTGTGATTGCACTAGGCAAACCGAAAGAGGAAGTGCGTCTTGTTTCAGTTCCGGAAAACGGAGATATTGCATATTACAGGGATGAAAATATGATTCATTACGTTCCAAAAAGGTCTGTTGATGAATTGATATTGGATTTGTAATCCTTTGCTTTGTGCGTTATGTATTAAATCTATTTTATATTCAGAAAATATCTGTTGACAAGTTATAATTAATATAGTAAAATAAATAATTATAATTTTTAGGAGGAGAATCCCATGGCAGAGTTCTTTTCTCTTATGTTTTCAGAAATAGTTACTGATATCAACGAAAACATCGGCCTTGTAATGAGGCTTGTGCTTTCTTGCATATGCGGTGGATTTATTGGATTTGAACGCAGTAAAAGGCAGAAGGATGCCGGTATCAGAACGCATCTTATCGTTGCGCTCGGCTCGGCACTTGCGATGATTGTTTCAAAATACGGTTTCTTTGATTTGCTTGAATACGAAGGCTTGAGAGCCGATGCTTCAAGAATCGCTTCTAATGTTATAACGGGCGTCGGTTTCCTTGGCGCAGGTGTTATTTTTGTGAGAGACGTTTCAATCAAAGGCCTCACAACCGCAGCAGGTATCTGGGCAACAGCGGCGGTCGGTCTTGCGATAGGCAGCGGAATGTACACAATCGGCATCGTTTCAACTTTGCTTATGATTGTTCTTCAGCTTATTCTTCACAGATATCTTTCTAAACTTGAGAATACAGTCAACGAATTCACCGTTGTTGTTAATGATGTTCCCGGAATCATCCAGAGTTTTCAGGATAAACTCAAAGAAAAGAATATGGTTGTTGAAACCTGTAAATTAACAAGAAAATCAGATTCAACCATTGAGCTTGATATAACAGTTAAAAAATCCCGAACAACGTCGATGGATGAAATAATGCTTCTTGGTGAACTTGATGAAAATATAGTTTCAATCGATATTTAAAGATTTAAATATCCCAACAAAAAAAGGTGTGCATTCAGCACACCTTTTTTGTTTGAAAAATTATTCTTCGTTATTCTTTTTCGCCGCTTTACTGAGGAATACGATAAGCAGACACCAGAAAGCTGCAAGCAATACAAACAGAGCGCAAACAAGGATTGCGTTATCTGCCTGGAGAGCAAAGTTAAGAATGCCTGCAAGAGCAGGGATATAGAACATTACTTCGCCTTTGCAATCGTTAGCGAGTAAGGGCTGCTGGGTCTCGGCTGCGTAATCGTAAACCGAAAGCTCAACCGTATCACCAAGAGCGGTTACGCCGTTGATACCGCAAATGTTGGCGTATGTTTTTTCTTCGCTGCCTTCAATAACGGTAACGGGAACAACTACGTTCTGGTTAATCGCATATTCAGAGGGTTCAAGCTTTTTGGAAATAATAAGAGCGCCCTTTGAAATGTTGAAGTTTTCAAGATCCTGATTCTGAGTGCTCAGGCAAATTGAACCGAGCTCGAAAGTGTCAAGGAAAGTTGCGGAGAAACAACCGATAAGGAAAGTAATAACCGTAGCAACAAGCATTACAATTGAAATAATCTTGCCTGCAAGAAGCCCCTTGCCTGAGCCGCTCTTTTTGCATTCATAATTTTCTTCCATCTCATCTTCGTTAAGAACGAGAGGAGCGGGAGCTGAATTCTCTTTGTTCATAACAGCGTAGGGGGAAGGAGTCTGACCGATGGGTTCAAGCGGACGGGGAGTTCTCGGTCTTTCAACGGGCTGTTCGGGAACAAAAGCGGGCTGATAATTATCCTGCATCGGAGCCTGCTGAGCTTCGATATTCTGAGAGAAATCCATTTCGGGAATCAGGTTATCGTGAGCGGTTTTAGGAGCTGCGCTGCGGCTTTCAACCCTTGCATTGGTGACGAAATTCGAATCAAATTCGTCTATACTTTTAAGTTTAAATTCATCCATCGTAAATTCTGCCTTTCGCTTATTCTTTGCAAATTAACCGATCTTTTCTGCCGCAATCTTGACTTCGGCGGTGATTTCAGCAGCAAGTTTTTCTATTTTTGCAATTGAATCAGCTACGTTTGCAGCGCAGGGCGCTGCAGTTGCTCCGCTTGCCTTGAGAGCTTTATTCTCTTCTGAAAGAGAGCGGCAAATGTTCTTGAGCTTTTCGTTGTTTGCTTCAACGCCTTTTGCATAATCAAATACTTTTTTGTATTCAGCTTTGAGCATTATAATATACTGATTAACCTGATCGCAATCATAACCGTCTGCAACTTTAACGAATAAATCCATGTTTTCCATTATATATACCTCCAAAATACAAATTTACTACATTAATATACCATAGTATTCAAAAAAATACAACCCGAAAATCATAATAAGTTGCTAAAAATAATATTATAGTTGCTTTTATCGGATTTTGTAGTATAATGTCATTATTTGCAGGGAGAATTTGCTATGCGCAGAATAATTGCATTAACTTTGATATTGATTTTTATATTTTCTTTTTCTTTCAGTGCGTATTCTGTTAAATGTGACGGATATGACGACGGTTATGAGTGGAGCTCTGCTTCCACTGTTTCGCTGATTAATGGCGAAAGCAATTGCAACATTAATCTCGGCGCCGCACGATTTTTGATTGAAAACAGTGAGAACGCTGTTTATATTTGCCTTATCCTCAACGATAAAGATCTTGAGCCCGGTAATTCCGAGGCAGGTTTTATTCTTTATATCAGCAGCTCGGATTACGTTACGATTACGGCTGACGGAATTAAAGAATCGTATGATAATTACAAATATACCTTCAGTGGGGCTATGACGGTCAATGATAATAACAGCGCTTTTGCCGAGTTAAGGGTAGGTTTTAAAGAAGGTGTTCCCGCTAAGATATGCGGAAAAGTCAGGTTTATTGATTATTCGGGTGAGCCGTCGGATTACTGCAACTTTGAACTTATTAATTCTGAACCCTCTGAGCCGATTGCCGCAACCGTTATACCTTCAACTACGGTTAAAGATACACCATATAAAGAAACGGAAAAAGAATCTAAAACCACTAAAGTCAGAACAACCAAAGCCAAAACCACTAAAAATAAAACTACCAGAAAAGCCACCACAAAAAAATCAACAACTAAGAAATCAACAACTAAAAAGAATAGCGGTAACGGAGCCTCGATTGATATCGATTTCCCTGATATTAACGTTTCCTTGCCGAAAGTTCAGAAAACAAAAGCCGCAACCGAACCTGATTCTGTTGCGCAGAAGCCTGATAATTCCGATGATAACAGGAACGTAACAATATATTATGTTGAAAAAGAAGTAATTATTTCTAATGTATACATAACGTCCGCAAACTCAACTCAGCCTGTTGAGCCGACGGTTACTATTATTGTTTCAGAAGAAGCGGTGGAAACGCAGAATTTCAATGAATCAATGCGAAAAGGCCTCAGCTATAAAACACTTGTAGCCGTTTTATGCTCTGCGGTTTTCGTTGCTTTCTTAATCTGGACTGTTAAAGATTCAAAAAATAAAGCAGAAATCCTTGCGAAAGATAACGATAATTCAACTGAAAACAACGAAGAGTCTGAAGAAAATAAGGAATAATAAAAAGGAGTATTATCACGCGATAATACTCCTTTACTGCTACCATATGATTGTAAGCTCAAGACCTTCTACTGTGTAATTAATATCCTTGTTAATGTTGCGGTCGATACCTTTGCAGACGGCGTTGAGCATTTCGGAATTTGGGAAAACTAATGTGGATTTCAAAGTAAGGCTGTCGGGGATATACATTCTCTCGCTCATCTGAAATCCGTTTATCCACCAATGCATCTGCTCGGGCTGGTTAACAAGGATGTCTTCACCGTGAAGCACCTGAAGGCTCATGGGCATGTAGTGTTCTTCTGTAACCGAATCGTAGAATGAACCGAATCTGTATGATTCTCTGTTGTAAATACCGACTTCGGCGCCGTTAGTAATAAGGTAGTTGCCTTTCCACATCTGGATCATCCATTCGAGGCCGTCGTAATTGAACTTTATTCTGCGTGTAACGTAATTCCACATCGGAAAAGAGTTGGCAAGGATATCGTATAATACGCAGAAACCGAAGTCCTTCATCCATGCATTAATTGTTGCATATACAAGCATTTCTTTAAGGTTGAATTCAAATCCGGTGCCTACAAGACCCGTACCGTCTTTATTAGAGCAAACACCTGTTTCGCTGTTGATAAAAATACCCGGATGCATCGTATCGCCGCCGCCGTCAACGTATGTCAGGTCAAGCATAACTTCATATACTTCAGGTTTTTCGGGGACAGGCTCGGCGTAAACTTCAATTCTTGTAACTGCGCTTAAAAATGAACCGAGCATGAACATAACTTTGACCATAGGTTGGTTATCTTCTGCGGCATATTTGTCCCTGACTTTGAAAACCGCTTCTCTGAGAGCAACGGTATCGATGTTGAACGATTTTACAAACAGCTCGTAAGTTGAAAAGTCGGGAAGATTCGTAAGCAGAGAAACAATATCAAGGCCGCTGTTGATGTATACTTGGTTGCAGGCAGCCGTTACGAATTCATCAACGAAAACGTTTGCTTTTTCAATCGGTTTATATCCGTTACCCGTTAAAAAGCTGATGACTGAAGTTATCGAATCGTAAATCAGCATAAAGTCTGCTGTTGTGAAAACAGGGATTCCTTCGTTCCGGAGTTTTTCTTTGTATTCCGATATGCTCTTTATTTTTGATTCTTCTGCCGCATAGGTTTGTGCACTGACTGGTATACAAACGCTTGAGGTGATAATCAGCGCCATCAGAATTGATATTAATTTCTTGAACCTACTCATAAAAACCTCCATGATGTTTCTTGTTTAATTATATCAAATGGGAAATAAAAATCAAGCAAAATTAAAAAGGCTTGAATTTCAAGCCTTTTTAAAAGTATTTATATGTTCTTTCAGCGTTAATACGATTCTGAAAAACAATCCTCCGATTACTGCACCGAGGAAACCGCCCGTAAGGTCAGTCATCGTGTCAAACAACGGCGATTGCTCAATAGTTACGGTGAAAATTTTTGCAAGCATAGCTTCGGGATCGCAGTTGTAACCCTGCGTGTTGGAGCCCATAATGCAGTCGAAAGTGAACTCGTATATTTCCCAGAAAACTGCAGCAAAGCAGGAAAGCCCGAAGCCGACAATCGTAGAAACCGTAGTGTCAAATTTATCTGAGCTTTTCGGCGCAAGCGCTTTTGCAAGGTCGTAGCCGACGAAAACGCAGATTATACCGCTGAAAAAATGCACCCAAAAATCATAAGCGTGAATCTTGTCGTAAAAATTCTGGTAATTGCCAAGATATGTTGCAAGAAACATCATGATCGTTGCAACGGTCTGGTTGTGGTAACTGAGTCTTGCAAAGAAACACCATTTTCTCGGCAGAATGTGAAGTGTCGGCAGGATGAAAAGCATAATTGTGTTTGAAACCATCTGCAAAACAAGATGCCCCGTGTCTCCGTTATCAGTAACGTCAACCGATCCGATAATCATCAGTATTCTGACTATCCACCAGAATATGTATTCTATAACGCTGATTTCTTTTCTGAAAACCGAAAATTCTTGCGATAGTTTCAATTTTAATTTATCCATCAATATCCCTCTAATCTGTTTGATACTGAGTGTATTTACAAAATTCAGTATAACACAGTTGGGGTGATTTTCAATAATTTAGCATTGATTGTATTTCTTTTGTAATTATTTTTAACTCTTTTTTAACTTTTATAATATCTGTCCGTTCTTTTCAGATATTCTATGAGCATCATAGCCCAATCAGTCTGAATAAAATCAAATTTTTTATCAGCAAGCCAACCCCAGCCGACTTCTTCTGATTCGGTGAGTGCTGTATCGTCGCTGTGACCTGCGGCTAACTGATCTTTATAATCATATATAATTGAATTAACCCAGACTAATTTGCCGTCTTTGTGCATCGTTTCAATAAATTTGTCGCTTGCAACTTGCGCGCTTTCTTTTTTGAAAAGCACTTCAGCACCGATGTAGTTTATGTTTTTATTCATGAGTTCTTTATGCCATTTGTGTTTATCCGAAACAATCGGCATAAACGCAAGCTCAGGGCAAAGTTCTTCAAGAACGGTAAAAACGTTTTTATCGGGCTTGCTTTTGACAAGAATCTGGTTGGTCATACCGTGTCGCTTTATATAAGTGTATATCTTTTCTGGGTTATCCCAGAATTTATCAATATTGATAAAGCATCTGCCTTTGAATTGTTCCAGAAAATCATCAAAGCTCGTGATGCCGAACTGGGTTGCTGTGTTGTCTGTGTTTACGTATCTTAATTTTTGAATTGAAGAAAAATTCATCATTTTAAGATTTCTGAATTTGTTAAGATGCGGTCTCTCCATTCCGGGGTGAAAAAGAAACAGTTTTCCGTCTCTGCTGCAGCTGACGTCAACCTCAATCATATCAGCGCCTTGCTTGAGTGCTATTTCGTATGATGCCATTGTGTTGCAGGGTATGTTTCCGCCGCAAGCACCTCTGTGAGCAACGATAATAATATTTTCCTGTGCTTTTTCAAAAAGATTGAAGTTCATAAGTGTCCTCCCGAATGTTGATATGAATATTATAAATTGGAATTAATGACAAGTCAAATAAATAATTAAAATTCGGATTGTATATATCATTTTAATTTGATATAATGTGTTGGAAAGTAGGTGTGGATATGTTTAATTTTTTTGTTGATGAAAGCGCGAAAATCGGCAACGGTTTCATAATAAGCGGTTCCGATTATAACCATATAAAGAACGTTTTACGAATGAATACAGGCGATGAATTTTTGGTCAGCTGTAACGGCACGAGCAATCTTTGCGCTGTAAAAAGCTTTGAATGTGAAAGCGTTGTGGTTGAAATTATTGAAGAAAATTATCAGGATACATCGCTGCCTGTTAATATTATTCTTTTTCAAGGGTTACCCAAGAGTGATAAAATGGAACTGATAATCCAGAAATCGGTTGAACTCGGCGTTTCTGAAATTTATCCTGTTGAGATGAAAAGATGCGTTGTGAAACTTGATGATAAAAAGAAGAAATCAAAAACCGTCCGAT
>JAEIGA010018176.1_pt1 | contig 10708 bp, 5 predicted proteins | sample 9270691 | NCBI WGS metagenome assembly JAEIGA01 (sample SAMN17057246, study PRJNA624740) | gut metagenome | biome: biome; isolation source: fecal sample | host: Bos grunniens | place: China: Xizang | collected 2019 | reverse complement strand
TAGCGAAATCAAGCGCGACCGCGGCAACCTCATTGGCACAACTGTTGGTCTATGGCCCGAAAGCGCAGCAGCTACACTCGATGCAAAGGTGAAGGAGGTTGAAGATTCTTATGCCGACACCAATATAACAGCAGAACAGCGTAAGGCACAAGTTACGGCGTTGGAAACAGCGTGGACCGCTTTCGTTGCCTCGCTCACCGAAGCAAACATGAACCAACCCGTAAATGGCAACTACTACCGTATGTACACCCCTTTGCGTGCGAATCGCTATGCTACAGGTAATGGTGTTGATGCTGCTATTACAGGACCTACGGAAGCTACAACTAAGGCTTCTATTTGGAAGTTTGTAAGTCGTGGTGATGGTTCGTATGATATTATCAATGTGGCAGATGGTACGTATATTTCACCTGCAAGCAACAACAATACTGCGCTTAAAACCGTGGCTGCAAAACCCGATGCTGGTTGGTCTATCAAGCCAGCTGAGAATACAGGTAATGTGATTGTTGTAAGCGGTACTGCTCAGTTCAACCAACAGAAAGATGGTAACCTCCACCTCCTCAACTGGGGTAGCGGTACCAATACTACCGACGATGGTTGTGAATACCGCCTCATCGATGTAACCGACCAGATTCCTCCTCAGCCTATTGTAATGTTGGAAGGATTGGGCAGTGAAACTTATCCCTATGCCGTAGATGCTGCTTTGGCGGCAAAGGTCTTTGCACAGGAGAATATTACCATCGCCCTTGACGTGACGATGCCTGCTTCATTGAGCAACAATACACGCTACGCTTTGGTCACAGCTGCCGACCCTACGCAAGGGGTTACTGGCGCTACTAAGACAAACTCACCTTATGTAGCCTTCGGTCTTAACGGTAGTAACCCCGCCTATTTACCTTCTTCTGCTGGGGGTGATAAGTTTACTTACAGAGATTTTGCCTTTACAGGGAGCACCAACTACAAGGTGGTGTATGTGATTGATCGCACCAACAAGAAATTTTCTATCTATGTAGATGGAGCGTTGAAGAGTTCTGCAGATTATCCTGTAAGTGGCTACGAACTCCAGTCGTTCAGCAACTTTGCGAGCAACGCGAATGCGAAACTTTACATCGGTGGTGGTGTGGTAAGTACGAATGCACAATATGATAAGTTTGGCGGACAGGTACGCTCAGTACAATTCTTTGATAGTGCACTCAGCGCAGGAAAGGTGGCTGAATTGGAATATCCTACTTCATCTGAAGACCTCATTCTTGAAAATGCTGTCGTTGCCAATGCTGCGATGAACATCTTTGGTCTCCAGCGTCACTTGGGTTTGGTACAGGATGCAGGTACGGGTATCGAGGGGAATGGACAGCTCGTTTGTAACTATCCTGCATCAACCTCGCAGGAGGGTGGCAATGCATACGCCAACCTTATTGACGGTAACTACACCACCTTCTTCCATAGTGGTTATGGTAACACGATTGGTACGGGTAGTCACTATCTTCAAGTGGACTTGGGCAAGGCGGTGAAGAGCTTCCGTTTCTACTTCAAGAAGCGCAGTCAGAACAACAATAACCGTCCTACAAAGATTACGATTGAAGGTTCTAACGATAAGACTGCTTGGACTGAAGTGAAGGTGATTAGCAGTGGTTTCCCTACGGATGCGAATGTTCTTGACTATTTTTCTGAAAACATCGCGAGTGCCACAGCATATCAGCACTATCGCTTTACGGTGAACACTACCAATAACAGCACTGTGTTCTACACCTTTTCGGAATTCTACATCCTCCCCAGCGATTATACTAAGGTAAATGAAACCTTTGAAGCAGTACGTGCTTACCGTGCTAACGCTACAGTAGAGACGGCTACTGAACTGAATAAGGTGTATGCATGGAACAAGGGACTTACTGAGGGTTCACCCGTCGTGGGAGTGGAATCCTACATCTATGTGGACACGTATAAGGACAGCAAGTTTGTCAACCGCTACCTTTATAATAACAACGGTACGCTCACTCCAACGACAGAGTTGCAACGTGGCATTGCGGCATTCCTTTGGACGCCTGCCGTGAAGGATGACGGTAAGTACAACTTCAAGAATAAGGTTGCAAAGTATCTTGCTCACAAGGGTATGAGTGATAATGAACACAACTTCACCGTTGCTGCTACCACTCATCACATGGGGGTAACCCTCCATACACAGGGAAGCAACTATTTTGTTGTGAAAAATGCAGATGGTGGTTTTGACCAATCTTCTGTAACTTACGATCAGACGACTACAAATTATTGTACCGACTTCGTGTTCATCCCTGCGGACCTCTATGAGCGAATTTTTGAACCTGTGGCGATCAAGAGTGCTGAGGAATTTCAGAACGGCGGTATCTATACTTTCGTGACAAAACGCGGCTGGATGGGTGCAACAGCAAGTAGTAACAACGTAATTTCTACGGCAAAAACTACTGTTGAACCTGCCGCTTCAGCAACGAATACTTACTTCCAGTGGGCGGTATATAAGTCTGCCAAGGGTAACTACTACCTTTATAATGTTGGTAAGGGAAAGTACATGGGTGTGCAGAGCAGCAATAATGCTTCAGTGCCTTTTGTGGATGCCCCCAACAATAAATTACTTACCTTTAAACAGAGCAATTCTAACGACTATCCCATTATGTTCTCTACCGACAACGCGGGTGTCGTAAACCACAGTCCTAATCATGGTGAAGGCCTTATTACATGGACTGGTGGATGGAATACTTTTAATGATGAAGGAAGTAATCACCAAGTAATGCTTGTGGGTGAATTGACTGCAGCAGAGTTGCAAAGCATCGCAGACTTGGTAGAAGAATCTGAAGCTGATGAAGTGCAGCTTTACGTTAAGGCTGAAGTAGAAGGTTTGGAAGAAAGCAATCCCAATACGCATTTCGGTACCATCAGAGTCAAAAGTAAGTTTGGCGAAAACACCTTGAAGTTGAAGAGAAGCACAGGTGTAGCAACTATTGGTTATTTGAATACTCCCACAACAGTAATTGACTTCACTCGTGCATACCGAGGTTTTGAATTCTTAGGTTTCTTCCTTGGTGAAGAGAATTTGGGTACGTGTTTCTCACCTTATGAACTTGCACAGTTGACAACGAGCGAAGCAACGCCCCTCGTGGCGAAGTTCACCGCAACTGCCGACGTGACACTCTTCAACGACGATGACCCTGCTTCTTACCGTATTCCCGCTATAGGTAAGACTTCAACGGGTCGCCTCATTGCCGTAAGTGACTACCGATACAGTTTGGATGACATCGGTCGTTACAACTATGGTGAAGACAAGGTAGGTATTGACCTTGTGATTCGCACGAGCGATGATAATGGTAAGACATGGAGCGCGAAACAAACGATTGCTAAGTGTTCAAGTGTGCGTGGCGCCAACGATTGTGCTTATGGCGACGCAGCTATTGCTGTGGTAGGTCAGAAAGTACTCGTAATGGGTGCGGCAGGTGATGTCGTGTTTAATAGAGGTAGCGCAACTGCACACAACCGTACCGTACGTATCCTTAGTGAGGACAATGGGGTGACTTGGACAACACCTGAGGATATTTCAGAAACGTTGTTTATCGGTGACGATGCCACGATAAAGAATGGTTACACAGCATTCTTCGGCAGTGGTAAGCTGGCGGTTGATGAAAACTACAACGGCACGGGTAAGGCACGTATCTATGGCGCAATGCTCATTAGGAAAGAGGGTGTTGACAATGCCATTTATGCCATTTACACAGACGACCTCGGTCTTACTTGGAATATACTCGGTGGCAGTCAGAATCATGTAACTACCAATGACGAACCCAAGGTGGAAATTCTTCCCAGCGGACAGATTCTCTTGAGCGTGCGTCGTGGAGGTGGTCGCCAGTTTAATGTATTTACGTACACCGACAAGGCTACGGACGCAGGCAACTGGGACAGCAATGTGAATGGTTGTGGCAACGGCGGTAGCAACACTTGTAACGGTGAACCCTTCGTTGTTGATGCCAAGGATGCAAATGGTAATGCTGTGAAACTCCTCTTGCAGTCGCAGCCTAAGGGCGGTAGCGGACTTTACGACCGTCGCGATGTGACGATTTGGTATAAGGAAATCACGAATGACAATTACACTTCGGAACAGATTGCAGGCAACTGGACACAGGGCATTCAGGTGAGCACCCAGCAGAGTGCCTACAGCGCTATGGCGTTGCAGAGTGATGGTAAGATTGCCTTCTTCTTCGAGGAAGCTCCTTGCTATGGTGACGACCAAGCAAAGGGTTATTGCATGGTTTACGTGCCCCTTACAATTGAAGCCATCACAAACGGCACATACAGCACTTTGGACTTTATCACCAGTACCATTGGAGAATACGAAATCGGAACCTTCTATTCTAATTTCCCAGTGGCAGTTCCCACAGGTGTTACAGCTTATGTGGCAACCCAACTTCCTGAAATGGCTGGCGAACAAGGTACGATTACGATGACTTCCCTCACCGATGGTGTTGTTCCTGCTGAAACGGGCGTGGTGCTTCGTGCAGCACAGGGTTCTTACCTCTTCCGTAAGAGCGCAGAGGAAGGAACTGAAGTTGACGGAAATCTGATGTGCGGTTATGCTGGTGCTGAAGAGTATGCAGAAGTAACACTTCCTACGGATGCATCTACCAACTACGTGCTTACCGTAATGAACGAAACTGCTGGTTTCTACAGAAAGGATGCAGGTTTCAAGGTGTACAACAATAAGGCATACTTGAACGTTCCGAATGGTACTCCTCAAGCTATTCGTATCCGCTTCGTAAATGGTGATGGCACAACAGACATCGTAGAACTTCCCACTACTCAGTCCGAAGCAACTATCATTTATGACCTCTCGGGTCGTCGCGTTCAGAAGGCTGAAAAGGGTGTTTACATCGTAAATGGAAAGAAGGTCATCTTCTAAGCCTTGTGCAACTATTGAATGATTAGACTTAAGATTTATGAAACAACAATATTTAGCACCTGTGCTTAAGGTGGCAAACGTTGAACTTCAAGGTCTCATCGCTGCATCAGCGACGAAAACTCTTGTCTCAGATCAGGTTACTAACGACGATGCGTCGATGAACAACAAATTGAATAACGATTGGAAGCATACTTGGGAATAACCCAGTTGGTTTCAAGGATTAAAAGAAGAAAGGCTCGGTCATGCAACCGAGCCTTTCTTTGATATAGGGGTATGAAGCTTATGCAGCTTTAGCCTTTTTGTAAGCACGCAGAGCGTAAATCGTGATGATTAAGAAGCAGCAGAAAGGAAGGATGAATGAGAAGTTTACTGCTGGATGGTTCATCACGGTGCCGAGGTCAATGATAGAACCCTGAAGGGGGGGCATAATGGCGCCACCTACGATGGCCATTACGAGGAATGCTGCGCCGAGCGAAGTGTCTTGTGCTTCTACGTTTTCAAGGGCGATGCCGTAAATGGTGGGGAACATGAGCGACATGAATGCCGAGATGCCTACGAGGCAATAAAGACCGGGCATGCCTACGAAGACTATTGTACCCGCTGTGCAGAGCATGGCGCCGATGCCGAAAATGGCGAGCAGGCTACGAGAGTTGACGTACTTCATCAAGAAGGTAGAGATAAAGCGACTGCAAAGGAACATGCCCATGGCGAAAATGTTGTAGTTCTGTGCCGTAGCCTTGTTGATGCCAAGGTTGTCGGCGTACTGGATGATGAACGTCCATACCATGATCTGTGCCGCAACGTAGAACATCTGTGCAACGACTCCTTCACGATAGATCGTGTTATGCCACAAGCGCTTGAAAGTTACTAAGAAATGATCCTGTTTAACATTTGAGGCCGTTTGTGGCATCTTCTTAAATAATATAATGAGGAACATGATGACTACCACCACGCCGAGCGCCACGTAGGGATCGCGAATTTCTGCAAGGTCGTGCAGACGGATTTCTGCCTTCTCTGCCTCTGAAAGCGTGTGGAAGAAAGTTTCGCCAGCCGCATCTCGTCGGTCGCTCCATAGTTGAGGGAGCACGACAAGTGAAGCTACTGCCATTCCAGAAAGCGACCCCATGGGGTTGAAGGCTTGGGCGAGGTTGAGACGGCGTGTAGACGTTTCCTTGCTGCCTAACGAAAGGATGAAGGGATTGGCTGTGGTTTCAAGGAAAGCAAGTCCGAAAGTCAGAATGTAAAGCGAGAAGCAGAAGAAGATGAAGTTTTGCATCGCTGCCGCAGGGATAAACAAGAAGGCGCCGATAGCATAGAGCCCAAGACCGAGGAGAATCCCGCTCTTGTAACTGAAGCTACGGATGAAGAAGGCGGCGGGGAGCGCCATTGTAGCGTAGCCACCGTAGAAGGCGCACTGCACCCATGAGGCTTCAAAGGCAGAGAGTTCCATCACAGTTTGGAACGCCGCTACCATGGGGTTGGTGATGTCATTGGCAAAGCCCCACAACGCGAAGAGCGAGGTAATGAGAATGAAGGTAATGAGGTATTTCTTTTCTACGAGTTTGTTCATTGGGGAGGAGGGGTAAATTGAACGGTTAAAGGTGAGCGGTTAAAGGTGAACAGGGGATGGGGAGCGGTTAAAGGTGAGCGGTGAAGGGTTAGAGGTGAATAGGGCTGGAGGCAAGGGGGAAGGTCAATGGTTAATCTTTAACCTTTCACCGTTCACCTTTCACCGTTCATCGTTATTCATACAAGTGGAACATACGCTCCATGAGTTGCCATTTTTCTGCAGAAGAGAGGCCTTCCTTGACAAGTTGGAATTCTGCCATATAGTCTTCCCATTCCGCTTGACGGGGTAGGGTAGAAAGGCGCGCCATGGCGCTGTCCCAGTCAAAGTCAAGAGGGGTTTCGACAATCATAAAGAGGCGCGTGCCGAGGATGTAGATTTCCATTTCAAGAATACCTACTTCGCGGATGCCGGCAATGATTTCTTTCCACGCATGCTCCTTGCTGTGGCGCTTGCGGTATTCGGCAATGAGTTCGGGATTGTCGCGGAGGTCCAAGGTTTGGCAGTAGCGCTTTACGGGACCTGTGTATTGTTGTACGGGATAGCCGTTTTGAGGTGTGTTCATGTTTGAGGTTATAAGGGGGTGAGGGTCTTTAAGGTCATTAAGGACACTTGGTAGCACTTGTACTCTGTCACTTGTACTCTGTACTCCTACTTTGGTTCAAAAACAGTTGGCGTTACGCTGTTGCGCACCACTTCGCGGAGGGCTGCAAGGTCGGTAATCTCTCCAGCTGCCATGGCTTGAACGAGGATGTTGCCCATGGCGGTTGCTTCAACAGGACCTGCCCATACGGGAATGCCCAGTGCGTCGGCGGTGAGTTGGTTGAGCAGTGCGTTTTGCGAACCGCCGCCAATGATGTGTAGGCGCTTCAGGGGGTTGGGGAGCAGCCCCGCTACGCCACTGATGGCTTCGCGGTATTTGGCAGCCAACGACTGAAGCACGCAGCGGGTGATTTCCGCCTTCGTCTGTGGCACGGGTTGGTTCGTGTCTTGACAATAAGTAATAATTGCCGCTTCCATAGACACCGGGTTCATAAACGCCGCATCGGCTACGGGGATGAGGCTCTTGATCTCGGCCTTTTCAGCCGCAGGGAGCAGTTCGCCAAAGGTCTGCTTTTCGCCACGCTCTTCCCACTCTGCCATAAGGCGCTGCAGAATCCAAAGTCCCGTGATGTTTTGCAGGAAGCGTATTCTGCCGCCCACACCACCTTCGTTGGTAAATTGCGCAAGGCGGGCTTCCTCGGTAAGGATAGGTTCGGGGAGTTCGAGGCCCAAGAGCGACCACGTTCCAGAACTGAGGAACGCTACGGCGCCGTCGCCCTCAACGGCGGGAACTGCTGCAACGGCAGATGCGGTATCGTGAGAACCTACGGCTACTACCTTCACAGCGCCAAGTCCTGTTTCTTCTGCCACTTCCTTGGTTAGCGTGCCACGCACTGTGCCCGGCATGACGATTTTGCCAAAGATGCGTTCGGGCAGGTCAAGCACCTTGATGGTTTCCCAAGACCAGTTGCGGCGCTTCGCATCCATGAGTTCGGAGGTCGTAGCGATGCAATATTCATTGTTTGCCACTCCGGTGAGGAAGTAACTGAAGAGGTCGGGCATGAACAGGAGGTGTTCCGCCGCCTCTAACTGCGCACTGCCCTTCAGGCTGTAAAGCTGGGCGAGCGTATTGATTTCCATCACCTGGATACCCGTCGTGGCATAATGGTCAGAGGGGTTGAGGATTTTGGCGACCTTTTCGGGCACTCCAGCAGTTCGGGCATCGCGGTAGCATACGGGATTTCCGAGCAGGTTGCCGTCGCGGTCGATGAGTCCAAAGTCTACGCCCCACGTGTCTACCCCAATGCTTTCCACCTCATACCCTTTGGCTGCCGCCTTTTTAAGGCCGTCTTTCATGTCGGCAAAGAGGGCGGGAAAGTCCCAATAAACGTGTTTGCCCAGGCGCACCTGACGGTTGGGGAAGCGGTGTACTTCCTCCATAACGAGACGTCCGCCGTCGAGCCAACCGGCAATGACGCGACCGCTGCCACCACCGAAGTCGGCGGCGAGATATACTTTATTCATAAGGGGAGGGGTTGAGGGTTAAGGTGATGAGGGGTTGAGGGTTTATAGATTTTCTATAATATCTATAGTCTTTATAACTTATAGACTTTATAGAAAATCTATACCATTAAAAAACGCATCGTTATTGCTGTAAGGGTGTCTTCTTGCCAAGCACGTAGACGTCGAGATCCTCAATTTCTTGAGGTGTAAGCACAGAGTAATCGCCGCCGCTCTGAATGATAATGCGGCAAGCCATTTCAAAGAACATGGCACGCTCAAATGCTTGGTCGAAGTCCTTACCGCACACTACCTGGCCGTGGTTGGTAAGCAGGATAGAGTTGTGTTCCTTCATGGCTTCAACTACTGCTTCTGCCAATTCGGGAGAACCCGGACGGAGGTAGGGTATAATGGGAATTTCACGTCCTACGTGGCAAGGTACTTCTGCCGTTACGTTAAAGTTTTCAGGCTTCTTCTTCATGCAAGAAACCGCCGTAGCGTAAGGAGATTGGAAGTGGAGCACCACATTTACGTCGGGGCGCTGACGGAGTACGCCAAGGTGGAAACCGCTTTCCATTGAGGGCTTCACGCCATTGAGCACTTCGCCCGTAGCAACGACACATTGCGAAACTTTCTCCTTCTGAATCGTAGGCACCCAAGAACCTGTGCCCGAAACAAGGGCTTCGTCGCCAATGCGCCAGGAGAGGTTGCCACTACTGCAGACTGTGAGGCCAGCGTCACCCACACGGTGCGCCTGCTTAATAAATTCTTCGATATGAAGTGGGGTAATCATGTTTTGAGGTTATGAGGTTATGTGAAAGTGAGTAGTGAGTAGTGAGTAGTCCATGCGGGACGTCAATCGTTTATCTCGGGAACTATCTTGTCTACTTGTACCTCGTTAACTTGTTTACTATAAGGTTATGAGGGGTAAGGTCTTTAGGGACTTTAAGGTCTTTAGAGTCTTTAAGGTCATCAAACCGCATGGTCTTACAACCTCATAACCTTACCCCCTTATAACCTTAGGGTTAAAGCACCTTCTTATAAAGGTCGAGAATAATTTCCTTATTTACGTCGCGCGGATTGCCGGGTGTGCAAACGTCGGCAGCAGCCGCAGTTGCGAGGCGGTCAAGGTCGCCCTCGTTAATGCCAAGTTCTGTGAGGTGTTGAGGAATACCTACGCGAATGGCAAGAGCACGAACGGCGTCAACTGCTGCTTGAGCAGCTTCTTCCTTAGTCATGCCAGCGCTGTAAACGTCCATTGCCTTGGCAATCTGTACGTACTTGTCAACGGCTGCGGGCATATTGAATTCCATAATCGTGGGGAGGAGCAATGCATTTGCCACGCCGTGAGGAATGTCAAAGATAGCGCCCATGGGGTGTGCCATACCGTGAACCACTCCGAGACCTACGTTTGAGAATGCCATACCTGCGATGTATTGTGCCACTGCCATGCCGTTGCGAGCCTCTGCGTTTTGAGGTTCATTCACTGCAGTTTCCAAGTAACGCGCAATCATTTCGATGGCCTTGAGTTCAAACATGTCGCTCATCTCCCATGCGCCCTTGGTAATCAAACCTTCGATGGCGTGAGTGAGGGCGTCCATACCTGTAGCGGCAGTTAAGCTCTTGGGAAGGGTGTACATGAGTTCGGCATCCACAATCGCCATTACGGGAATGTCGTTGGGGTCAACGCACACCATTTTCTTTTCGTTGGCCTCGTCGGTAATTACGTAGTTGATGGTCACTTCAGCTGCCGTACCCGCAGTTGTGGGCAACGCAATGATGGGCACAGACTTCTTCTTGGTATCTGCTACACCTTCCAAAGAAACTACGTCTGCAAATTCGGGATTGTTGGTAATGATACCCACAGCCTTTGCCGTGTCCATGGAAGAACCGCCACCGAGAGCGATAATAAAGTCGGCGCCAGAGGCAGCAAATGCTGCAACACCTGCCTTTACATTAGCCGTAGTGGGGTTGGGCTTGATGTCGCTGAATACTTCGTAAGGAATACCGGCATCTGCCAATACCTTGAGCACTTTGTCGGCCACGCCAAACTTAATCAAGTCTTTGTCGGTAGCAACAAATGCCTTCTTGAAACCGAGGCGTGCAATTTCCTTGGGGAGCACTTCGCGTGCACCGGGACCAAAATATGAAACTTCGTTGAGAATAAAGCGGTTAATCATAGG
>JAEIGA010018175.1_pt1 | contig 10708 bp, 7 predicted proteins | sample 9270691 | NCBI WGS metagenome assembly JAEIGA01 (sample SAMN17057246, study PRJNA624740) | gut metagenome | biome: biome; isolation source: fecal sample | host: Bos grunniens | place: China: Xizang | collected 2019 | reverse complement strand
GCAGACGACGTCCCAATGCTACACTACTGCCTTCGTCTCCAAGAATGTAACCTAATGACGGGATGTTGTCTATTATGTTTTTACCGTCGTATAGACATGAGTTGGAGCCGGTGCCCATTACGCATGCTATTCCTTCATGATTATTGCATAGTGCTCGTGCTGCTCCCAAAAGATCGCTTGCAACATATATATCTGCAGTGGTAAAGTGCTCTGCAAGTATCTCTTTTATGATGTCGCATTTTGCTTTAGTTGCGCAGCCTGCACCATAGTAATAAATATGTGAAACAGAAGTAAGACTGAAGTCTGTCATGCGTGTCAGAAATTCGTTGCATATAATCTCCTTGATATTCTCCACGCTCTGATGATAAGGGTTTATGCCCTGTGTATTGACAATAGTGTACTCTCTTTTGTCATCACAAATACACCAGTCTGTTTTTGTTGAACCGCTATCTGCAATAAGTATCATATATGTAAATTTCTAATCTTTAACTCTTTTTCCAAAATCAGGTTCAAATTTTATGAATGCAGATACAATGAATGTTATACTGCAACATAGAATTATCCATACAAAGAACATCTTGTATCCCATTAATTCCTGCAATGTTCCTGAAATCATACCCGGCAACATCATACCAAGGGCCATTATTCCTGTGCTGATGGCGTAGTGCGATGTCTGCTGCTCACCTTTTGCAAAATAGATTAGGAACAATGTGTAGGCTGTATAACCGAACCCGTATCCTAACTGCTCAATGAATATGCAGCTACTTACCATAAACATATTGCCTGTTGGAAAGTAACTGAGATATACATAAACAAGGTCTGGTACTGAAATGGCCAGAACCATAGGCCATAGACATTTTTTCAGCCCTTTTGCAGATATGGCAGCACCTCCTAATATACCTCCCAAAAGCAGTCCTATAACTCCCAGTGTGCCCTGGGCAAATCCAATCTGTTCAGTTGATAAACCTAAACCGCCCTCGCTGACGGGATCTATAAGGAACAGAGGACAGATTTTGGTAAGCTGGGCTTCCGGGAATCTGTACAGGAGTATAAAAAGCACAGCTGTTATTATACCTGGTTTGCTGAAATATGTTCTGAATGTTGTGATGAAGCCTTTAAGCAGAGAACCGGCAGATACATTGCTCTGTATGTCAGTGGATGGTTTTGGTAACTTTTTTGTGTGATACACAGCCAGCAGAATCATTACGGCTGCTGCTATCAGAAATGTAAGACTCCATGCCGTACGTACTGTTCCGGTGCTCTTTTCCAGAATACCAGCCACCATAAGCAAACCTCCCTGACCCGCAATACTGGCTATTCTGTAGAAGGTGTTTCTTATACCGACAAACAGCGACTGATCGCCTTCGCTTAGTCCAAGCATGTACAAGCCGTCTGCAGCTATGTCGTGAGTGGCGGAACTGAAGGCCAGCAACCAGAAGATTGCCAATGTCCATTGTAAAAAGTTGTTGGTGGGGATTGTAAATGCTATTCCTGCCAGTCCGGCGCCTAATGTGGCTTGTGTTATCAGAACCCACCAGCGCTTGGTCTTCAGAAGATCTACAAATGGACTCCAGAGTGGTTTGATTACCCAGGGTAGATATAACCAGCCGGTGTATAGTGTTACATCGCTGTTGCTTACTCCTAATTTTTTGAACATAATTACAGAGACTGTAACTATCAGCACGTATGGGAACCCTTCAGCAAAGTAAAGGGTAGGTATCCAGCTCCAGGGTGATCGTTTGTTGTCCATATTCTGCAAATTTAGTTAATTCAATTGTATATCACTGCATAAAAATCACTATTTTTGAAATCCCAAACATAAATAAGATGAATAACAGAATCAAGGATTTGTTTTTTAAGGTAACCGGAGCTGCGGCTGTAAAGTCTGTTCAACTTACTCCGGCCGGTTCAAATAGGATGTATTACAGGCTTTTTGCAGAGTCAGGACTCACTTTGGTGGGAGTTGAAGGTACCTCCGAACAGGAGAATATGGCCTATTTTGAGATTAGCAAACACTTTAGGAAACAGAATCTTGCTGTGCCGGAACTTCTGGCAGTATCTGAAGATGGTCTGTGTTACATTATAGAAGATCTGGGAGATATATCTCTGTATGATTTGTTGTCTGCCGACAGAAAGAGTGGTTTCTATTCCGAAGAGTCAGTCGGGATTCTTGAAACAGTGATGAGAACACTGCCCGACTTACAGTTTAAGGGTGCGGACGGTCTGGATTTTTCCAGATGCTATCCGTCGGAATCGTTCGATTTAAGAATGGTAAAATGGGATTTGAACTATTTTAAATATTGTTTCTTTAAAGCTGTCGGTATAGAGTTTAATGAATCGGAACTGGAGGACGATTTTGATTCCCTTACAGCTATATTGCTGGAAAATTCTGAGGATTTTGGTAATACGTTCATGTACAGGGATTTTCAGTCACGTAACGTAATGATAAAAGATGGCGCTCCCTGGTTTATAGATTATCAGGGTGGCAGGAAAGGCCCTGTGGAATACGATGTGGCTTCATTCCTGTGGCAGGCAAGAGCATCGTATCCTGACGAATTGCGTAATCATCTGGTTGATGTGTATCTTCAGGCTGTGCAGAAATACAGAGTTACAGACAGGGAGAGATTCCTGAAGAGACTTTCCCATTTTGTACTTTTCAGAACACTTCAGGTGCTTGGCGCTTATGGATTCCGTGGATATTTTGAGCATAAGGCACAGTTTATTCAAAGTATTCCGGCAGCGATGGTCAATCTGCGTAAATTGCTGCAGAATCCGATGGTGGAGTATCCATACCTGAAAAAGTTGTTGCAGCAGCTGGTGGATCTTCCACGTTTTGCTGAAACTGAATCACCCAAGGATAAACTTACGGTAAAGGTGCAGAGTTTTTCATACAGGAAGGGAATCCCGCAGGATGAATCCGGCAATGGCGGTGGTTTTGTGTTTGACTGTCGCTATATGCATAATCCAGGTTTGTATGATGAATACAAGCAGCTGTATGGCGTGGATAAACCTGTAATTGATTTCCTTGAAGAGAGGGGCGAAATTCAGAAATTCCTGCAAAATGTATATGGAATAGTTGAACCTGCAGTGGAGAAGTATCTGAAACGTGGTTTTACAAATCTGATGATCTCATTCGGCTGTACGGGAGGCCGTCACAGATCGGTCTATTCTGCTCAGCATACCGCGGAATATCTGCATGGAATTTTTGGCGATAAGGTGCGTGTTCAATTGATTCATAGAGAACTGGGATATACTGAAATATTATGAATGCACTGATTTTTGCAGCCGGTTTCGGTACTCGTTTAGGCGCATATACAGGTGATACCCCCAAGGCGCTTGTTCATGTTGCGGGAAAACCAATGCTTGAACATCAGTTGTTGCATCTGAAAAGAGCAGGTGTGAATACAGTAGTTGTGAATGTACATCATTTTGCAGATAAGATTGTGGATTTCATAGACAGGAACGGAGCATTCGGAATGGATATTCGCATATCTGACGAAACAGATTTTTTGCTGGATACGGGTGGCGGATTGAGAAAGGCCTTGCAACTGTTTGACAATGATAATCCTGTGCTGGTGCATAATGTTGATATCTTCTCTTCTGTCAATTTGAAAGAACTCTATAACAGCCATCTGTCAGATAAGTCTGATGTTACAATGGTGGTTGCTGACAGGGATACAGCACGAAAACTATATTTTGATGGTCACCGAAATCTGACAGGTTGGCGTAATTCTGCCGATGGAAAAACGCGTTCAGCATTAGCCGATTTTGATTATACACAGTGTAAGCCGTATGCTTTCCAGGGTATTCATGTTGTGTCACAGTCTGTAAGGAGATATCTAGATGAAGTGGCAGAAGATAAATTTGGCATAACCGGTTTCTATATCGATTATGCCAATAGATTAAAGATAAGTGCAGTAGAAGATCTCAATCCTTCCGGTTGGGTTGATGCCGGAAAACCGGAGATGCTATCCAAGGCTGCTGATATTGTTGCGCAGTTCTATCAATAACATCTTTTCAGTTCTGTTCCCGGATAATAGTGCTGCAAAATATCTTTGTAACTGTATCCCAAATCTCCCATTGTGGCAGCTCCTATCTGACACAATCCTACGCCGTGTCCCCAGCCTGCACCATTGAGTACTATTTTACTGATATTGCCCTGGCTGTCATACTCTTTGCTGACTACAAAAGCACTGCTGTACAGGTGGCTTTCTGATAATACTCTTCTTATCTCCAGCTCCTTGCCAATAACAATGCTTCTCCTGCTTCCTGTAACTTCAAGTTCTATTATTCTGCCGGATCCCCCTCGTTTCAGTGGCTTCAGGTCTGTTATGGTGCCTATGTCCAATCCTGATTTTCTTTGGAATAGTTCTGTTAGTTCTGAAACGGTATATTCAACCTGCCATCTGTAAAAATCAGGCGTTTCAAGATCGTAACCGTTGAGCGATTTCTGCAATGTTTTGCTGCTTGTACTTCCACAGAACGATTTTGGTGCGCTTAAAATCCACTCTTTTGCATTCTCTTCGTTTCGTAAATCGGGAATGTTTCCACTGTTTCGGTTGTCTTTCAATACAGTCAGATATGGATGGTGCGTATCCTGCCAGCAACTTTCAAACTCTTCAGTTACTCCTCCGCAACATTTGCTGAAACGTGCATCGCACAGATATCCGTTGTATGTGATAATTTCGCTGAATGTCTCTTGTATCGCCTTTGCTGCTGCTGAATTGATGACCCTGCTCCTTCCCTGATAACGCTGGCAATGGTCATCTGCGCATACATCAAACAGTGTGTGCTGTTCGTGATCATACCATTTTATTATCCTGTCAGAATCAGAGCCTTCGGAATGTTTACAGAGACTGGCGGATTCAGGTAGATTATACCTGCTTGAGCGGCATTGTGATATTACCCAGCTCCTTGAAATAACTGCGTGGGCCTTCAGAAATTCAGCTGATGCAGATGGCTTTATTTCTGATGAAATTACACTTACAAGATACTCCTCTATCGGTATTCCGTTTATTGCCCATATTTTATTGTTTTCTGTTTTAAATGACAATTCACCGGAGAACTGCTGCTCCTCTTTACGTTCCCAATGGAATCCTATCCCTATAGTTACATTGTGAAGTGTAAATGTGTTGTCGGATTGTAGTGGTTTTAACGAGAGTGTATCTATCCTGTTTCCTTGCCAGAGAATCTTGTTTTCTGCAATAGTGACGCTCTGTTCTCCGCTATAACACTGTTTGCCATCAGTGAAAAGCCCGTTCAGTGAGAAGTCTATTTGTTCAGCATTTATAATTCCTACCTTCAAAAGTGGCTGAACCGGAGTAACTTCTCTGTAGATGTCAAGTATCTCCCTTTCTGTCAGTTTGTTGAAATCGTCTTCGCGCGGAGTGATAATCAATCCGCACATGTCTAAAGTACCCGGGCTTACCAGTCTCTTTTCTGCTCCATCTGCATAATAGCAGTTTGGACGATGCTTGCCGCGTTTTATGATGGCTGTATAAACTGTTCCCTGGTGGTTACAGGCTATGATATTCATTCTAGGCTCATATTCTCCGTCAATAATCGGAATGGAGTCTATAACAGAGAGAATATCCTCTTTGTTGTCGCCTTTTATCACTTTTACCGGAAAACCAAAGGGGGATATGGTACTTATATTACTGTTGCTGTTCCATTGATTGTTGCAAATCTTGTCTATCAGCGGAATGCCATCGTTGCTGCCTATTTGAAGGTGCAGGTGGTCCGGTGCCGAAGCTCCGCTGCGTGGTCCGTTGTAGAATACTACATATCCGGGTTCCAGATTAGATGCAATCTTAAGGAAAATGTCAATGCTCTCTCTGATGGATTGTGGCTGATGTTTTGTACTTACTACGGTGAAATGCTCTTTTAGAATAGGGTATGGGTTTACCAGAAGTTCATAGCCATCTTCCAATGGAAATACCTGCTGTTCTGCAGGTCTTGTATCCCTGCATAGGAAACAGGCTCTCTTCTCTATTCCCTCCCTGCTGATATTGGCAGCAGTTGATACAATTCTGCTTGGATTGAACTGCAATTTCAATCCGGAAGAAGATATGGTGCGGGTTTTTACCGTGCTTAATTTTTTGAATGCCTGTTCGGCCTTTGGCCAAGCAGCAAGCTGGCTTTCAAGACATTTATCAAGATTGGCAATTGTCTGTTTCATATCCTATTCTTTTTTCTATTTCAGCAGTTCTTAAACTGTCTTTATACAGGTTGTTGGCGTTTATTTTTTCCTGACTGAGTGATGAATCGCTGTTACCTTCCCAACGGCGGCACAGATATAATTCATCGTAGATACGTCCAATCTTGTATCTTCTTGAAATGGCTATTCCTACGGCATAATCTTCGCCATAACTGACATTCGGAAATCCAATCTCCCGAATAACAGGTGTGTAGAATGCACGCGGGGCACCCAGACCATTTATTCTAAGCGCATTGTTCGGACCGTTTTCGTCTGTCCATTCTCTGTGGTCAATAATGCCTGGTGGCAGTGTTTCCAGCGCAAAATTGCAGATTCTGTAACTGCCTATAACCATGGCGCACTGCTCTGTATGGAATTTCTCTACAATCTTCTGTATAGTGTCTGGGCCGCTATAGATATCGTCGCTGTCCAGTTGTATGGCAAATTTACCGCACTCCGGATGGCGAACAGCTAAATCCCAGCAACCTCCAATGCCCAGATTCTCCTGCTCTGGTATAATATGTATAACCCTGCTGTCGTTTGAAAAGGAGTCTATTATTTCAGTGGTGTTGTCTGTGGAATGGTTGTCAACTATAATCAGATTGAATGGAAAACCGGTTTGTTGTTTCAGTACGGAATTTATGGCATCTGCAATGGTTCTTTCCCTGTTTTTAACAGGAATAATAACAGATGCTTCAATATTATAACTATTACTGAAATCAACCTTTTTAAAACAGTCTGGTGTTAGGTATGCTCCAATAGCCATCAGATGCTCAGTACAGATCTGTTCCATCTCTATCTGACTGTCTCTGTTTCTTGGATTGACATAGTCAAACTGTTTTTGTCCTGATGTGCGATTGTCTGTTTCTTTTACTGTATATAACATTTCGGCAATGCGTACAATAGGGAAGTTGCGCTGTGCAAAAAGCCTGAACTGGTAGAATCCTCCTATAAAGTACTCCTTCTGGCAGGTTGAAAGATAATCTTTCATTGCCTGTGGTGATATGCACACTATGGAACCGAAATCAAAATCGTCTCTGACGCTGCCTGTCTGAATGTCGATGACAGGGTTGGGAATGATCTTTCCTTCTGACTCTTTGCAGTGGTCAGAATAGACTATGGCTGCGCCGCTCTCTATAGCCCTGTTTATAAACTTTTTCTGAGCATCGCCTTCCAAACTAATCTGCTTTTCGCCAATGTTCAGAAATAGGAAATCGTCACAATTATTCTTGAAAATATTGCGTAGCTCGGCAGTGGAAGTGCCGTAAAGTGGAATATTGATAAACTGTACCATAATAGTTGCGAAGATAGTCAAAAATATTTAGTATCTTCGCGGAATTATCAGTAATAGATAAAAATGGAACAGAATAAAATAAATTTAGTGGGACTTACTCTCTCTCAGTTACAGGAAGTAACGGTGGAACTGGGTATGCCTCTGTTTACAGCTAAACAGATGGCAGACTGGCTCTATGTAAAGAGGGTGGATTCCATTGATGGAATGACAAATATATCGCTAAAGTTCAGACAGGCGTTATCAGAAAAGTATGCTATAGTAAAATCCGGTCCGGCTGAATCGGTGGCATCTGTGGATGGTACCGTAAAGCATCTCTTCAAAGTGGCAAATGACCGTTTTGTAGAGGCTGTTTTTATACCTGACCGTGACAGAGCTACACTTTGTATATCATCGCAGGTGGGATGTAAGATGGGATGCGTATTCTGTATGACAGGCCGTCAGCAATACACAGCCAGTCTGACAGCGGGTGAAATAATAAACCAGATTATATCGCTGCCTGAAGAACAGTATCAGGCTCTGACCAATGTGGTATTTATGGGTATGGGTGAACCGCTGGATAACCTGCAGAATGTATTGGCAGTAACAGAAATACTGACCTCCCAGTGGGGACTGGCCTGGAGCCCGAAGCGTATTACAATTTCAACTGTAGGTTTAAGGCGTGAACTGAAGCGTCTGGTGGAAGAGTGCGAATGTCATATCGCAATCAGTCTGCATGCCCCAAATCCTGAAAAGAGACGCCAGCTGATTCCTGCCGAAAAGGCTTTTTCAATGACAGAGATGCTGGAAATTCTTCGCAGATACGATTTTGCCCATCAGCGCAGACTCTCGTTCGAATATACTCTTTTTAAAGGAGTTAACGATTCTATAGCAGATGCTAAGGAGTTGATTTCCCTTTTACAGGGTTTCAGTTGCAGAATGAATCTTATTCGTTTCCATGCAATACCGGATAGCCCGTTGTCTCCTGTATCAGAAGACGAAATGGTAAAGTTTAGGGATTATCTTACCCAGCATGGGGTGTTTGCAACTATCAGAGCATCTCGTGGAGAAGATATCTGGGCTGCATGTGGTATGTTGAGTACTATTAAACAACATTAAAATATTGATTATTATGAGAATTAGCAAGTTATTATGTTTAGTAATGGCGTCAGCTTTGACTTTCCTGATGATAGGATGTTCGGAGAGTAAAGAGAAAGATGGCAAGAAAATCAGTAGGTCAGTTTCCAATAAGACCATATTAACACCTGCATCATCAGGTATTCCATACGAAATTTTAGTGGTAGCAGATGGTGAAGATTTCGGTAATGGTGCATACGAAGCTTTAAGGGAGGTCCTTGAAAGCGATGTTCCAGGTCTGCCTCAGTCTGAACCTTCGTTCAGCGTTTCAAAGGTTAGTGTAAACGATTTTCACAGAACTTTGCGCTATTGCAGAAATATCATCTTAGTAAATGTTGATGGCATCTATTCTCAGGGAAAGATAAAGTTTTCAAGGGATGTGTATGCGTCGCCACAGATGGTGATGACAATTCAGGCCAAAGATGCCAAGCAGTTCAAGGAATTTGTAACAGAAAACGGAAATACCATTATAGATTTCTTTACAAAGGCCGAAATGAACAGAGAAATAGAGCTTCTGAAGAAGAAACGCAATATGTTTGTTGCGCAAAGAGTTGATTCTATCTTTGATTGTGAAGTATGGGTTCCACAGGAACTTGGCAAGACCAAGACTGCAAAGAATTTCTTCTGGGCAGCTACCAATAAGGGAGAAAAGGATATGAACTTTGTAATCTATTCATATCCATATACCGATGTGAATACATTTACAAAAGAGTATTTCTTTGCAAAGCGCGACTCTGTAATGAAGAGGCATATCCCGGGTCCAAACAAGAACCAGTATATGACGACAGCGCATAGCTTTGTTTCTGTAAAAGATTCAGAGGTTAGAGGTGAATATGCACAGATTGCGCGTGGACTTTGGGAGATGGAAAACTACGACATGGGTGGTCCGTTTGTATCAATATCGAGGGTTGATGAAAAGAATCAGAAAGTGATTGTTGTAGAGGCCTTTGTATATGCACCAGGCGATAGTAAGAGAAATCTGATGCGTAGAATGGAGGCGGCTCTATATACTCTGACTCTCCCCGAAGAGAAAGAGGTGGCTAAGTTTAGCTACGGAATAGAAGAGGTAACAATTGTTCCAGAATAATATACAGAATTATGAACAACAATATCAGAGTAGGTATTACACAGGGCGATGTAAACGGTATAGGTTATGAAATTATTTTGAAGGTCTTTTCAGATCCTGAAATGTTTGATTTCTGTACACCGATACTTTATGGATCGCCTAAAATAGCAACATATCACCGTAAAGTGGTGGGCTCACAGACAAATTTCAATGTGATTGACAATGCCGATATGGCTATGCCGGGAAGGTTGAACCTGGTGAATTGCAATGCAGAAGAGGTGAAGGTGGATTTTGGAATTCCAACTGAAGAGAGTGGCAAGGCAGCATTTCAGGCTCTTGAAAGAGCTGTACAGGAGTACAAGGATGGCATGATTGATGTGCTTGTAACAGCTCCTATCAACAAGAATAGTATTCATTCTGATGCGTTTAATTTCCCGGGACATACTGAATACATTGCTGCAAAACTTGGCGAAGGTGACAAACCGTTGATGATTCTTATGAATGATGCGCTTAAGGTGGCACTGGTTACTATACATGAATCAATATCAAAAGTGGCTTCACTTATAACAAAGGATCTGGTTGCAGAAAAGATTCAGCAGTTGCACACCTCTCTGAAATATGATTTTGGAATAGAGATACCAAAGATTGCAGTTTTGGCTTTGAATCCGCACGCAGGTGATAACGGACTGATTGGTGACGAAGAGCAGAATGCTATAAAGCCGGCTATTGATGAAATGGTTGCTGCCAACATTCAATGTTTTGGTCCTTTTTCAGCAGATGGATTCTTTGGTAGTGGCGATTATCGTAAGTTTGATGCAGTACTTGCAATGTATCATGATCAGGGACTTATACCATTGAAAACCATCGCAATGGACAGCGGTGTGAATTTTACAGCAGGTCTTCCTGTGGTACGTACATCGCCGGACCATGGTACAGCATACGATATAGCAGGCAAAGGTGTTGCAGACGAAAATTCACTGCGTCAGGCAATATTCGCAGCGCTTGATATTTTTAAACGCAGAGCAATAGAGTATCAGAT
>JAEIGA010018174.1_pt1 | contig 10708 bp, 10 predicted proteins | sample 9270691 | NCBI WGS metagenome assembly JAEIGA01 (sample SAMN17057246, study PRJNA624740) | gut metagenome | biome: biome; isolation source: fecal sample | host: Bos grunniens | place: China: Xizang | collected 2019 | reverse complement strand
TATGCCATCGTATGTGAAAAATTTATCCATAACAATTCAAGATACAAATTTAACTCTTTTTTTGGCATTTGCGATAATATTGAGTTTTAATTACTACAATTATTCCATTTGGCATTTATATAAAAAAAACGTATTTTTGTGCAAACATACTAATTAACACGGAAAGTGTAAGTTTATTCCTGAAAATCGAACGTAGGAAATTCGCAGTAGAGGGGATAGGCAGACATTTTGCCGCGTCGTATCCATTATGGATTTCGGCGTGGGCTGTCGCTTATTTTATCTACAAGGTTTCCTACGACCAGATTTTCTAAAATAAGTTTTCAGCACCACGCTTTCTTCATTATTTATTGCTCATAAGGTGCTGATGGGCAGTTAAAAAATCCTATTATGAAGAAATTTTTATTGTTATTTGTCGCAAGTATTTTTGCAACCACACCATTAGTAGCTCAAGTTTTGACTAATGATGAGGTGGAACTTACTTTTATTCAAACATTCGGAGAAATCCCAAAAAATGGCAAAGGATGGATGATATTGGCCGATTCTATGAAAACTGCATATCCATTAGATGTCAATAACCAGATATCATTAACAAACGTAATTGATGTCCCTAACAAGCGTAAAGATGAAATATTCATTGCTGCACATGCATGGTTTAATGCATCTTTTAATGACGGAAAATCGGTAGTACAAATGGCAGATAAAGATGCTGGAATAATTTTAGCTAAAGGTTTTTTAAGTGGAGTGGGTCACCGTGATGGCTTTTCAAAATCGGTCACTGTTAGTGCACATGTGATTATCAGACTAGATATAAAAGACGGTAAAATCAGACTAATTACAACAATACAGAATTATGAAATGATACAATCTACAGGTGTTGGTCTTGCAATTATGGGAGCTATAGGAGGTAATACCCAAACATCTGTTTCTGAGATCTCAATACTCCCACAAGATGGATATCCATTTGAATTAAAAGAAAACAAAAACTATAGACGCGAAACATCTATCGGTTACGCATCATGTATTGCATATAGTTTATTATTAAAACAGAAGCTAGAGTCTGCTCTTAAAATTGGTATCACAGGAACAGATAGCGATAACTGGTAAAAACATTATCGCTATAATACTAGACAACAGGCCCCAAAATTAGGGCCTGTTGTTGTTATCTAATCACTGTAGATTCGTTTATTGATGATTCATAATTTCATTCTGGCGACTGATACTCTCCATATGAATTGCCTCGAGAATTGTGCGGACAAAATCTTCGCTCAAACCCATGCCGCGAGTCATCGTAAGCATACGGCGGCAAATATCCTCCCAGCGATTACTCTGCAAAATTGCCACATTATTGGCCTTCTTGATTTGTCCGATTTTGTCGGCAGTCTTCATTCGCTGGCTCAACAAATCAAACAACTCGGAATCAATCTGGTCAATCTGCTGGCGGCAGACATTCAACTCATCGTTGAATTCGGGATCGCTGGCCGTTTTGGCTCGCCACATTACATTATCGATCATCGTCAAGCAATCATGTGGTGTCACCTGCTGCGAGGCGTCGCTCCACGCCTTGTCTGGATTACATTGAATCTCAATCATCAGACCGTCAAAGCACAAATCTGCAGCCTGTTGTGCTATACCATAGAGCAAGGGGCGACAACCGCAAATGTGCGACGGGTCACAAATCATCATCATCTCGGGGAAGCGGCTGCGCATATCGAAAATCATGTGCCACATGGGCGGATTACGATATTGGCTATGGCCGAAATACGAGAAACCACGATGGATTAGACCAATATTCTCTTGTGGTACGCCCTCGTTCATAAGACGATAGACAGCACCTGCCCACAGCCCAATGTCGGGCGTCATGGGATTCTTTATAAGCACCGCTACATCTTTATTGCCGTGCAATGTCTCGGCTATCTCCTGAACAGCAAAGGGCGAAACGGTGGTACGAGCGCCAATCCACAAAATATCAACACCGTGCTTCAAGGCGCACTCCACATGGGCACGATTAGCCACCTCCACAGCGATAGGAAGACCCGTTTCGGCCTTCACCTCGTTGAGCCATGCCAAAGCAGGCTCGCCCGAGCCCTCGAAAGTGCCAGGATTGGTGCGAGGTTTCCACACACCGGCACGAATAACATCCACCTTACCCGAACGAGCCAACTGCATTGTGGACTCAATGGTCTGCTCGCGAGTCTCGGCGCTACACGGACCTGCGATAATCAAGGGTCGCTTATCTCCTAAAACAAATTTTCCCATACTCCTTACTAACCTTTATACACATCCCGCCACGAATTGCCAGCGTGGTGAGGTGTTATTTCAAAATATCTCGTATCTTGTTGGCTCGCTGCATAGCCTCAATCAGGCCATTGCGGTCATCGCGTTCAATCATGCGACGCAGAATCTGCAACTGATGAATATGCTCACGCAACACATCGAGCACATTGTATTTATTGCCCAAAAAGATTGGAGCCCACGTCTGCGGCAAACTCTTGGCAAGGCGTACAGTACTCTCGAAACCACCGCCTGCGAGATCGAAAATATGCTCCTCCTCACGCTCCTTCTCCAACACGGTGAGGGCCAATGCAAACGAGGTAATATGTGAGATGTGCGATACATAAGCACAGTGGGTATCCTGCTCCTCGGCCGACATATAACGAATGGGCATGCCGAGTGTCGAATATATATGCTCGACAGCTTGCAAGGCATCCTCGTCGCACAGTTCCTTATCGCAGATAACCACCGAGCGACCCTTAAAGGCATCGTGCACAGCCGCATCGGGGCCGCTATTCTCGGTACCCCACATAGGGTGAGTAGCCACAAAACGGCCGCGATTGGGGTGCATCATTATCACCTCGCACAACTCCTGCTTCGTAGAGCCCATATCCATCACCACCTGCTTGGGCGAGATGCGATTGAGGATTTTGGTGGCCATAACAGGCAGCGTATCGACAGGCGTAGCAAGCACTATCAAATCACTCTCCACCAGAGCCTCATCGAGCGAAACAACCTTCTCGACCAAACCCAATTCAAGGTCACGCCGAGCACTCTTCTCCGAGTGCTCGATGCCCATAACGCAGTCGCATAGATTATTATCCTTGAGGCTCAACGCAAACGAACCTCCGATAAGACCCAAACCTATGATGGTGACCTTCATACGCTGCTTATATTACTTCACAAAACGGCTCTTAACACGCTCGGCAGCCTCGGCCAAACGCTCAGCAGGCATACAGAGCGAGATTCGGATATACTTTGTACCCTCCGAGCCAAAGATACCTCCAGGAGTTACAAATACATCACACTCGTTGAGCACCTTATCCGAGAAGGCAAAGCAGTCACCCTCGAAATCCTTTGGCATAGCCGCCCACACGAACAGACCAGCCTGACCCTTAACGTAGTCGCAGTCCAGCGCATCCAGCAAAGCGTAGCCATGAGCCTCACGCTCGTAATAGGTTGCATTCAACTCGTCAAACCACTCATTGCCCAAAGCCAACGCCTCGGCAGCGGCAGCCTGAACGGGGTAGAACATACCCGAATCCATATTACTCTTAAAGCGCAAGATATCGCTCAAGATGTCGGCACGACCTGCCACAACACCCACACGCCAACCGGCCATGCTGTGACCCTTACTTGTTGAGTTCATCTCGATAGCTACATCCTTTGCACCCTCAACGTTGAAGATACTCAACTGCAGGTTGTTACGCACGAAGCTATAAGGATTATCGTGTACCAAAAGGATGTTATGCTTGCCTGCAAATGCCACCAACTTCTCGAAGAGCTCCTCGGTGGGATGGGTACCTGTGGGCATATTGGGGTAGTTGACAAACATAAGCTTTACATTGCTCAAATCCTCGGCCTCAATCTCGTCGAAATTGGGATAGAAACCGTTGGCAGCATTGAGCTTGTACTCCAACACCTCACCACCTGCCAATGTTACGGCAGCACGATAAGTGGGATAGCCAGGGTTGGGCACCAACACCTTATCACCAGCATCGAGGAATGCCATGCAGATATGCATAATACCCTCCTTCGAGCCCAACAAAGGCAACACCTCGGTCTTGGGGTCGAGAGTCACATTATACCACTTTGCATACCAATCGGCATAAGCCTTACGCAACAATTCGCTACCATTGTAGGGCTGATATGCATGTACATCGGGGCGCTTTGCCTCCTCGCCCAAACGGTCGATAACCTTCTGTGCAGGGGGCATATCGGGGCTACCGATACCGAGGCTGATAATGTCGCGGCCAGCCTTGCGAAGCTCGGCTATCTCGCGGTTTTTCTTTGAAAAGTAATACTCCTTGATGCTGTCCATGCGATGCGAAGGAGCAATCTCTACCTTTGCCATAATCTCTGTTTTAATGTTAATATTTTATATTGTTATCTAGTTTCAAACTACTTACCACTGCGGTAAACGCCATAAACGTGTATCTCTTTTGTCACCTCCTGCAAATTATTCAGGTTGCGAATATAATCATCCAAACACTTAAACTCCAAATCGATGTGGAACAGATAGTGCCACGGCTCGCTCGGAATAGGATACGACTGCAACTTCGAGAGGTTGATGCCCTCCAATCGGCTCAAGGCCCTCAAAAGCGAGCCTTCGCAGTGGTCGGTCTTGAAGTAGAGCGAAGCCTTGTTGGCATCGGGCTCAATGTCGTGGTCATATCTTTTAAGCACCATAAAACGAGTGTAGTTGCTCTTGATGGTGTTTATCTCGGGAGCAATAATCTTCAGCCCATACATCTCGGCCGCCAGCTCGCTGGCAATGGCAGCGGTGTGACGCAGCCCCTGCTCGGCCACATGACGTGCACTGGCAGCGGTATCTTCGCTCTCGATTAGTCGCCAATCGTGTTCATCGAGATAATCGACACACTGCAATAGTGCCATCGAATGCGACTCCACCTCTCTAATATCATCTAACTCCACATCGGGCAAAACCATAAGATTCTGCTTGATGGGCAGGTATACCTCACCCGCCACCTGGAGGTTTTCATCCTGAAGAATACTATAATTGGGTATAATCGAGCCTGCTATTGAGTTCTCGATAGCCATCAACCCCATATCGGCCTTTCCCTGCTTTACTGCCGCAGCCACGGCACGAAACGTATCACACGGCACAATCGCAATATCTCTACCGAAATATTGTATTGCCGCAATATGATGAAAACAGCCTTCATAGCCTTGTATCGCTATTCTCTGCATACTCCTCTATCATAAAAAATCCTGACTATGCAATGCACGGCCAGGATTGATGTAACTTATACATGAAAAATCTTCATTTTAGCACACGACACCCTGACCGCTCAAACGGTAATAGCAAAATCGTTTATAAAAGAAGAAGTTTGTGTTCATATATCTTAAATTCTGCTTTCGCATTAAAATTTCGTTACAAATATATCGTAATTCGGCAATATATCAAAATTCCGCGCAATTATTTATGCAAAATTCTACTCTACATACTTAATCACATCCTTGTTGCGGGGCTTGGCCGCAGGCTCCTCGTCGGGATAGCCGATACCTATACAAAGAAGAGGCTCATAACCCTCGCTGAAGCCCAACGACTTTAGGTAGGCTACACCATCGGAGCTGGCCTGCAATGTTCTGATAGGGCCCGCCATACACACCGTACCCAGCCCCAACGACTTGGCCGCCAACATCATATTGCCAGCCATCAAACCGCAATCAACAGGAGTATAAGCACTTGGCTTGTGGCCTATAAATATAACCACAGGGGCATTACGAAATATATTCTTGAACGACGGGTCGCTGTATTGAGCCTCCATAGAAGTACCTTTGGCTGTGGCTTTGGCCACCTCGGTTGCCATATTTATCCACTCCTGCGACATCACCACGCGCACCTCCCACTGTTGGGCATTCAAGGCATTGGGGGCGTTTATACCACACTCCAGCACCTTGTCGAGCAACTCCTTCTCGACGGGAGTATTTTTATATGCACGCACACTGCGGCGAGCCATTATTGTCTCAATTACTTTATTGCAATTCTCGTCACAACACTCTGTCTGCTGGGTAGGCTGATTGCTACAGCAACCAACAGATATAAGGCCTATGGCCATAGCGATTAAGAGGTTTTTCATAATTATATGGTTTTAAGGTTACAACTCCCGAAAATCGACAATACCATTCATCACAGCATAAATCGTCTGGCGGCCCACCGATTTTGAGCCAATTTTCTCACTGATATTACGACGATGAAATATTACCGTTGCGGTTGAGATATTAAGTTTATCGGCTATCTCCTTATTTATATACCCCTTGACGATAAGTGCCAGCACATCCTTTTCGCGCTGCGACAACTCCCCCTCGGCCTCGTCTGAAGAGTGGGCAACGCCATGAGCCGAGTGTTCCGAACCCTGCATCATCAAAAACGACTTGAGCAATTCGCGTTCGGGAAGTCTGATATCGATAGTACGGAACTCCGCCGGCAAGCCCTCGATATCACCCTCGACCAACACTATGCAACGGCGGTTTTGCGGGGCAAAGAAAGGCATATTCTCCATCAGAACATCTTTGGCCACAAAGTAGTGGATAACCATTCCTCGAGGCTCGGCCTCGAACTCCTGCATAGAGTTAAACGTAGCAATCTCCACACCTCCAAACATACCCACAAAAGGGGCGATGTCCGTAAGTATGGTACGCATAGCCAACCCGCAGAGCGAATTGGGATGAATGACAACTATTTGTGGTTTATTGTTCATACGACAAAGATAACACTTTTGTGCAAAATACAAAACTATCATTATTGATAGTTGATACACATTCGCTTTCGCCATACCTTTGCAGCAAAATACAAAATCATAATAGATGAATAAATTTCTGTTGGCTATGTTTGCGCTGATTATCTGCGCTCAAGCCCCTGCCCAAAACCACAAACAAGATACACTCTATGCCCACGACCTCTCCATCGAGGAGTTGGATGTTAAGATTCGGGCCCCCAAACAACACTACGAACTGCAGCGACAGCCCATCTCGTCGAGCGTGGCCGGCATGTCACTACTCTCGCGAGAGAGAGTCCACTCGGTGAAGGATTTATCGGTTTTGATGCCCAACTTCTATCAGCCAGACTACGGCTCGAAGATGACCTCGTCGATATATGTGCGTGGCTTCGGTGCCCGCATCGACCAACCTATTATAGGTATGACAGTCGATGGAGTTCCCTACCTCAACAAAAACAACTACGACTTCGATATGCTCGATGTGGCTCGCGTGGAGCTATTGCGAGGCCCGCAGGGAACACTCTACGGTCGTAACACTATGGGAGGACAGATGAATATCTACACTCTCTCTCCCATGAACTATCAGGGTTTGCGAGGCTCATTGGAATATGGCTCGGGCAACACTCTGCGAGCCAAGGCTTCATACTACGACCGTAGCGACAATGGCCGATTCGCCTTCTCGGTGGGCGGATTCTACAACCGCACCGATGGTTTCTTCGACAACGACTTCGATGGCAGTAACGTCGATTGGGGACAGAGCAGCGGAGGTCGCGTTAGAATCATTGGAGATTTGGGCCGAGGATGGGAGATTGACAACAGCGCAATGTTCAGCTACAACGACGAAGGCGGCTATGCCTACTCGCTCTACAACCCCGAAACCGATGTTGTGGGTGGCGTAAACTACAACGACCCGAGCGGCTATATGCGATACAGCTTCAGCGACGGCCTGACCCTCTCACACGAAGGCGAGAAGTATCTCTTCACCTCGACCACAGGTTATCAGTTCATGCACGACCGCATGCGCATGGACAACGACCTTACCCCTGCCTCGATATTCACCCTCGAGCAGGAGCAGCACGAGCACGCCTTCACCGAGGATTTGATTCTGCGCACCAAAGATACCACACGCCGCTGGCAGTGGATTACCGGTGCCTATGGATTCTACAAGAAGATTAACATGGGTGCTCCCGTAGATATCTTGAAGGATGGTATCAACAACCTAATCTTGGGAAATATGCCCGCTGCAATGAAGGGTCTGTTGCAGTTTGACCGCGAGGCACTGCGTATCGACAGCAACTTCGAGCTGCCCACCTACGGCTTTGCCCTCTACCACGAATCTACTCTGCGTGCTGGCGAGCGCTGGCAGTTCATCGCAGGTTTAAGATTCGACTACGAGGCCTCGAAGATGAAATATGACAACATCTCGGAGATAGGCTACAAGATGGGGGCGATGCGTCCAGGTATGCCCGAGATGATTCCCGACTTCCGCACCGTAAGCATTCCCTTTGCTGGAGAGGAGAAACTCGACTTTTTTGAGTTGTTGCCAAAATTTGCCATCAACTATACCACTGAAGTTGGTGAGATATATGCCACCGCCACACGAGGCTATAAGGCAGGCGGTTTCAACACACAAATCTTCTCGGACATCCTGCAAAACAAGTTCAAGTCGGCACTAATGGACGATGCAATGTCGGCGATGGGTCGCCCTGCAACACCTGGCGAGGAGTCACCCTACAACGCAGCATCGGTAACCACCTACAAGCCCGAGTATAGTTGGAATTACGAGATTGGAACACACTTGAGCCTTGCCGACCAGCGTCTTCGCATCGACGCCGCTGCATTCTGGATTGAGTGTCGCGACCAGCAGCTGACCGTATTTCCCGAGGGTCTTACCACAGGTCGCATGATGTCCAATGCCGGCAAGTCGCGCAGCCGAGGCGCAGAGCTATCGCTTGAGTGGCGTCGCCGAGTACCGTTGCGTGGTCTGTCGCTTACGGCAAATTACGGCTATACTTCGGCCAAGTTTGTTGAGTTCAGCGATGGCGTGAACGACTATGCAGGCAACCATCTGCCCTATGCTCCTGCACACACTGTATCGCTCGGCGCATCATACAGATTCTTTGTGGGAGGAGGATTCCTCTACTATATCGACCTGAACGCATCATGGCAGGGAGCAGGCAGCATCTATTGGAACGAGGCAAATACCCTAAAGCAGGATTTCTACTCACAGCTCAACGCTTCGGTAGCACTTCAATGTCGCAACTTTACGCTCGAGCTTTGGGGCAGAAACCTAACCGACACCGAATTCCATACATTCTACTTCAAGTCGATGAACAACAACTTCTACAACCACGGCAAACCATGCCGCATTGGAGCAACATTGAGTTTCGATTTTTAATCACATAACATCCATCCGCAAGCCATGCCCGACAGCATGGCTTTTTTATTTATTTTTTGTATTTTTGTGAAAAAGATATCATCATGAAACAATTTTTTACATTTATACTGCCAATACTCCTAATCGCCCTGCACTCCTGCAAACCGACAGCACCCTCCGCCGAGCGTGTTCTGGCCGAGCAGAGCGACCCCAACTCAACCGAGGTGCTTGTAATTGCCCACAGAGGAGATTGGCGTGGTGCGCCGGAAAACTCTGTGCAAGCTTTCGAGAATGCCATAAAGATGGGGTGCGATATTGTAGAGGTGGATGTTCGCCGCTCTGCCGATGGAGGGTTGGTTGTCATGCACGATGCAACCCTCGACCGCACCACCGAAGGTAGTGGCGAGGTGGCGGCTCTCACAGCCGAGCACATCACATCACTGCGGCTGCGTAACGGTTGCCGAAGAGTGGTGGAAAACTCGTTTGTACCGACATTCGAGCAAGTGTTGCTGCTATGCAAAGACAGAACCGTGATACACCTGGACAAAGGCTACGAGCTTTTCCGCGAAGTCTACGAGTTGGCGAAAAAACATGATATGGTCGAGCAGATTATGTTCAAGACCTCCAACAACCCCGAACGCGTAAAGAGTGATTATGGCGATTTGATCAAACTGATACCCTATGTTCCCGTTATAAATTTGGGCGGCAGCAAGACAATAGAGCATATCGATGGCCATATCGCACTCGGCGCAGTTGCTATTGAGTGTGTTATTCCGAAGGTGACAGATGCAGTACTCGAGCAGTTGGAACATATCCGCAAAGCGGGAGTAAAAATCTGCATCGGCAGCATGTGGCCATCAGCCTGCGGCGGTCATGACGACGATGCGGCAGTCGAAGCCCCCGATGATAATTGGGGGTGGATTCTTGAGCAGGGCGCCTCACAGATTATGACTGACCGCCCTCGCGAGTTATTGGAATACCTGCGCAATAAGGGGCGACATATTTAGTGAACCCGATCTATCTGCCGGAAAGAAAAAGAGTCCGCCATCTCTCTTTGGCGGACTCTGCTTTTTCACATTTGGGATTCCAGTGACTCTTTGTTGAACATCTCACGAAGATAGCAATCCAAATAGAACAAATCGACCTCCTCGCATATCACCTGGCTCATAAACAGCCTCTCCTCATCTGCAATAATCTCAATCTTAACATCATTGTCGATATTCTCCATAGGCATCTTGTTTTGATTGCATAACGCACGAGACGGGAGTTTTATTGTACAAAAAGATAATTTTTAGAGTTTTTTTTTGACATTTAGACCAATACAACACACTAAAAAACTGCGATACCACACCCAAAAGGCATGGTATCGCAGTATAAATCAAGCCATTGCTAGTTCAAAATAATATTCTGCTCCTTAATCATTCTACGCAAATTTATAAGAGCGTAGCGCATACGACCCAAAGCGGTGTTTATGCTCACATCGGTCTGGTCGGCAATCTCCTGAAAGCTCATGCCCGAATAGTATCGCATCATAACCACCTCGCGCTGCTCATCGGGAAGCAGATCAATCATGCGACGTACATCCTCCTCGATTTGT
>JAEIGA010018173.1_pt1 | contig 10708 bp, 15 predicted proteins | sample 9270691 | NCBI WGS metagenome assembly JAEIGA01 (sample SAMN17057246, study PRJNA624740) | gut metagenome | biome: biome; isolation source: fecal sample | host: Bos grunniens | place: China: Xizang | collected 2019 | reverse complement strand
TATGGCCTACAATAGACTTAAATTAGACTTTTCAATCGAATTCATAGACGACCGCATAAACTTCGTTCAAAACTACGTTAACCAGGAATAGTTCTCAATTTCCCCGTTAACCGACTCCGAACTCGAAACCATCTCAAACTATGTGCTTTGGGGCAAACATCGCGAGGACGGCAAAAACTCTGTCCAACGAAAAGAATTCGAAATCGATACAAAATCAAAACTCTGGCAATCGTCAGAAAAAACCGAGTCACTCGACGCACTAATCGAGTCCCCCACATTCGACGAAAACACAATCGTCCAACCTGGTGAAGTCAGTACAAAAATCCCTCGTACTGTTTTTTCTCGAGATGAGGCCCGCCGCAATGTTCATCCATCACTACTGCCCGAACTTGAAGACCTCTTCCGCAGTATCGACGAGACTGACCTCATCATTAATTTTTATGACCTCGCGCACAATAAACGCAAAAACCCACCAAGAGATGAACTCCTCACTCGTTTCTCCGAAGAAGAACAAAATTCCCTTCGTGGAAAAGCAGAATCTCTTTCACAATATCACTACTTAAAACTTCGACATCTACTAGTCGAACTACGCCAACAACAATACCATTACAAAGATTCCTACTCAAATAGCATACTCCACAACCCAACTATATGCGGCGCTCCACAAAATCCAAAGGATTATGAGCCACTACTCGATGTAGATATCGATGTCTATCCACTTGGTGTACGTACCCCGGGGCACATTTCAGAAAAACTCTTTCAACCACTTGCGCAGGTTATACCCGACAATTTTTCAGAGAAAGAACTTCAGCAACTTTCCAAGTTAATTTGGTCGCATAATAATCGCCCCAACAAGAACTACTTCGACTTCTTCAACGTCGAACACATATACAACGTCCTAATAAACTTCTCAAACTTAGAGGATGCGGCCGACCGTGATACACTAAACCGCACTACTCAGGGTTTTCTTGATACTCTTGAGTATTATATTAGTATTGCCGAACTTAGTGAAGTTCAAAGAGAAATTCTTGACTTTAAGATCAAAGGCATCTAGAACGCACAAATTGCGGCCGTCGTAAATTCGAAGTATGGGAAGTCATACACAGTCAACTATATCTCAACAATTTATCGTCAAAAAATATTGCCGTTAATTGTCGAGGCCGCGCAATACCACTTACGAGTTTGCGAGAATTTATTCTTCCCCGAAGAATTTAAGGAGTGCAATACTTGCGGCCAGTTGATGCTTAGAGACTCTTATAACTTTGTTAGAAAGAGTCGTGCTAAAGATGGTTTTACAAATCGCTGTAAGCGTTGTGATAAAGCCGATAGAGAAAGAAAGAAATCTTAAAGGAGGAAACTCAAATGGATAGTAGAGCTACTACAAAAGAAGCTAAACGCTTTGTTAAATATCTGTCTAAAATGACATTAATTGAGTTTATTGGTATCGCGCAGATGCTTTGCGTGCCTTTCTCAGTTGATAATAATCCAGATGATATAAGAGAATTTGATGAGGTTTTTTCTGATATGTATGATAAATTTATTCAGTTAAAACCAGAAGTTAGATATGAGATTTTACATACAATGAAAAATGTTGTTAAAGGGAAGTGATTAAATGGGACTCCAACCAAAGATTAAACAAAGCCAAACTTTCGTTACAAAATAGTGTACAAAGTGCGGCGGTCGTTTTGGAGAGGAAAACTTTAGTCCCACTTCTTCTCCTTTTTATAATGGATATTTGCCTTGGTGTAATGATTGCATTTAGGCTTATATAGATGCGGCCGAGTCAAAATGGGATGCGGTGGACAAACTCTGTTAGTATGCTGATATTCCTTTTGTTCCTCGTGAATGGACTCGTGTCGATGAAATGAATAATGGTAAAGGCTTTCCTGCTTATGCTCGAATTTTCTTAGATGATGAATTCGAGGGATTAGGTTGGAAAGATTACTATAATGAATTTTTAGAGCTTTAGAAGAATGGGATGATTGAGGCTGAATTGCCCTTAATTGATGAAGAGCGCAGAAAGAGAATGGTTTCTAAGTGGGGACCTGGATATGATGATGAGGATATTATGTATCTTGAGAATCTTTTCAATGGTTTGACTACCACTCAAAATGTTAATGGCGCACTCCAGACTGACCAAGCTTTAAAGATTTGTAAGATTTCTCTTGAGATTGATAGTAGAATTAGAGAAGGTTCTGATTATGACAAGTTGCTGACTTCTTATGACAAACTTGTTAAGATTGCCGAATTTACTCCAAAGAATGTTAAGAATATTAATGACTTTGATAGTTTTGGTGAGGTTATTAAGTGGTGTGAGAAGAAAGGTTGGCACAACAAATTCTATGATGATGTTACGAGAGATGTCGTTGATGAGACTTTAAAGAATTATCAGAATTTTGTTCAACGCTTATACACAAATGAAAGTGGTATTGGTGATGAAATTACGAGACGTATTGAGGCTCTTAAACACGTTGATGCTACTGAGAATATTTATGGTGTTGGAATTGAATATGATGATGATATCGATCTTTACGAGCATGAGGGTTATGAGAAGCTCCTAATGGGAGAAGAATTTAGCCTTGATTTGGATGGTGAGGAATAATGGCAAAGAAAAAGCTAATTGACCTCTCCATCGTCTAGGATGTTGTTAATAATGTACTTGTAGGTATGCGCGATGGCGTAGAAATTGAGAAAGGCGTTGTTCTTACAGAGGATTATCTCATTAGGAACTTCGATCACTTATGTGAAATGTTCTCAATCTTCTCCGCCTATCCTGATGTATTCCTTGATTTAATTAAGCCTTCAGATGATGACTTCTCACTATTTTTCTATTAGAGAATTACTCTGCGCGCGATTATGCGCTACCGTGAAGTTTATGGTACTGCGCCCCGTGCGTTCTCAAAATCATTCTTAACAATTCTTGCGATGATGCTCCAATGTATTTTTATGCCTGGCACAAAACGATTCATATGCGCGCCGAATAAAAATCAGTCAGCTCAAATCGCAAAAGAAAAGATTGCCGAAATTTATAACCACTGGCCTCTATTAAGAAAAGAAGTACTTGGTGGGGATATTACAGATATGCCCGGTAATTTTGGTAAAGACTATGTTACATTGAAATTTAGAAATGGTAGTTTATTTGACGTTGTTGGTGCGCTCGACTCACAGCGTGGTGGTCGTAGACATGGCGGTCTTATCGACGAAATTCGTGACCACGAGGAAAAGCCATTAAACGAAGTTGTGCTTCCGCTAATGAACGTTTCTCGTCGTCTTCCTGATAATACCGTTAATGAAAAAGAACCAAACCAACAACAAATCTGTATGACATCTGCGGGCGTCAAGACTTCGTTCGCATATGAAAAGTTGATTGACGTTTTTGAAAACTCGATTATTGACCCCAAAAACTCTTTCTGTTTTGGTTGTGATTATCGTGTACCAATCTTACACGGACTTCTTGATAAAAACTTCATCAACAAACTTAAGATGTCTCCATCATTTAACGAAGACTCTTTTGCGCGCGAGTATATGAGTTTATGGTCCGGCGCAAGTGATGAGGCTTGGTTTAATTTTGAAAAGATGCAAAGACATCGAAAAATAAAAAATCCAGAAACGCACGCAATTAGTAGACCCAATGCTGAACAATTCTACTTATTATCAGTAGACGTAGGACGAATACATGACCAAACTGTTTGTTGCGTGTTTCGCGTCAACGTCATCAAAGGCAAATATTATTGCACATTGGTTAATTTATACGTGCTCGGTCGTGAGGACGCTCATAAGACTTTCTTGCAACAAGCAATTGAGTTGAAGAAAATCATTCGTGCGTTCAACCCAAGAGAAGTTGTTATTGATACCAACGGTCTTGGGGTTGGACTTGCCGACGAAATGATTCGTCTCCACACCGATGAAAACGGAGAAATACTTCCCGCGTATGGTTTTACCAACGATGATGTTTATAAAAAGGTATAGCCTAAGGATAGTATTCGTATTCTTTATGGCATTAAAGCAAACGGACCACTTAACTCTAAAATTCATGGTAACGCATTCTCTCGTCTCAATAGTGGTTTAGTTCGTTTTCTTGTTAAAGAGTAGGAAGCTAAGACTATGCTTCTTTCTACAAAGAAAGGTTAGAAAATGTCATCGGAGCAAAGAATAAAACGCTTAATGCCTCACGAAATGACCACAAGACTTTTTGAAGAGATGGCTAATCTTCGTTTGAAGAAAACTACCTCTTCTTCTGATATTGTCCTTGAACAAATCAATGCGCGCTTCCCTAAGGATAAGTATTCTGCTTTTACTTATGGATTGTGGCGAATTAAAGAATTGGAAGAGGAGAATACCAAAAAGGCCCGTCGTTTTGCGAATGGCGCCACCAGACGATTAACTTTTTTCTCGGGAGGGTTTTAATTGGAAACTAAAGAACAAAAAAAGTTGCACAATTTTTCTCTTACGGAATTTCAAAAAAGTTATTCAAATATGGTGTCTGTTACATTAGGAAATCTTTTAGAGGGTTACAACCGCCATGGCATTGAAAGATTGAAAGATTATAGTATCGCTGATATCGAGCATATTGTCAACAACGGTAGCCTTGAAGACAAAAGAAAGTTGTCAAGGACATTTTTTATTAAAGATGGCTTCTATAAGAAGATTATTATGCACTATGCATATCTGTCTAAGTATTGCGGCCTCTTGATTCCTAACACAACTTTCGGTTCTTCATTATCAGATTCCGCTGTAAAGAAAAGATATAAGCAATCCATTGACTATGTTGAAGACATGCATCTGCAAAAGTTCTTTGGAGAAGTTAGTGTTGCCGCATTAGTTAATGGTGCTTACTTCGGGGTTGTTAATGAAATAAGTCAGAAGAAGTTTAGTATAATTGAACTTCCTCAGAAATATTGCACATCCCGTTACAAAGATTTAAATGGAAAGGACATTATTGAATTTGATTTAACTTATTTTAATTCTATATCTGAAGACGAGCGAAAAGCAGTTCTAAAGAGCTTTCCAAAGTGTTTTGCAAAGGCCTATAAGAACTTTGAAGATGGCGGAAAGTCTTGGTTTTTCGTGCCAACAAACATAAGTGTTTATTTTTCTTTCTTAGATGGAAGACCGGCGTTTTTAGATATAATCCCTGCTACAATTTATTATGATACAGCAATCGCTAATGAATTAGAAAAAGAAGCAGAAGAGATTAAAAAAATTATTGTTTAGAAAATTCCTCATTTAACTTCTACTGGCGAACTTTTATTTGAGCCACCAGAAGCTGAGGAAATTCACAAAGGTACTTCAGGTATGATGAAGCACAACAGAAATGTTAGCGTTCTTACTACTTATGCGGACGTTGATGTTGTATCATCAAACTCAAAATCTGAAGCTGCTACAAATACCATTGAAAAAATGGCAAGTAATGTTTATTATAAGACTGGTGTTAGTGATTAGATATTTAAGGCAACTAGTAGTTCTGCTGTAGATACTTCAATCACAAATGACCTAACATTTATGCAAAATCTTATTGATAAATATGCACTATTCGTTACGGAAATCGTAAATATGCTTTTTTCAAATAAAAAAGTAAATTTTAAATACACAATTCTTCCTATTACTTATCACAATGCATTTAAATATACAGATAATGCTTTGAAACTTGCTAATGCCGGATTTAGCTTTCTTCTTCCAGCGCTGGCAATGGATCTTTCACAGAGAGACATAGTTAATATTAAAGAACTAGAGAATGATGCTCTTGAACTTGCTGAAATATTAATTCCTCTCCAATCAGCCTTCACACAAGGTGCGGAAGGTCCCAATGCTAACGAAACAGGTCGTGCAGCAAAGGATCAGAGCGAAAAGGCAGAAACTACTTTAGCTAAGGAAGAATCTTTAGATAAAGGAGGGTCAGTAGCATAATGGATGGTAATGAATTTCTAAAAAGTTTTTCGGTCGCCATTTATGGCGATACGAAAAAGTATAATGATGTGCTTTCTATTGGTCGTTGCCGAATTTTCTATAAAGGCGCTAATAGAAATGCCTCTTATATTACAGATGAGTTTGCAGAAAAACTTATCAGAACTCTTCCATATACTCCCGTAAAAGGTATTTATGATGGAGAAGATTATGGAAAACACGATAAACCCACTGATGGCCGCATTTATGGTATTGTTCCAGATGAGTCAAAAATGGACATAGCTTGGGAGACACATCTTGATGATGACGGTGTTTTAAGAGAATATATTTGCTGTAATGTTTTCTTATTCACTGCAATCTATGATGAAGCCGAAGAAATTATTGGCAAATCCCAATCAATGGAACTTTATCCACCATCAATCAAAGGCCACTTTGAAATAATCAGTGGTACAAAATATTTTGTTTTTGAAGAAGGATGCTTTATGGGACTTCAAGTTCTTGGAGATGCTGTAGAGCCGTGCTTTGAAGGTGCCGCCTTCTTTGAATTATATGATTCTTTAATGGAAGTAATCAAAAAAATTGAAAATTATCAAATTAATGAAGGAGGACAAACAGATATGCCTACACTTAATTTTAAGCTATCAGATGGTCAAAAGCACTCACTTCTTTTCAGTGCCTTAAATCCCAACTTTACAGAAGAAGGAAATTGGACTATCGACTGCGCTATTTGTGAAATCTATGATGATTATGCGCTTGTTTGGAATTATGAAACAAACGATTATTCAAGAGCTTACTACACAAAGAACGAAGATGATACAGTAACAGTTGGCGAAGTAGTAAAAGCTTTCATCGTTGATGTAACAGAAGGTGAGTATAATACTCTTAAAGCAGTTCAAGCAATCAACGGCGGAACATATGAGAATATGCAAGAAGTTGTTGAAAAGGGATTAAAGGCTGATGAACAAATTTCTGAATATGAACAGAAACTTGCAGAGAATGAAGATACAATCTCTACTTTAACATCAGAAAGAGATTCTTTCTCAGGACAAGTAGCAGAAGCTCAGGGACAAGTTGAAGAACTTAATGGTACAGTTGAAGAATTAAACGGTACTGTTGAAGAACTTAATTCAACAATCGAAGGCCTCAATACAACAATTGAAGGACTTAACACAGAAGTTGAAGAACTCAACACTTTTAAAACAAATGTTGAAACAGAAAAGAAGTCAGCAATTGTTGACAAATATTCACTTCGTCTTGACGAAGAAAAGATTGCAGAGTTTAGAGAAAAGCTTGGTGAATTTACTATCACTGACCTTGAAAAAGAACTTGCACTCGCACTCGTAGATAACGATCCTTCAATCTTCTCTGTTCAGGGACAGAATAATGGTTTTGTTCCAAAAGCAGACCAGTATGAAGAAGGTAGTTTAGAGGCTCTTCTGAGCAAATACAAGAAAAATTAATTTTATTGGAGGTTTTCAATTATGGCTTTAAAGAAACTAATTGAATATGGCTACGGCCAGTTAGAACTCAACCTTGTTTCATTCCCTCGTACAGGCAATATTGTTGCTCAGTACAAAGCTGGTGAAACTTTCGTAGGCGATAATTCACCACTTGAAAATGGTATGCTTCTTATGGTTGATGGAAAAAATCGTTGTGTAGAAAAAGGAACTCCTACTCCTGGAGCTATTTATGCTCTTAACTACTCAACAGAACATATGTATGACGAAAGAACATATCGTCTTGCAGATTTTAAATTAAATCCTACAGATGATTTCTATCCTCGTCTTGGTTATCTCTCAGTAGGTGATAAATTCACAACAAACTGCGTATGCTACAACACAGAAGCTTCTGTAGCAGAAGCTTGGGAAACACTTAAAGAAGAATTCAAAACTAAAGAAATTGCGGGTGTTCCTTCAGCAGATGGATATATCGCTCTTGCAGTAGAATCAGAAGATACTACAATGCCAGAAAATGGCCCCGTTCTTCGTGTAATCGAATTCACAACAATGCCTGATGGACAGAACGCTGTTAAGTTCGAAGTTATCAGAGCGTAATCAGAGGAGGTAAATTAAAATGGTTGATATGAAAAACTTAAAAGCTCTTGCTCTTCATTCAGCAAAGGGCACAGCTCCTACAAATTTCTCTTCTGAAAATGTAAACGATGCTTTCAGAGAAGAACTTGGTAAGGTTTGCTCAGACTACATCACATTCATGAAGAATCGTTACGATCTTTATGATCTTATGATTACAACAATCGACGAGGTTGTTCCTGCTAAAACAATCGCTGAACTTGGTGCTTTCGCTGAAATCCAGACAGTAGGTCAGGGTCAGAGAGCAGTATTCAAGAGAAAGCTTGGCCGTAACCGTGCGAAGAAATTCGTTACACAGGTTGGTCTTTCAGGTCTTTACGAGACATTCCGTCTTGACGCTGAAGAATTCTCAGTAAGTGCTCATGCTATCGGTGGAGCAGTTCGCATCGACTTCGAAAGAATGCTCGATGGCGCTGAAACAATCGCTGAATATATGGACATCGTAAACGAAGCAATGCTTGATGCTGTTTACTATGAAGTTCAGAGAGCTCTTATTGCTTCATTTAATAGCGGTATCGGTACTGATAGAATCGAAAATCGCTCAAAAACATTCATTAATGCTGCTAACTTCGAAGCTAAGTCAATGCAGAACCTTATCACAATCGTTAAGTCATATGGTAACGGCGCAGTAATCTTCGCTACACCAGAATTCGTTGGTGAAATGGAAGGTTCAATTGCTATCGTTGCTGGTAAAGGTGACCACACAGGTATCTATCATCCACAGGATATTGATGATATCTACAAGACAGGTTTCATCACAATGTTCCGTGGTACACCAATTGTTCAGCTTCGTCAATCATACACAGACGATTCACACGAAAAAACATGGCTTAATCCTCAATACGCTTTCGTTCTTCCAACAAACGGCGAGAAAGTTGTAAAGATTGTATTCGAAGGTAAGACACAGGTTCGTGATTGGACAAATGTTGATGGTTCAATGGAAATGCACATCTACAAGAAACTTGGTGCTGCAATCCTTTCAACACACAACTGGGGTATTTACAGAAACTACAATATTCCTAATACACAAGGCGCTTTCCAGGGTGTATTCTCAGATAGCGAACTTGGTCTTAACAAAGGCTTAGAAGCTGGCGATAAATAATTAACCTATAAATAATAATGGGGGAGGAAATAACTTCCTCCCCTAAAATAAAATCTTTGAGATAAAAGGAGAGTATCGATTATGGATATGAGTAAAAAAGTTATGGTCAAGAGCAATTCAAATGCTACAGTTGTTTATCACCTTCCCGATCTTGGTTTCACAAGAACCTTTGAGAAGAAGGGTGCAGTAAAACCAATTCCATTTGATGTGCTTGCACAAGGAATGTATAATGAGGGTGCCGAAGCTATGTTTAAGTTAGGTATTCTCACTATTGAAGACAAAGAAACAAGAATTGAACTTGGACTTGAAGAAGAAGTATTTATTCTTGACGACAATCAGAAGAAGCGCCTTCTTACAATTGCGCCCCTTCATGATTTAAAAGAAACTTGCAAGAAAATGAATGATCAGCAAATGCTTGATCTTGTATATTTTGCAATTGACAATGAACTTGGTAATTTTGATAAAGCTTCTTTCTTAAAGGAAATTACAAATATTGATATTATTGAGGCAATTAGACTCAATAAAGCAGCAAAAGAAGACTAATAAGGAGGAATTCAAATGACTCCGCTTCAAACAGTATATGATGCATTTCTTGCAACAATGCTTGAAGATGAATGGCAGTTATGGGAAGATTACGAAGTTCAACAAGACCTTCGCGCAATTCTATCCACGGCTTTGCCACAGTTTCGTTTTCCAAGAGTTGATTTAACTATTAACGGAGATTCATTCGTAAGTGAATTAAGTAATACTGAAATTCAAATTCTTGCACGCTATATGAAATGCGAATGGCTTAATCGCTCAATTTTAACTTGGGAAAATATCAAACCTCTTTATGAGGAAAGAGATTTCTCAATGGCTAATATGCTCGATAAGCTATATGATTCTCTTGCTTATGAGAAAAAAGAAGCAAAAAGAATTGAATCTATTTATTATCGTTCTATCGATAATAAGCCCTTTAATTATAGCAAACTGGCAGGTGATCAATAATGGAAAAGACACCTATCATGTAGGAAGCTTATAATAATAAAATGAAAAGTAAGCTTTTTGGTTTGCTTTGTGAATTTGAAAAAGGGCGTGAATGGGAGAAGTTTCTTGATTCCATTCTAATTGAACTTTTAGGATATTCTGAAGAAGAAAAAACAATTAACTACTATATTCTATACTATAAGTTAGCTAGTCTTCGTTATTTGAAATATGAGTACTTCCGCACTACAATTTTTGATTGTATGAATCTCTTAAAGTGAGGTGTGCGGCGATGGGAAGTTATAAGGATATTTATTTAAAGCGATTAAATCGCTATGGTATGGATTATAATAGTAGAGTTCAAAATCAGCGAGAAAGAGAGTTTGAGAATTATCTTCTCAAGTCTACAAGTCGCGTTGATGTTGAATATGGTAGTGAAACAATTCCCGCAAGCTTCGAGCGTTACAAACAAGACGAAACAGAAACGCTCGCGTACCTTCTCACAAGACGCGTGACTGATCTACCAAATGGTACCCTTCTTAAAATTCCAAATAGGAAAGGAGAAGAAATTCCCTGGATGGTGTATTGGCTAGAAGAGATACAAGCGAGCGGTTATAATAAATATATAATGTTGAGAATGACTCATTAT
>JAEIGA010018172.1_pt1 | contig 10709 bp, 11 predicted proteins | sample 9270691 | NCBI WGS metagenome assembly JAEIGA01 (sample SAMN17057246, study PRJNA624740) | gut metagenome | biome: biome; isolation source: fecal sample | host: Bos grunniens | place: China: Xizang | collected 2019 | reverse complement strand
CCTACATTTATCAGTGTTGTAGATGAAAGCGGTATTTCGACGGATGTTCTGGAAAGGCTGAAAAAGAAGAAAGTCAACACGAAGTATATCAGGCGTACGGAAGACGGCCTGGGTACCTGGCTTGCTGTGTTTGACAATCAGGGAGATGTAACGGCTTCGATATCCAAGCGTCCCGACCTTTCAGAGATCGAAACGATACTGGATGAATACGGGGATGAGATCTTCTCCTCGGCAGACAGTATTGTTGTTGAGATCGATATGGAAGAAAACCTGGTCAGCAGGATCCTTGAACTGGCCGAACAGTATCACAAGGAAGTGTATGCAGTCGTCTCCAACATGTCGATCGCCATGGAGCGCCGGGGAATGCTGGAAAAGATCAGCTGCCTGGTATGCAATCAGCAGGAAGCCGGTCTGCTGTTTTCGGTCAACTATGATCACTACAGCCCGGAAGAACTGGCAGAAGATATCAAAGAGCGTGCTGAGCAGGCAAAAATCAGACGTCTGGTCGTAACGATGGGCGAGAACGGAGCTGCTTATACTGAGACAGGATGCGGTTCCGGTTACTGTCCGGCAAAAAATGTAGATATTATAGATACGACCGGCTGCGGGGATGCGTTCTTCGCAGGAGTAGCGGTCGGACTGACATATGGCAAGTCACTGAACGAATCATGTGAGATCGGCACTGTACTGGCGTCAAGCGTGATCGCGACAAATGAAAGTGTATGTCCATCCTTCAGACCGGAAGAATTCGGACTGAAGATCTGAAACAACAAGGGGGAAACTATGACAAGAAAAAAACGGATCGGGCTGTCTCCGCTTCTGACATTGGTGCTGTGTCTTGTGACAGCAGCTGCTGGCGGTGCCTATACAGTGTGGTCCCTTGCGGAAGAAAAGTACGGGGGAGACCATCCTGCTTATACAAAGCAGGCAGTCAGGGAATTGAGCAGCGGTTCCATGGAATACAAACTGGCTGAAAAAGTACTGGGTGCAGATCAGATGGCTGCTCTCAGAACACCGGATCAGGCAGCCGGTGAAAATGAAATCCTGCTGTCTGAACTGTCGGAAGAAGAGATCGATCCTGATACAAACGGTGACGGTGTATATATTGAACATATTTATTCCGCGACTTATGAAGGATATATGATGGTTGTGAAAGATCCGAAAAAGGTATTTGTAGCGATCAACCCCGATATGGGAAGCGGAAGAGCTGCACCGGAACTGGAAGACTATGTGGAAATGCACAAGGCGCTCGCCGGCATCAACGGCGGAGGCTTTGAGGATGCAGGCGGCACCGGCAACGGCAGTATTCCTGCCGGCATTACCATTCTCAACGGCAGACTCATCAGCGGAGGATCACCGCAGCCGATCCTCGGCATCACAAAGGATCATAAGCTCGTTACTTTGACGACCACCGGACAGGGTGCTTTGGATATGGGTGTTGTAGAAGCCGTGACATTCGGACCGACGTTCATTACAAACGGCAAAGTTACCTATGTACCGGGCACGGATAACCTGAATAACCTGAATCCCAGAACCGCTGTCGGACAGACAAAAGAAGGCACATTCCTGCTGCTGGTCATTGACGGAAGAGGACCTTCTTCCTTCGGCGCGAAGTACGAAGATGTTGTTAAGATCTTCCAGGACTACGAAGCAGTCATGGCCGGCAACCTGGACGGCGGAAACTCAAGCGTCATGATCTATAACGGCAGATATGTGCATTATCCTGTATCAATGTACGATTCCAGAAACCTTCCGTCGGTTCTTCTGGTCAGGGGTGACGAATAATGGCAAAGAGAAAAGTCAGACCGTCCATGGTGATCCTGTTTGCGGCATTGACAGCTGCTGCGTCCTTCGGAGGCGGACATCTGTATGTGCGTTCACAGGCAAAAAAATATGCGGAAGAAGACGCTGCTATGCCTGAAACAGCAATGAATGCGTATGTTGAGCGTTTATCAGCCAATCAGTTTGACGGCATATATGAAACAACACAAAAGATCTCCGCAGGCTATGATACGGAAAATGTTTACAACGAAAAGCTGGCAAGTCTGTTTACGCAGTCGGAACCGCTTCATGCTGTGAAAACAGGAGAAACGGGTGACACTGTATCTTACCGTATCTATTCGGATGCGGCAGCGATCGCGGATGCATCCTTGATGAAGAACGAAAATGAATGGGAACTTGCTGTTCCGTTAACAGGACAGGAATCCTATATGGTGGAAGTACCGGCAGGTTCGCTGGTCTCCGTAAACGACATTCCTTTTACCAAAGATATGCTGGCAGAAGCAGATGTTCCGGCAGCAGTATGTTCGCAGATGCCGGATCAGACTGCTGTGCCGCATATGGATATCTACCAGATCGACGGACTGCTGGGTGAACCGGAGATCACGATCAGCGGTATTGCCAAAACAGCAAATATCAAGAACGTGTTGAACGGCAACCTGGTGGTAGGTGAAGAAGTTACAGACCAGAAGATCCTGGATATGATCATCAGGTATGGCGAAACGATCGCGAAGTTCCCTGCACAGGAGGCATCGCTGGGAGAAGTTGCGGCGATCGCATTCACACAGTCATACTGGTATCAGAGATATCAGACGGTACAGAACTACTGGTTCACATCTCATGCCATTTCCAACTTCTCAAATGAAAAGGTATTGAAATGCATCAAGATCGATGATGATACGATGCTTGCCCATGTTGTATTCGATTATTTTGCGGATAACGGGGAAGTACACAGAACATGGCATATCGGATATCAGATGACACTGATGAAGTCCGGTGATACATGGAAAGTTGCCGGGATGGGAATCGACAACGAACTGAATCCCAATACAGTAGATCCTGAATCTGATCCTGAGTGATCCATATCGGAATACAGAACAGATCACCAAACTGAAATAACTGCAGCAGACACGCTTCTGTTAAGGCGCGGAATGCTGCAGTTTTTAAAAGTGATTTTCATTGGAGGAGATCAGGACCGGTTCTGAGCGCTGCGGCTCTTTTTTGAGTTTGAAAAACACCGGATCGATTCCGGTGTATATGATCAGCCTGCTGTATCACCTGTATATGCGTCACTGACAACAATGACTACTTTATATTCGGGAGAAACGGATGTGATGGCCGGCTGGAAGATTTCCCATGTTTTCATGATCGCGAATTCATCTGCCTGATCGATGAACTTCTTTTCGCTGAGTTTCTCTTCCAAAGAACCATAGGCAGACTGTTCCAGTTCGTTCTGCTGTTCGGCAGTCAGGGAAATGTCTCCAAATGCCAGCAGTCCATGTTCTGTATCACTGAATTCCGTTGCGGTGATATCAGGTTTTACTGTGTGAAGCTGCGCGTGGGGGATAGCAATCGTAACTGTTTTGTTCTCATCGTCCACAAGAATATGGTCTGCGTCAATATAACTGAGATCAACAGTATAGATACCGTCCGCATGGAAGGTGATGTCTTTCATCTTGGAAAAGATCTTTAGCTGGCCTAGTCCTGCTTTTGTGATCGTTGTCGTCATCTGCACAGACTGTTCCATTACGATCATTTCCTGTTTCTGCTTTGTTTCACCTAATACAGCATCCTGGAAGTCGGCAGCGGTAAAGCCTGTGAAGGTCTGATCCAGAACTTCATCGATCTCATGGTGGACATCTTCAACGATATGATCAACCGGGTTTTCGATCGGTTTGAAGACATACTGCTGAAGCAGCTGAAGGATGACCATACCGGACAGAAGCCCTATGATAAAGCTTCCGACCCATGAGAACCCTCGTGAGTTTGTCCTGACCGGTTTTCTGACCGGTTCAGGCGCTGCATAGGCAGTCTGTCTGTTTTTCTCTTTTTCTGCTTGCTGAAGCGCTTCGTGCAGGCGCCTGTTTTCTTCTTTGATATCCTGATTGTTACGGAACAGACGCTCATTTTCCAGGCGCAGTTCTTCAGTTTCATCGGATATGACAGGGGTATTTTTCTGATCTGTCATAAAACAGCCTCCTTTACTCTTCGAATTTTCCTTTAAGTACTGCTTTTCCGTCATTTGCGGCAAGAACACCTTTCGCAAACACCATACTGATGTCCATGTTCTCGCTGTAAAGGATCATGTCGGCATCGTATCCGGCAGAGAGATGTCCTTTTCTGTCATGCATAGCCAGTACATGCGCAGGATTGGCTGTGAACGGCTTAAGTGCTTTTTCCAAAGATACATGTTTTTCACATACCATGATCTTCAGGAGCTGGTGCAGGCTCTTCGGAGTGCTGTATGTCAGTCCGATCAATTCCTGCTTGTCATTGAATTTGGGCATGGAGCCGAATCCGTCACTGGTAACGGTAATGTTATTTTCACCGTTGTGTTCGAATATACGGATGATCTTCTCGGCGACAGAACGGTTTCCTTCAGCATCTTCACCGGCAGTGATATCAATGTTTCCGCCCATTCCGATCCATCTGATTCCCTGTTCCAGAAGCAGCTCAGTACGGCCCATATGAGTCGGCTGGATGATCTGGATCGGCAGATCGGAATGTTCAATGGCTTCAAATAACGGCTGCAGTGCGGCTTTTCCGCTGCCCATATGAACTGTGACGTAGCCGGGTTTTCCGCCCAGCATGCCGCCTCTGCGCGCGTCTGTCGCTAAGCGTATCAGTTCCTCAGATGTAATGTTGGAACTGCGGTGATCACTTGCGGCTGTTTTGACTCCTACGACCAGATCGATCAGGAGGATATCCCGTTCAACGGAGCCTGTCAGTGTAACTGCCGGGTAACCGTAAGAACCAGTCAGGATACGGCATGTAATACCGCCTTCTTCAAAGGATCTTGCTTTGGCAAGCAGGTTTTCGATACTGCGGGTGATCCCGTCGGTTCCCAGAAGACCGACGACAGTTGTTACGCCGCTTTCTACGAGACATGATAAAGGCGCTTCAGGGACACGTGTGGAGGGTCCGCCTTCACCGCCTCCGCCGGTAATATGTTCATGCAGGTCTATATAACCAGGCACGAGCTTTTTTCCTTCTGCATCAAAGATCTCTATATCACTGAGAGAAGTGTATTCATCCAGATGATCACAGATCTTAGCGATCTGGTTTCCTTCGATCAGAACATCTTTGATGCCAAGATGTTCCGGTGCATATACATCTGCCTGTCTGATCAGTTTCATACTGCCTGTCTCCTTAAAAAAACCGGTTTACCCGGTTTCATTTTAATTGACTTTTCTATGTTTGAGAACGTAGTTTTTGATTGCTTCAAATGTTTCGATGCTGAGGTCATGTTCAACCTTGCATGCATCATCTGCAGCCGTTTCCGGACTGACCCCAAGCTGAATAAACATATCTGTAAGCAGTTCATGACGTTCAAGTATTTTTTCGGCTATCTGCATCCCGGGTTCCAGCAGTTTGATGGCTCCGTCCTTCTCCATGGAAATATATCCGTTTTCACGCAGTTTCTTCATGGCAACACTGACACTGGCCTTGCTGAAGTTTTTTTCATTGGCAATATCAACAGAATGAACAACACCCTTTCTTTTCTGGATCATCAGGATCGCTTCAAGATAGTCTTCCGCTGACTCATAAATCTGCATATTGATTCCTCCTGTAAACTACCATGCTTATTACTATTTTAGCAAAAGAGTATAAAAAGGAAAGTCAATGGCCCGGAGAGCAGAATAACCTCCGGCTGTTTAAAGGAATTTGTCATCCATAACATGGTAAAATACTGGTGAGGCATTTTATGAAGAAAATATTATTATATGGTTTAACTGATCAGGAATCAGATCTTTTGCAGGACTGCGCCGTCGAACTGGGGATCCCTGTTTATATCGTTGGTGATTCGGCTTTGGATGAAGTTCTGGGAAGACTGTTTGAACTGAATGATGATCTCGATACAAGAGCAGTGGAATTTGATGAGGAATTCATGATCATGGACGGTATGACCAAGGAAGATCTGTTGGAACTGCTCAGGGTATTTGACAAACACGGTTTTGAATTTGACGGTGTGAAAGTCATGCGGACACCTTCCAATGAGCAATGGACACTGCGCGAGCTTCTGAAGGAAACACAGTCCGAACACCGCATTGCCCAGCGTGCCATGATCCTGACTCAGCTGCTGAAGTCATGCAATATGCTGGATCTGAGCACAATGCAGCCGGACGAAAGGCAGAAGTTCAAAGACAGCCTGATGGATTCATTTATGCTGCTGCAGTCAGGTACGTATACACTGGAAGAGATCGATGACTGCCTGCACCGTGTCAGTGAAGGACTGAAAGCGGCACATAAACTGTATAACTGAGGGATGATATGCGTAAAATCTGTGTAACAGGCGGCGCGAATGTTGATATCTGCGGCGCATCCTATGAAGAATTACGGGCATACGACTCAAATCCCGGAATGATCGAGATCAGGTTCGGAGGCGTCGGAAGAAATATCGCTGAGATCTGTGCGCTGATCGGCCAGAAGGTACGGTTTGTTACAGCTTTTTCTTCAGACTTCTATGGGAAAGAAATGAAGAAAGACTGTGAAGCGCTTGGTATGGACTGCAGTTATGCAAAGATATCGGATGCGTATCCCAGTTCCATATATCTCGCCATTCTAGATGAGAAGCGTGATATGCGTATCGCTATGAGCGATATGCGCATTCTTGATGAACTGATGCCTGAGGATGCCCTGAACGGCGTGAAGGATCTGAACGAGAATGATATACTGGTACTTGATGCAAATTTGTCGGAAAGTCTTCTGCACGAACTTGCACTAAAAGCCGGCGGACTGAAAGCGGCAGACCCTGTCAGCATTTCCAAAGCAAAGCGGTTCGTTCCGATCCTCGGGAGCCTGCAGATATTCAAACCGAATCAGTTTGAGTCTGCATCCCTGACGGGTATTACGATCGTGGATGAACATGATGCTGTCAGGTCACTCGACTGGTTCCTGAAAAGGGGCGTCAGGGAAGTGATCATATCGATGGCGGACAGAGGAGTACTTCTTGGAACCCAGGAAGGAAAGCACTGGATCCGTCACCGAATCATCGATCTGGAAAATGCCACAGGCGGGGGAGATACCTTTATGGGAGCCTATGTCTGTGAGAGATTGAATGGAGCTGATCCAAGGGCATCAGCTGTTTATGCGCTCAGCGCTGCAGTAACGGCGATTGAACAGAATTCAGTCAGAAAACGCCTGCTGAATGACAAAGAGATCAGAGAAGGGATCGAATCCCTGAATATAGAGGAGAAGATATTGCTATGAACATCAGAGTAAATGAAGAAGTGGTAAAGGCATTAAAAGAAAACAGACCTGTCGTGGCGCTGGAATCTACGATCATTTCACACGGTATGCCTTATCCGCAGAATGTTGAGACTGCGCTTCAGGTAGAAAAAATTGTCCGTGACAATGGTGCTGTTCCGGCTACGATCGGTATCATTGACGGTGTAGGTGTTGTAGGCATGAAGCCTGAAGAGATCGAGGAATTCGGAAAGCGCGGAATGTCAATACCCAAGGTGTCCAGGCGTGATCTGCCGGTGATCTTTGCTGAGAAGTCATGGGGCGCAACAACAGTGGCCACGACAATGATCCTTGCGGCGAAAGCAGGCGTGGAATTCTTCGTGACAGGCGGAATCGGCGGTGTTCACAGAGGAGCTGAAACAACATTTGATGTTTCTGCCGACCTGGAAGAACTGGCGAGAACAAATGTCACGGTGATCTGCGCAGGAGCCAAGGCGATCCTTGATCTTCCCAAGACACTGGAAGTTCTTGAAACAAAAGGCGTACCGGTACTTGGATACCGGACAAAAGAACTGCCTGCCTTCTATACAAGAACAAGCGGACTGAAAGTCGATTATGCTCTGAAAGATGCAGAAGATGCCGCGAATATCGTTAAGGCTAAGAGAGACTTCGGACTGGATGGAGGAATTCTGATCACAAATCCGATACCTGAAGAATTCTCAATGGATCCGGCAGAAATAAACGCGGCGATCGACCGTGCACTTCAGGAAATGGACGAAAAAGGCATCAAAGGAAAAGAATGTACACCGTTCCTGCTGGCAAAGGTTGCTGAGATCACGGGCGGAGATTCCCTGAATTCAAATATCAGGCTTGTATTCAATAACGCAGCTCTTGGCGCGCAGATCGCCGCGGCTTACTGCAGGTTGTAATTATGTTCAGACGCAGTGATACACTGACAGATCTTGTCACGAAAGATGATCTGATCGATACATTCAAGGCGCTCGGTCTTGGACCCGGCAGGATCATCGAGGTACATTCCTCTTTGTCTTCCCTGGGTTATGTTGTTGGCGGAGCGCAGACAGTCGTGGATGCATTGATGGAATGCGTGACAGAAGAAGGAACGATCATCATGCCGGTACAGCTGGGAGACAATACAGACCCCAGCTCCTGGAGCAATCCGCCGGTCAGGCCGAATCTCTGGGATACGATCAGAGAGAGTATGCCTGTACCTGATCCCCGTCATTCCGATCTGAGAAAAATGGGTGCTGTTGTTGAGAATTTCCGTCAGCGTGAAGGTGTGATTTTTTCACCTCATCCCTGCGAAGCATACGCAGCCTGGGGGAAATACGCGAAAGTACTCTGCAATCATCAGTCTTTCCACTTCCCGCTGTCTGAGGAATCTCCCGCAGCCCGTCTGTATGAATTGAAGGGTGATGTGCTCATGATCGGGACAGGACTGGACACGTGCACATGTCTTCATCTTGCGGAATACCGCTCAGACTGCAGGCCGATCGTTATCCGCGGCACAAGCACCGGAACAGAAGAAGGTCCTCAGTGGAGGAAATATCTGGATCTTGAAGTCAACAGTGATGACTTTACAGCACTTGAGCAGATACTCATTAAAAAAGGCCTCTTCCGGCAGCTTACGCTGAATCAATGCAAGATCAGCTGTTTCCCGGCGGCAGACGCCATTGATGAGGCAATGAATTATTTTGACAGATCAACTGTATACGATCTTTACAGATCATAACACCAATCATGTTTCAGTCAGGCTGATGCGATATCTTCAGCTGTCTGAGACATGTTTTTTTCGTTCATCGGTGCGATGCGGTTTGTCAGGAACCTGTCTGTCAACATGCGCTGTATGAAAAAAATATCATGTAATTCAAAAGTATTCTCCAAAGTTAAGTCAGTAAACAGTTAACATTATGTGTGTTGTGCTATAATTCTTTCGTGGACAGGGGTGCGGAAACGCTGAGAAATACCCTTATCACCTGATCTAGGTAACGCTAGCGTAGGGAGTTCTGTGGATCCTTACGCCTTCAAATGGAGGTGTTTTTATTATGAATAGCAGAAATCAGACCAGATTGATTGCCTATATGGCACTTTATGCAGCACTGTATGTTGTCCTGAAGTTTGTAGGTAACTATATCCCGTTCCTTCAGATGCCTCAGGGAGGATCGATCGAGATCGAATTGATCGCGATCTTTGTGGCATCCTGGCATCTCGGATGGAAATATGGTATCGGTGTTGCTATGTTATCCTGGCTTATTACATTCGTCCTTGGCAGCAACAGATGGTACCTGAATCCGATGCAGTATTCATTGGATTACTTTCTCCCGCTGATCGCTGTGGGTCTAGCACGCCTGTTTGGGACAAATTCAGACAAAAAGTATTACATCGGTGTTGTTGTTTCCATGGTGTTTAAGTTCATGTCCAATGTACTGTCCGGTGTATACTACTGGCCTCCTGAGGAAGAGGTGGCCGGTTCTGCAGCTGCCTGGGTATATTCCCTCAGCTATAATACCTGGTACAATCTGGTCACCTGCATCGTATGTATGATCGTTGTTCCTCTGCTGATCAAACGGCTTCAGAATGCGAACGTATTGAAATAACACCCTGAGCGGTGTTATTTTTTTATGGCATGGATTGACAACATGAGTAGAATATTAGTGTAGAAAGAGAGAAAGCTATGTATCCTGAGGTGGGAACCGAACAATATATACAGAGTTTCAAGCACAACGGATCATTGCACAGAACCTGGTGCAAGGGATATATCGTTGAGTCTGATGAAAAACATATTGTTGCGGTCACAAACAAAACATGGGTAATAGAGTCGGATGGAAGAAGATGGCTTACAAGAGAGCCTGCAGTATGTTTCTTCTGGCCGGACCGCTGGTACAATGTGATCTCCATGATCAGGAAGGGCGGAGTTTATTATTACTGTAATATTGCGTCGCCTACATTGTTTGACGGAGAGTCGATCAAAAATATCGACTATGATCTTGATGTCAAACTGTATCCCGACATGAGTTATCAGATACTTGATGAAAACGAATACCGGATCCATTCAAGAGAAATGAATTACATGGAGGATATCCGCGAAATTATCGATGTACAGATGAACGAACTGCTTGCCGCAATGGAAAAAGAAGAGGATCCGTTCAACACAAAATGCATTGAACGGTATTACCAGAGATATCTGGAGATGACACACACGATCAGATAAGAAAAACCATGGAAACAGTGCAGATGACCGGCAGGTGATCTGCATTTTTTCATGAGATTTTTATGTGTTATCAGGGGAAATCAGGGAAAAACACTGTGAAAAACCTAAGTAAAGCGGTTACAAAAATGAAAAAAATGAAAACTTTCAAAAAGTCAAAAAAAGTGCTTGCCAATGGGCTTTGATAGTGATAAATTAAGAAGGCACTCGGGAAAACGAAGGCATCTGAAAAGAGGAAAACGAAAGAAACCCAAAAAAAGATGTTGACAGTTGGAACGGGATGCGGTAGAATCTTGAT
>JAEIGA010018171.1_pt1 | contig 10709 bp, 5 predicted proteins | sample 9270691 | NCBI WGS metagenome assembly JAEIGA01 (sample SAMN17057246, study PRJNA624740) | gut metagenome | biome: biome; isolation source: fecal sample | host: Bos grunniens | place: China: Xizang | collected 2019 | reverse complement strand
TTTAATAAAGAATGGAAATTCATAACTTTTACTACATTCTTAACAGACATATTATAAAACCTCTTCCCCTATTGGTATTCTAATAGCTTGTGTATTTTCAAAACTTTGAATAATTTCAGGAACTGCTTCAGCAACTGGTGCTGTTTGTACAACTGGTGCTGCTTGTACCGCCATAGGAGGAGCAGCTACAACATTAGGTACTGCCTGTTGAACAGCTGGTGCACTCGGAACCATTGGTGAACTAGCATCAGGAACTGTTAACACTTCAATTGCTCCCACAGAACTTTCCACAGCTTGTTGAGTAATATTTGCTGTTGGAACATTATTTTCCACAGAAACTTGTGGACTATTCACTATAGGAGCAGCTTGAGAATAAGTTTCCACAGCTACATTTTGTTGCTCTACTGTATTTTGTACTTGTGCTGAATGATTTTCCACAACTTGACCTTGAGGCTCCTCATCATTCAACAACTCACTAAATGAATCTATAATCTGACCAGGAGTTTTCGCAGAAAATTTATATTGATTTAAATTATCTAAAATAAACTTACCTTCCATAAATTGATTTTTCAATTCAAGACTCATTTCATCAGCATTAACTAATTCATAAACATGTCTCGTTTCTAAATAACTAAGTAATTTTCTACGTATTACAGAACCTACTGCTTTCATATCCTTTTCTTGAACCGCACCACCTAAACGTGATACAGAAAGACCATAATCAATAGCAGGCTTATCTCCCTTTTGGAAACTCTTTGCAGATAAAACTATTTGTCCATCTGTAATTGAAATAATATTTGTAGAAATATAATCAGTAATATCTCCACCCTTAGTTTCTACAATAGGTAAAATTGTAATTGAACCACCATTTTTATGTTGGCACCCCTTTTCAAGTAATCTTGAATGAGTATAGAAGATATCCGCAGGATAAGCATCTCTACCTGGGGTTTTACCAGAAATCAAACTAATTTCACGATACGCTTCAGCATGTCTTTTTAAATCATCAATAACAACTAAAACATCAAAGCCTTCCATCATATAATTTTCCGCAACACTTAATGCGAAATATGGAATAAGTGAAATAACTGGAGGCAATTCATCATTAAACGCTGTAATAATTGTCGTATAAGATAAAGCCCCACGTTTAGCTAACTCAGAATAAATATTCTTAACTTCTTTTTTAGTTTTACCAATTGCTACATAGAAACACAAAACATTCTTATCTTTTTGATTAACAATAGTATCAAGACCAATTTGAGTCTTACCTGTTCTTTTATCACCAATAATTAATTGTCTTTGTCCCTTACCTATTGGATACATTAAATCAATACCACCAATACCAGTAAGTAATGGTCTAACAACTGCAGTACGATCCATAATAGGTATAGTTTTTCTCTCAATTGGAACATCTATTAAATCACTAAATTTTTTTGAACTTACTTTGTCTTCACCAAATAAATCTATAATTCTTCCCATAGAAGACTTTGAGAAAGAACCTTGATATAACACATTTGTAGAATATGCCATATCACCCACATTAATAGGAGAATCAATCTTTAATATTGCTACATTAATAGTACTTTCATTAATAGCTGTAACATAACCAAATGCTTTATTAGCAATATTAATCTTTTCATAGAACATTACATCAACCATACCAGCAACTTCAACAATGAAGTCTCTAACATTAATAACAGTACCTACGTCATAGATATTTTCGCTATTACTAATTGCTAAAATCTTAGCATCTACTTGTTTATCAACGTAATCTCGTTCCATAAAAAATTCACCTCCTATTTCAGACTAAAATCATATAACTTCCCTCTATATATAATAGATACACCCTTGAAAATCTTCTCATCTACTTTAGTTATAACAAACTTATGTAATTTATCATAATTTTCCTTTGGATTACCTACATAAACATATATATATGGGTCCTCTACCATAATGATTTTATCAAAATAAGAAATGAATTTTAATAAACTAAACTTCTTATATTTTTTGTTAAAATCATCTAGTATACTTGCCAAATCCCCTAAAATTTCCCTTATATTATTCTCTTGCTCTCTAGGTCCTTTAGACATCATCTTATAAAGAACATCTCTGTTCAACTTATTTCTTGCCTCGACTAGAGATTCATATTTAACAACAGACTTTTCATTAAAATACTTTTTAATAAACTTCTTTATTAAAACCTCATTATTAATATTAAATCTGCTTTCTACTTTTTTCAACTTTTGGAAGATTTTATCATCTTGATAATCAATATTTTGTTGATCATACAAGAATACAGCTTCTTCCTTAACAGTATTTTCTTGTTTTTCAAGCAACTCTTTTTGCTTTAACTCGATACTTTCATTTAACCCTTTTAAAGTTTCTTCTCTTTGTGATATTAAATCATCGTATGCTTGTAACTTATCAACAAAATAGTCCTTAGATTGTTGATTAATTCTAATAACAGTTCTCTTCAAGAAAAAGAACATAATTGCTATTAATAAGATTACTATAGCAAATACGATTATAACAATAATTATATCATTCATTTTTAACTTAACAATGGGTTAAAATATAAAAGTAAGAAAATAAATGCAAATAAGAATAGTAAGAATACCGTAGTAACTATCATAAGTGTCATTGCAGAATGAACAACATCTCCTTTAGTTTCTGGATTTCTTCCTACTGCTTCTGCAACTTTAGAACCAAGTATTCCAACACCAATTCCTATTCCTAAAAATGCAAGACCAAGCATCCATCCAATTACAGTAATAGTTGCTGATAAAATTGCTTCCATAAATATACCTCCTATTTATTTATAAACTTTGCTTGTACATTTGATGTAACCTCAACACCATTGTAAAAACAATTTTCTAATTTCAATATTATTTCATATCCAAGTGAATCACCTGTATGAATTACTCCACTAAAACCTTTAGAAGTAACAGCTAAGTTTTTCTCAACAGCCATACTTCCCACACTATTTCCATCTGAATAAGCAACAACATCTGCCGTTTCATATGCATAATTATTATCATAATGAACAGTAAAATATATATTACTTCCACTTATTTTATCAATAGATAACTTTGTATTAATCTTTGAAGTCTTAGCTTTCAATACATTAATAACCTCATCCATTAACATTTCACTTTCACTACTTACATATGTATATCCAAAACTAATTGAATATTCAGAATTAGGTTTCAAATCCGTAATTCTATATTTTGAGTTACCTTTATTTAATACAAATTTCTGACTATAGTCAACACCCTCTACTAAAATATAAACAGTTGTATATTCACCCTTAGGATCAATAACACTATAAAATACATCAATATAAGAAGTATAACCAACTACAGATGTTAAATTAGCACTCTTAACAATATTAATCTGATTATCTTTATCAGTGATAGTGGTATTAGTACCTAAACTACCTCCAGCTGCTCCACCAGCTATTCCTCCACCACCTTGATTATTATTATTGTTATTATTATTTTTGTCCACTTCTTCTTCCTCAACTGGTTCAACATATTGATTTGTACTACCACTAATTTTCTTAAGATCAATAATGTTTTCATTAACAATCAATCTTTCATTAGCAACATCAAAATCAAATATTCCAGTCTTAAGAATCAAAGTATTTAATGTCTTAATATTTAATTCATTATTTAAAAGTAAAGCATGACCACTTTTATCAATCTCAACTAATAAATAATTTTTTGTTTTAATTTCTTTATTTTCTGTTTGAATACTACTACCAACAATTAAATATTTACGATCATCTAATTTATAAAAACTAGGACTACCACTTCTTGATGCTTCTACTAAAGTATTTGAGTAAACAACATCACCATTAATTTTAACTTGATAATTAGTACCATATATATAAATGATAAAATCATTGTCATTATAAACAACAACATCATCACCCATATTTTTCTTTTTATCTTTTACTTTAAGATAATAGTGTTTATCCCATTTCTGAGTTAATTCACCATCATTTTCTAATAATACATATTCATTATTATTATCATACATAAAACTATTAGCTGCTATTTTATATGTTTCTTTATCATAAACCAAAGCCTGATAAATAAAATAACCAAATAAACAAACAACTAATAATACAAGGAAAGAGAATAATACAAATAATCTAATATTCTTTTTTCCAAGTTTTCTTTTCATATTATTCTCCTCCTTTTAATTATTTAACGTAAGTATAATCTAACGTTGTTTCAGCAAGCAGTCCTCCATTTTCTGATAAGAACTGCATTTGTACATAGTAAACTCCACTAGTTGTTAAATACTCTGGAATTGTCATTCTATATACAACTTCACTACCAAGTTCTAGTTGTTCCGGAACGAATGACATTTCTCCATCAAATCCAGTAGAATCTTCAACATTATAAATTGAATATCTTACTTTACTAACGGTATCTAATTTGTAACTATTTCTAAATGTTACATCAATAGCATTAGCAGCTCCTGCATTTGCTGAAGCAGTAACTGTACCTAAACTCACACCATTCTCATTTAACGGTGTAGTATAAAATCTCTTAACACTCTTAACGAAATCTTCTTCATTACCAGTATTTTTAGTATCAGTATGATACGTAATTCTTACCTCATATTTTTCTGTTACATCAATACCTTTAAACTCGAAGTTCTTTAAAACCCCTTCAATCTTATCATTATAATTAGCAGGTAATTCGATGCCTGGAATTTCACTAACCTCTACTCCTTGTGAATTATATAGCTTAATCGAATAAGAATGGTCTGGAATAACCATATCTTGGTCTTTCTTAGTTACTTTAATAGTTAATTTATTTTGACTTCCATTAACAACCGAACTAGATACACCAAATGAAGGTTGTTTTAATGCAGCAAGTGTTGCAGTTATTACACCCGGATTATCAAGTTGAATAGTTCTTACTTTGTCTTCCCCTAAATCAATATCAACAACAGGAATAATTGTAATTCTATAAACCTGATTAAACGTAAATGGACTACCTGGATTACAAGGTATATCAACACTCATGGACTTATTAAATACTGTTTCAGCAGGAACTCCAGCTTCAACAACTTCATATTCATAAAGCAATGTCTCTGGATTTAAAGTTCTTCTCTCAATTAAATACTCAAGTCTATCATAACCAACAATAGTATCAACATCATATTTTAATGTAAAGAACTTTTCCATATATGACTTAGCAGTATACTTAAACGCCCATCCATTATTTTCAATTTTAATACCAATTTCTGATAATGTAATAAACGGATATAACACACCATTAGAATTTTCATCAATATCATAAAGTTGTGTCATCTCATAACTGCCATCATTCTTTTGAACTTCAGCACTAAACTTAATTGTATAATTTTGCTTTGGAATCAACTGATTAATCTCAATCCAATCTTCCAATTCTTTAACAGTTTTAACAACACTAACAGTTCTATATGCCTCTGGTATAGAAAAATCTTGTCTTCCTTGATCATCTACCGCAACTAACTCAATATAAATTTTATCGTCTTTAATTTGAGATGCATCAAACTCACTAGTACCAAAACCATAAACTGAAGCTTTAAAGTTAACTGTTCTTAATGTAGGAACAATTTGTCTATTTCCAAATGAATCTAATAAACTAATTCCTGGAATAATTTGATTAAATGAGAACACGTTTCCACCAGGAACTGTTGCTCCAATCTCACCTAAACGTAATTCATTAAGTACAACATATTGATAATTATACATATATCCACCTATTGAAGGTGACGATGGTAAAGAAAGATATCTTTCTTGATAAATCATATTTGTAAGTGTTATACTACCAGCTTTTACTTCTTTCTTATAAATAGCACCACTAGCCTCAGCATTTTCAATAGGTTGACTATTTTTATTTAATGTAAAATAACTAGAATCTAATGTATATTTATCTTTAATATTTTTAAAAGTAAAATATGTACTTTCAGTATCAAAACCAACTAAACCAGTATCATAATAAGCTTGAACCATAACAGAGATGTCTTTGTTGATAAAGTGACTAATAGGGAACAAGTCAACAATCGCAACACCATTTGTTACAGTAACAAAATCTTCAACAACAGATTCTGAACCACATGTAAAAGTTACTTTTAAAGCCGCTATTCTTTTTAACACATCTTGATTATTTGTAAGTTCTATTCTTACCTTATTAGTATCAGCAACTAGTTTATAACTAATTTCTGACATAGTATATTCACCATCAAAATATTGATAAATATAATCCGTATTATTTATAGTCGTATCATAAACATACAAGTTCTCCGCAGCATATATTCTTAAATATCCTGCTCCAACATTGTTAAAAGTAACCTTCCCTTTACTAGTAGAAGTACCATTTCTCGTAATAGATTGATGATCAACTTCTGAATCACCATCAGTTGTACTTCCAATAGCAGCATGGAATACTCTATCAGTTAAAGCATAATCAATATCTTTATAAGAATAACCCATTGTAAATGTATTAGCAGTAGATGATGATGGATAAGTTGTAATAGCTGCTGCTTGTCTTGGCACAGAAATTACATTTGAAGTTAACTTAATATCAGGATTTGATGGATAAGTTGTTTCACCAGTACCATCATAATTCAAGTCTAATTGAGCAGTGTAACTAACTCTATACTTATGACCTCTAGTTAATGTAGAAGCATCGCTTCCAACTGCAACCGCATTATCAAACCAGAAAGTCACATAATCAATATCTCCACTTTCAGGAACAACATAAGTTTCAACGTTATTAGTAATCCTATCATCAAAACCAGTAAACTCATCATAAATCTTATAAGTAAATGTTCTCGCATACTTTTTAGCATTATCATAAGTAGCTCTAACCTTTACTCCAACAATTGTATTGGCATCTAACTCATCATCATGATGAGGATCATCAGAAGGTAAATCTTTATTTCTAATTAATACATGTTCTACTGAATTATGCGGTTCTGTAGGAACATCAGGAACAGTACCATTTGTTTTTACTGTAACTATTCCATTAACAATAGGGATATCGTTACTAAATGATGTATAATCATACGCCCCACTAATTGTAATCGTATAATATTCAGCACCTAAATCCGAATTTTTAAATCCAAAGAATTCTGGATCTAAAACAAAGTAACTGTCATAATATTGGTCTTTTAACGTACTAATATATTCTTCTAAATTATTATCTACTTTTCTAATTGTCTTAACTACCCTACCACTAGTAGTAGAACCTTCATACAAAGTAAATGTAATTCCTGTTAATGTTTGTGCCTCTAACAAGTTATCTTGTCCAGCTACGCTTTGTAATCTTGCTTGAACAGTAAACGAATTATCTACATTGTCATAATCAGGTTCCAAATGTGCATTAAATGGCTTAGTAGGAACAGTTTGTACAACCGTACTACCAACGTGATACATATCAACTGATGGATTACCATCTTGTAAGTTAACTGATGCATATAAAGAAATTGTATAACTTTCATTAGCACGTAAGTTATTAGCTTCAAATGGAATTGTTGTATTTCCATATGTAGTATAACTTCTAGTAGTACCAATTGAATTTGTATAAACAATTGTCATAGGTTTATCAACATCAACTGTTTTAGTATCATCGTGAATAGTAATAATACCCTTAATCTTTTCAAATGTAATTTGTTGACTTTCCCAACTTATCGAAGGAGCAGCCACTCCGTCCATTCTCATTGTTTCACTATATCCAGAAACATATTCAATATATTTTTCATTATCATAGAACTCAGCTACAACCCTAAATACATAAGGAACGTTTCTAGAAATAACTTTTTCATCAACCTCTAAAGCAACAGATGCACTAGTTGCTTTTTCAATTGTAGTTATAGGAGGAGCTCCCTCTCCCATAGTACGAGCATCATATACCTCATATCTAAAATTAGTAATACCATTATCAGAATCAATAACATTATTAATTTTTAAAGTAAATACACCGCTCTTCTTATCAATAGAGAAGCTAACTTGTCCCATTGTAGGTTTTTCTTTTAATGTCTTAGCACCAATTTCAACAGAATAATCATCAGAAACAATATAGTTATCATATAAAATATCATGAATTTTTAAACTGTATTTTGTATCTGGTTGTAAATCAGTAAACAACACCTCTTCACCATTTCCAACTTTCGCAACTTCAGATGTAACTTCAACAGATTCTAAAATCTCACCTTCTGTATTCAAAATCGAAACTGTCGCACTCTTAATCTTTGAATAATCATCTACATAAGCATAAAAAGCCAAATCAGTAGACGTATAATAATTCTTAACCAAAGATATTCCTAAAGCTTCTGTTGCAAATACTTGTTGGATTATATCCATTGGATATTCAATATCATTTTTAATATAAGTAACTCTTGTAGTTAATGTATATGCTGTTTCAGGATTAAGATTTTCAACACTCAAGTCTATAGAATAAACCCCACCATCATTTTCTTTTTGATATACTATCTTACCTGTACTAATTTCTGTAATTGTTGTTACCGTAGTACCAGTAAGTGTTCCATCATTATCAACAATATTAATTGTTCCTTCCATTTTATTAGAAGTAACTTTCATATCACTAATACTTGCTGTAGGTAAAGCTATTTGATTTTCAACAACCTCTTCTTCATAACCTACATTTCCACCAGCTGCACCACCAGCAGCACCACCTGATGTACCACCTTGAGAACCAGCATCGCCATTAGACTCTTCTTGTTCTTCTTCTTTTTCTTCTTCATATGGTTTTATATCAATATTATCATCACTATCAATAATAATCTCTTTCAAATTAATTTTAGCCTCGTTATTATAGAAGAAATACTCATTGTCTAAGTTAAGACTTAAATCCTTACCTAGTAAAATCATTGCATCTTTAGCAATAGTTTGATAACTAGCCTCTTGATTTTCTACTTTAATAATTCCTTCCTCAACAAAACTAAGTTCAACATAATTAGATTTAACATCAATATCTTTTTCCGAATCAAATCTAAGTTTAATATCATCATGAACTAATAAATATTTATTATCGCTAACTCTAACAATAAAAGCTTGGAATTTTAATTGTTTACCCAAATTATCTACATAATAAACACCATTAACGTATTCTAAAACAGTACCTTCAAATAAATTATAATATTTAGGAATTTCATTATTAACCTCTGCTAAATTTAAAATTACACCTTTTTTCAAAAGTGAAATAGACTCATCACTGTAATGAACAAACGAAGTTTCATTTACTTTTACCTTCTCACCATTAGTATCTTTAAATTCTACTGTATCATCAAAACTATTTTTATAATTTGTATTTTCACTAAAATAATATTTAACACTCTTACCCTCAGTAGTATTACCACTACCCTTTTCAGCATTTAAAATATATCCAGCCTTAACAAAAGTCTTTTGAGAAGCACTATAAAAAGTGATGCCCGTATATATCAAAGCACCAATCATAGCTAAAACAGAAACCATAATAAAAATGATTTTCTTTATCATATGCATTGCTCCCTATTTTCACATACTAAAATTATACCCTAAATCATTCAATTTTACTAGTACTAATAAACAAAAAAAGTAGAAATAATCTACTTTTCTGATACCTTCAATAATTTTTGATAAATATTTTCATCTACTATAGCAGTAGCCTTAACAGAAATATCTAAAGCTTGCTTATAATTTCCTTTAAAAAACTCAATTTCAGCATCAAATAAACCTTTATCAACTTCACTATAATGACTTCTATATCTATTACCATAAACAATAGACATTTCTGCTAACTGCGCAGTTTTAATCATTTCATTAGTAGTATTATAAAGTTTCAACACTAAATCTCTTGCAGTATCTACTCTAGTATTTAAAGTCTTAATTACAATAGGTTTTTGTTCAAGTTCTTTAATAACTTCTAAAATTGCCTCATTTGCTTCTGATAATTGTACAAAGTAATTATCTGTAATAACTGGTAATTTATAAGCTCTCATCTTACTCTTACATTGTTTTAAGAACTCTTGAATTTCTTCTAATTGTTCTCTCGCTCTTACCTCATCATCATACATATTACCAAGAGATTTTAAAGCCTTATCAAACTCATCTTCCATCGCAGCAAGTCTTAAAGTTAACTCTTCAATTTCTTGTTGTAACATAGAATATGGAGTCGCAACACTTTCAACTTTTTGAACTAGTTTTTTATAGTCATCATTAATCACAACTAATATTTTATTAACTTCATGTATAATCTCAACATCAGCTTCGTCTAAATCATACATATGCTTAATATCTTCAAGCTGTAGATAAACATCACTTACTAACTTATTAGTCTTATCAATTTTCTTCTTAAAATCCTTATTAACTTCTTCAAATACTTTTTTAGAAAGTCTTTCTTTTTCAAAGTCAATAAATAAGGAATCAAAATATTCAAGCATTGTTTTTAAATCAAACATACAACCTTCAAGATTAAGTACTCTTACCTTATCCATACAAGATTCTATATTTTTTTTAGTCTCTTCCAAATTATACTCAATATTTAAATATTCTAAAGGATAACCTTGTTCTACTAAATCTTTATAAGTTAAATCTACTTCTTTCATACGATTAGGTATTACTTGATTAGCCATTAATAATACATCAGGAACTTCATTTACTATAATATCCATATATTCAATCATAGTATCTAAGGCCTTAACAATAT
>JAEIGA010018170.1_pt1 | contig 10709 bp, 27 predicted proteins | sample 9270691 | NCBI WGS metagenome assembly JAEIGA01 (sample SAMN17057246, study PRJNA624740) | gut metagenome | biome: biome; isolation source: fecal sample | host: Bos grunniens | place: China: Xizang | collected 2019 | reverse complement strand
CACGTAATAATACATTTCTTTTCAACATAAGCCGGAAGTTGTTTAAGAATACTTAATCTGCTCTTTCTAGTAATATTAGTTGCGTCATAAATTACGTTAATACCGTCTTTTAACGCCTTCAAAGTTCTTTCGTGCATAATATTAAATACTCTGCTAGGGTCATCTTGACAGTTTTCGTCGCCGTATATTTCTTTTCTAATTGCGTCAGAAGAAAGGTGAATAGTGAATTCATCTAAAAGTTCTTTTGCAAAAGTAGATTTGCCAGAACCAGGAACCCCTACAAGCATAGTAAATTTTGGTCTAAATTTCGCAACCATAATATGTATCTCAACTCCTTTTTATATTATACAGTAGTATCTTACCATAAGTTAAAGTTTTCTTTAAATTTTTCAAGTGCCTCTAAGTGCTCTTCCCATTTATTCTCGGTCCAATTCGCAGTAAATTCTCTTACGGTAACCACGTTGTCATAATTCTTAAATAACAAACCTTGAAATATAGCAGGGAAAGTCTTAACAAGCGCCGCATACTCATTTCTAGGCAGTTTTCTGGCCTTCTGGCAGACATTTACGCACCAGTCAGCAATTATATAATACTTATCAATAAGTGCTTTACAAGCGTCAATTTCGGCTTTGTAATCAGACGCATAACAAAGGAACTCCTCGATCTCGTTATTGACAACAATATTAATTAGATGCTTACGAGTAATTACATTATTATTACGTGCAAAATGTGCCATTACATAAGCAGGCGACTTAATCTTTACTCTATTAAACTGTGCGTCACAAGCCACGAAGCCCTCATTATCCCAAGATAAAGTACCAGCAATGTCTACGCAGTCGTCAATAGACGTAAGCGGATACTGCTTAGGTAAGTGAAATCTTCCCATATTTAAGGAGCCTGCAACTAAAGTAGAGCAGTTAAACTCTTCTCCAGTATATTTATTTCTTGCTCCTAAGAAGTAGATAGCAGGCTCATCGTAAGGAATAACAATTCTGTTATACGGTCCCACTAACTCGAACATATAAGTAAGATCGGTATCAAGCTCACAAAGAAAATTGCTACAAGTAGGATAGTATTGTAAAATAGCGGTAGTAAAATATTTACCAAAATTAGTCATTCTGGCGTCTCCGAGTTCAGCTTTATAAGCGTCAATAGTCCCATTAGTAGAAATCTTCCACTCACCATCCCACCAAACTTTCATTAAAGAGCCATCAATCTTCTCAGAAACGAAAGCAGTGGACCAATCAATATCTTCAACCCAACCTTCACCATAATTACCAAACTTGTTAAAAGCCCAACAAACTGGATTATTCCACTCACCTTTTCTAAAGGTAATTCCACGAGCCTCTCTTACGATTGGATTATTAAAGTCTGACTCGATTTGATTGTATTTAAACATTACATATGAACCGTCTTCTGAAATTTTAAGATTATATGGAGCCTGAGTAAGAAGTTCTTCCCAGTTATCGTGAGTCATGCAAAATTCGCCTAATGCAGTATTACACATAGTTAATCCTCCAAATACTTGATATATAATATTATACAGTAGCTTTAGACGTAAAAATAAGCAGTTACTAAAAATAACTGCTTATAGTTCTATTTTAAGTTATTAAAGTCTACTGTAACACCGTAGTCTCTAAGATATTGAGTAAATTGTTTAGCATTTAATTTTGTAGCGGCAGTTGCTACCTTCCACTTATCTAAGTATTCAATATTAATCTTACCGGAAATTGGATAATTTGGATCCCAACCATGCTCTTCGGCAAGTTTAACGCTTTCCTCGGGTGTAATAAATCGTTGCCAGCCACTAAAATCTTTTCCCCAACCATTTGTTTTTAGTTGTTCCGCAGAAAGTCTTTCAATTTCAGCATCAATTTCAGATTCATCACAGTAACCGCTAATAGAAATTCTACAGTAAATCTTTTGTCTAACCTCCGTGGGTTTACTCCAAAAATGTTCTTTTTCTTTAATAGTGTTTTCGCCTTCCATTATGCGAACTGTCCAGAAAGATACAATCATAAGCTGTCTCCTTAAATCTCTTTATACTCCTCTTGCTAAATTGAACATCATAGATTCACTGGTAAGAGGCTTTTCCTTAATTTTATGGTTTCGTTCATACTGATCAAAAGCACGCCAAGTCTGAATTTCCCAGTCCGTTAAATTACCGAAGTCACAATCGTAAGCAAAATAATGCCAAGCCATATAAAAACCGTATTTTTTTATATCTTCTTCGACACTCTTTTTTATTCTACTCGGAATTCGACCGCGTTGCCCTTTTTTATACTCTTTCATTTTTTACTCCTTTATAATGCGGACAAGTTATCCCATACAGTTCGCTATAGCCCGCTTGAACCATTTGACAGGAAAGAACGCTTTCATCAGGAAATTTTGTTATTTTATGCTCCATTCCATACCTAAGTGAATATTTATGCACATAATTCCAAAATTCTGCAAGTTTCTTTCTTAAATCTTCATCCTTACACATACAAAAAGGCCAGGTTTTTTGTGGGTCGTTTTCTCTATAGCCTTTATAAATACAACCTTTACAACGCTTATCCATTATTCTAGTCATCCTCTAAACCGTTAATTTCGAAACCAAAATGTTTTGCTATTTTAATAGCTTCATCAACAGTAAAAACAGGATATGTAGTGTAGCCTTTTCCTTTACATTGCGCACAAGGCTCTTCTTCTGCCACAATGGTTCCCGTACCATCCTGGTTCATTTTACCGGTCCTCCAAACTGTCTCGTGACCTCTACCGTGGCACTGTACACAAACAATTTTATTAATAAACATTATAAACCCTCCTAGTCAATATCACCAAGTCCTAATTTTTCTTTAAGGTTAAACCAATCATTTGATAGCCACTGCTCGTATAAAGGGTTTTTATATAATTGATCAACAACTACATTCATTTGTCGAACCATTGTTTCTACTAACCATAACTCAGTTTCATTAAGTTCCTCTAAATTTATTTTCATATTTAACTCCTTAGCCCAAATAATAACCTTGTGCTTGTTCTTGCTCCCAAGCTGTTGCCCACGTAGTATGCCAACCTCTCTGAATTGAGCCATGGCAATTATAAGTTAAATCAACTTTAACCATGTGTGGATATTCTTCTGGCACGAGTATTCTATGTATCTCAACAATATAATGTTCTACTAAATTCATGGCTGCCTCCAAAAACTCTGTCAAATAAATCTTTGTAATATTTTTTTAGTTTTACTTCTGCATCTGCTATTGCTTGTTTTTCGAAATCATCTGTATATACAATTTCATACGATTGAAACGTTGTTTCCGGCACGAAAATTTGAACTACCTTCTTATTTTGCAGCTCAAGCTCAGCAAGTTTATTTCTTAAATCTTTTTTATCAAAAGCATAAATATGATAAAAAGTCGTCATTTTATAAATCCTCTAAATAAGCCTTAAATTCATTGACGCACTCTTCACACCAATAACTTACTTCTGTTGTTTCTTGCAAAGGCGAAGTTCCAGTAACTTTTATACATTTAGCTTCGTCCGTAATCTCTTTGCCACAATGCTCACAAATAATCATTTATAGCTCCTTAATCAATACTGCAAGCTACTTTAAATAAGTAGTCGTAAAGCTCTTCAGCACTTCCAAGTTTAATAAGCGTGCCATCTTTTTCCCAAGCGTACTCTTCATCAGGACTATACTTTCTGCCAAAGTCAAGCTCAAAACAAAAATAGCTAATCCAGTCGTCAATAATAACCTCATCATAATCAAATGACGCGGCGAGCACTTTCAGCATCTGTGCTTCATATTTGAAATAAGGATAAAATACAGAGTCTTCAAATTCTTCAGTAAAAACTTTATTCACTTTATTCATTGAATCATTGCGGTCTCGAATAAAATTAATTGTTTCTACAAATAAATCTTTTTTAATCATATAAGCCTCTTAATAATCAGTAGTATAAATCTCAAGAATTGTGTGATGAAAGTCTACTACTTTTATATCGATATGACGAACAGTTTTAGCACATGTATCCCCATATTTTTTAAGTGCATAGTCATAAGGAATCCAACCTTCGTCTACAGACTTATTGTCGTCCCAAATTAATTTATCGTCAATATAAATTGCTGTTGGGTTAAAATATTGTAATCTAGCTAAAACACCATACAAAACAAATTCGCTTTTCATTTAATCTCTCCAATATCAAATATAGTTAACTGCCCCGGTACAACAGGATCTAGCGCTGTTTTCGTTTTCTTAAGAGGTTTTCTTGCTTCGAGTAATTGATTAAGCACCTGGTTATACTCATTTTGCAATTCAGCTAACTGTTTTTCTAACTGCTCATTACGGGATAACCAAATTCCTTGATCAACTATATACCCATTAACTAAAACTTGCAACTCGTCTACTTGTTTTTGTAAGGCTTCGTTAATAAAAGCCAACTCTTCTATTTTAGTTACATATTCGCAGCCCTCGTCGAAACCTCTTTGATACTCTTCATCAACTAGCTCTAAAACTCTAGGGATAATTTGTTTTCTTAATTTTACTGGTTTGACTTCCAATAAAATATTATTTGCAATTTTATTATATAAAGATAACGATAATGTATTACTCATTTTACTGCCTCCCAACTAATAATTGCAACTTTGTCTTCCAGTTCTGGAAAATTCCCAAAATACTCGGTTAAGGAAATTTCTCTTGTTTTTATTTTACTCATATACTGACTAACTCTTTCCTTTTCATATGTAGCGCTAAACGTGATATTAAAGCCGTTTCTTTTCAACATATAGTAATCCTTTTTATTGATAGCAGCGTAGCCATCAATCCGACTCAAGCTACTCACTTCAATAGAAGTTTTTCCCTTTAAGGACCTCTGCTCAATATAGTAAGATAACTTTTCAATAACGGGCATACCAAAATCTTTTCTATATTTACGTACATTATTCATTGATTCTGCGGCGGTAATCACGACTAGCCTCCAATAATTTCTTTATAATATTATACAATAGCTACATAATAAAAATTGCCAGTTATTGAAAAATAACCAGCAATTTCTTTAATTTTAATTTATTTAGCTGTTTCCAATGATAATATTAGAAACGTCACCCTCACCTACAAAGGTATCTGGGAGCTTTCCATCCCAAGATTGAGTGTAATAGTATTCAATCAAACGCTTTGCTCCTTCTTCAAGCTCTTTGTCAGTTACTTTCTCACCATTTGCCTTATAAAGGGCATGTACTTCTTTATCATCAATAGTTTCAGTTATAACTGTCCAGCCATTAATACTTGCCAAACGTTGAAGAGCGATAGCAGCTTCTTTTTTACCTTGGTACTCAGCGCTATCTGCACCAATTTGTGCAACGATTTTATCTGCTTCTGCTTGAATCTTAGCTACTTCCGCTGCGGCTTGTGCGTTAGTTTCAGCAATCTTTCTGTCATTTTCAGCTTGGGCAAGAGCTTGAGCTTGTTCAATTTCGGCTTGCTTCTTCTTTTGTTCAGCTACTTGTTTAGCTTCAACAGCATTCGTAAACGCGTCTGTAAAATCCATATCCTCAATAGCTGTAGACGATACTTTAATATTATAATTACCTAAATTTGTTTCAAGAAGGGTCTCAATATCATTCGCAAGGTCACTTCTTGTTTGTACAAGCTGCTCCGCGGTATACTTAGCAGTTGCTACTTTAACTGCTTCTGCAATATTAGGTTCAACAATTGTAGTGTAATAGTCTGTGCCGACTGTTCTGTAAATTTCTTGTGCATTTGCTTTATCAATCTGATAATTAAGAGTATATTTCATAGATACCTCTTGAATATCTGAGCTAAAACAACTAAGCTCTACAGTTGTCTTCTGAACACGGTTGTCCATTTCGGTTACTGAATGCCAAGGTGCTTTAAGATGAAAACCAGCTTCTAATGTATAATTTTCAACTTTACCAAAAGTAGTTACAACACCTGTCTTACCAGTATCAACTGATGTGATACAACCAAAGAATGTAAGTAAAATACCCAAGAATGCGCCACCTGCATAGGCAAAAACGCTATACTTTGCATAAGGCTTTTTAACGGTCTTCTTGATAGTAGTGCGATAGCCATAAGCACCTCTAATAGGCTGTCCGTTTTCATCGAATACATACTCTTCGGTCTCAACCGTCTTCTTGCGACAAGCCAAGCAAATACCAATAATAATACCTGCAATTAAAAAGATAATACCAAAAATAAAACCTACCATAAAATCTCCTTGATTTTTATTTATTTTATATTATAATATACAATAGTTAATACCAATATTTAACATTTTTTTGAATATTTTAAAAATTATTAAAAACATTCTGACATAGAATTATAATGCAACCAAAAATCTGCTCGAATAACCTCAATAATATTCAAACTAACGTAGGGCATCTCACTAAGTGTAAATTCTCGATCTGGTTTCATATTTATTTGTCTGATCAGCTCGTTATGTTTATCTACTAATTCATTAAACTTAGCTTTATATTTCTCAATCATACAACCAGCTTTACCAATCATTAAACCCGGTCTATCGGTATAAATGGTAATTTCATTTTCCACTGTACGGCTCATAGTAAACATAATGTCACGAGTAGGAATTTTCATTTCTTTTGCCCACTCGTCGAAAATTTCGCTTACTTCTCCCATAGATAATTCTCTCATTTATTAATCTCCTCCTTTAATTGTACCGTAGGAAGGTCCCTAATCGCGCTCTTTGCTTCACAGATTCCTGCAAAGAACGTTTCTCCAGTATGCCAGTATCCCGGCTCTTCGTACAACTTATCAAGCACTGCAATAATATCACTAAGTTTAACGTATTCTTCCATAAAAATGGCCTCCAAGAATTTCTTATAATATTATACAATAAGGGATAGCCTAAAATTAAGCTATCCCTTAAACTTTTATAATTTACTTTTCACAAGGATTATCTACTTTAAGCTGTTTAGCAAGTCTGCAGATGATATCATATGCGCTCTCAGCACAAGCACGTTTCTCACCAGCTTGTGCATCTTGAACTGCCTTATGTGCACCCATTAAAAATCCTTTAATAATAGCTTCCTCTGTTCTTGTCATATCATATCTCCTTATAACGAATCCTCAGTCATTTGTTCTAGCGCTTCTTCTACTGCCTCTTTAAAAGTAATATCCGGATTCTTAGTTTCCGGTACATTCTGATATTCAGTATAAAGCTCTGACTCATAAACGTTTTCTACTACTTCACTCGTCTTTACCATCTTAACCGTATAAGTAAATTCCTTAAAGATAAATCCGCTCTTCTTTGTGGATACACTAGTAACTTCACATTCAACGCAGAACTTCTGTAACTTTCTTTTACCGAGTTCTGGCGGAATAACAAGTAGTTTATATACCTTATCTCCTACTTTATACTTTGGTGTTTTGCCACTTCTATATGTGGCTGCTGCATCAAACCAACCCATATTTAAATATCTCCTTTATTAATAATTAGTTATAATAACTTCTTTACCTTTTCTATTATCACCGTTTCTATTAATGCTACGGCGAACATCTACTACTTTAATATTATAGTCTTTATACAGCTCTCTAATCAATGGTGTGTCATGGTTAGTTAGCATGCAATAAGCGCCACGATCAGATAACTCGTCAAAGGTTGTAGCAAGTCTTATATGATCTTCGTAGGCAAAGCCCTCTTTAGTGTAGTCAGTAAAAGAGGTTGCTGTTAAAGGGGCATATGGACTATCTATAAAACAAAAATCATTCTCACCAGCGGTAATAAGAAAATTTTCAAAGTCTGTATTGCCAAATACTACATCTTTAAGCTGTTTAGCTGCTTCCCTGAGATGATCTGCATCAAAGGATCCACCAGTCAATTTACCGTTAAATGGCACATTGAATTCACCCTTAGAATTGACTCTATATAAACCATTAAAACAGTGTTTATTCAAATAAATAAATCTTGCTGCTTGCTCTAGCGTTTTTTCACCGCGATGATTGTTAAATAATCCACGAACAGCATAATATACTTCTTTGGGGTCCGATCCACTTTGCTCGTGTGTCCAGTCTAAACTGCTTAAATACCTTATTACCCCTTCTACATCTTCTCTTACTTGAATATACATGTTAATAAGCTCTGGGTTAATATCATTAACATAAGCTTCTTTAGGGTTAAGATCAAGTAAGACTGCCGCACCACCTAAAAACGGTTCATAGTATCTATTATATGTAGCTGGCATCATTTCTTTAATAATGGGGGCCAGCTCTCTTTTGCCTCCCACCCATTTAATTATTGGCTTCATAATTTTACTCCTTAAATGCTTTTATACTTTTTGCTATAGCCGCACTTCTTACATCTATAAATTTTATTCCAATAAAAGCCGTCGCCATCTCGAACAGTACCATGAAAAATCAACTCCCAGTCATGTTTACAAAAACAAGAGCGAGTATAATTAATCAACCATCTAATCATTACTTAATCTCCTTATTCCATGACTTTTCACTATTAAGCCACTTCTTCAATTCTTCTGTACACTTTGAACACAATTCATAATGCATATCACCATACGGGTGATAATAAATTTTAATTTTAGTATCCGGTGCATATTTTAAAACTTTACCGCATTTATCACATACTGTTGCCTGTCCCATAAATTACTCCTTGATTTCTACACTGAATTCTTTTGCTTTTTCTTTTAAGTGCTCTTCAAGTATCATGAGTTGGCCGATAGCATTTCTTTCTTTCCATAAGTCATTTAGAAGCTCTTCAGCAACCTTTTTACGTTCTACACGTTTAACTACGTCAAGCATAAGATGCATACTGCATAATTTATCAGCTTCTACCAGTGAAGAGGGCAGCGTGGCAATATTTTCATACTGCTCTACAGTTAGTACAACTCGATCCTCGGGCACTAAATAATTGTAAATTTGTTCTGAAAGTTGATTGCTGTCCACTGGAAATTTGTGAGCATAAAAATCATTCAGCCAGATAACAAGCTGTTCAATCATTTTTTCTTTAATTTCCACGTCTAGCCTCCCTAAGTTCTTTCATTCTAACTTCAGCTTCTGCATAAGTGGCAAAGCCGTCTTCTAAAATACTCCAATTTGTAGAAGGATAGCCAGTCCAGCAACGTAAAGGTTTACCTGATTTAAGCTCTTCTCCAAAAATGTAGTAGCTTACAACTTTCAAGGGCTTACCTTGTCGCGCATAATATTCAACAACTGCGAATTTATACTCATAAGGGGTATCATAGTGAAGTTCTACCTTTCTTGCTTTTGCAATTTTAGCTTCAAGTTCTGTCATCTTCTTCCTCCTCCTAGTCTTTTATTGTTAATATTACGCCGGTTATTATACAACGCTGGTGTGTGGCGTCAACTTGCCACTCGATATCTACATTAGTCATAGGAATACCCTCAGCTACTAATTGTCTGCAGAGTTTCTCTGCTACCTCATCAATAGTCAATTTAATTTGATGTTCCACTGTCTTCCTCCACAAATTCTACTATAACAACTCTATGTCTAATATTACCTGGAATATAATAAGCATCTCTGTATTGTTCTATTGACATATAAATAGGATCTACTATTTCTTCCAAGGTATATCTTGAATCTGCAGGTCTAAATACTGTTTTTGTCTTTTTCATAGCGCCTCCAATTTCTTTTCTACATCTGCTTTTGCTTCTTTTAGAACGGTGTACAGTTTATTATAAATAGGTTGCGTTAAATCTTCAAATTCAGGAACATGTGGAAGAACGTCAATAGCTCTTTCAATAGCTTCAAGTTCAGCCAAAACATTTGTTGCTTTAAGTGCTTCATCTCTTGTCATATTATTTAGTTTCCGCTAATACTACTTCTTTAGCTATTTGTAAAGTTGCAGTAGAGCGAGGAGGTAACTTAGCCCTAACAAAATCCATTGCCTGTTCCTCGGTTTCTGCGTTTACATACACAACTTCCATTGTAGTGATTACTACCGCATATTCTTTACTAGCCATATTAATAGACCCTCACTATAGAAACAATGTCTTCTTGATCACCGTTATAATCAAAAAGAGCTAAGTCTAAGCTACTGCCACAAATAGTCATTACGCCATAACCGCTTGATGTGTTTGATTTATAAGTTAAAATAAACTTCATATAGGCTAACTCCTAAAAATCTATCATATAATATTATACGATCTTTTTTAGATAAATTTAACGTTTTAAAATAAAAAGGCTAACTACCTTTCGATAGTTAGCCGAGCATTTAAATATCCCCAAGCGGCGTTATTAATGTACACTGTACAAATTACCAATTCATTTTATACCAATTATCAACGCTTTCTTCAACAGATTCCCAAGTATGCTTTACTCCACTAGCTACTAGCATAAAGCGAGATACATTAGGCAATTGTTTATCAATTTTAGCATGTCGGTCTTGGTCATAGTAAATATCATCAGATAAAACTTTATAACTTGGAATACTCTTGACCCGTTGCTGTATATGGTTATACTCATCTTCGGTACAAGTAAATTCAAATAAGCGATGACACTTACCAGCAAAAAGACGTTGTTTGTTGCATTCTGACGGACCGATGTATTCACGTACATCTTGACCACCGTTATAACGTATAATATCTGCCACACTCTTAGCATAAGCAGTTAAGTTAAACCCTGGTATTTCATCAGGAATTGTTATGCCAACAGCATATCTATTTTCTTTATACTTCTTACTGCCGAAACCAAATAATTCTTCAAGTGGTTCTAAATTATCT
>JAEIGA010018169.1_pt1 | contig 10709 bp, 9 predicted proteins | sample 9270691 | NCBI WGS metagenome assembly JAEIGA01 (sample SAMN17057246, study PRJNA624740) | gut metagenome | biome: biome; isolation source: fecal sample | host: Bos grunniens | place: China: Xizang | collected 2019 | reverse complement strand
GGGCTCACTAGCGGCTGCAATGTCAAAATCGTTGATGCGGCCGGATATTTGGTAAATGAGGGCATTTCCAATGGTGGTATGTATTCATGGAATGGGCGTAACGCTCGTGGCGAGAAAGTTGCAAGTGGTGTCTATTATGTCCTTACGTATGACAGTGATGGGCGTGAAGGTGTCGCAACGAAGATTCTGATTACAAGATAAAACCAAACAATATCGGCAACCTCTGAGGTTGCCGATATTGTTTGGTAGGGATGCAGGCATCTATATGTTCTCATGCCTTATTGTAAGAATTTATAAAGACAAGAGGATATAGAATTGGTACTTCTTTAATTCCGCAAACAATAATACATTTTAACTTGTAAAAGACCTTTAATTCCGAAGATTTTAGTAATTTTATCCTCGTAGTTTATATTGAATTTATTATAATAAACCCAGATTATTCCTATGATTTATTTGGATAGTTGCCGTTTTCCATCCTTTGAAAAAGAAGATAATTTCTTGGCCAATTATTTCAAGACCAATCCTTATAGCATGAATAGCATATACCCGTTTAAGGTCCTGTCGGAAAGAGGGCTGCATTCATTGGATTTTAAGGAAATAACCGTACTTTATGGCGGCAATGGTTCGGGAAAGTCTACAGCATTAAATACAATCGGTAATCTGTTAGGGGTAGCACGAAATTCGGCTTATAACAAGGGTGATTTTCACGATAGCTATCTTAACATGTGCGACTATCGTATTGGAGACTTCTGTGACCATGTACTAAATTTAAGAGACAGGACAACACTTATAACAAGTGATGATATATTCAAATATATGCTCGATATGCGCCAGAATAATGGACGTGTGAGGAACTATCGTGATAATGCTATTCAGCAATGGTTTGACGAACGTAATGCTCGCATAACCCGTGTAAATTTTGAAACAGGCGAGGGCGTCAACGAATTAAGACGCCACCAGCGTGCAAGACAGCAGAACTGCAAGGAATATCTTCGTGAGAATTTGGGCGAAGTTACCCCATCTTATTCAAATGGCGAGACCGGTTTTATGAAGTTTATTGAAAGTATTGTCCCCGACAGACTTTATATCCTTGATGAACCGGAAAATAGTTTGTCTTGCGAATTACAAATGAAACTGGCGCAGTACATCGAAAATTCCGCCCGATATTGTGGGTGTCAGTTTATTATTGCAACACACTCTCCGTTTCTCTTGGCAATGCAGGGCGCTAAAATCTACAATTTGGACAGCAATCCGGCAACTATATCTGAGTTTTGGGAATTGCCAAATATGAGACTCTATTATGAACTATTCCTTGAATACAGCGAAAAGTTTGCAGAATAACCGAATGCGACTTCTTTTTAGGCTCACCTGCAAACTATAGGGGCAAAAACTCGCTTTCGCTCGCCGTCAAATTCTACAGCAGTCCTCAACCTTAATTGTTCACTTGTATTTTCTTCAAGTCGTTCTTTCTGTACTTTTTTTACGTTGATCCCTGATTTCCCTGGCTCGGGCTCTTGCGATATATTAAAATAAAAACGAGTCCCAAATTTCTTTAGAACTCGTTTGCGGTGCGTACGGGACTCGAACCCGTGACCCCATGCGTGACAGGCATGTATTCTAACCAACTGAACTAACGCACCAATATTTTAAAGTTTTTTGCTATGTTCGTGTCTCAAAGCGAGTGCAAAGGTAGGGCTTTTTTTTGAATCTGCAAACGTTTTGTGGTTTTTTTTCAAGAAAATGCGATTTTTTTTGATTTTTCGGTCAAAAATAGGCTATTCGGCGAGCTTTTGTACCAAAAAAACGTTGCCAAAGCCGTTTTCTGTGCGTTGCCATTGCTGGAGTATGGCGCTTTTTTTGAAGCTGTTTTTCTCAAAAAGTTTCAGACTTTCTTCGTTCCACTCGGGAATGAATGCATAAAGCTGGTTCATATGCAGTTTACGGAATGCGTAATCGCACAGCAGTGTCAGTGCACGTGTGGCAATTCCTTTGCCTCTGTGCTTGCCAAGTAGCCCTATGCAAACCTCGGCACGGCTGTTTAGCGGGTCAAAATCGGCAAGGTCAATCATTCCGGCTGTTTCGCCGTTCTTCAGTTCAATGACAAAACGTGCCTGGCGCTCGCTGAAGAGGTCCTGCCTGCTTTGTTCAAGGTATGCGCGCAGGGTATAGCGTGAGTATGGGAGTGTGGCGTTACCAATGCTCCACAGCGTTGTGTCATTCTCCATTGCGAACATCAGTTCCAGATCCTCGGGCTCCGGTGTGCGCAGTGAGATTATGTCGTCTTTCAGCCAGGTTGTGTTCATTGCTTTGCTATTATGTCGTCATAATCAAAGACCTGTTCTTCGGTTATGAGTTTCTTTGTCTTTGCTGAGTATGTTCCAAGGCGCGGTCTTTGGTGGCAATTACCGCTATTAAGCAGCTTGAGTATAGTGCTGTAGCTGTATGCCTCGGTGTCATATATTACAGTATCGTAACCATCGAGGTTTATGTGACCGTCTGTATGTCCTTGCGGCATCGTCTCCTCTGTGGCCTCAATGAACATGTGTTTGCCGTTCTTTAGCTGTAACTGCAGTATCTCCTTGACTTCGGCAATGGTGTCACAGCTGCCCAGTACGAGGCAGTTGGTGTCGTTGTTCTCTTGTACTGCCTTGCGGTGTACAAACTGGTTGCCGATGTATGCCAACATCGCACGTGTCCAGATAGCCATGTTTATTGGCAGGCTTACCAGCATGGAGTAGTGCGAGTAGTGCTTCTTGAAAAAGAGCTGCATTGCACGGTAGAACGTGTGTACATAGCGATATGTGCTCTTGTTTGTGCTCTCGCCTTTGTAATGCAGTATGCGCAAGGGTAGGTAGTAGTTCTTGTAACCGTCTTTGAGTATGCGGAATGAGAGGTCTATGTCCTCGCCGTACATGAAGAAGGTCTCATCAAGCATTCCTGTCTTTTCTATTGTGCTGTGACGCAGCATCATATATGCGCCGGAGATTATCTCTATCGGGTTTATCTCCTCCTTGTCGAGGTACTGCATATAATAGCGGCCGAATGTGCGTGATTTTGGGAATAGTTTCGACAGGCCCGACATTTTGCAGAATGCCACGAATGGTGTCGGCAGTGCGCGGCGCGATTCGGGGGCAAAAGTTCCGTCTGTGCGTAGCATATATACGCCACAAGCACCTGCATCGGCATGTGTATCCATGAACTCTACGCAGCCCGTGATTGCTTCTTTTGTGACTATGGTGTCGGGGTTGAGCAGCAGTATATATTCTCCTTTGGCCTGCGCTATGGCAATGTTGTTTCCTTTTGAGAATCCGTTGTTCTCCCTGCATGCCATCCATTTGATATTTGGAAAGCGCGAGGTTATGTATTCTGTGGAACCATCGGTAGATGCGTTGTCAACCACGATAATCTCGTGGTCAATTCCTGCCGCAGCCTGCTCAAGTGAGTTCAGGCACTGCTCGAGGAAGTGCTTGACGTTGTAGTTTACAATTACTACCGATAGTTTCATTCTCTGTTATTTTGTTTCGTCAACGTTCTGTATTTCGTCGAGCACTTTGCCTGTGGGGTAGCTGTAGAGGAGTGCTCCAAAACTTATGATGGCGCAGTACATTGCTCCGTCATATTCTGTGCCGTAATATACGAAAATGTTGATGACAAGTGCAATGAATAGCAGGAATATACGTAGAAGGCTTCTTCTGCTGTAGAGATTGAGCAATGCAACTTTGTCCAGGTCCTTGCCTTTTTTCATGGCCCGGCTGAATCCTTTGAGTGCAAAGGGGATTATTGCGATAGTGAGCATTACCGTGCACACTTCAACGTAGTACAGGTCCTCCTCGGTAAGATTCATGGCCAATGCTCCTTTTGTGAGGTAGCCGGTCTCAAATGCTGCAACTGCTATTATTGCAGCGAATACCGATGTTATGAAGTTGAATCTTAATGGTTTGATTACGTTTTCTCTGTTCATTGCATTAAAAAGTTTTGCCGGTAAATGGACGGCGGTTAATTATCGAGCTGCCAAGGGTGACTTCGTCGGTGTATTCAAGTTCGTCACCAATGGAGATACCACGTGCTATCACTGACAGTTTTACATCAAACTGCTGCAGCTTGCGATAGATGTAGAAATTTGTGGTATCACCCTCCATTGTGGAACTCAAGGCCAGAATAATCTCCTTGACATCTCCTTTTGCAACTCGTTCGATGAGGCTGTTTATATTAAGGTCGCCCGGCGAAACTCCGTCCATTGGCGATATTACACCGCCAAGTACATGATACACGCCTCTGAACTGCATTGTGTTCTCCACAGCCATGACATCCTGAATGTTCTCCACTACGCAGATGACACTGTGGTCACGCAAAGGATTGGCGCAGATGGGGCATATATCGGTGTCTGAGATGCTGTGGCACTCCTTGCAGTATTTTGCCTCGCGCTTGAGTGTTATGATTGCCGATGAAAAGCCCTCAACCTCTTCCTCTTTCTTGCGTAGCAAGTGAAGCACCAGGCGTGTTGCGGTCTTGCGCCCGATACCCGGAAGCTTGGAGAACTCCTTTACGGCGCGTTCCAGAAGTGTTGAAGGATATTCCTGGTTCATTGCTCTGTTCTGTTTGTTATGGGCACGAAGATAGTCAAAAAAACGCCATCGTGCAAATTGCTGCAAGTGCTGTTACTTTATATCGACGGTAATCTCTGCCGGGAACACGCGTTCGGGGTCGAAATATTCGGCACAGCTCTCAACCATTGCTTTCATGCTTGGCGTTACCTTGCCGTTGAAGACCTCGTTGCCGTTGACAATGACCTTTACGGGTTTGGTAAAGTCGAACAGTTTTTCGCTAAGGTATATTGTTACATTTCCCTTTGTTGCCGGTGCATAGCTCTTTGAGAAGAACATTGGGATGTTGTATATGAGCTGTGTTGTTGTGTATGTCACGTTCTGCACGGTGAGGTCAACAGTGTTGTCGGCAATGCTTACCTCGTAGCAGGTGCGCTCCTCGTCATTACTTCGTGATGTCTCATTGACTTTAAGGTTGTAGAAACCTGTGCGGTGACGGCCATACATGTCGTAGTCCTCCCAATAGAAGTATGTGGGGTGGGCGTTGCGGCTGTGCTTCTTGAGCCAGGGTGTGGTTTTCTCATAGTTTATGCTATGACCCATGTTCGGTACAAGTTCAATGAAGTGCTTGTATAGGCCGGGGTGTCTCTTTGCCAGGCTATCAATGGTCTGTGCCGCATTGTATGTCATTGCGTTGCGTGCGAATCCATAGTCCTTCTCGCCGGTGCGCAGGGAGAATGCAATGTTTGCAAGGTTCTCCATAGGTGCGTTCTTTAATGGTTCACCGCCTGCCATTGGGCCTGCTCCGGCAAGGTAGTCGGCGTAGAATGATGCCAAGCGTTGGCTGCCATATCCGCCCTCTGAAATACCATAGAAATATATTCTGTTGGCATCGATATTCTCATTCACGAAAGCCAGACGCAACAGCTTTTCCCAAGCCCATTGCTTGCTCTGTATAGCCCAACGGTAGAGTTCGCCATATCCGTTTGGTATCTGTGGGATGAAGTGTAGCGATGGCGCGTCGTCGTAGCTGCTGCAGAGGCGTATGCCTGCTTCCCATTCGCGGTTCTTCTCGCCCGAGCCGTGCATATAGAGGAACAGCGGGTATCCACCCTGTGGCTTTTCGCCTTTCTTGATGAAATAGTAGGGCATCAGGGCATTCTCCTCCAGGCTCTCCGGTAGTTTCCAGTAACCGGTGTCACGTGGCTCATTGGTTGCGAACGGTGCGATGAGTTTCTCCTCGTTCTTGGTCATCACTGCATTTCGCCAACACTCCCATATCTCGTTGCGTGTTGCCTCAATGTTTTCGGACTTGATTCTGTTGTTGCCTTTATACTCTGCGTTTTCGCCATTGAGCACCTTTGAAAAGTAGGTATTGACCTTCTTTGTGTCGCACTTTGATATTGTTCTCGCTTTGCACTCCAAGCCTGTTGTAAATGCTATTATGGCGATAAATACCGATACTGTAAATCTTTTCATCGTGATTGGTTTTTGGTGGGAAAGAAACTTTTGGCACCGATGGTGACTGTGGATCGTTGCCGTTTGTGATGATTGTGAGTGTCAAATATCCATAAGTACCGTTTCTCCTTTTTCAAGGGATTCAGGCACGTTTATTATTCTTTGGTTGCTGCTGCCGCGGAAACGAAGTTCCTCGTCTTTCAGCGCTTCGATGAAGCGTCCATCTACAAGTACATCAATCTGTTCGAGCAGTTCCCTTTGTGTCGGGTTTTTCAATATATCCTCGAACAGGAACCCTGTATAGCACCATATATTCTTGTGGCTTTGTTGTTTGATGGCGCGGGCTAGGGCGGTGAAACCTTGTGGCTGGAACATGGGGTCACCGCCGGAGAAAGTTACGTCGGCAAACGGGTCGTCAAGGATGACCTTGAGAATATCCTCTATCTCAACAGGGGTGCCATTGTCAATGTTCCACGATTGCGGATTGTGGCAACCGGGGCAGTGATGGGGGCAACCCGAAGAATAGACCGAGGTACGAAACCCCGGTCCATCTACTGTTGTATCTTCCACTATCTCAAGAATGGAGATTGTTGCCATATCTTTGTCATTTCATTTTGTCATCCTGAATGTAGTGAAGGATCTGTTCAAGATACTTCGTTTTACTCAGTATGACATCGGTCATTACTCGTGTATTACGCGGTCGTTGAGCTCAGAGAGCTTTGCCTTGTTCCAACGGTCGGTTGTACCAACAAGGTAGCCTGTGATGCGCTGCAGCTTGTCAAGGTTCTTGCTGCCGCATTTTGGGCACTCCTCAAGGCTCTTTGCTGAGTTCTCGAAACCGCAGTCAAGACAACGGTTGCGGTTGTGGTTTACCGAACCGTAGCCGATGTTGTACTGGTCCATCATATCAACCACCTTCATGATAGCCTCGGGGTTGTGTGTGGCGTCGCCGTCAATCTCAACGTAGAAGATGTGTCCGCCGCGTGTGAGATCGTGGTATGGAGCCTCAACCTCGGCCTTGTGGCGTGCGCTGCACTTGTAATAGACCGGAACATGGTTACTGTTGGTGTAATAGTCGCGGTCGGTAATACCGGAGAGAACACCGAAACGTTTGCGGTCGCCGCGTGTGAAGCGTCCCGAGAGGCCTTCGGCCGGTGTGGCGAGCACACTGTAGTTGTGCTGGTACTGCTCGGAGAAATCGTTTGCACGGTCGCGCATGTAAGTTACGATGCGTACACCAAGTTCCTGTGCCTCCTTGCTCTCTCCGTGGTGCTTGCCGGTCAATGCTACAAGACATTCTGCAAGACCGATGAAACCGATACCAAGTGTTCCCTGGTTAATTACAGGGGCAATAGTCTCGTTTGCCTTGAGCTTGTCGCTGCCCACCCACAGTGCCGACATGAGCAATGGGAACTGCTTTGCAAATGCTGTTTTCTGGAACTCCATGCGCTCATGCAACTGACGTGCTGTTATGTCGAGCAGGCCGTCGAGCTTTGCAAAGAAGAGGGCAATACGCTCGTCCTGGTTCTTGATGTCCATGCACTCGATGGCAAGGCGTACGATGTTTATTGTAGAGAACGAGAGGTTGCCGCGGCCTACGGATGTCTTGGGGCCGAAACGGTTCTCATATACACGTGTACGGCATCCCATTGTCGCTACCTCGTGCATGTAACGCTTTGGATCGTCGGCTTTCCAATCCTCACTTTGGTTGAATGTTGCGTCAAGGTTCAGGAAGTTGGGGAAGAAACGACGTGCTGTAACCTTGCAGGCAAGCTGGTAGAGGTCATAGTTGCGGTCATCGGGCAGGTAGCTTACACCGCGCTTCTTCTTCCAGATCTGGATTGGGAAGATAGCTGTCTCGCCATTGCCGACACCACGGTATGTGCTGTGGAGCAATTCGCGGATGATGCAACGACCCTCGGCTGATGTATCTGTTCCGTAGTTGATAGAACTGAATACAACCTGGTTTCCGCCACGTGAGTGGATGGTGTTCATGTTGTGGATGAATGCCTCCATAGCCTGGTGCACGCGGGCAACTGTCTTGTTCATAGCGTGCTGCAGAATGCGCTCGTCACCGCTGAGGAAATCGAGTGGCTGTGTCAGGTAGTCCTCGACCTCCTTGTTGTAGAGGTGTGAGTAGTTTGCACCTGTAAGCTCCTCTATGGCCTTGAGCTCCTCGATGAAGCTTGTGCGTACGTATGGCGCAAGGTAGAAGTCGAATGCCGGGATTGCCTGGCCGCCGTGCATCTCGTTCTGTGCTGTCTCCATTGATATGCAGGCAATGATGCTTGCTGTCTCAATGCGCTTTGCAGGGCGTGACTCGCCGTGGCCGGCATTGAAACCGTTGAGCAGGATGTTGTCAAGTGGGTGTTGGCAGCATGTGAGACTCTTTGTGGGGTAGTAATCCTTGTCGTGGATGTGTAGGTAGTTGTTGTGCACGGCATCGTTTATATCCTCGCTCAAAAGGAAGTCATCAACAAAGGGTTTTGTCGTTTCACTAGCGAACTTCATCATCATGCCGGCTGGTGTGTCGGCATTCATGTTGGCATTCTCGCGTGTGACATCGTTTGACTGGATGTTTATAATCTCCTGGAAAATGTCCCTTGTCTTTGCCTTGCGGGCAATGCGGCGCTGGTTACGGTAGGCAATGTACTTTTTTGCCACATCCTTGCGGCTACTCTTCATCAACTCATTTTCCACCATATCCTGGATGGCTTCCACATCCATCTGAGCATCTCCCTTGAAAGAGATACGGTCGGTAATCTGGCGTATGAGTGATGCATCTTCACCAATTTCGGTGTGGTACATGGCCATACGTATGGCTGTAGCAATTTTCTCTTTATCAAAGCCGACGATGCGACCGTCGCGCTTTACAACAGTTTGAATCATATATGTTAAAGGATTTTTGTTATCAACAAGAATACCCTACAAAAATAGAAAAAGTAAAACAAAAAACCATAAGAAAAATGGATAAAAATATCAACTTTTTTAAAATCATTTCAACTTAACACTCATTTGATAAAATTAGAACAATTGTTTATACATATTTTTTTATGTTTTAAAACTTTTTGCTACATTGCGGCCGATAAATCCTTTAAACCTATTGCCTATGACTGTCTGGATTGTAATAATCGTAGTTCTTTTCCTGGCGTTTTTTGTTGGGGCATGGTTGAAATCATATCGTGGAAAACGTAAATCGGCCCATTACCCTGATATCTCTACAAGAAAACGTCTGAAAAGGTTTGTGAACCGTTTTCGCCACCTCGAAGGGATTGGAAATTGATGTTTCAGGGATATTTGTTACATTGATTGGTGAAATCCTCGGCTCTCTTGTTAAACTATGTTAAGGTCTCTTTTTACATAGTTTAATAATATACATTTGTAGCCCAATTAACACGGAAACTTCATTATGATTAAAAGTAGAATATGTGAAATGCTTGGGATTGAGTATCCCATATTTCAGGGTGGAATGGCATGGGTTGCTGATGCTTCGCTTGCGGCAGCTGTTTCGAATGCCGGCGGATTAGGTCTTATTTCTGCGATCAATGCCGGAACAGAGGCTGTCAGGAATGAGATACGTAAATGCAAGACATTGACAGACAAACCTTTTGGCGTGAATATTATGCTGCAGGCACCTAATGCCGAGGAGATTGCAAACATGGTGGTCGAGGAGGGTGTGAAGATTCTCACAACCGGTGCCGGTTCTCCCGCAAAATATATGCCATTGTGGAAAGAGAACGGCATAAAGGTTATTCCTGTTGTCGCTTCGGTTGCTCTTGCAATAAAGATGCAGGCGGCTGGTGCCGATGCCATTGTTGCCGAGGGTGCAGAATCGGGTGGACACGTCGGTGAATTGCATACAATGCCGCTCATTCCTCAGATTGTGGATGCTGTGACAATCCCTGTCATTGCGGCCGGTGGAATATGCGACGGCCGTGGTGCGGCAGCTGCATTCATGCTTGGTGCCGATGCCGTGCAGGTCGGTACACGCTTTATTACTGCAGTCGAGTGTACTGCGCATGAGAACTACAAGGAGAAACTTATAAAGGCTACCGATATATCTACCATTGTTACAGGAAAGTCGCTGGGACATCCGGTGCGTTCGTTGAAGACTCCTTTCTCAAGGAACTTTGCAAAGATGGAGAGCAACCCCGATGTAACTCCCGAGGAGATTCTTGCATTCGGTGGCGGTGCGCTCCGCAAGGCAGTGCAGGATGGTGACATCAACGGCAGTTACATGGCCGGCGAGTGTGCAGGTATGCTCAAGCAGATAGAGCCTGCCGCTGCAATAGTTGAGGATATCATCCTTGGTGCAGAGAGGGTAATCAAAGAGGCTGTTGGCCGATTGGGTTGAATTCAAAAACAATAACTCTATAAAAACAACAGGAACCGCTCAAAGGTGGTTCCTGTTGTTTTATATTATTTGTTGCGTTCAGCCTCAATCTCCTCGGGTGACATTGGCTTGTATTTGCCTAAGCGGCGTGCTCCGTCGCCAAGAATGAGCCAATCCTCTTCGCCTCGCATTCCGCCGAATGTCTTCCAACTCTCAAGCTTGTCATAGCAGATGAAATCGGTGAACTGCTTCTCGGCACGCCATTTGTCAATAAGGTCGGGGATAAAGTAGATACCCGGTTCAACGGTGAAGACAAAGCCCGGTTCAAGAGCCCTTGCCAGACGCAGTGACTTCCAACCGAAGAGTGTGCTCTT
>JAEIGA010018168.1_pt1 | contig 10711 bp, 7 predicted proteins | sample 9270691 | NCBI WGS metagenome assembly JAEIGA01 (sample SAMN17057246, study PRJNA624740) | gut metagenome | biome: biome; isolation source: fecal sample | host: Bos grunniens | place: China: Xizang | collected 2019 | reverse complement strand
GGTTGCGATAGTTTGGAGATACTTCACTTGACCATTCATAAAGGTGATACAGTAGAATATACCGAGACCGCTTGTGATCGTTATGATTGGTATGGTGTAGAATATACAAAGTCCGGTGATTATGAGCATATGCTTCAAACTTCTCAAGGTTGCGATAGTTTGGAGATACTTCACTTGACCATTCATTATGGTGATACAGTAGAATATACTGAGACTGCTTGTGATCGTTATGAGTGGTATGGTGTAGAATATACAGTGTCCGGTGATTATGAGCATATGCTTCAAACTTCTCAAGGTTGCGATAGTTTGGAGGTACTTCACTTGACTATCAATCCGTCATACCATATTGACACTACCGCAGTCGTTTGTGATGAGTTTGATTGGTATGGTGATACCTATGCTGTAAGCGGAATTTATCCTAAGCACTTTACTACTGAAGCTGGTTGTGATAGTATCGTGACTTTACATTTGACTATCAATAATTTTATAGAATTAGATGAGTATGTGACCTCTTGTGATAACTATGAATGGAATGGTACTACCTATTATGTGAGTGGTGATTATACATTTAATGGAACCTCTGTGACGGGTTGTGATAGTATCGTACATTTGCATTTGACTATCAATAAGTCTAAAACTTCAGAAGAGACTATTGTTGCTTGTGATAGTTACGATTGGAATGGTACTACTTACACTACGAGTGGTGATTATGTAGACACTTTGAAAACAAGTCTTGGATGTGATAGTATCGCGACCTTGCACTTGACAATCAACTATACTAAAGATACTCTACTCTATGAAACAGCTTGTGATAGTTATACCTGGTCAAACACAGGACTAACTTACACTGCAAGTGGAAAATATGTCTTCAATACGACTACTGTTGCAGGTTGCGATAGTGTAGTTGTTCTGAATTTGACTGTGAATAAGTCTACTACAAGTGAACCTGAAAAAGTGTATGTATGTTCTGGAGGAAGTTATGATTGGAATGGAAAGACATACTCTGAAACAGGGGTGTATGATTACCATACTACCAATGCAGTAGGTTGCGATAGTACAGCGTACTTGCATTTGACTGTTTTGCCTGCAATGGTGACAGAGTATGAAACTATAGAGGTATGTCCTTCTGACTTGCCTTACTCTTGGCGTGGTAAGCAACTGAATGCAAGTGGAACCTATAATGTGTTTGATAAATTTGTGGCTAATAACACTTGCGATAGTGTAGAGCATATTTTAACTTTCAAGGTGAAGGATATCGCTACATCTGAAACTACTGTTACCACTTGCGATAGTTACACTTGGAATGGTACAACCTACACTACGAGTGGTGATTATGACTTTAAAGCAACGGGCTCTAATGGTTGTGATAGTATAGCGTACTTACATTTGACCATTAATTATAGCATTGAGACTCCGCTCTATGTAACCGCTTGTGATAGTTATACTTGGAAAAATACAGGTAAGACTTATACAGAAACAGGTGTTTACTACGATAGTTTGCAGACAGTACACGGTTGTGATAGCGTAGTGATCTTAAACTTGACAGTGAATAAATCTACTATAGGTGAGGTAAGAAATGTTGTGATATGCTTTGGTGAGAAGTTTAATTGGAACGACATAGTATACGATACGGAAGGATTGTATACTCAAACTTTGACTAACGAAGTTGGTTGTGATAGTATAGCATCTATTCAGTTGACTATCTTACCAGAGATGCAGACAGAGTATGAAACCATAGAGGTATGTCCTTCTGACTTGCCTTACTCTTGGCGTGGTATGCAGTTGAATGCAAGTGGAACCTATAATGTGTTTGATAAATTTGCGGCCAACAACACTTGCGATAGTGTAGAGCATATATTGACATTTGTTGTTAAGGAGGTTGCGACATCCAACACCACGATGACCGCTTGTGATAGTTATACTTGGAATGGTACGACTTATTACACGAGCGATACCTATGAGTTCGTGACTATGGGTTCTAATGGTTGTGATAGTATAGCGTATTTGCACTTGACCATTAATAAAAGTACTGAGAGCCATACTACTCATTACATTTGCTATGGTGATAATTATGAGTGGAATGGATTGACATATGATTCAACTGGAGTGTATGATTACCATACTACCAATGCAGTAGGTTGCGATAGTACAGCGTACTTGCATTTGACTGTTTTGCCTGCAATGGTGACAGAGTATGAAACTATAGAGGTATGTCCTTCTGATTTGCCTTACACTTGGCGAGGTGAGCAGTTGAATGCAAGTGGAACCTATAAAGTGTTTGATAAATTTGTGGCTAATAACACTTGCGATAGTGTAGAGCATATTTTGACTTTTACTGTGAAGAAGAATGCTACATTCGAGGAAACTGCGGTAGCGTGTGATAGTTACACTTGGAATGGTAAGACCTATACTGAGAGTGGTGATTACCCATATACTACTGAAGCTGCTAACGGTTGTGATAGTACTGTTACATTACACTTGACTATTAAGAAGTCAGCCCATACAGAAGAGTGGGCAGAGGAATGTAGCCGTTATACTTGGAATGGCAAGACATATACTGAAAGTGGTGATTATGTATATACTACTGAAGCTGCCAATGGTTGTGATAGTATCGTGACCCTACACTTGACTATTCTTCAACCTACTGAGGGTGAGCCACAAGTTGAATATGTATGCCACGGCGAGACATATACTTGGAATGGTACGACCTACGATAAGTCAGGCGAGTATAGTACAACTTTGACTAATTCGGTAGGTTGTGATAGTATAGCGCACTTGCATTTGACTATATTGCCAGAAATGGTGACGACGGAGTATGAAGATATCACATGTCCTTCTGTGCCATATAGTTGGTTTGGTCGAGAGTTGACAGCAGCGGGCACTTATTATCATTATGAACAGTTTACAGTTAATAGTGATTGTGATAGTGTAGAGCATATTTTGACCCTAAAATTATATGATTTGTCACTTCCTACTACTGTGACCGATCCTATCGCTATTTGTGGTAAGCCAGTAGATACATCTATTCCTACAAGCGAGATAGAGAGTTATATAGCAGGAATCGCAGACTATGCTCCAAATTTTGAGGTGATTTGGCAGGTTAAGAAAGAAACCACTTGGACTGCGCTCGCTCAAGAGCCTCTAACTGGCGAGCCAAATGTTGTGGTACGATATGTTATTCAATCAGATTGCGATACTGTTGAGTCTGCTGCAATGATATTACCAATAGAGAGTCCAACGCCAGAAAATAGTCCTGAGTTTGATAACTTCTCATTGATTAATAAATACAACAATCGTATCTTCTTGTTAGATATGAATACATTCAAAGAAGTATATCATTGGGAACCAGAACCACATCAAGTAGTTTGGTATAAGGTTGTCGGTGAGTTGGATCCTTCTGATAGACATGTAGATGATCAGGAACTTGGCAAGGGACATAGCTTTAGTTTACCAAATGGTGAAGTAATGGAAGGAACCTATTACGCAAAAGTATTAAAGGATGCTACTACGGGTACGGATGACTGCGAGAGAATATATCGCTCAGAATTGATAGCAGCTACAGGTTCAACCGTTGGTCCTAAGTTGGTTCCAAATGTGGTTCATCCAAATGAGACACTGACCGTGAAGGATTTGGATGCAAGTCAAATTCATGAGATTTTGGTATTCAGTACGACAGGTGAGTTGATTGCTACCTATAAAGCAGAAAAAGTTAGCGAGTTTATGTTCCAAGCTAACCATTCGCTGGGCTACTACTTGGTAGATATTATTAATGACAATGGAAGTACTACTTTGCGTTATGTTGTAAAATAAAAAATAGATAAGTTATGAAAATAGGAATGATATTGAAAAGTAGTTTGTTGATGATTGTTGCAGGCATGATGTCTGCAACAATGTCAGCGCAATCAACATCAAATGATGTGCTAATCTACTATGGTAGCAATGACACTATCAAGGTGGGTGATACAGTCATGATTTCAAGGGATTGTCTTCGCTATGAAACTCGCGAGCGTATTATCCGTTGGGCATTTGATAAGCAACATGTTGTTCGTCAAGTGAATAGTAAGCATCACCCCAATGCTGTTTTGCTCAAGCGTATTTATTCGTGGATTCCTTACGAAGCTGCAGAGTTTGTGAACAGAGCGCCTGAGACAAAGAAAAATGAGGAGCCAGTAGAGTACACTTATAGATATGAGACAAAGAAATTAGGCGTAGTGGATTTAAACCAAGACTTGTTTTCTTATTCTATATGCACCTATCGCATAAACAAGAAGACGAAGGAGGAGGAACTGATAGATGTGATCATAAAGGATAGTGTATGTCACCCTTGTGGTAAACAGTTGAGAAAAGATAATAAGGGGGCAAAACGTGAAGCAAAGAAAGCGCAACAGTTTGTAGATAAAGATGCCAAAGATTCTCTTAGATTGGCTCTGCTAAATGAGCGTGAAGCGATTAAACGCGCCCAAGACTCTATTAGACGTGCTCATATGAAGGACTACTATGTTCAAGATTCATTAGAAAAAGCTCGTCAAGATTCTATTAAGTTGGCGGCAAAGAGGCTCAAACGCTCGAAGAAATTAGAGAGAGATTCGATTAAGCAAGCCCAAGACTCTATTAGACGCGCTCATATGAGGGAGTACTATATTCAAGATTCGATTGAGTATGCTCGTCTTGATTCTATCAAAAGGGCTGAGAAAAAAATGAAACTAGATAAGAAGTGGGAGCAGGATTCTATTATGAGAGCGATGGATTCTTTGGCGATGATGCAGGATTCAATAGATAAGGTATTGAGAGATTCGTTGCGACATGTTCAAGATTCTCTTAAGAATGCTTTGAAGGATTCTATCAAGAATGCCCGTCAAGCAAAGATGGATTCTATTTTTCAATACCCATTTGATCGATTCAGTTTGGGATTCCGCGGCGGATTTGCTTCCACGATGGCTCAGCCATTTACAGGCTTTAATATGCCAATGGGATATGATGCGCGCGTAGATTTACAATATGCACATTATTGGCCTACAAGTAATAAAACTAGTCATGTTGGTTTGTTGTTTGGTGTTTCCGCTGGATATATGAATGTGAACCGCAAGATGCCTTGGGATGGAATGTTTGAAGTAACGGATGAATATGGAGATGTGTTGCAATACCATGTGACAGCCAATGAGATAGCCGAGAATACTACGCAATTACAAGTAGAGGTTCCTTTGATGTTCTCTGTGATAACTGGAGCCGGAACTAGAGGCGGATTCTACTTTAACATTGGACCAAGATTCTTATTGCCTTTACAAACACAATACACCCAAGTTATTAGTAATCCAAATATTGCTGTGACCGATATGACGGCAGGTGTTGTGATTGAGAATAACCCTGTGTATGGTTTGTTGAGTAAGGAACAAACAGAGATGTCTGCCCAAAGTGAGAAGAAATTTGTTTGGAATGCCATGTTGGGTATTGAACTTGGTGGAGAGATTAAACTTGGCGCTTCTGGTCACTCCTTAGGATTAGGTGTGTATGCAAACTGGGGTGTATATAACTCATATTATGGATTGTATGACTTCAAGGGTAAGATCGAAACGACTCAACCTATCTATTTGAAGACAATACCTTCAAGTAGCGGTCTTGGTCAGTTGGATGTTAAGCCATTGAGCGAATCATACACTAGTTTGATGGGACATTTAGATGCAGGTCTGAAATTGAGTTTCAACTTCAATTTTGTAAAATAGAATAATGATAATGCGAAAAAGACTGTGTAAGAAACATGGTCTTTTTCGCGTTGAAAAATGTATTATGTCTTATAAGGATAAGTATAGGATATATATAGGATAAGGATTATTAATGTAGATGATGGAAAGCGAAAAATTGCATAATACAAAGCAAGAAAGCATCAAGGATTTGGTCTATTGGTCTGCCGCTATTGTGGTATATTTAGAGCGGATGGACGAGCCAAGTCGCTTAGAGTTTACGGAAAAGATGCTGTACTATCTGCCGATGTTGTATGTGAAGACCAAGCAGTTGCCTAAATTGGAATCTGTATTAGATGGCGAGCCAGAGCGTTTTGTGACAGAGATGGATTATAATACCATTGAGCAAAAGGTGGCGAGCGTTTTTGGATCGGATGATGCGTATTTGGAGGTTTTTGTGGAAGATATGCAGTATTCAGATGAGCCAGTAACAGCTTATATTTCCGAAGCAATAGCAGATATTTATCAAGAGTTGAGCGATTTATGTAGCACATTTAGAATAGATGATGAGGATGTGCAGAATGATGCATTGTATGCTTTTGTAGAAGCTTTTGAACACCATTGGGGTCAAAAATTGATGAATGTGTTGCGCCCTTTGCATATGTTGTCGATGTTGAAAGATACGGATCCATATGAATTGTAAGTTTGTTCAGCACATAGATAAAAATTTCCTTCAAACTCTTCCATTGGTTAGTTTTGAGGGTGAAGTGATTATAGTGGATACCCCGGAGAAGGTGCACGATGCGGTAGCGTATCTAAGTGGCTTTGACATCCTAGGAGTGGACACAGAGGCTCGTCCTTCTTTTAAACGCGGGGTACATTATCCTACGGCGTTGGTCCAGGTGGCAACGATGGAGAGGTGCTATTTGTTTCGTTTGACTCATGTGGGTATGCCGCAAGAGTTGGCAGAGATATTTGCTAATCCTAATATCTGTAAGGTAGGTCTAGCCTTTAAGGATGATTTGAATGGCCTAAGGCGCAGGCGTGATTTCAAACCTGTCAATTGTGTGGACTTGCAAGCTATAGTATGCAAGTATGGTATTATGGATTTGGGCTTACAGAAGATATTTGCCATTATTTTTGGTAAGAAGATTAGCAAAGCTCAGCAGTTGACTAATTGGGAGAACTCACACTTGACCCCAGAGCAAGCGAAGTATGCTTCAACAGACGCATGGGCAACATTGTGCATTTATTTGGAATTGCAAAAAATGAAGCCATTGTCCAAAAAAGAGGTGGATGCCTTGAAGCAAGCAGAACGCGAGGCGCAGATTCTACGCCAGCAAGAAGCGATGGCTCGTAGGCTAAGTGGTGAGGCTACTTCCGAAAAAGAGGGATGCGTATGACATTAGTAATGTAGTTATCTAGATGTAAAAAATTTGGAGTGTCAAGGTGATAAGGACACTCCATATTTTTTTATTGTTTTTGGGAGAATGGAATGTGTGTGCAAGATCTCGGTGAGATTGGCATAATAACTAACTAATAACTAATTAATAACTAACTAATATCTAACTAATAACTAAGTATAATATAGTATAGAATCGTGTAGTGTTGAATGGTATAGAGTAGTGTTATATGATGTAGAGTCGTATGGTGTGGTGTGTGGAAGATGGTGATTTTTTTAGGAGGAAGTATTGCGTATGTGAAAAAAAAGTTGTACCTTTGCAAACGCAAAGCATAACGGTAGGAGCCGTGGCTGCGGAGCAGGAAATTGAAACTAAAATGTATATAGCAGTAGCAGGAAATATCGGAGCAGGAAAGACGACGCTGACAAAGATGTTGGCGAAGTACTATGGTTGGGAGCCTAGGTTTGAGTCGGTGAGTTTTAATCCGTACTTGGAGGATTATTACACGGATATTGAACGCTGGTCTTTTGCTTTGGAGACCTATTTCCTAAAAGAACGCTTCAAGGATATGTTGCGAATCAACGAGGTGGAGCATACTGTGGTGCAAGATCGTAGTATCTTTGAGGGTGTACATGTGTTTGTGACTAACAATTATAAGCGTGGTGATTTGTCGGAGCGTGATTATCAAACCTATATGGAGTTGTTTGAGCATATGAAGCGTCTGATGAAGTTGCCTGATTTGATGATATATCTGCGAAAGAGTGTTCCATCGCTGATTGCTCAGATTCAAAAACGCGGTCGTGATTATGAGAAGACCATGCAAATTGATTATTTGCGTGACTTGAATGAGCGTTATGAGGAGTTTATCTTTAAGCAATATGAGGGTAGAGTGCTAGTGATAGATAGCGACGGGATGGACTTTGAGAGTAATCCTGAGGATTTTCGCAAGATTGTCAATAAGGTGGATGCGGAGTTGTTTGGACTATTCTCGGCGGAGAATTTTTAATCTGCTAGCGAAGCGGTCTGGCGATAGGATGTTTAAAAGTAAAATGGTCTAAAATTTAGAATTATGCATATAGCAGTAGCAGGAAATATTGGTTGCGGCAAGACGACGCTGACCAACATGCTCGCCAAACATTATGGTTGGGAGCCTCGTTTTGAGAGTGTGGAGTTTAATCCATACTTGGAGGATTTTTATGCGGATATGAATCGCTGGTCATTCAATTTGCAAGTATACTTCTTGAATAAGCGTTTCAAGGATGTGGTGGATATTGCGAATTCGGATCAGTATATCATCCAAGACCGTACTATCTATGAGGATGCGCGTATCTTTGCACCTAACTTGCACCGTCAGGGATATATGTCAGATCGCGACTTTGATAACTATCGCGATTTGTTTGACTTGATGATGTCGCTGGTGAAGATGCCAGATTTGATGATTTATATTCGTTCTACTATTCCAAACTTGGTAGCTCAAATCCAAAAGCGCGGTCGTGCATATGAGTCTAGTATGCGTATTGACTATTTGCAAGGTTTGAATGATTTGTACGAGAACTGGATTGCAGATTACAAGGGGAAGTTGCTGATTATTGATGGCGATACCATTAAGTTTGGCGATAATCCTGAAGATTTCCGCCATGTGACCGATAGGATCGATGCCGAGTTGTTTGGTTTGTTCCCATTTGAGTCAACAGCGGAGCACGGAACAGAGGTGAAGTGATTCAGCGGTTTTTAGACCATATAGCCATAGAGAAACGGTACTCTCCTCGTACTGTCAAGGAGTACCGAGATGACCTGCGGTCGTGGTGTGAGTTTTTGGGTTGGGATTTGGAAGAGTTTGATCCGAGCAGGTTGGATGCGGAGGATGTAAAGGGATGGATGATTCAGATGTTGGATGCAGGTCAGTCGCCTCGGAGTGTAAAGAGGCGATTGTCGGCAGTGAAGAGTTTGTATCGCTTTTTGCTCGGTTTGGGGCTGGTGAGGGTGAATATAACAAGCACAGTGATAATGCCCAAGGTGGATAAGCCTTTGCCGATATTCTTTCGCGAGAGCGAGATGGCAGCTTTTAAAGCGCAGAACAAGGTGCCTAGCTACGATGAAGGGATGGATAAGGGTGAGTGGTTGGAGGCAATGCGTGATTATCTGTTGGTGGAGATGTTGTATCAGACGGGTATGCGTCGTGCGGAGCTGGCGGCATTGGAAGATAAGGATGTGGATGTGCGAATGGGACAGATTCGGGTGTTTGGTAAACGCCGAAAAGAGCGAATGGTGCCCATGGGGACGGAGTTGTTGAAGTTGGTGGAAGAATATTTGATGGTGAAACAAGAAATTTTGTCGGATAGTAGTGATTGTGGCATATTTCTTGTACGAAAAAAGAAAAATGGAGAATGGGTGGCGTTAGGCGCTGCTGCTTTATATAATATAGTTCGCGCGCGTATGGGAGAGGTGAGTACGTTGAAGAAACATTCTCCGCACGTGTTGCGACATACATTTGCCACGACGATGCTCAATAATGGGGCGGATATACGGACGATACAGACCCTGTTGGGGCATTCGAGCTTAGAAGCGACGCAGGTATATGCGCATACGACCTTTGAACAGGTGAAAAAAGCTTATGATGCAGCACATCCGCGGAGTTGTGGAGGTGCAGTGAAAGATCAAAGCAAAGACTAGATAATCTGGGTGCCTAGAATATCTAGTCAATATAATAAACTTAACCATTAAAAAAAGGAGGACTTATGAAACTGAACATGCAAGCGGTGAACTTCGAGATTGCTGATCGCCTCGAGAAACACATTGAGAAAAAGACAAAACGCTATGAGAAGTTGCTGCCAGAGTCCGCAGAGATGGAGATTCGTATGACGGTAGTGAAGCCAGAGACGAATCTAAACAAGGAAACGCATGTGCGCGTGGTAGGATTGGGTGCGGAGTTGTTTGCACAAAAGGTGTGTGACACATTTGAACAAGGAATTGATGATTGCTTGGAGGCTATTGAAAAGCAAATAGAAAAACGCAAAGACAAATAAAAAAGGATGATATTTCACAGTAAGAGGGGCGAAAAAGGCCCCTCTTTTGATGAAAAATAGCAGAAAAATGCATTTTTTTTGTAAAATATTTTGTCAGTTAAAAAAAAAGCAGTACCTTTGCACCGCTTTTCCGGCGACATGTAGAATGGCATGTTCAAAAAGTGAAGCAACCCCGCCTCTTTAGCTCAGTTGGCCAGAGCACGTGATTTGTAATCTCGGGGTCGTTGGTTCGAATCCGACAAGAGGCTCAAAAGAAGGACTTTGAAATATTGGGAGTGTTCCAGAGTGGCCAAATGGGGCAGACTGTAAATCTGCTGGTTGTTACCTTCGGTGGTTCGAATCCGCCCGCTCCCACAAATAACCGTCGCGGAAGTCGTGGTTAATTCGCGGAAATAGCTCAGTCGATAGAGCACTAGCCTTCCAAGCTGGGGGTCGCGGGTTTGAGCCCCGTTTTCCGCTCATTTTTTATTTATACGCTCGTGTTTTCGAGCAGTAGCGAACTGAAGTTCGTGTTGCTGATGTAGCTCAGTGGTAGAGCGCATCCTTGGTAAGGATGAGGTCGCGGGTTCAACTCCCGCCATTAGCTCAAGACACATAATACCGT
>JAEIGA010018167.1_pt1 | contig 10712 bp, 11 predicted proteins | sample 9270691 | NCBI WGS metagenome assembly JAEIGA01 (sample SAMN17057246, study PRJNA624740) | gut metagenome | biome: biome; isolation source: fecal sample | host: Bos grunniens | place: China: Xizang | collected 2019 | reverse complement strand
GAGAGCCGCTCACTTATGAAACCAGAATGGATACATACAAAAAAGCCTATGAGTTTTTCAAGGACAGATTTGACGGCAAACCTATGGTAGTTTGTTGCAATTCCTGGCTTCTCTACCCCGATAACCTCAATATTCTGCCTGAAAATTCAAACGCCCGCGATTTCATTCTCGATTTCCAGCCGCTTGATATCAGACAGACTTATGACTTCGGCGACGGTTGGCGAATTTTCAACGTTGGCAAAAGCAGCCTCAGACCTGCCGAACTTCCCAGAAACACATCGATGCAGAGAGCTTTTGCAGAGTGGTTTGACCAGGGCAAAAAAGCAGGTAATGCTTATTGTATTCTGATTTTTGACGGCGAGAAAATCGTTACCCGTTGTGACAGAGAAACTTATCGCGAAAGATACGGGTATTAAATTAAAAAGATTCTTCACTTGTGCGCAACAGGTGAAGAATCTGTAATTTTAAAAAATAAAATTGACCAAAACATCTTTTAAATCGTTTTATAAGTGAAGGGGGTTGAAAATATGCATCAGGTTTGTGAGGAAAATGTGCTTGGTATTGAAAAGGCAATCGAAAATTATGGAGATATGCTTTTCAGGGTTTGCCTTATTATGCTCAAAAACGAAGCTGATGCAGAGGATGCGGTGCAGGAAACTTACCTGAAATACATACAGAAATCCCCTGAATTTAAAAATGCAGAACATGAGAAGGCGTGGCTGTTAAGGGTTGCGAACAACAAATGCAAGGATATGCTAAAGGCAAGAAAAATACGCCTTCAGATTAATTCGCAAGCCGAGAGAATTGCCGAATGTGATATGTTTCCGGATTCGTTTGCAGAGCTTCTTGCTGAAGTGCCTGAAAAATTCAGGATAGTGCTTACTCTTTACTATGTTGAAGATTATAAAGTGAATGAAATTGCGCAAATCCTTAGCAAAACACCGTCTGCCGTTAAGATGCGTTTGCAAAAAGGTCGAAAGATAATTGAAGAAAAATACAAGAAAGGAGTTGAGCTTTAATGGATTTTGACAAGCTCAGAGAATCGTGCCGAAAAATCAGTATGCCGCCTGAGATGAAGAATCGGATTAAAACAAATTGTGAGACTCCCGAAATACCGCATAGCCGATTGGATGGCAGGCTGATTGCGGTTTGTGTATGCTGTTTTTTTCTTGTTTTGGGAATAGGGTTGAAGTACAGCGGAGTTTTTGAGAAAAAACCGCAGATTGTATCTGAAAGCAAAAGTGAACCGAGTAGCATTTCAAATGCTCTCGCAGTTACAGATAATTATGCTTTTGAAACAACAAATACAGTCACCGATAAAACAGAAACTTTGTCTCAAACACAAACTTTTACTCAACACACAACTGAACTTATATCAGAATCTGTCACAGCCCCTTATGCAACCAATAGTCACTCAGACTCAGTCAGCAACGCACAGCGGGTTACACTTTATATGGATAGTGTTGAAGAAGTTGAAAAACTTAAGAATGCCAGAACAGCGGCAGAAACTATGAATAAACAAGAATTTGATGAGTTTTTGGATGAAAACGAATATTGGGATGTCGGCGGTTGCTTCGATACTCCTGAGGAATACTTATCTTTTGTGAACAGCGGTTTATATGTTCCCGTTGCAGAAGATTCTGCAGAGGTTCGTTCGAGATATTATGTTCCTTATTATGAAAACATAGATTTAAGTTATGCATTTGACGAAACAAACCTAATAAGATTTGATATAGAAACAACCAAAAAAACAGGTTATTATTATCGAGATTTAAAAGAATACCGATATGTAAAAACAATTCAAAAAGGCAATGTCACAATGGAAATATATGAGCTTAAATGGTTCTATAAGATAAACAGAAAAAGCTGGCGAGGTTTTGGAATTGATATTACCGTTGACGGTCAGGAAATGAATGCAATTACAACAGAGATGACAATCGAAGAGCTTGAAAGATGCCTTGATGCGATTGAGTTTATGACAATTGATGAATGGCTGAAATAAAAATGAGCTGTCTCAGAAATGAGACGGCTCATTTTGTTAGTTTAAACCTTATAATCCGTCAATGCCCTGAATTCATATCCGTTTTGCCTTGCATAGTCGATAATTCTGCCCAATGCTTCGGCGTTATCGGGGGAAACGGAGTGGAGCAGAATGACAGCACCTGGATGAAGGCGGGAAGTGACGGTATCAAATGAATAATCTCCGCCTTTCGTTGCATTGACATCCCAATCCGCATAGGCGCAAGACCAGAATACACTTGTGTAGCCCATTGAGTCAACAAGCTCAAGGGCGTTTTCGTTATATGAGCCTTCGGGAAAACGGAAAAATTTTGAAGTATATCCGAAATTTTCGCGCAGGTAGTTATCGCATTCGAGAATTTCATCAGCCATTCGCTGCCTTGAAATCGTTGTGAAATCGGGATGCTTTGCCGAGTGGTTGCCGACTGTATGCCCTTCGCTGATCATTCTTTTGATAAGATCGGGTGTTGATTTGATATGGTCGAGCGTGCAGAAGAATGCGGCAGGCACCTTTTTCTCTTTGAGAACATCAAGGCATTTTGCGGTGTAGCCGTTTTCCCAGCCGCAGTCAAAGGTCAGATACAGCACTTTTTCTTTGGCTTTTGTGTCGTAACAAAAGGCTTTGTAGCCCGTTGATTCAAAATATTTCTGGTTATCAACAGATATACGGTGCGGTTTACCGTCTTTTGCAACGCCGTAGCTGTGGCCGATTTTTTCGGTTGAAAGAGCGCGCTTGTTTTGCGGGTCGTTTACGGAAAATGTTGCGGCAGGCAGTTCTTTCGGATTTTCAGCGGAGGTGCGGTTATCTTCAACGGTAACGGGAACATTTGCATTTGTTTCTTCAAGAGTTTTTCTGCCTGTGCAGGCGGGAAGCATAATAACTGCAACGATCACAAAAATCACACATATTCTTTTCATATTAAACACCTTGCTTTATATTGTTATTTAATGTATATTATATCCCGAAGAGTAAATTTTAAAAAAAATTAAAAAAAATTAATTTTTCATGCAACAAAAACAAAGTTTTTACACACTTATTAGATGAGGGTGGTAAGGAGGGTCGATTTTGAGCGCTCAGATAAACGAACTCGTTACTCTTGCAAAATCCGGAAATGCCGATGCTTTCGGCGAACTTTATGAGCTCTATTACAAAGAAATGTACTGCTACGCTTGCTATGTGACCGGCAGCGAAAGCCTTGCACAGGATGCAGTGTCGGATGCGGTATTATCTGCATTTCAGCAGATAAAATCTTTGAAAAATGCAAAGGCATTCAAAGGATGGCTTTTCAAAATCCTTTGCGCCGCTTGCAAAAGGTATTACACAGAAAATGAAAAAAAGAAGTCCTTGGTCTATCTCGATGATGAAGAGGCGAGGTTTGATGAGCCTGCAAGTTTTGAAAGCGTTGAGCTTTCGGTTGAGCTTCGCAGAGCGCTTGAAGACCTGTCGCCGGAGGAAAGAGAAATTGTTTTGCTCAGTGTTCTGGGCAACTATAAAAGCCACGAGATAGCAGACATTTTAGACTGTCCGCCGTCAACGGTGCGTTCCAAGCTGAAAAGATCACTCAAAAAGCTAAGGGATTCACTAAGCGGCGAGAATGAACAGAAAGGGGGATGAAAAGATGAATAAAACTGATAAACAAACTTTGGATATGCTTCGCGAAGAGTTTGCAAAAAGCTCTGAAACGGCAAAGGTACCTCTCAGACTTCAAAAAGAAAGTGTTGTCACCATGCTCAAAAACGGTGATACCAAAACAAAGGATTTTTCTTCTGAAACGGGAAACAAAAGAAACAACATAGTTGTATTAAGACGATTTGCTGCTGCGGCAGCAGTTATAGCAGTTGTTATTATGACTGCACTTTATGTTAATTCAGGTGGGGTAAAGGTTATCAAGACCGATTCGTTCTACAAAGGCTACGAAGCTATGGAGCCTGTCAAGAACGCAAAAAGCTATAAGGATGTTGAAAAAGCCGTTCAAGAGATTCTGATCAACAAAACAGCAGAAGCAACAAAGCCAAGCGTAAGCGAAACCGACGGCGAAAAGCAGACGGATTCAGAAATAAAGGGCGTTGTTGACAGCCTTATCGAAGGCTACAGCGAATATGTTGCTCAGGCAAATTCACCCGAAAAAGTTATAGAATATGAAGCGGAAGAGCAGAGCCTTGTTTCGCAGGGTGTTGTTTTCAACGGCGATTTTAATGCGGATATTGTTAAAACGGATGGCAAATATCTTTATATCGTAACAACGGCTGTTGACGAAAAAACAGGTGCAACCGTTGAACAGATTAAAATTGTCAAGGCAGCTCCCGCAGAAGAGATGCAGGTTGTTTCAACTCTCGTGCTTTCAGACGGTGTAAATGCAAGCATCGTTGACGAATGCATTGAAATTTACCTCAAAAACAACAAACTCATTGCTCTCATAAATCGCTACAGCTATGCTTTGAGCGGAACCAAAGCTTCCGACAAAACAGCAACAGTTGCCGTTTATTATGATATATCAGACCCTGCATCGCCCAAAAAGCTTCGTGAACACGTTCAGGAAGGCGGCTATGTAACCTCAGGTCTTTATGAAAACAGGCTCAACCTTGTAACGGAAAAATCGATTCCGAGCACCGCCTCTCAGGCAGACGGCGTTATTCCGTCATACAGCATAAACGGCGAGGAATTCAAGCTCAACGCGGAAGATATTTTTATTGCTGTAAATGACCCTGAAGCTTCATATCTTTTCATTACCGTTACAGATATTTCTGATTTGAAAGCACCCGTAGGCAGGCTTGCTGTCCTCGGAAGCGGCAAAGAAATATATTGCTCAGCTCAAACTATAGCAGTTGCAAGAGGTTTTGTTTCCAAAGAGCCCGATGAGAACGGTGTTCACGATACATTGACCGAAATCTACCGATTCAATATCAACGGTTCATCGGTTGAATTCTCAGGTTCATATATTGTAAACGGTTCTCTCGCAGGCAGAATTTCCGTTGATGAAAAAAGCGGTTATCTCAAAGCGGCAACAACCCTTACCGATTCGGCAAACATCTATATTCTCAGCGAGAAAATGGAGTTTGTGAGCGGACTTACAGGCATTCTCAACAACAAAAAAATAAAGAGCGTTAAGTTTATCGGCGGCAATGCATATTTTGTTGCGGCTGACGAAAAAGAAGAAACGGTTATAATTGACCTTTCGGATCCGACCAAACCCTCTGTTGCAGGCAGCATTTCAACAGAAGGCTTCTCGCAGGAACTTTATTCTGTTTCACCGAGCACACTTCTCGGAATCAGCACAACAGCGGATAACACAACCGGCATTTTACTTCTGGATGTAAGCGACCCGAAAAAACCTAAATCAACTTCTGTCTACAAGCTCGAGGGAGATTTTGTTATTCCTTCGCAGGCAGATTCACGCTGCATATGGCTTGATACGGAAAAGAATCTTTTCGGAATTCCTGTCATAAACAAAAATCCTTCGGCAGGAAAAGATATTTCGGCATACATTCTTTTTGATGTGGCAGACGGTGCTATCACTCCCGTCGGCACATATAATCACGACACGGCATATACAGGCGATGCGGCAGTCAGAGCAGTATGCATCGGTCAGAATCTTTACACAGTATCGGGAGAAAGAGTTGTTGCATTTTCAATTGATGAGTGCACTGTAATCTCTTCTCAGGCGATAAGATAAAAACTGTATAAAACAGTTTTCATAAAACCGATGTTCTTTGGGGAAAGAACGTTGGCAAAGGGGAATTACAGATGGTAGTGCAGGCGGGGTGTAGGCGTGAAGTTGAAATTCTTCACGCCGGGCACAATACACCCCGGCCGACCTCTTTTTTATAAGTCGTCGGCATCCTGAACAGGGTTGAGATCATCGTAGGCAGTGCCGGTATAGCTGCCGAGCACGTCGGATACGATTTCTTCCCCGTCATCATAATCAGGCTTGCCCTTTTTATGAAGGAAGTGCCATTGAGCCTTGTTGTTATCAGGCTTTTCAGGGAAAACAAAGGACATAAAAAACTCCTTTCAGATAGATTTATATTATTTTTTGCTCCGGCAACGCCGAAAATGCAATATCATATACAAATAATGAAAGATTCTCAATTTGCGATTTGGTAAAAATCGTCACTTGACAAATTGCGGATTAATGTGTACAATGGTGATTGTATATTGAGTAGGCGTATGTCGAAAATCAAAATTTACAAAGGATGGTATTTTTAAGTGAAAAAGACTATTGCTCTTATGCTTGCAATGCTCTTCGCAGTTTGCGCATTTGCAACAACAGCTTTTGCTGACGAAACAACAACCACAACAACCACAACAACCACAACAACTACAACTACAACAACCACAACAACCACAACTACAACAGCTGTTGCTGATCCCGATGCTCCCGATGACGGCTTTAATGCAACAACAACCACCACAACTGCCGCAGCAGCAGGTGATGACAAAACAACAACCACCACAACTGCCGCAGCAGCAGGTGATGACAAAACAACAACTACCACAACAGCTAAGGCTGACGGTACAACAACATCAACAACACTTGCTGACATAACAGCTACTCTTGCTCCCGGCCAGACAGCATACGAAGGTCAGGATCAGGAAGGTGCAAAGCCCGCAACAACAAAGAAGCCCGCTTCAGTTGATTCAACTATTCCTTCAACAGGCAGCGGCGTAGTTGTTCCCGCAATCGCTCTTGCAGTTCTTGCAGCAGGTACAGTTGCAGTTATCAAAACAAAGAAAGAAGACTAATTAAAAAGTCATTAAGCCGAGGCTGAATGCCTCGGCTTTTTTCTTAACAAAAGGTTTACTTGATTTTCTGCCGACTATGTGGTAAAATCAACAGTATGAAAAATGTAGTTATAAACCGAAAAATAAAAGTGCTTGCGGTTGCTTTTTCGGTGGCGGTGATTTTTTTGTTTTCATCGTGCTCAAGGGTGCAGTTTAATGAACCTGTTTCAACCGAGCCAACAACATCCCACACTGTTCGCGTAACCTTCCCCGAGGGGTCAACGGTTTCGCAGATTGCAATGCTTCTTGAAGAAAACGGAGTGTGTCCGGCGGCGGAGTTTATGGCGGCGGCAAACAATCCGCTCAGCCTTGAAGGTTACGGTTTTGTTATTCCGAACCCCGAGGAAAGAGCTTTTCTGCTTGAGGGGTATGTTTTTCCCGACACCTATGAGTTCTACCGTAACGAGAGTGCATCCGCCGCATTGGCGCGTTTTTTGAAAAACACCGAGGTAAAGCTTAACAATGATGTTTATTACCGTTGTGATGAGCTGGGGTATACCGTTGATGAAATATTGACCATTGCTTCAATCATTCAGGAAGAAGCGGGCGACCCTGCCGAAATGGGCAAGGTTTCATCTGTTATCCATAACAGGCTTAACAGCAGCAGATTCCCAAAGCTGCAATGCGACGTTGCAACGTTTTATCTGAGGGATTATGTAAATCCCTATGTTGATGAAATCAGGCACGAAGAGTTGGCAGAGCTTTATAACACCTATAGATGCTTCGGTTTACCTGCCGGGCCGATAACAAACGTAGGTATGGATGCAATCAATGCCGCACTTTACCCCGAAGATACGGATTATTATTATTTTGTTACCGACAGCAACGGTGATTATCTCTATGCCGAAACATGGAGCGGTCACCTTGACAACTGCGATAAAGCAGGAATATAAAAAAGGAAGGATTTTTTTCATGAAAAAAGTATTATCAATAGTTCTGATTCTTGCAACCGTGCTTGCGCTTTTCAGCTCATGCAAATCAGGCAAACCCGTTCAGTCGGGCGATTATGAGTATGTTGTTCTTGAGGATAAGACAGCTAAAATAACAAAATATCTCGGAACAGCAGAGATTCCCGAGCTTCATCTTCCCTCATCAATTGATGAATACACCGTAACCGTTATCGGCAAGGAAGCTTTCAAAGATGTTCAGAGCATCAAAAAGGTTTATACTCCCGATACACTTACAAAAATTGAAGAATATGCTTTTGCGAACAGCTCAATCAAAAACGCTATGATGAACAGATCAAAGCTTATTACAGAAATCGGCGCTTACGCTTTCTCGGAGTGCAAGAACCTTATTCAGGTTGATATGCCCGTAAGCCTTGTTACTCTCGGCGAATATGCATTCTATTATTGCGAAAAGCTTAAATCGGCTCAGTTCAGAGGCGATCCTCAGACAATCGGCGAGTTTGCATTTGATGCCTGCCCCAAGGTTGTTGTTCGTATCAAGGATGATGCAATAAGAACAAAGCAGTATGTTGAGCTGAACCACATCAACTTCAAGGTTACAGACAGATCAGGAAAATAATAAAAACTAAAGTCACCTCATATCATCAAATGAGGTGACTTTTTATGTTTTATAAAATAAATTCAGCGGTCAGCGCATTTGTGTGGGGTCCGCCGATGCTTGCGATTTTTCTTGCAACGGGGATTTACCTTTCAATCAGATCGGGTTTTTATCAGATAACGGGTGTCGGAGATTGGCTGAGGTCAACGCTTTTTTCTCTGCGAAGAAAAAACAGCGAAAAATACTGTGCTGAAGGATCAATTTCTCAGCTCGGTGCCTTGAGTTCCGCGCTTGCCGCCTGCCTCGGAACGGGAAATATCATCGGTGTTGCCGCTGCACTTTGCTCGGGCGGTGCGGGCTCGCTTTTCTGGATGAGTGTTTCGGCAATTCTCGGAATGATGACCTGCTGTTGCGAAAATATCCTTGGCGTAAAATACCGCATGAAAGACAAAAAAGGTAATTTCAGGGGAGGCCCGATGTATTATATTGAGCGCGGTCTTGGTATGAAGGGCCTTGCAGGTGTTTATGCAGTTTTGCTGACAGGTGCATCGCTCGGAATGGGCAATATGACTCAGGCAAATTCTGTTGCGCAGGGTATGTCTGCATTCGGTGTGCCGCCTGTAATATCGGGTGTTTTACTTTCGGTTCTTGTTGCTGTTGCGGTTTCGGGTGGCCTCAAAAGAATATCCGCAATATCGGAAAAGCTGATACCGATTCTTTCTGCTGCGTTTGTGGTTGCCTGTTTTATAATAATCGGCAAGAATATCGGGAATCTTATTCCAAACCTTAAATCGGTTGTGCGGGAAGCGTTTACCGTCAGGGCGGTTTCGGGCTTCGGCATGGCAAAAGCCGCAAGGTACGGCATCTCAAGGGGAGTTTTTTCAAACGAAGCGGGGCTTGGCAGCAGCGCAATAATTCACGCCACAGCAGATTGCAAAAATCCCGCAGAGCAGGGAAAATGGGGCATTCTCGAAGTTTTTATTGATACCGTACTGATGTGTACGGTGACGGGTGCGGCAATTCTGACAAGCGGAAAGTGGTCGCCGCAAAGCAAGCTTAACGGCGTTGAGCTTTGTACGGCGGTTTTTGAAAGTGTATTCGGGAAAGCGGGCGGATATTTTTTGAGTGTAAGCATCTGCCTTTTTGCTTTTGCAACTTTGATTGCCTGGTCATACTACGGCAAAAGCGGCGTTGAATACATTTTTGGCGGGAGATACGGAAATATATATAATGTTTTCTATGTAGCCGCTGCCTTTGCAGGCAGTATAATGCGTTTTGAGGGGGTATGGAATATTTCGGATACATTCAACGGGCTTATGGCTGTGCCGAATATTTTCTCGCTGTTTCTGCTTTCAAAAGAGGCTGTCGGTTTGCTCAGAGAAGATTCCGAGTGCCTGAAGGGCGGCAGAGTAAGCCTTGCAAATCGGCTCACGGGAAAAATCAATATCGGGTAAATTATCGCAGGCATAGCCGCACAGAGTGGATATGCCTTTTGCGGTTTTAAGAATTTCAATTCCTTTTGCAAGCATTTCGGGGTAGGTGCGGCAACCGCTTGCCTGTATGCACTGCGCAAGAATTTCAATTTCAGGTGTAAAACATTCGGCAGTGCGCGAAGAAATGCCCATAGTTTTAAGCGTAGTGTAATCCGTTTTGCCGCTCGCTTCAAGAGCGTTTGCCTTCTGAAAGTTTTTGATTGCTTTGCGTGTGCCGAGGTCAAGCATACCGCTTTTATTGCCGTTGAAGAATCCTGCCTGAGCAAGTTGCTCCTGAACGGCAAGCACTCTTTCGCCGCTTTGGCCAAGATGCAACGCCCGGGAACTGACAGATGAGATGAGAACCAACAGAGCAAAATCAACCGCAAGAAGCATCACAAGTTGCCAGGCTTTTTTATGCATAACAATCCCTCCGCATATTATTTTTTTGCTTTTAGCGAGGTTTATGAAAGCCAAAATATTGCTTTGTTCGGACTGAAAAGCAGTTATTTTTCTGTATCAGAAGTACAATATGTTGTCATAAAACCTAAATTCGTCACTATTCACTAAAAATAATTGACCTTTTGGTGAAAATGTTGTTGACAAAATTCAAAAAATAGCTTATCATAAACGATAAGAGGATTTTGCGAGGTACCCCTATGTGCGAAAACAGCAAAAAAACTTTGAGTGATGAAGAGCTTGCGGTGCGCGCCGCCAACGGTGACGATGCATCAATGGCATTGCTTATTGCAATCGTAACTCCCATCGCCAAGGCAAAAGCATCGGGCTTCGCAAATGCAAGAATTTCGGGTGAAGACCTTGTTCAGGAAGGTATGCTCGGTTTTCTTGATGCGGTTAAAACTTTCGATATGTCAAAGGGTGTTCCGTTCAAGGCTTATGCTGAAGCGTGCATCAACAACAGAATTGTTTCT
>JAEIGA010018166.1_pt1 | contig 10712 bp, 14 predicted proteins | sample 9270691 | NCBI WGS metagenome assembly JAEIGA01 (sample SAMN17057246, study PRJNA624740) | gut metagenome | biome: biome; isolation source: fecal sample | host: Bos grunniens | place: China: Xizang | collected 2019 | reverse complement strand
GTTTCTCTGCCATTACCTTTTGCCATATAATCATCCTCCTTTCTAAAATTATTTTATATTATTTAATAGGAATACCCTTTTCAACAAGTCTATCTCGAAGTATTCTAATAGCTTCTGCATCAAGTACTTGTAATGCGTCATTCCAAACTCCAACACCAGTGTTTCCATGTACATATAATAAGTTTGAACCTATAGCACCGTGAAGACCTTGAGCAGCAGCCTCCATAACTTGCTCTCCAGTTGGCTGATTACCCGTAACATAATTAAGGCTGCTCAAGTCAAAATATACATCAGCTAAATATCCTTTTGACGAGGGACGAATGTCGCCTTTAACTAATGAGCGCAATAATTGTTCGGTTCTTTCGTATAATACTGGGTCATAATCTGCATAAAATTGCTGAAGATAATCTTGGATAATATCATAAACAATAGTTTGCGCATTTTTTAAAGCGTCATAAGCTTTGTCATATAAAAAAGCCAATAATTCATTTCTATTTTTAAAAACCATATTTTTTACCTACAGTCTTTAATATTAGTTCTCGCTTACAGCCTTAATCGCTTTGTCCATATCATCAGCAAATTCTGCTCTTCGCTGTTTAGACTCTTCAATTTCATTCAGATTCTTCTTATGAACATCGCTATTAATATAAGCGCCTACAACGCTCTCAGGAGTAAGCTTCTCAGTCATACTAACAAGCTTCTGAGCCATGCCCATCATAGCACCCATATCGAATTCTTTCATCTTCTTTTCAAGAGTATTAACCAAACTCGTCAAAGCCTCATTGAGAGGGTTGAAGTGAATACCAGTAATATATTCAATCGACTTATCTACGGCTTTATTAAGCTCGTCAAAGAGAGTAGGGGTAGCATTTGCCTTAACAATATCTACGATATTAGTTTCCTCTAAAAACTTTTCAACATCATTGACAAAGAAAGAAGATTCTTTGAGTTCAGTGGTATCAATATCCGTAAGCATATCAACTACATAAAAATCAAAAATAAGGTCTCTAAGGACAGAATTATACTTCTTCTCCTCTACTACAAGACCGACAACAGCGTTGACAAATTTATACTTCTCAGCAATTGAGAGGTCTGTACCAAAATTAAAATCAATATATTCTTCGCCTTTAATATAAGTTCCCATCATTACATTTTTCATATTTTCACCATTTTCATACCTTTCTTTCTTGTATTTGTACATAAAATTTCCATTTTAAGTTTAATTAATTTTTATATATTTATTAATTATAAGATTCAAAAAATTCATTAAGACTCCAGTACCATCGAGTTCGTTTCTTAAATCCATTTATTTTCTTAGCCCCAAATAAAACCAAATCCATTATATTAAAAGATTTTTTATTGATAGATTCACACATTTTTTGAAATTGATTTATTTCCATAAAATAGGTTAGTTCATTATCTGGCAACCTAAAATTTAAAAGAAAACCGCCAACAACATTAGGGTAAGTAGAACATTTTAGCAAACCTTCTATTTGATGTTTGTGAATCATCTTATTTTGTTCTTCGTTACTATTAACATCTTCAAATCCCATATACTTATTACTTGTGGATTTTAATTCTAAACAGAAGAGGGTTCTTGAAATTGTATCAAAACACAAGTAATCAAAAGGGGACTTAGGTGTAAATCGGGTTAAATTACTTTTTTTAAATGCTTGTGGAGAATCGTTTAGTCTTATTAAAAGAATGTTGTCTGGGATTGATTGTTTGATGGCAAGTTCAAATTGCTTGCCAACACTCTGCGCTTTGCTCATTAGACTCACCTCTTTCTAAATATTCATCATAAAACATCCAATAAAGATGATTTCCATTTTCATCTTGCCCACAATATTCTTGCTTTTTGTTACAACACATAGAAATACCAGACTTACACAATCCAGTTTCTTCACTTGCAATAGTCATATTTTCGTAAACCATTTTATTATTCAGACATATTACTCTTATAGGCTTATTATCTCTCGTTTTCTTTGGGATTATCTCTTCATTTGTTTTATTGTAATACTCACCTTTTAAATATTCATCATAAAACATCCAATACAAATAATTTCCGTTACAATCAGCACCAGCAAACTTTCTATCTCCATGACAGCAAGAAGATATGTGAGATACATTAGCATTCGTCAAATTAGAAGCTTCTGATAATGATTTATACACAACTCTGTCATTTATACAAATCACAGCCCTACTAACAGCATCGCTAATCTTTTGTTTTGTTTCTTGTTTTCTTTTTAATCCTGTTTGGGCAACTGTTCTATTTTTTAACCATTCTTCTGTCAACTTCATACCCTTTCTTTGTTCTGACATTATCTTTTTTTGTTCATCAGAAATCTTTTTGCCTTTATGTGCGTTGCTTATTTTTATTTTTGTTGCTTCCGAATGTTTTCCTATAGAATTGCCACCATTTGCGACATTATATCCCTTGTTTTGATTTGTCAAATTATAATAAGATATTAGTTCAATTTCCTTTTGCTCTGCTTCTTCTTTTGTTAATTTTTCAAACAATATTTCGTGTTCAAAATTATCCCAACCATATGATTTTATCGCATTTGCAAAATGTTTATTGTTTTTATATGCTACACCATTCCGCCATCTTGCATTAGGCTTTTGGCTTGTTATTCCTATATATCTTTTCCCACTTGGTGAAGTATGCATATAAACCGTATAACATCTATCGTTTTCAATTTCTCTAACAATTTGATTATTTTCCATAATTTTAAACCTCATTACTTTTAAACATTTAATCTATTTATTATTCTTCGTTATCTTCTTTCTTATTTTCAAGCCATAACTTAATTAATTTTTCATGTTGGTCTCGCCAAAATACAAATACGAGCTTCTTATTACTATCTGTAAACACATCTACAATAGTTGCGTTATGGTCAATGTAAAAAGTTGATTGATATAAATTACGAAAGAATACAACATCTTCAATCTCATAAGATATACCAGTTACATCACTTATTGCTCTCATTTTTTCACCTTCCAAATTAACCTTTCATTCATTTTTCAAATACTTCCTAATATTAGTTTAGATAACCGTAAAAAAAAGGAAGTACCGATTTCTCAACTTAAATTATTTTAACAATTATAAAAGTGTGAAATAATACTCCCTTTCTTTTACATTTATCTAAACTAATATTTATTTACACACTTAAATAAGTAAATTATTCCGCTTTTTCAGCTTCATTATCTACATCTACTTTAAAATTTCTCTTACGAGATACGATTGGTTTTATAATGTCCTCGGTCTTTTCAACTTCTGTAACATTTTCAACCTTTTCATTTGCAACTTCTGCAACTTCTTCTATAATGGGTTCTACCTCAACAATAGGTTCAACCTTTTTCGTAGTCTTTACAATAGGTTTCTCTACTTTTAAAATATCCTCAATCATCTGTTTGATATGAGGTCTAAATGTATCCATATCATCAAGATTAACATTTTTTAATTTTATTCTTGCTTCATCCTTGGTATATATGTTGGTCGAAACTCCGTGAACTATTTGACTTATCTTAAAATGTTCTACAGTGTCCGTATGTATCTTCCAAGGTGACAGACGCATAGAGTCAAGACAGGACATACACACATGATAGGGCTTACCACAAATAGTGCAATGTGCGTTATTTTTTTCTGCCATTATACCACCTCCATATAAATAATTAGAGTAGGGGAGTTTATCCCCTACTCATATAAGTTTAATAGTTGTATACTAAATTACTCATTTGCAACGATGATAGTGAAGAGGTCTCCGTCTTCATCGCAGTAGTTCTTCATCATTGTGAACTCGAAAGCGTGCTTGCCCGTAGAAGTAAGTGCAAGTTCAACCTGCTCAGGGTTGAGCTTAGCTCTAGGACATACAATCTTACCAGCATACTTTACATTCTCATTACACTTGTCTCTAAAGATAGCATAGATAACGACCTCGCATGCCTCAGGGAAGCTTGCAGCCTTGTTAACAATGCGAAGTGCATTAGCATTTTCAAACTGATACTCAACATAAATCTTGCCAGTCAGTCCAGTAGGAACAGTAATATCCTTACCAGAAATAGTAAACTCGGTAGCGCTTGCAGCGTCGCCATAAGCATACTTGGTAGAAGTCTGACCATTCTCAACAGAATAAATGTATCTAACACAGCTTACCTCTTTCTCAGTCTCTGCCCCAGTCTCTTCATCCTTTACCTTCACCTTTATTGTAATAGGTGTGTTGGTAAGAGTAGCCTTGCCATCCTTGATATCAAGAATTTCATAAGTGTAATCAAGAACACTAGCAAGTTTTGTACCTTTATCATCAATGTCGGTAAGACCAGTTACTTCTTTCTTAGTACCATACTGAGCAGCAGCAAGGTCGAGAGAGATAATAGAGTTGCTTGCAGAGAAAGTAGCCTTCTTTGCACGATAAAGAGTTGTAATAAGAGCGCCAATAGCGTCCGTTACCTCTTCGCCCTCAGCAGTACAAGAGAGAGAGGGGTCTTCAAGAGAGGTAAGTCTAAAAAGCAGTTCCTTTGTGCTAAGGTCGTGAGCGGTAAGCGAACGCACACGGTCAAGCAAAAGTTCATTAAGATTTAATGCCATAATTTATTTCCTCCATATTTATTTCATTTTATTTAAATTTCGCCAGCCCAATCCAAGCGAGTCTTATCAACTCCTTTAAGGCTAGCAAACCCAGAATATGCACCTTGCAATAACAAAGTTGCATCTTGTATTTTGTTGATTCTTTTTATACTATCAAAGAACATATAGATTTTTGTATTCCAAATAGAGTCATTGCCTAATTGTCCAGTTTTTACAGCTAAAGCAGATATAAGAGGTTGCAATACACTCTTATAGGGTTTTTGGGCAGCTATCACAGCTTCTTCTCTTGCATCATCAATAAAAATCATTTTAGTTGATTCGTTGCCAGGAACTTCATTGTTTCTTTTGAAACCGTGAATCTTTCTAACTGCATCTACAATTCTTGAATATACAAGCCTATCAATAGTTATATCGTGTTCTTTATCGTATAAAATAGTTTCGTCATTCTTGTCAGATTGATATTCTTCAAAATCAGCCAAGTCTATATCTTTCAAAATCAAAGAGAGAGGGTTGACCAACATTTCAGCCAATTCCTCATCTGATATATTTTTTAATTGTTCTTCGTATTTATTCCGATTTTCTGTCAATTCTTTATAAATATGTTTCTTACTAGATAAACTATGCCAAATCATTTTCTTAAATAAGTCATAATCATCAATCTGAGTATAATCTATATTAAAGTAATCCCATAATTGCCATTTAAAATCGGCACCTACACCAGTCAAACAGTGAACTGTTTGAAAATATCGTTTTTCGCCAAATTCAATAATTTGGTCAATTGTAGGTTGAGTAACAATTATTTTATTAGTAATCGGAATATCACTACCTCTATAAATTTTAAGCTCATCTATATCAAACATTTCCACATTACCTCATTTATTTCTACATTACTCGTCTTCTTTACACAAAGAAGCATTTATGTCTACACATTGGAATATCATCTTTCTGAACAGATAATCTTGTTGGAATGCACCTTCAACATTGCTAAGTAACACTGTTTCGCCAATACCAAAACCGCTTTTGCCATTTATCTTATTGTCAATTAATTCAGATAAATAATCATTACGATTTTGAGTAACTTTAGGCACATTGTCAACAACCATATGTTTTTCGTGTGATATAATCCAAATCTCAATGGTAGGCTTTACACGAGTGACAGAAGCGTTATAATCATTATAATAACTTTGCGGTATGTGTACTTGTATAGTTATAAATGTTCCAACTATATTCAGAGTGTGGGGATTCTGATTATAATTGAAAATATGTGTATTAATAAGTTTTTCGGGTTCATTAGGCTTTATTTCACTACTATCAATAGCAGCTATAATATCTTGGTCTTTTATAAATTCTTTAACGATTTTATTTTTAGCGTTTCTTATAATTGAACTGTTTGCCATTACAACAAGGACTCAATTCTGATAAGAAGAGAAGAGGGAGAAACATTACTATCCTTATTCTCGTCCGAAAGAATCAGCTTAAATTCCTCGTCAATATAAGTATCATCGTCTATCCCTATGCTTACTCCATTATCAATTTCTTTCACTATTAATTTATCTGAGAAAGGACAAACCACAGTCCAATGAGGTGTTACACTTTGAACTTCATTGCCTTTATCGTCATAGAATTTACCAATAAATATCTGTGAATCGCCACCAGATTTAATAACCGTTGTCTTATAATCAATAACCGCCTTAAGCACCTTGTTCGAATTTTCACTAATATTCTTAACAAGGCTATCCTCGCTCATATTCTGATTCGTAACATCAATATAATCACAAATACCCAAATCAGGTCTGTCAGTGGCAGAGTTATTTGGATATTCATATACTGTTACTTTAACCAAGCCTTTCTTGCCATAATTATAACTCGTAGTATCATTCTGAGTTACAATAAAGGAAGTAGGATTAATTGTAGCCTTATCAAGATAAAACCTTTGTGGAGTACTTAATTCCACAGTATTTTCATCGCAAGGCAATGTCAACATATGCTGAGAAGAACCAATTACAAAGTTTCTATTAGATTGCTCACCAGAGTTATACTGCGTAGAGTTAATATCGTGACAAGGATATTCCAAAATCGTGCCATCTTTTTTCTGCCACTTTAACATCCAATTGCATAAAGTAAACTTACCTTTATAATGCATGCCGTCGATATCAAATGCCTCTGTACAAATAAGATATTCATCTTTTTTTGTATCATAAATAACATCTCCTACAATTACGGGCGTATCATAAAGGGTTTGAAATTTTACAGTTACGCCGTTAGCAGCCGAAGAGCTTCTGCCATACAATCTAATTCCAACGGATTTTTCGTGAGTATATTCTTTTAAGCCTAATTTCCAAAAATATATTCCAAGCGTAAAGGATGGGTCGTCTGCAAATGTTTCTTTTAATAACTCTCGTGTATTAAAAATATATTCTTCTCGCAATGATGACCCACCTATACTCATTCGCTTATTAAATCTATCCAAACACTGCATCCAACCCACCACCTTTCATTAAAAATTTTTATTCTTCTTATATCCAGCGCCAAGTTTCACACCCAATTCTTTTGCACCCATCCATGCATAACGAGAGAGAAGTGTTTCATTCTCTTTTGTATAAGTTGTACGCATAGCAACCAACTTATCAAGAAAATTGGCAGGAGAGAAAACCTTAAAATCACTTGACGGTAATTGAACCTTCAAAAGTGTAGGCGTTCTAATATATTCACTATCAATATACTCAACAAGTAAATAGTTACTCAATATTTCAACTTCAATGTCAGACAGCTCGATATTAAATCTTTGCAAAATATCGTCTCTGTCATTCAAATCCTTGCGACAAACATGAAATCTTGAAATTGCAGGTATAAGAAAATCGTGTAAATAATCTTTTACTTCTTCAGTAGACATAAGAGGGATTTCATAACTACGGAATTTAGGTAAAAGATTTTCATAAAGTTTTTCATATGAAGTTGGCATACCTAAATCCACCTCTCATATTCTATAAATTAAAATTAATCAAGAAATGCAATTAAATCAATCTGCAAACGCTTTTCAAGCTCCTTGATAACAAAAATATCAGCAACTTCACCATTAATAACAAGATTCTTAACCTTGTTGCAAATTGCAAACTTCAAGCCATTAGGCGTTCCCTTAATAGCGTCGCAAATAGCCTTGATATTCTCCTTAGTATAATTAGAGCCATCCATAAGGTACTCGTACTTTTCAAATGTCTTGGTCAAAGCGAACTTATTAATAACTCTGTCATCCATAGGCTTAAGCCAAAGGTTCTTGAAATAACCCTTGTTGTTTCTCCACATATTCTTAAGTGTGTCAAAAGTCATATATTCGGAATGACCAGCCTCATGCCACTCATACATATCAAGCGTTTTGCTATCCTTGTAACTAACATTGGGCACAAGAGAGATTACTTCAATCTCGTCAGAATCTTCCAAGGGCTGCGCCTTAATTGATTTCTTTGCAGTTTTTGTTATTTCTTCATTCATTTCTGCTGCTGTATTAACATCAACGATATCTTCAACAGTAGAGTTAGTTGCGGTTCTTGCCATAGCTAACCAACCACCTTTCTTTTAAAATTCAAATATTTTTATATAATTATATAACTTTATTATTAAGCAAACTTAAACATACCGAATGCCTGAGGAAGCTCAAAGCCCATGCCAAAGAGTGTCTGAACCTGAAGGTCGCATGTCATATCGTTGTTAACTCTATGGTCTGTAACATTCTGAGTACGAGTATCACCAATAAATTCAACCTTAATCGGCTTAACATCGCCGCCCATAATAAAGAGAGTATCGTTGTCAAGAGCAAGCTCAAAAGTACCTTCCTTAATAACCTGAGGAATAACCATCAGACGCTTACCTTCCCACTCGCCTATATTGCCAGTTCTTGCCTTAGCTTCACGCTGAGAATCTGCAAAATAATTATCGGGAATAACCTTTGCAAGTTTTCTAAGGGCGCCATTTGTACCAGCAATAGTAAGGCTAGAATAGCCACCAGCAGCCTGAATCAAATCACAGAGATTGCCAACTGCCTCTTCAGAGTTACCATTTGCAGTAAACTCAGCAGGAACAACATCCATAACGCTCTGGAACATTACATAAGTTCTTTCCTTAATATACTTGTTGAACGACTTGTAAATTACATCGGTAAGTCTCTCAAGAGAAGTAATGCCAAGAAGGAATCTCTCAAACTCATCATAAACGTGAATATATACCCACTCCTTCTCAAGAGTATACTCTTCGCCTGCATCAAGAGCCTCACGGTTAGTATCCCAGTGATTACCAGCGAAAGAAGCAACGGTTACATAGCTCTTACCCTCAGAGTACCAAGCGGTCTTGTCGCCAAGAGCACGGTTCTTGAATTCTACGAAAGCATCCATAAAAGGAATGTCTGCGAAGTCATTAGAGATAGTGAGATTGACAACCTCCTCAATAATCTCGAAAAGAACAACATTGTTGCGGCGGAATGCCTGATAAAGCGTAGCGCCCTTAAGAATGTCCTTATTAATCTTGTCTCTAAGATGCTGCTCAAGGTCAGCACGAGTACATTTTTCCTTATCTACATGAAGCGAAAAGTCACCTCTGGACAAATCGTTAACGAGGTCAAGAACCTTTGCTTCTTCTACACTAAAATTAGTTCTCATATTCTATTACCTCCTTATCAAATTAAGCCACAGTCTCTACTTTAACCATGTACATCATACGAGCATAGCCGTAAGTACGAACACCAGTTACAAGAGTAGAGCCAACCTGACGCTTTCTCATAATCTTACCAACGATAACTGCACCATCAACGGGAGCATCAGCAACAACAAGTTTGCCGTCTGCGTTAACAGAAACATACTTGCCAATTTCAGGAGTGCCTACAAAGCCCTCGGTAGAAAGAGCAAACTCATCACCCTCAGTAAGTGTATAAGCTCTGAAAGATACACCAGCAGGAACAAAGAACTTATCCTTTCTCTGATTGGTCTTGCGAGAAGTATCTTCAGTCCATTCGGGATTGTGAGCAAGTACGGGGGTCTTTCCCTCCATCGTACCAGCTTTAAAGTTGTAAATAACGCCACCCTCAACAGCAACATCATCAAGGTAGCCTATAGTACCGTTATCAACATCGAAATCAGCTACTGCATCCCAAATGCGCTCTGCATAATGCACACAGCGAAGATTCGAAGTTTCACATACAGTGTGTACTGCCATAATCTTATCCTCCAATTATTATATAAATTTATTTCTTATTTTTTTGTTTTAATTATCGTCTTCCGACTTTGATATAACCATACTTAGTTTCAACAACGCCATCTTTTGCCTCGTTGTCAATAAGCCCAGCGGTCATAACATTCTCATTAGACCTATTAAAGTTTGTCGCAAGACTCTTTCTTGCATACAGAATCGCACATTCGCTTTCAATCTCTTTGACCGACATTTCAGCCCTCTTTTCTTTGAGAGCGGCAAAATTAGCATCGTCAGTCAAAACAGTTTCGTACTTGGCAAATTCTGCATCTTTCTGAGCATCAAGCTCAGCTTCAATACGAGCCTGCTCAGCTTTTACATAATCTTCATACTTGGGCTTCATTTCTTCGAACTCAGCACTAATCTGATTGAACTTTTCTTCAATCTCATTCTTAGCTGTTTCAAATTCAGAAACCTTTGCCTCGTACTCAGACACCTTGCCCTCAGCCTCAGAAACCTTTGTGTTTGCTTCTTCGACTTTGGCAAAAGCAGTGTTTTCGATTTCTTCGATATGCTTTCCAAAATCAAATGCTCCTTCTATAGAAGAACCATCATCATAGTCTTCATAACGAAGCTTCTTTCTCTTTGCACTATCAAAATCAATCTCTGCCTTGTCGCCATTCATGGTAAATGAAAGACCGAAGTAATTATAGTTATTCTTTGCATCAACAACAATCACTTCATTTTCTTGAATATCTACAGCATAATAACGAGAGCACTCATAGCCCCATCTATCAACAAAAGTCTCATGCTGCCTTACCATTGCAGAGATATCTTCAAACTGCGCCAAAAGAGTTTGAGTAAAATCCGTATTCGACATAGTTCCAATACCTCCTTGATTAGTTTTTTCATTCACCATTTTGGTGAAAGCTATAAATTTATCGTTAAG
>JAEIGA010018165.1_pt1 | contig 10712 bp, 9 predicted proteins | sample 9270691 | NCBI WGS metagenome assembly JAEIGA01 (sample SAMN17057246, study PRJNA624740) | gut metagenome | biome: biome; isolation source: fecal sample | host: Bos grunniens | place: China: Xizang | collected 2019 | reverse complement strand
GCCATTATTTTATAGATTTTCAGAATTTTACAAAAGTACAAAAAAATGCGTTATCTTTGCAATGATTTGATTGTTGATAATGATGAAGAAGACAAGAAATTTTTGCATAATTGCGCACATTGATCATGGTAAGAGTACTCTTGCAGACCGCATGCTCGAGATCACAAATACCCTGACTGCGCGTGATATGGAGAATCAGGTTCTGGACTCGATGGATCTTGAGAAAGAGAAGGGTATCACCATCAAGAGCCATGCAATCCAGATGGACTATAAATATAAAGGAGAAAACTACGTTCTCAACCTCATTGACACTCCCGGTCACGTCGACTTTTCGTATGAGGTCTCCAGAGCCATAGCATCCTGCGAAGGAGCCCTGCTCATCGTGGATGCAACCCAGGGTATTCAGGCTCAGACAATTTCAAACCTTTACCTGGCCATCGAGCATGACCTCGAGATCATACCGGTCCTCAATAAGATCGATATGGAGTCGGCAATGGTGGATGTGGTGACAGATCAGGTGGTCGATCTTCTGGGATGCAAGCCTGAGGATATCCTTCTTGCTTCAGGCAAGACAGGCCAGGGTGTACAGGAGGTTCTGGATGCTATAGTGGAGAGGATTCCTGCCCCGTCAGGAGATCCTGATGCACCTCTTCAGGCGCTTATCTTTGACTCGGTATTCAATTCGTTCCGAGGCATCATTGCATACTTCAAGGTTATGAACGGTTCCATCAAGCCTGGTGACAAGGTTAAGTTCGTAAGCACAGGCAAGGAGTATGATGCAGATGAGATCGGAGTCCTGAAGATGAAGATGCATCCTCGTCAGGAAATTCCATGCGGAAGTGTGGGTTACATCATTTCCGGAATCAAGGCGGCTTCTGAGGTGAAGGTCGGTGACACCATTACGCATGTGGGCCGTCCGTGCCAGGAGGCAATCGCAGGATTTGAGGAAGTCAAGCCTATGGTGTTTGCAGGTATGTATCCTGTGGAGACGGACCAATATGAGGAACTTCGCGCATCTCTGGAGAAATTCCAGCTCAATGATGCATCGCTTGTCTTCGAGCCAGAGTCTTCTCTTGCTCTCGGATTCGGATTCCGATGCGGCTTCCTTGGACTTCTGCACCTTGAGATCGTACAGGAGCGTCTTTTCAGAGAATTCAATATGGACGTCATTACGACAGTCCCGAACGTATCATATAAGGTGTATACTACTCAGGGCGAATGTCTGGATGTGCATAACCCGTCAGGACTGCCGCCTGCTACACTTATAGATAGAATTGAGGAACCATATATCAGGGCGCAGGTCATTTCTAGGTCTGACTACTATGGACCTATCATGAAACTCTGTCTTGACAAGCGCGGTATCCTTATCAATCAGCACTACCTTACAGCTGACAGGCTTGAACTTACATACGAAATGCCACTTTCCGAGATTGTCTTTGACTTCTATGACAAGCTTAAGTCAATCTCAAAGGGTTATGCATCATTTGATTATCATGTGATTGGATTCAAGGATGCTAAACTTGTGAAGCTTGATATCCTTTTGAATGGTGATCCGGCAGATGCCTTGTCTTCTCTGATCCATGCAGACCATGCGTATGACTTCGGACGCAAGATGTGCGAGAAGCTCAAGGAACTTATTCCAAGGCAGCAGTTCGATATTGCCATACAGGCTGCAGTCGGTGCGAAAATCATTGCGCGTGAGACAGTGAAGGCCGTGAGAAAGGATGTTACAGCCAAGTGTTACGGTGGTGATATCTCGCGTAAGAGAAAGCTTCTTGAGAAGCAGAAGCAGGGAAAGAAGAGAATGAGACAGATCGGAACCGTCGAGGTTCCTCAGAGCGCCTTCATGGCGGTTCTCAAACTGGATTAACGTTCTGCAATCTGATATTGAAATAAAAAAGGGAAACCGTCACGGCTTCCCTTTTTTATATACCTCTTTAGTCGAGGTTCTTTCCTGCAGAATTCCGAAGGAATTGCACACATTTTTCTTAGAATAAGGAATCTGCGGAAAGAGACGAATAAGATTCTTAACCGAAGGCAAATGTCGCTCGTTTTTTTGTTTCCGCAGTTGTCGATATTGTTGTTTTAGTTGTTGTTTTAGCTGTTTGGTGTTGTTCTAGGCCACTTTTTATGGTACAGGGTCATAACCATGGCCTCCCCAAGGATGGCATCTCAATATTCGGCGTACACTCAGATAAAGTCCTTTTAACGGACCGTGTTTCCTGAATGCTTCAAGTGCATATTGCGAACATGTCGGGGTGAAACGGCAACACGGCTGCTTGAGCGGAGAGATGCAGATCTGATAGAATCTGATCAGCACGATGAAAGGGAATATGGCGGCCTTTTTAAGCTGCTCCGTAAATCTGTTACTCTGCTGTGACATTCCTTTCTGCCTCTTTGGATTCGGCGTTGTGTCTTACTTTTTCGATCACTTTGCCCACTGCTTCATAGATTTCTTCGTAGCTGAGCTCTTCCTTCTGTGAATATGTGAAGAGGATGTCATAGCCGGACAGTCCGGCGAGCGCGTGCTTCTGCTTGCGCCAGCTTTCGCGGATCCTCCTTTTAAGAAGGTTCCTTTTCACTGCTCGTTTGAACATCTTTTTCGGTACGGAGACCATTATGCGGTTCTCTTCTGCTCCGGAATCTGGTCTGAAGCAGTAACGCAGCCCGGTGACTTTTCCGTGCCGGCCTTTGGCAAGAAGCATTGAGATAGCTGTCTTGCCGCATAATCTTTCTTTTTTAGGAAGAGTATGACGGATTTCGTCCATCAAATCAGTTGTTCTTTGAAAGATAAAGTTCCAGGGCCTTTGCTACAGATGGTGCCTCGGGACTTGGTGCCGAGATCTCAATGGCCAGTCCTGCTTCGTTCATTGCAGTTACAATGGATTTTCCGTATGAAACGAACTTGATGCCCTCCTGCTTGAATTCAGGCTGGTTTTCATACAGGGACTTTACGTCTGCAGGGTTGAAGAACACGATCATATCGTAAGCGTGAAGATTCACGTCCTTGATGTCCTGGGATACAGGCTTTACGAAGACAGCAGTCTCAAAATCCAGTTTCTGTGTCTCGAATGCCTTTGTCACGGCGTCCTTGCTTGAGGATTCTGCTGTGGCGATAAGGAATTTCTCTCCCTTGTGCTTTGTACCTATCAGACCGATGATCGACTCCGGCTTTCCGTCGCCGAAGAAGATCTTCCTTTTTCTATATACGATATGTTTCTGGAGATAGTTTGCGACAGCTTCAGTCGTGCAGAAATATTTCATTGTCTCAGGAACCTTCACTCTGAGCTCTTCGCAAAGAAGGAAGAATGCATCGATTGTTGTTCTTGCTGAGAAAACGATAGCTGTGTGATCCAATATGTTGATTCGCTGTGAACGGAACTCTCTGGAACTCAGAGGTTCAATCTTGAAGAACGGCTTGAAGTCAAACTCCACTCCAAAATTTTCTGCAATGCTGGTATAAGGCGAAGCCGTCATCGGCTGCTGCTGTGAAATCAGTATTTTCTGTACGCTCATTATCTTATAAAATCACTGCTGAAGCGACCAATGCTCCAACGGGTAAAATTTCAAGGGCGCAAAGGTACAAAAAAGCTGTGAATAATGAACACGATGATGCAAAAATTTGAGTTTTTCTCAGAACGAAGATGATGTAGATGCCCCCTGATAGCCAAAGCATTGCATCTCTGGAAGTCTCTGGACTGGTGTCAAGAACTGATAATATGCCCCAAAGAGACATGAGAAGAATGGTCAGAATAATGAAAAATGTGTATGATGTTCTGCAGGCGCAACGATATATCTGAACATTGCGTCTTTTAGGCCTGCACATTCTTTCAAGCAGCAGTCTGAAGGCCGCAAACAGGGTGAATATGCCGAGCGTGATGCCGAATCCTGCGTCTGCCCCAATCGTTTCCATGAAGGATGGAGAGTAGATTCCGCTGTCTGCCGCAACGAGGCAGAATGGAATCACCATCGCCATGGTTATGGCGTTTCTGTCACGGCTGAGTTTGACGCTGTTGAAAAGGTTGATGCTTTCTTTCCAGCGGATGAGACTTGCAAGCAGTGATGGGAGGATTTCTATGATTTTCCTAAGAAGGCAAATGATTGCTATCAGAGAAATCAAGGCGGCGACATCGCATACGGGTGACGTTATCGGTTCCTGGAAAGGGACCGATGATGGTGTTGTAGGCAGCATGAGACTGCCTTGTGTGAATGCGCTGTCTGCCGGTGCTATCATATCAGTTGCCTCTCTTCGCTTTGTAGCCCATGTCCTTCAGCAATGCTGTGACCCTGTCTCTGAAGTCTCCCTGAATGGTGATTTCTCCGTCCTTTGCGCTTCCGCCCACACCGCATTTCATCTTGAGGGTGCGTCCGAGTCCGGCAAGGTCTTCCGATGTTCCTATGAAACCGGTGACAAGTGTAACCTGCTTTCCTCCACGACCTTTTCTGTCGATGGAGACTATGAGATTCTGCTTGGATGGCTCAATAGTTGCAGGCTCCTCTGCCGCCTCTTCTTCGTATGCAAAGTCGGGATTAGTGGAGAATACGACGCCTAGTCTTTTTTTCCAATCGTTGTCTGCCATTGTGTGGAATTAATTTTTGCAAATATAGCCAATATCGTTGTATATTTGTCAGTTTGAAACAGTATATGATAAATATGTCGGAAAAGAAATTTACATTTTGGAACAGGATAGCGGCATCGGCAGTCTTTGTGATAGCTGCGATAACCTATCTTCTGACGATTGAACCGACCGCATCATTCTGGGATTGCGGAGAGTTCATCGCATCATCATATAAGCTCGAAGTGGGTCACCCTCCTGGAAACCCGGTATTCCAGCTTTTTGCCAGGTTCTTCACTATGTTCTTCGACAACATGCATGCTGCTGTTGCCGTGAATGCGATGAATGCAATCTGTTCTGCGTTGACAGTGTTCTTCCTCTATCTGACTGTGGTCTTCTTTGCCAAGAGGGTAGTGAAGCCTTCTGAAGACGGATCATATACGGTTGGCAAGGCCATTGCAATCTTCGGTTCGGGTGCGGTCGGAGCGCTTGCATACTGCTTCAGCGACACCTTCTGGTTCTCTGCAGTCGAAGGTGAGGTATATGCCATGTCATCACTTTTCACTGCCCTGGTATTCTGGGCGATGATCAAGTGGTATGAGCAGGCCGATACTCCATATGCAAACAGATGGATTGTCCTGATTTCATTCCTGATGGGACTTTCGATCGGTATCCATCTTCTCAATCTGCTCGCCATACCTGCCCTTGTGTTCATGTTTTATTATAAGAAGAGGGAAAACGGACACTACAGCTTTTGGGAATATGTGAAGATATTTGCTGTTTCCGTAATCATTCTGGCGGTCATTCTTTTCGGCATAATACCGTATCTTCCTAAACTGGCGGCATACTTTGACCTGTTCTTCGTGAACTCTCTCGGACTTCCGTTCAACAGCGGTGCGGCCTTCTTTATGATAGCTCTTCTGGCAGTCTGCTTTGCGGGACTTTACAGAACAATGAACCGTCAGCAGGTGTTCGCAAACACAGTGCTTCTCTGCTTTACGACAATAGTAATAGGCTTCTCCCTCTTCTCGATTGTGATCATCCGTTCAAGCGCGAAGACCCCGACCAACGAATATCAGCCGGACAATCCGTTCACTCTCATCCGCTATCTCAGCCGTGAGCAGTATGGAAGCACGCCGCTTGTCTACGGACAGTATTTCGATGCTCCTTATGATATTGAGAAGACGACCTATTGGGCTCCGATGGGGGATAAGTATATCAAGGCAGACGGCCCGGGCGACATCAAGTACGAATCTACAGGCAAGATGCTTTTCCCACGTATGTGGAACGGAAGTGACCAGAAATACATTCAGTTCTATCAGTCATACATTGGTGACGGCGGTTCAAAGGTAGCTGGAGCGCAGCATAAGAAGCCGACATTCCTGCAGAATCTCACATTCTTCTTCGATTATCAGATGAACTGGATGTACTGGCGTTATTTCATGTGGAATTTCGCCGGTCGTCAGAATGACATCCACAGTCCTTCCCCTGGTGAGATCATGACTGGAAACTGGGAGTCAGGAATTGATTTTATCGATCATTGGAGACTTGGCGATCAGTCTGATGCTCCTGCATATCTGAAGGAAAACAAGGCCAAGAACCATTATTATATGCTTCCTCTCCTGCTTGGCATCATCGGAATATTCTTCCAGTTTGCACGTGACAAGAGGGGTTCATGGCTGACATTCCTTATGTTCTTCATGACAGGAATCGCTGTCGTAATCTACCTCAATCAGCCGCCTTACCAGGTGCGTGAGAGGGATTATGCTTACGCCGGCTCGTTCTATTCGTTCTCGATCTGGATCGGACTCGCGGTTGCGGCTGTGTATTCATGGATACGTGAAAAAGCTCCTAAAGCGGACATTGCTGTAGCCTCAGCCGTGACAGTCGTTCTCCTCGGGGTTCCTGCCCTTATGGCTGCAGAAAACTGGGATGATCACGACAGAAGCAACAGGTACACCGCTGTCGAGATGGCTAAGAATTATCTCAATTCAGTAGGTGAAAATGGTATTCTTGTAACTCATGGAGATAACGATACATTCCCTCTCTGGTATGCACAGGAGGTTGAGAATGTGCGTCCGGACGTGCGTATATGCAACACTTCGCTTATAGGAACTGACTGGCACATCGACCAGATGAAATATGCTGTCAATGAGTCAGCGCCTCTTGATATCACTGTGGGTCCTAAGCAGTATCTCTACGGAACGAATGAATACATATATATATATGACACTCGTGACTCTGCGATTCTTCTTTCGGATGTGATGAGGGTGTTCAAGCATCCGGATGCAAAGATTCCTCTTACAAGCGGTCGTCAGGTGGACTATATAATGTCAAGGAAACTGGTTCTTCCGGTGAATAAGGAGAATGTCATCAAGTATGGAATCCTGGATGAGAAATATGAGGATCAGATTCCGGAATATATTGTCCTTACCATTCCTGCGGACAAGGACTATCTGACCAAGCCGGAGCTGTTCATGCTGGATCTTCTGTCAAACTACCAGTGGGACCGTCCTATCAACCTCCTGAGTATGGGTGGCGACATCAATATAGGTATCAAGGAGTATCTGATGTATGACGGATTCTCGTACAGATTCGTTCCGATCAGGAATAAGATGAAGAGTACCGCCATCGGTTTCGCTGATCCGGAGGACCTTTATAATAAGATGAAGAACGTCTACTCATGGGATGCCCTCAAGAGGACTGACTATTTTGTTGACTATCAGAATTTCTACACTTTCTGCGGTGTGCTTTCGCAGAGGCTCCTCTTTGTCAATGTGGCTAAGGAGATGCTCAAGATCGGTGACAAGGAAAGAGCAGTGGAGATGCTTGATATGTGTCAGGAATGTGTGCCTGAGGCTAATTTCCCGTTGGACATCACTTATATGGGCTTCTCGAATGAGTATATGGTTGCAGATATGATAGAGACCTACTATATGGCGGATCAGCCGGAGAAGGCACTGGAGCTTGCTGAACGCTTCTCCGACCAGCTCTTCGAATCGCTCTATTTCTTCCTTCAGTACTATGATTTCGCAAAGCGTGAATTTGAGTCATGCTACAACAATCTTCAGTACATAGCTGAACTTGCTGAGCACCATGGTCACAAGGAATTGTCAGACAGCATCAACGAACGATTCGAATCCCTTATGGAAACAGCAGAATAAGGCGCTTTTCTGAATAAACAGAATCCCGGATGTGTGCGAGCGAAGCATATACCTATGCTTCTGCGAAGCGAGCCACATCCGGGATTCTGTTTATCGGCAATCTTATCGTGCCAGTCTTACAAAGACGCTGAGGGGGAGATTCTTGCCGTAACTGTCACGCAGCACGAGTTCACCGAAGTCGAGTGACTTATAGGCTGTCTTGAGGCAGAATGCCTGCTTTACGATCGTTTCTCCAAGTACAGCGGAATATCCGTTTGAATAGAGGTTGAGGACCATGAAGCTGTCCTGTGGCGCGAGGATTGCCGCCACGCACTGCAGCATTTCGTTGAGGCACTCATCCAGCTTCCATTTTTCTCCATCAGGACCGTGGCCATATGCAGGGGGATCAAGAATTATTCCCTGATAGGTGTTTCCACGCTTGGCTTCTCTGCGGGCGAACTTAAGAGCATCCTCCACAATCCATCTGATGTTGTCAAGACGGCTTGCCTCCATGTTTCCACGGGCCCATGTAACGACCTGGCGTACAGAGTCAAGGTGTGTAACATCAGCTCCTGCCGCCTTTGCTGCGAGTGATGCCGCTCCTGTGTATGCAAAGAGGTTCAGCACCTTAGGCTTCGGTTTGCCTTCGGCCTCTGCCTTCTCTACAAGGGCACGTGTCTGCTTGTATATATATTCCCAGTTCGAAGACTGTTCAGGGAAGACACCGACATGCTTGAATGATGTCAGTCCCAGTCTCAGAGAGAAGTTCAGACCTTCCTGTGCGCCGTTGTAGCGGATGTACCACTGGTCATCCATCTTCTTCCTGCGCTCCCAGGTGCCGCTGTCTTCCTTTCCAGCCTTTCCGAAGCCTGCCCCGGTCTTGAATCTCGTATGAATGAGCCTGTTCCATTCTCCGTCAGACAACGACTTGTCCCACAGAGCCTTAGGCTCCGGACGTGCCATGATATAAGAACCGAATCTCTCCAGTTTTTCAAAGTTGCCGGAGTCAATGAGTTCATAGTCTTTCCAGAATGTTCCTGGGCTTTCAATTGTCATCATACGTCTAAATTTTGGATTCAGACCGCAAAGATATGCAATTATTTACAATCTGCTCCACCTGATCAGCGCTTCCAGGAAATAATAGTCCGCGTAAGTCAGCGGAACGTCCACTTCGCTGTCGGTGTTCTTGTTGCCTGTGCTGTGCTTGAGCAGGAAACCGTAGTCTTCTCCCTCTGCGCAGAGATATTCCTCACTTGCAAGAGTTCTGAGCATCTTTTCCGCAGTCGCAAGATAGCGCTCTGCCTTTTCTGCGTCGACATACTGGCTCAGCTCTATGAGGCCGCTGGCCATGATTGCCGCGGCTGAAGCATCGCGTACATCGTTCGGAATCTCTGCAGAGTCATAATCCCAGAAAGGAACACCATCTTCAGGCAGACGTGGCAGAAGATATTCTGCAATGGCGATTGCATGGTCAAGAATGTCCTGCTCCTTGCAGAAGCGGTACACCATTGTGAAGCCATAAAGTCCCCATGCCTGACCACGTGCCCATGCTGAATCATCAGCAAGTCCCTGTACGGTCTGCTTTCCGACAACTTCACCGGTTTCCGGATTGTAGTCCACAAGGTGGAAGCAGCTCTTGTCCTCCCTGAAGTGGTTCTTCATTGTGGTGCGGGCATGTGCGAGAGCGACATTCTTGAGAGAGTCGCTTCCGCCAAGCTCTGCTGCCTTCAGGAGCAGTTCCATGTTCATCATGTTGTCTACGATGACAGGGAAAGACCATTTGCCGAAGCTCCATGAACGTGTACATCCAACCTCAGGATCAAAACGGCTTGCAAGAGAATTCGCTCCATCAATCAGAACAGGTACGCAAGTCTGGTCTTCAGTAAGGCGGAGACAGTTGCCATAGCTGCACATAAGCTGGAAGCCTATGTCATGATCGTCCTTGCGGAATCTCAAAGGTTCGAGTCCGGCCTGATATTCAAGTGCAAGTTCCTTTATCTTCTCGTCACCGGTATATTCATAGACATACCACATCGAGCCAGGGTAGAATCCCGAGCACCACCATTTGTAGTTGCTTGTCCATAAAGCGCCTTCCTTGTTGATCGAACGAGGGTAAATTGCAACGCCCGGGTTGCTGACTGCTGCAGAATCAAGATTCTTGTCCATCAGCTCCATCTGTGCTGACGCCCTTTCAAAGACGCGTGCGGTAAGTTCTTCCATGCTCTCCTGTTTCTGGCATGCCAGACATAAGAGAGACGTGATAAAAAAGATAGCTTTTCTCATATGTGAAATTATATGTTTATCGTGACATGTCTGGCAGTCGGACTTCGGAGTTCTCAGCCCCGGAGATGACGATTGACGGATATTCAGCAATGAATCGTTTTCCATCCAATACGTATTCTCCGCTTCTGTGGAAGACTGCGCAAAGAGTCTTCCCGTGCATTACAGCCTGGCAGAGAGCATCATTGCGAATAACCTTCACCGGTGTGTTCTTTCCTTCCTTACCTGCCTTGTCGGCAAATTTCTTGATTTCCTTAGCGTTTGCCTGAGGAATCATTGCGTATGCATATGATCCGACGGATCCGTCCGCAGGATGCTCGAACCAGCATTTGAACACCTTGCCTTCGTCCCACATGTCGATGAAGGCAGGGTCGATAAGGTCCCATTTGCCTTTCTGAAGTTCTTCAGAGTGTCTGATAGGTGCTCCATCCAGGCTGACATATCCTCTTCCGGCATGGTGCAGCCATCTCTCGCCGGATGTCACTTCGCCCTGGAGGTGGATCTGGTCAATGGCAGTGGTTACGGTGTGCATGTCCTTTTCGGAAGCCGTGATGTCTGCTCCAAGACATACGATGCAGTCTTCAAAGAAGAAGTTGCTTTTGAGTGCGTAAAGTCCGTCGCGGTTCAGCTCCATGGTTGAGGCCATTATCTTTCCGTCTACAAGTCCGCCTACGTGCTCGGAATGGTTCTTTTTGCCTTCTATGCTGTCGTCGCACTTGATAGGTTTGCCATC
>JAEIGA010018164.1_pt1 | contig 10712 bp, 23 predicted proteins | sample 9270691 | NCBI WGS metagenome assembly JAEIGA01 (sample SAMN17057246, study PRJNA624740) | gut metagenome | biome: biome; isolation source: fecal sample | host: Bos grunniens | place: China: Xizang | collected 2019 | reverse complement strand
TTCCTACCAATTCTGTATCTTTGTTCTCCTTTGGTAGCGAAGTGTTCTTTTTGATGGCAGTCCCTACAAAGAGCCTCCAAGTTGTCGAAGTTCAAGCTGACTGCAGGGTTTTTATAATTCTCCTCAGATAGATAAATCTTATGATGAACTATTACCGCAGGCTCATATATACCCTTAGCTTTACATCTCTCACAGAACCTACCGACAGAAGACAGATAAGCTTCTTTGCACCTTATCCAAGCCTTTGACCTGTAGAACCTGTTATCTATTGATCTCATCCGTAACCTCAAAGCGTGAAGGCTCCGTGAACCTCTCCCGGATAAATCTACCGACTAAGCCATCTCTAAAGCTTCCTTCTGTCGTAGACAGATAATCCGCTTCCTTATCAGGCTCTACGAAGTTCTCGTATATCTTAACGTCTTCGTGAAAGACGTAAGGTATCTTCTGCATATTTCCGTATAGTGCTCGATACATAGGACAGTTTGAACTGTTAAGCGTATCAAGCAGCTTTGCTTTGTTTAGCAGGATAGGAAGATGGACTGCGTAGTTCATACTGTCATATCCATTCCTCTCTAACTCTTCCTTTAGAGCTTCGAGGTTAGATACATATAAGCCGTTCCTGCCTCTGTCTCTTAACTCCTGTATTCTTCTCGCTAAGCTTCCGTCTACGAAGTTAGTAAACTCATTGACAGGCTTCATAACGAAGAAGTCATCATTGAAGAGGTAAAAGTCATCCGTAATATCCTTGTTGTAGATGATATGAATAAGCGAAGAGCGAACCCTACTCCACTTCGTAGGTCCTTCCTGCTTCTGTGCTATCCTTCCGTCTGGATATAATCCCTTTGGCTGACCGCATACAAACCATACCTTATTGTGAGGGAAGTTCTTATCAACTGACCTCAGACTGTATGTGAGTTCGTAAGTGTCTATGTCTTCCTTTAGGATATAGACTATATCGTGTCTTTCCATACTTACCTCCAATGAAAAAGCCTCCGAGGATCTGATCGGAGGCTTAAAGGAGTGATTTCCACATGAGACAACCTTATCTATATGAAAACACACTTACACTATAACAATAAATCAACTCTGTTTTACTCTGTTATCCTCTGTTTTTCTCTGTTTTTTCACTTATAGCGTCTTTTGTACTCAGAAGGAGTCATAACCTCAGGAGTAGAAAACTTAACAGTCGGATAGTCTTTTCTGCACTCAGTCATCATAGCTTGATACTCTTCTAAGCTATTAGCCTGTATTGCTAACATAGGACCGCTCCCCTGTGGCTTCACTAAGTAAATCATAGGCTCATCTTCACTCATTCTTCTTCCTCTTCCTCCTCTTCGTATTCTTCTATCAAATCACTTCTGCACTCAGGACAGACTAATAGAGTCTCATAGCAAGGACTACCCCAGAACTCCCCTCTGCTCTCTCTGATAGTTCCTGCGTCTTCTTCGTCAAAGACCGCTTCACATTCGCAACATTTATATTTCATACTTAACCTCCTATCTTTGTCGGTAAACTTGGAACTGCTACAGAGAAGTAATTACCGCCTATGCACTCATAGCCTGTGTAGTAAGAACCTGTAGCGAAGCCTCTGCAGTTAAAGAAAAGTAACCAAGGATAAGGCTCTCCTGAGTTCATCCATTGAACCGCTTCTATGACCGCTTGATCCGATAAGTCCGTTCTACTCGTAACTGAGTGACCGCCTCTGACAGTAGAGAACTGTCCTGACTGAGTGAGCACTCCTGTTATCGTGTCCGGAAAGCGAGTATCTTCTACCCTACAGAGAATACAAAGAGCGATATACCTTCTGCCTTCCGTGCTATCCGTGCACCTGTTAGACTCTGCCTCTACTACGGAAGATATGAGCGTGAACTCATCTACTGTCATCCCTGCGAGTTCTGCTCTCTGCTCAATGCTCATAGCTTCGATAGGCATAGGAGCCTTAAGCAGATTTACACCAAGAGAGACGATCGCTACGAGTAAGGCTATCTTATTCATAAGCCATCCCTCCTCTCGTCACAGACGTAGCACTTCTCAGGAGCTACACCGATAAAGGTCTCACAATGACCGCACTTAGGACACTTGACCTCACGGACTATATATTGTCCGTTGTCGTATATCCTCTTCTTAATCCACTTATCGTTATTCATTACTATTCTCCTTTTCGTATAAGTCCCTCATGGCTTTTCTCCAGAGTTCCCAAGTGTACTGCTCGCTATAGTCGATACGCTTACCAATGCTCTTGATGGATAATCCTTCTATGAAGTAGAGCCTCAGTATCTCTCCGCCTAACGTGTCGAAAGCCATAATAATAGCTTCATACTTGATATTCGCTTCTCTGAGACGGTTAAGTTTATCGAGGTTGTTAGTACGCTCTTCCTCTATCGCAGCTATCGTCTCGATTACCTTAGCGTCAGGATCTGGAGTCTTCTGTAGTCTGTCCTTAGAGTAGTCCTGCACTCCCCCGGATAACCTCTCGCAGAGCTTAGCAGTCAGATTATCTATCGACTCGATAAGGCTCTTTATGCTTCTCCTGTTTTCTCTTACGAGGTAGAGTTCATCCTTAAAGTCTGTAAATGTCATAAGGCAACTCCTCCAAGTAAATGAAAACTTTAGGCTTATCGCTCCACTCCTTGCGGACTACCAACTCTGCCACTTGTTGATCTCCTACCTCAAAGAAGCCTAAGTCCGCTAATACATCTTGAAGACCTTTGACTGCGTTATCCAAGTCAGGCTTAGTAGTCTTAAGCAGTCCCCAGTTCTTTCTATTGGATGAAGAGAAGCCAAATAGGACTGTCAGTCTTACCGCTCCTTTAAAGCGTGGAGTCTCTATTTTATTGACCGACATATAGCGTCTTATGTTGATAGCGTATTCATACTTGAGCTGCTTGACTTCATCCTTCGTATAGAACTGACCGCTATATCGGTTATATCCCTTCTCCTGAGAAGTGATAGTAGGGTTTTCCGACAGTTCAAAGTTAATTTTTATCTTCGTCACTCTTCCACTCCTCCATCCATTCACTCAGGAAGCGGTCAATACAAGTATTCTGTCCGAGAGTGAGAGCTTCTCTGTTGATCGCTCCACATTTAACGATAAGGACTAATATCTGCTCGACCTGTAACATCTTCTTATGAAGTTCGACTGTCGTATCTTCCAAAGCCTGTAAATAAGCGTCTTTCATTATCTGCCTCGCTTTCTTAATACCTCTCTCGGTATTCCGTATAAGTTTTCCAATGCCATGAAGAAGGCTTTACTTGCTTCTGAGTCGTCATTCAGATAAAGCTTTCCTCGCTCTGCCTGACTTATGGACTGCGGAGAGCAGAAGATACGCTCTGCTACCTGTCTCTGAGTCAAGCCTTCCTTCCTTCTCGCTTCTATGAGTGAGTAGCGGAAGTTATAGCCTCTGTCTCTTCGTTTCATAAAGTACAAACCTCCTGCTCTGCTATCGTTCCGTCACAGTCCCAACCGAAGTAAGGACAGATACATGAGCCTTTACAAAGCCGTTCTCTTATATCCACCTTCGGAGCTTCTATGGCTATCGTTTCTCCCGGTCCTATCTTTGATGACTGATCCGTAACTGCATAGAGAAGCTGACCTTTATTAATGCCTTTGATAATTTCAGCTATCGAAGGAATGTATGTCGAATGTCCTATGAGGTAGCGAGCAGACTTATAAATCTGCTCTGCCTCATAAGAACCTAACTCCATCTGCCAAACGTCTAAGGTAGCCTTAGCGTCATCTATCTTCCAATACGGATAAGCTGCTTTGATAATCTCGAGAAGCTTCGCTATCTCTTTACGAGTCATAAGCCTTCCTCCTCAATGAGTCTTGTAAAAGGGTTAGAGCTTTCAGTCTTAGCCTGTGGCTTCTGCTTATGATTACGCTCCCAAGTACGGACAGAAGCTTTCCAGTCCTTCATCTTGTTTTTACCTACCATCCATCCTTTGGATATGTAGTAGTCACAGAAGGCTTCCGGATCTATGCCGTTGTCACGTTCTAAACAGTAGTCTCTGACCTCATCTACGGAAGGCGGAGTGAATTTCCCCTTATTAGTTATATCTTCATTAGTTCTTCTATAGTTATTATTAGTTGTTATTGGTGTGTTCATTTTGAACACATCTGATTTGTTCATTTTGAACACATCTGAAGTGTTCATTTTGACCGCTTCGATATGTTCATTTTGAACACTTCGATTTGTTCTTTTTGAACACTTCGATTTGTTCACTTTGACCGCTTCGATTTGTTCACTTGCTATCGCATACCACTTAGTCTTGTCGAAGGGTATCTTGTTATAGTTTCCTGTAACAATTAATCCCTCTTCTTCAAGCTTCTTTAATGACCTGCGGATAGTGCTCTGTGACAAATACGGAAAGTGCTCTTTGAAACTAATGAGAGTATGGAATATCCATCTCCTACCGTCATGGACTTCTTCGCTCTGACTGCACCAATACTCTATATACTCATAGAGCATAGCTGCGTTATTACCGACTCGATCTATAATCTCCGTGTCGTAACTACGCTTAGCCATTAGAACATCAGCTCCTCTTCATCTCCAGAAGGCTTAGCTTCTGCGTAAGAGCCGGGCACGAAGTCTACAGAAGATACGAGTATATCCGTAACCTTCCGCTTAGTGCCATCCTGAGCCTCATAAGTCCGAGTCTGTATAGAGCCTTCAACCGTGATAAGCTTACCCTTCGTGAAATACTGCGATACAAACTCTCCTGTCTTCCCCCAAGCCTTACAGTCTATGAAGTCCGTCTCCTTGCTCTTACCGCCTCTGTCTATAGCGAGAGTGAATGAGGTTATCTTCGAGCCTGAGGTAGTAGTCTTAATCTCAGGATCTCGAGTGAGTCTTCCTTGTAATATTGCTAAGTTCATGTGTTAATCCTCCTTGAAGTGATACTTTGTAACTGCGATAGGGAACTCTTCTATCTCTGAAGCCCATACCGCCTTACAACCGTTACGCTCATAGACCAAAGGAAAACCGCCTATACCATCAAAGAGAGAAGCCATAGTAGGCTCTTCCACTCCTGAGTCTTTGAGCTGCTTAACCATCCTTCCTGCCATCCATTCCCAGAACGGAAGTCCAATAGAGTTACCGAGTGCTTTTAAGCGAGGACCGTCTGAGGTCTTATGCTTCTTTCCCTTCGTGTCAGTCCACTCTCCTATGTCTGTCCAATAGTCGGGGAAGCCTTGTAACCTCTCGCACTCGAGCGGAGTAAGTCTCCTGACGATAGCTTCTTGCTTTACCATAGGTGTATTACCCCCCCCGGTACCCATTCTCGAGGTCAACGACTGAAATATGTTATCCTCGCTGATCATTACCCTACTGTCCTGCGGATGGTTTTCAAATATGACTGTCTCTTCGTTTACGAGATAATTACGAGCGTCTGTGGATAGCGTATGACATACACCCGGCTCAGGCTTACTCTGATTTATCTCGCTTGTTATCGAGTCTCCTCTGTAACAAGTAGGCTCATTCATCTTGTAAATCACTCCTCTCAGTCAGAACGATAATCGCTAATCCGTCCTGTGTATTTCCTATGCCTTTGTACTGTCCACTAACGAGAGTAGGTGTGACTGTATAGCCTTCAATGGTCGTACCCCCCCATTACTCCTGAGGAAGTTGTATAATGCACTTTCCGTCTTCGACATATTGATTACCGACTCCTTTAACATCACTTAGACAAAGGCTCCCTATCGTTTCTTGATATAACAAGTGACTCGCTCCCCCCCCGTAGACTCCGCCTGAAGCTTTAAGGCTCGCTGATACGTCATTCTCGGAGTATTCGTCATAAGCGTTTTGTGAATAAGTGTGAGAGTCTTCGAGTATCATCATTCCGCCTTGATTACAGTTAGGGTTAGCTCCGTTTAGATCCAATGTCCTCGCTGAGTCTGCTTCGTATATTCCAGAATGAGGGTTATCGGACTTCATGGCATTACTCGCATAAGGACTAATTCCGTAACATTTAGGACTGTAAGACTGCTTGGTTGTTGACTGTGGATAAGGCTCCTGTCCGTTCTTCTTGGATGAGTATTCCCTTACCCCCCCGTCTTTACCTGCTCTCTCTTGGAATGAGACTGTCGGATAAGAGCTTCCTCGAGAAGCGGAGGCAGTATCTTCCCTCGTTTCTTCGCTCGATTTAATATCCCCTGACAAGCCTTTTCGCTCAAAGAGTATTTCTGGAGCGGAGAGTCCTCCAAAATCTGCGACAAGCGAGATACGACGACGACGCTGGGGGCAACCCCAAAACTGCAAATCGTGTACCCTCCAAGCGACAGTCCACTCTCGTCCCATAATGACTCCGCTATCAGTCCACCCCCCTCATATCGAGGAATAACGGCATTCGGCTCAACGACACGGACTGTCTCTTCGAGGACAGCTCTAAAGTCCTCTCCTCCGTTTGAACTAAAGGCTCCGGGCACGTTTTCCCAAACCATAAACCGAGGTCGGATATATCCATCTGCTCGCTTTCTTGACTCATCTCTCATCTCCTTGATAATTCTTATCTGCTCCATGAAGAGACCGCTACGCTCTCCTTGGAGTCCTGCCCTTTTGCCTGCTACCGATAGATCCTGACAGGGACTTCCCCCGGTAACTATGTCCACCAAAGGAACCTTATGTCCGTCTATCTTCGTTATGTCTCCTAAATGCTTCATTCTTTAATCCTCTACCGGAAAAGGAAGACCGCCTAAGTAGTCCTCCATAATTAAAGACTCAGTAGGCTTCTCCTGCTCTGCCTTAGTAGCCTTACCGCAGTCAAAACACATCTGCTTACCGAACTGAGCCTTTGTACTCTCTGCCACCTTGGAAGCAGGAAACTTACCTGCACTCGAGATAGGCTTACCGCAACGCTCACAAATAAGAGCTACGCTTGCCTTAGGTGTAGGAGCGGTCTTCTCAGGCTCTGTCTTCGTCTGTAATGCGTATTCGTCTGTATCTGCGTCTTTGGTATCATCCAGAAGGAAGAGTCCGTTTAAGGCATACTTGCGAGCGTAGGAAGAGGTAGCACCTGTTACCTGAGCCTCATCCATTCCCTTTTTGGTCTCTGCTTCCCTTGCGTAAGCGGTAGCGATCTTAACCTCATTAAAGCCATCTGCACATTTAGTGTCGGATAAACAAGCCGTAGCCTTTACATACACTCTGCCTCCGACCTCGACTATCTCATCCGAGAGAGTCACATATACTCCATAGGTCTTAAGTAACGGCTTTAAGGCTTCGAGTATTCCTTCTGCGGAGCGGTAGTTATAGCCTCCGAACTTGTTAAGCTTATCCTTAGGAGCTTTAAGTTCTACCTGTATGCGATTAAGCTTCTCGGAGAGTGACAGTTCAATATTACTTAACTTCTTTGTATCTGCCATATTAAGCCTCCTCGTTGCAAAGGATCTCTGCAAGGCACTTCATAAACTCCGCTCTCAAATCGGTATCGAGGTAAAAGAGAGACATAACATTGTCTATGAAAAACTTAGCTCTGCGGAAACGCTTAATGTCAGCTATCTTCTCTTCGTACTCTGCAGTCTCATAAGCGATAGCCTCATCTATAGCCTCTTCAAAGGGTAACTTCTCGACCTTCTTAAGAGTCTCGATAAACTTGCGACCTGAAGAGGTAAAGTGATTATAGATATTCTCTGCATCTAAACCGCAGTAAACACCACGCTTAACCTGTCCGTTTACGGACTTGATACCTTCTCTCTTGATGTAGATACACACCTGTGTTCTACATGAATGGAGGTTAGCGTAAGGTCTTACCTTAATAATCTCCTCTGCTATCTGCGTAGTTGTATAGTTGGTATTCTTATCAAACTTACACATAGAAAATCACTCCTTATAAATCATCTGATCCTGATACTCTCGGTCTGCTCTAAGTGAGCTATGCCTTCGAGTCTTTCCTTCAACGCTTCGTTATCTCCCTTAAGAGCCTCTTTGATAGCGGTCTTATTGACCTTAGGCTCCTGATATACGAGGAACTCCTCAGGGATATTCTCGATATACCCTTCCTCCAGAACGACCGACTCAGGGTTTTTCTGAAAGTAGAAGTTGTAGAAGGTAGTCTTAACCTTTGGCTTCCCGGTTATCCTCATAGCCTGCTCGCAGATACCCTTCATCCTGTCGATAGCTCTGTTATCTGCGTCATTAAGAGCCTGTAGTCTTGCTATCTCTGCCTGTCGAGCCTTGATATTAGCTTTCCTGTTGGAGATAGCTTTTCCGTAGTCATCTATCTTCGCTTCCACATCTTCTGCGAGGTTGTCTACGGCTTCCTTGAGGTCATCCTTAATAGCTTCGTCTGTGTCTTCACATTCGAGTATCTCGGAGAACCTCTGATAATCGTCTATAAGGTCGTATAGCGTACTCATATACCTTCTCCTCCGTACTTAATGCCGTTATCCTTCGGCTCGTAAGTGATAATTACTCTGTCGGACTGCTCTGCAGCTCTGTCCTTAATCACTCGTATTTCTCTCTTTTGGGACTTGATCTCGTTATCCTGTCTCTTCATTGACCGCTCTATCTTTGCGAGTCTTCTCGTAACATCTACATACAGACCGAGAAGACCGAGAGCGATAAGTACGCAGCCGATAACTGTTAATAAAAGAATTAGTCTCATGTTTCACTCCTTAGTCTTAAATACTTCGTCAAAGCTTTCTCTTGCTTTAACCATCTCCTGTAACTCAGTTGCTTCTATCTCCCCTGCGACCATCTTTGCGATAATCGAGTTCGCTATGGCTCGCTTCTCCTGATCCGTGAACTGCTTTTCTCCCTTTGCTATCTGATAGAGACGATTTCTCTTCATACAACCTGCGGAAGCTAACTCATCTGCAGTCCTAAAGTAGCGACCTAACCTCGGATAGAGCCTGAGTTCTGCTCTCATACTTGCGTTTTCGCAAGTTCCGACTCAAAAAAATAAAGATAGATAAACCTGTTAGGAATTTTCAGAGCACGGATGATAGTTACCATCTGATCTCTATCCCAGTTACCGTCTTTAAGATGAGTACGGATAGTGTTTTCCGATATTTCTACTGCCTTGGCAAACCTCGGAATAGAACCATATCGAGCCTTAATCAGATACTCTAAGTTCTCTGCATTATCCATTGTCTTACCTCCTTCCTTACTTACTTGCGTTTGCGAGAACGTAAGTTAATGTTATGCAAAAACTTGCGTTTTTTCCATAGATTTTTGCGTTTGTAACATAAACGTAATATAATCTTGATGAAGGAGTGATTATATGGAAACTAAAGATAAGTTAAGACAGGCTATGCTCGCAAGTGGCATGAATCAAAGAGAACTTGCTAAAAGAAGCGGTCTATCCGAGGCTTCTATCTCGAGATACTTAAAAGGTCAGATGATACCGAGAGCGAACGCAGCTACCAAGCTTGCTAATGTGCTTAGGGTAGAACCTGTATGGCTTTTAGGTATCGAAGGAGTTGACTATGTAGTAGAGAATACTTACTCACTTGATATGGATAAGTTATCTGCTAAGAATAGAGGACTTCTTCTCGCTTATTATACCGCTTTACTCGACAGTCAGGAGGCAGAGGATGATAATTCCAAGGTATGACGGTCAAAGATGGAGAATACAGATCCAGAAGGAAGGCAAGCGATACTCCTTCTCTTCTTCCCTTCCCGGTCCGAAGGGTAAGAGGGAATGTAAGGAAAAATTCGAGAGATGGTACTACGAAGGCGGAGACGGAAGTAAGACAGTCGAGCGAGTCTGTAAGGAATACCTCGAAGACTTAGGTAACAGAAGAGGCTTTGACTCGGAGGCTTATATACAAGCAGAGCGTTATATCCGTCTCTATATCCTCCCTAAGTGCCATAGTCGTAAAATGAATAAGATGACTCTTAGAGAATGGCAGAGCGTCATAAACACGGCTACAGGAGCTAAAAAGGCACTCTCGCATAAAACTCTCCAAAACCTAAGAGGAACTATCTCCGCTATAGTCAAGTTCGGCTACGCTGACTATCAATGCGAAATGTTACGAGGAGACCTTTATATCCCTCTCGGTCATAGTAAGAAGGAAAAAGAGATATTACAACCCGAGGATATTAAGCGACTCTTCGAGCCTTCGGATAAATGGTATCATCCGCTCTTCTGCTTCCTGATCCTGACAGGCTTAAGACCTTCCGAGGGGTTAGGTCTTCAGATCTCGGATATAAAGGGAGACCGAGCTTATATAAATCGAGGAATAAACGCAAGGGGTAAGATAACCCCACTTAAGAACGATAACGCAAAGAGAATGATACCTTTAGGAAGTCTTGCAAGGCAGATACTAACCGAGACTATCGCTCGTAATAATAGGAAGAGCCTTAATACTCCGTGGATATTTTGTGATAAGTACGGAGGTCCCGGGAGTCAGTCTACTATGAGGAATAATTGGTTGGATCTAAAGAAGGAGCGAGGTCTTCCCGGTACGATCTACGGCTTAAGGCATACATTTATCTCCATGATGAAGACCAACCTCGCAGAGCAGACCATAAAGGATATAGTCGGTCATTCCGTCTCCATGACTACCTTCGAGACATACGGACACTTAGTAGACGGAGAGGACAGGAAAGCAGCTCAGATTATCGACCTCACCTATGGGGAACTTTTGGGGGAAGATAAGTCCATTTCCGAAGGACAGTAGGCTATCGAGTGTCCGTGAAACGTAGATTTTATCGTATTTTTGTATTCTGAGATACATACACAAATGAGTTCAACTCTCCTCACCTCCACCA
>JAEIGA010018163.1_pt1 | contig 10713 bp, 12 predicted proteins | sample 9270691 | NCBI WGS metagenome assembly JAEIGA01 (sample SAMN17057246, study PRJNA624740) | gut metagenome | biome: biome; isolation source: fecal sample | host: Bos grunniens | place: China: Xizang | collected 2019 | reverse complement strand
TTGGTCAGAGCGCATTTGAAAGCTGTCACAGACTTTCTGAGGTGTCGATTCCCAGTGGTGTGACCAGTCTTGAAAATTATGTGTTCTCTAACTGCGGCGCATTGCAGAATATTACAGTTCCTGTGAGTGTTACCAGCATTGGTGACCGGGCATTTTATAACTGCAGCAGTTTGTCCACAGTCAATTATCAGGGTAACCAGAAGCAAAAGGCACAGATCGCTGTTGGTGAAGGCAATGATTCCATTATGCAGGCAAGCTGGAACTACAGCACACAAAATATCGTGCTGACGGATATTGCGATCAAAGTTCTGCCTGAAAAGACAAAGTATATGATCGGTGAATCCCTGAATACCAAGGGACTGATTCTAACTGCTACATATTCTGACGGCAGCACAGTAGATGTTACCAGCGGTTTCACGCTGATGGGCTTTGAGCCTTGGGCAATCGGTGACCAAATGATCACCCTTGTGTATGAAGACCTTAGAACATCCTTTGAAGTAACCGTGATTCGGAGTGGTACTTGCGACGGTTTGACCTGGGTGCTGGATGACAATGGTGTGCTCACAATTTTCGGCACCGGCGCGATTTATGATTACAATGATCCCTGGAGTGACTGGAACTATGACATTTACTCTGTGGTGATCGAAGAAGGCATAACGCAGATCGGAAGCCATACATTCTCCAGTTGCTATAATTTAAGCACCATTACCATTCCGGAAAGCATTACCTATATCGGCTTTGGTGCATTTGAATCCTGTTGGAGCCTATATACAGTAAATTACAACGGCACAAGAGATCAAAAGTCCAGTATTTATATTGAGGAATATAATGATCCCCTTACCAATGCCACATGGTCTTGCGCAAAAGTTGCAGAATATGAAAAAGATGGTATGCAAACCCAGTGTGAGAGTTTGGAAGAAGCGCTTGCAAATGCAGCAGGCGGCACTGTGCGGCTGCTTAGAAATATGACAGCTGCCACTGTGGCTGTAAAGCCTGGTGTTACTCTGGATCTGAACGGCTACACCTTGACGGCAGAACTGGTGGTAGCGATGAAGGGTGCCGTGATCCAGGACGGTGGTACAGCCTGTACCGGTGGCGGATTGTTAAAGACCAGCCAATCTGCTCTGGTATATGCCCCCAGTGAGGGATTGCAGATCATTCCTGTGTGGAATGGCAGGGATGGTTATATCTTCACCAAGGTGACCATCCAGCAGCTGACGCAACCCACAGGGGATGAAAGTACAGCAAGATATATGTTCCTGCCCAGCTTCAGCAATTCGGAAGCAGCGGCGCTGCTGTCTGACGGCGGTTTGGACAACGGGCTGAAATTCAAGGTCTGTATGACCTGGAATGGGGAAAAATCCCAGCTGTTCTATACCTACGGCGATGACCTGGTAAGCCAGGTGTATGACGGAACAGGCAGACTGGCCTTCGACCTAACAATTACCGGTATTGCCGGTATTACAGACATCGTGCTGAACGCGGAAGTTGCTACCGATACCGGTGCCATTGCCGCAAGCACAGGCATAGAAGCATAAAAAAGAAACAGCCGATGAGGTTTTCTCATCGGCTGTTTTTTGTGATTTAGTCCAGCGCCAGTCCAAAATAGGTGGGGGCAGGAATCTCTGTAAAGGGGCAGAACATTGCAAAGCGTTGGTCATTACCCACAGTACGGAAAAGCCCTTGTGAAAATCCTAATGCGGTAAGAATGTGGGGCGCTTTTTCTGCGTTTCCCAAAAGCTCCGGCACAAACAGATTGCCGTTGCGTTGGCTTGCAGTCAGAACAAAATCCGCACCTGCATAAAATTCCTCCAGGCAATCAAGAAGCACACCCTCCTGCAAAACACCGCCTTGCCGAAGGTAGGTTTTGCGCAGGGCAGCATACTCTGTCTTGCTGATTTTAGAAAGGGAGATGGCGGTATCTGCTTTTTGGCAGGTAAATTCCCGGATACCGCCAAAGGCAGCATAGCCAAACCGCGTATAAAACCCGAAAAGGCTTTCTTCACTGGGTACTAAAACTGCCCCAGCATAACCGCTTTCTTGCAGATGCCTGTGGGTATGGTGAATCAGTTTTCCGGCGATTCCCTGGCGCTGAAAGGATTTTTCGGTAGCAATGGCGTATAAATAGGCAACCTTTTTGTCCCAAACGGTGCAGTCAAACCAGTAAAGGGTGGCAGCAACCTGCCCCTTGATCACAGCACAAAGACATCGGTTTTCTGAAAAACCCACACGGAAAAAGTAGTCGATTTCTGCGTCTGTATCCCCAAAAGCCTGTTTCCAAAGGGCTTTTAACTGGGGAATCAGACCGCTTGCAGGACGATCAATATTCATAGCCATCCTCCAAAAGACAGGCCCAATGCTTTTCAATCAGGTGGTCAGGGCAGTAGGAGAGCTTTGCTTTCCGCAAACCCTCAAGACCCAGATCGTCCTCCCGATTCAGCCAGCGCAGGTTGGGATATTGAGTTCTCAAATACTGGGCAAAGCCCTGGTTGATAGCGGCATATGCGCCTTGCACACGATCCGTTGCTTTTTCAAAATGCACATCAAAGCATTCCTCAGACAGGAACGAGCCGGCGGTCATAGCGATGATTGCATCACCCTTTTTCAAAACCAAGCCGGTCATACAGAGCCACTGCCAATTCTCCAATGCTTTTTTCAGGGCAGCTTTTTCCATATGAAAATCCCCGTGGGGATCAAGTTCTGCGCGCTGGGCATACCAGTTTGCCAGAAATTCCTGCACCTGGGGGATGTTTTCCGGGGTAATGGGCGCGAAGGAAACATCCTCGTTCTTCAGGAAAAATTGATTTAAGTGATTCCGCTTTTTCTGGAATTTTTTGCCCTTCAGGTCTGCAAGATCATGGATATCATAAATATAGTCAAAACCGTCCCGGTCGCAATGGATGCGAAACTTACCGGGATACAGACGCTCCAATTCTTCGCAATCTGCCTGTAAAAGACTTGTCAGCCGGCAGGGGATATCCCGTTGGGCGGCATCGTGAATAATGGCATCCAAAACCTTCTTTTTATCCCCGTTTCCAATAGGGTAAAGGTACACACTTTGCCGGTTAAACTGAGAGAAAAATACCAAATGATTCTCATAAACTGTGGCGCGCTGCCGCCCCCACAGAAACAGATTCGTAAAGCTGTACTCACAGCCCTGCTCACCGCAATGCATCAGAAAGGTATTGAACAGGTCCTTATTTTCCTGAGAAAAAGGCTTAAATTCCAACATATTTTCACATCCTCAAGCCTATTATAACATAAGTATAGCCTTAAAACAACCGGGTATGCAGATTCCGGGATTTTACCCCATAGTAAAGCAGTGTTCCCAGAGTGAACATAACCGCAAGTTCGCCAATGGCAACATAGAGTCCATTGATAAATAAGCTGTTTCCAATGTAAATAGACAGCTCCCAACCCACCAAAATGGCATTGAAAAGTCCCGGCAGCAGCATACCCAGCACCGGATAGCCCTTGATGGTCCACTTCCGCGTCAGGTACATTCCCCCAACAGCCAGGAAGGTGGCAAGGGTGCCCAGCAGAAAATCCAAAGGCAGCGCGCCTGCGTTGCTGATATTAAACAACAGACATCCAATGGTCAGACCGGGAATAGCTGCCGGAGTGAAAAAGGCAAACACGCACAGTGCCTCGCTGGCGCGAAACTGGATCGCCCAGGAGGTAGAGTTGGGAATCAGCATATTCTGCCCATAGGTCAGTGCCACATACAGTGCTGCCAGCAGCGCAGCGTGGGATATAAATCTTACTTTCTTACGCATAATCATACTCCTTGAAACAGAAAAAATGGGCGCAGTACGCACCCATCCACAAAAAAAGAGCGCAGAAAGCGCCCATCATAAAGATCCTAGTTTTGTTTACCGACAGGATGGGTTAGGCAAAAATGCCTGCGAACTGTCCTATTAAGTTATAGTCATTATACAGAAAAAGTCGGAGAAAGTCAAATAATTCTTTACCTTGGGAAGTTTCTTGATTATAATAAAGAAAAAGGCAGGAAGGTGCAGCTATGGAAATTCGTTTTGCAGAAAATAAAGATGTATTGCAGATTTTGAAGCTTTTGCGGCAGGTGGGTAAGGTGCACCACGACGGTCGACCGGACCTGTTCAGGGCGGATGCCCAGAAATACGGTGCCTCTCAGGTGATTGCAATGCTTGACGATCCTGCTACTCCCATTTTTGTGGCAGCAGAAGGGGAGCGCCTGCTTGGTTACTGCTTCTGTATGGTGCAGGTACACACCAAAGACCCTGTTTTTGAAGATTACACAAGCCTTTACATAGACGATCTGTGCATTGACGAAACTTGCCGCGGTCAGGGAATTGGAAAAGCGCTGTATGATGCGGCAGCAGAATATGCCAAAAAGCACAAGTGCTATAATATCACCTTAAATGTGTGGACAGGCAATCCCGGTGCAGTGGGCTTTTATGAAGCGCTGGGACTCAAGCCCCAGAAAATTGGAATGGAAATGATTTTGGAGGAGCGGTAATGCTGGAAAAAAACCAAATTTACCAAGCAGAAATTACAGATTATACTGCCGAAGGACAGGGCGTTGCCAAAATTGAAGGCTGTGCCGTATTCATCCCCAATGCCATTGTGGGAGAAAAATGCACAGTGCGTATCGAAAAGGTGGGCAAAACCTGGGCGGCCGGCAAAATCGTGGAGCTTTTGGAAAAATCCCCCCATCGGGTAAATCGGGCGTGTCCTGTTGCCAAGCTTTGCGGCGGCTGTGATTTTTGGCATATGGACTATGAAGAAGAATGTCGGCTGAAGGCAGACCGGGTGCGCCAAGCCTTAAACCGCCTGGCAGGTGAGAATTTGGAGCAAGTTCCCATTTTGGCAGCTCCCACCTGCACCGGCTACCGGAATAAGGCGCAGTATCCTGTTGCCAGTGAAAAGGGCAGAGCCTTTGCAGGCTTTTATAAGGCAGGCACCCACAAGGTGGTGGAAAATAACCGTTGTTTGATTTTGCCGGAGGAAACAGATAAAATCAAGAAAATCGTCATCGACTTTATCAATCATTACCGCATTTCTGCCTACGATGAAACCACCCATACTGGCCTACTGCGGCACATTTATGTCCGTCGCGGCTGGGTGTCCGGGGAGATTCTGGTGTGCCTGGTAGTAAACGGCAGAAAGCTTCCCCACTATGCAGACTTGATTCAACGCTTATCCCAAGTGCCGGGCTTTGCCACCTTGGTGTTGTCCGTCAATGAAAAGCAGGGGAATGTGATTTTAGGGGATGAGTTTATCACCCTTTGCGGAAAAGGCTATATTGAAGATACTTTGTGCGGACTGACTTTCCGCCTTTCACCCCGTTCTTTTTATCAGATCAATCATCATCAGGCGCAGCGGCTTTATGAAACCGCCATTTCCCTGGGGGAAATCACCAGGGAAGATTTGGTGATGGATTTATATTGCGGCGTGGGTACCATTACCCTTGCCCTGGCCAAGCACGCAAGAAAGGTCATCGGTGTAGAGGTCGTACCCCAGGCCATTGAGGATGCCAAGGAGAATGCTCTGCGCAACGGTATCGAAAATGCAGAATTTTTCTGTGCCGATGCAGGAAAAGCCGCTTTGGAACTGGAAGAAAAGGGGATCAAAGCCGATGTTGTGGTGGTAGACCCTCCCAGAAAGGGCTTGAATACCGATGCCATTGAGGCTTTGGCAAGAATCGCCCCCAGAAGAATCGTCTATGTGTCCTGCGACCCTGCCACTTTAGCACGAGATGTAGCGCTTTTGAAAGAAAAAGGCTACAAACTATCCAAAGTCCAAACGGCAGATTTGTTCCCTCGCTGCGCACATATAGAATCTATTGTCTGCTTGTGCAGACAATAGATTCCGTGATATAAATTCCTTGGGGAATTTGCGATATGTCCTAACAGACGCGATATTCCGCTTCGCGGAGCGATATGCCCTGCGGGGCGTAGGAATTTATATCATATCGCAACCAAGGGTTATATCGCATTTGCATAGCAAATATATCGCGTTGCGAAGCAACATATCGCAAGAAGGTGTGAACTATGGATAATAAATCAATCAAAGAATTAGCTGTTGAATTAACTGTTGAGATAACCGCAATTTGCGACGGAATAAAGGGGCGTTCTGTTTTTGTAAATCAGTTGTTGCGTTCTTGTTCATCGATTGGTGCAAATTCTCACGAGGCAAAATACGCGCAAAGCAATGCGGACTTTATTAACAAATTGGAAATTGCATTGAAAGAATGTTATGAAACGGAATATTGGCTCGAGATTTTGTTTCAGGTCAATACTATTGATGAAACCACATATAAATCTTTGGTAAATAAATGTGGCACCATACGCAGAAAATTGATTGCGTCTATCACTACGGTTAAACATAAAAAGGAGTGAAGCTATGTTTCATATTACTGTTGAAGATTTACGCGCTGTTTATGAGCAGCTAAAGGATAAATATAACTTGGTTTGGACCACAACCGCTGCACTGGATGAAGGGTTTACCGTTGATTGTCCCATTATAGTTGGCAAGGCTCATGGTCAAATCATTGAGCTGTACGAAGATGGCGGTGTTTTTGTGTTAGATGTAATGGACGAAGCGCAGACGCAGGGTGCCCACTGGCATCCTAACGATGTGGAAGGTGCAGTTGAGGATATCGCAGAATTTATGGACGGAAAATCGGATTATGAAATGTACCCATTCAAACAGCAATAAAGTGTTTGGAAGAGAGGAAGAAATATCGATGACAATCGAACAAGCAAAACATATTATTGAGGCGAACTACTCTATGCTAGAAAACACTTTAAGTATGTTGATGTACGATGAATGGCATAATTTTTGAATCAATCAAGTGCCTTGTACGCCATTGATGCGGCGATATAAATTCCTGACGGAATTTGCGATATGTGCTAACGCACGCGATATGTGCTGCGCACGCGATATGTCCCTTCGGGACGAGAGAAAAGGAAGATGTGTGAATATGCACCATATGAAACTGCATAGCGCGCCCTTTGAAATGATCAAAAGCGGCAAAAAGACCATCGAGCTGCGCTTATATGATGAAAAGCGGCAGAAAATCAAAGTGGGGGATGCAATCACCTTTACCAATACCAAAACGGGAGAATCCCTTACTGCAACGGTTTTGAAACTGCACCGCTTTGATAGTTTTGAGGAATTATATCAATCCTTGCCTCTTTTGCAATGCGGATATACCGAAGAAGATATTGATACAGCGCATCCGTCTGATATGGAGCAGTATTACTCAACTCAGGAGCAGCAAAAATACGGCGTAGTGGGCATTGAACTTTCTGCGCCTGCATACAATTCCCCCAGCGTGCCATAATAAAAAGGAAAACGCTGGACAGACAAGCTCTTTTTTGCTATAATAGCATAAAAGGAAGTGATGGTGTGCAGGAACTAGAGGTGCAGATGCAGGATTTAATGCCTGTATTTCAGGATATGCTGGCACAGGGAAAAACCGTCCGGTTTTCTCCTCGGGGCGTGAGTATGCTGCCTATGCTGCGGCAGGGAAAGGATACCGTCATCTTATCCCCGGTATCCGGAAAACTGAAAAAGCACGATATACCGCTGTACCGCCGGGATGATGGCTCGTATATACTCCACAGAATCATTGCCGTAGGCAATACCTATACCTGTATCGGCGATCACCAATATATTTATGAGCCGGGTGTTCGTGACGATCAGATCATCGGCGTGGTAACATCCTTTACAAGAGGAAAACGGGAATATTCCGTTACGAACTTTTGGTACAGACTATATGTGCGGCTGTGGTGCGGCACAGTAACCATTCGTAAGAAGTTGATTCGTGCAAAAAGATAAACCGTTTCGGATCAACCCCGAAACGGTTTTTTACAGGAGAAAGATATGCAGAATACAAAGATTTATGATGTGATCATTATCGGTGGCGGTCCTGCCGGGTATACAGCAGCGATGTATGCCGCAAGAGCCGGCTTCAAGACCTTGATCATTGAGCGTGTAACGGTGGGCGGTCAAATGACCCAGACCACCCAAATTGACAATTACCCCGGCATACCGGAGGGAATTGACGGTGTAACACTGGGATTTCAAATGCAATCAGGCGCGGAGCGCTTTGGTGCAGAAACCGTATATGAAGAAGTGACCAGAGTCGCCCTTGCCGATAAAATCAAGACCGTGGAAACCGAGTCTGCCGTCTATTTGGGAAAGACGGTGATCCTTGCCACCGGTGCAGACCATAAGCATCTGGGCGTTCCCGGGGAAGAAGCGCTGATCGGCAAAGGCGTCAGCTACTGCGCCGCCTGTGATGGAATGTTCTATCGGGATAAGACGGTGGTGGTTGTGGGTGGCGGCAATTCTGCGGTGGCAGACGCGCTGGTGCTTTCCCGCATTGCCAAAGAGGTGATTTTGGTCCATCGGAGAGATACCCTCCGGGCAACCAAGGTTTATCACAATGCACTGGAAAACGCAGCCAATGTGTCCTTCCGGTGGAATAGTCAGGTGACGCAATTGCACAGTGATAACACGCTCACCGGTGTTACTCTGGAGGATGTGCATACCGGGGAGAAAAAGGAAATTTCCTGTCAGGGTATGTTTGTCAGCATCGGCAGACAACCGGCAACGGCATTGTTTGCCGATCAGGTGGAGCTGGATGGTCAGGGTTATATTGTGGCGGATGAATCCACCCGTACCAATTTGCCCGGTGTGTACGCTGCCGGTGATGTACGCACCAAGGCACTGCGGCAAATCGTTACCGCCACAGCAGACGGCGCTGCCGCTGTCCATTGTATCGAAGGCTACCTTGCAGAGGTATAAGGAGGTTCATGGATGAACTGGAAAAAAGTTTTACCCATTGTCTTGGCAATCGTGGTGGTACTGGGCGCTGCATGTACAGCCTATTTCCTGACGCGCCCTGCAAAAGTGGGCATTGCAGTTCACGATTTATCTGACCCTGCCACGGCAGAATATGTGCAGCTCCTGCAAAGCCGCCTTAGTAAAGAGGGCTATACAGTTACTGTGGTGGATGCGAAAAACGACCAGTCACTGCAAAATCAGCAGCTCCGGACCTTTATCAAGGAAAAGTATGCCGCGGCAATTGTTAGCCCGGTGATGATATCTGCCATTACCGAAACAATGGAAATCATCAAACAGGGTCAGTTGCCTGTGGTATTTGTGGGCAAGGAAATTCAGGAAGATATGCTTGCCGGTTATGACAAAGCCGCATATGTGGGCAATCCGGAAAATCAGCGGGGTGCGCTGCTGGGAAATGCCGTATTAAACCTGCCGGATCAAGGCGATATCAACGGTGACGGCGCGATCTCCTACCTGCTGGTGCAGGATAATCCTGAAAATGTGCAAAAGCAAGCGGATATTCAGAGTATGCTGCAAACCTTGCAGAAGGAGGATTTGCAGCTAAAGGAGATCAGGACAATCACTACCGGCGGCGAGCAATCAGAAAGTGAAGCCCGCTGCGCCCAAAGCCTTGCCCAGTTCGGCAAGGATATTGAAGTGATCATCTGCGACAGCGCAGCCGGCGCCCTTGGTGCAGACAAGGCCATTCAGGACGGCGGCAGAGGCGTAGGTATCGATGTTTACCTTGTAGCGGCAGGAGATACCCAGCAGATTTTGAAAGAGATCATGACCGGAAAAATCTCCGCAGTGATCCACCGGAATCATCCGGCTTTGGCCGATAAAACCGCAGAGGTGGTCAAACAGTTTGTGGAGGAACAGTCTCCAGAAAAAGTCAATTTGGTGGACTGTGTTGCCGTTACACCTGAAAATGTGGTTTCGTATATCATCATAGAATAATCAAAACCGCCGTGAACGCAAAATCACGGCGGTTTCTATTGTAGGGACACCCGTCCCCGGGTGTCCGTCAAACCGTGGTTGATAAACGCGCCTGGACGGGCGGCAGATTGCCGCCCCTACAATAATGTACCGACATCTTCGTAGGGACCAATGCCCACATTGGTCCGTCAACCTCGGTCAATTACCGCATGCAACTGGCTTCGCCGGTTCAAATCGAGCAGAAGAAACCTTCCCCTTTGGGGAAGGGGGACCGCTTTAGCGGTGGATGAGGTATATCAAATAAGGAGGCTGCCTGCGGCAGCGGATGCTGCTATCCGGTTTGCGGTGCCCTGTGTGCGCCTTGTCGGCAAGCGACTGCGTTGCACACAGACCGCTGCACAACCTCGGGCGCTGCTGTATCCGCCACCGGCGGCGCAGCACCCGGGGGCCAGATTCTCACTGGCTTCGCCAGTTCAAATGGCAGTAGCGTAAAAAAAGAACCAACACCGGGTGGTGTTGGTTCTTTTTTGGAGCTGCTAGCCAGATTTGAACTGGCGACCTCATCCTTACCAAGGATGCGCTCTACCGACTGAGCTATAGCAGCATATTCACTTGACAGCTTTGCCATTATATCGCAGAGATACAGAATTGTCAAGGGATTTTTTCAAAATAAATCGTTTTTTGGGATGGGTGGTCACAGTTTTCTGTGACCACCCGATTTGTTTAGATGTCCTTGCTCTTGGTGGCGATTTGCATTAAGCACTTTGCCATAAATTCGTCGGGAGTCATAGCACCTAAGTCCTCGCCGCCTCTTGTACGGACGGAAACAGTGCCGTTTTCCATATCCCGGTCGCCAACAACCAGCATATAGGGGATCTTCTCCAGCTGTGCCTCACGGATCTTGTAGCCCAGCTTTTCGCTGCGGCAGTCAGATTCAGCCTGGAT
>JAEIGA010018162.1_pt1 | contig 10714 bp, 7 predicted proteins | sample 9270691 | NCBI WGS metagenome assembly JAEIGA01 (sample SAMN17057246, study PRJNA624740) | gut metagenome | biome: biome; isolation source: fecal sample | host: Bos grunniens | place: China: Xizang | collected 2019 | reverse complement strand
GTGCTCATGGGTAACAATTATACGGTGCAGGGATATTACGAGGAGGCCGAGGCTGCTTATTGGGAAGCCTATCGCCGTATGCCCAACCGACTATACCCCCTATACCAGTTGATGACCCTCTATCACACCATGGGTGACCGAGAGCGGACAAAGGAGATGGCTCATCGCGTGCTTGAGAAGAGAGAAAAGGTTGCCTCACCGGCAACAGAAGAGATGAAAGAAAGAGCAAGAACTATATTAAATATATTAGTGTATGAGATGTAAGAACAAGATTTTAGATGTCAATGCCCTCATAGCCATTATCATGGGCATAGTATTTATCCTATCAGGGGTATTCAAGAGTGTCAATGTGTATTCCTTTGCCGATACCATTTCCAACTTCCTATATTATTTCTCGTTTGATTTCCTTGCGGGCATATCTACGCTGTTAGCCATACTCCTCTGCGCCGGAGAGATTGTCCTTGGCTTTATGGCACTGCATTGTTGGCTCTCTTCACCATCGGGCTTTGCCTTTTTTCCTGTTATGTTCCTTTTTACCATTATTACAGGTGCCAACTATCTTTTGCCCAATGCCCGTATTGAGTCGTGCGGATGCTTCGGTGAGGTTATCCACCTGTCGCCCTTGGCCTCGTTCATTAAGTCTATCGCATTACTGATGCTATCCATACCCTTGCTACGTAGGGCGATAGCCGACTGGCGTAGCGGCAGGCGTCATACCTATTGCAGTTTCGTCCATGGCAATTGGTCGTACTATATCATACTTGTTTCTGTCCCTTCACTGCTTCTACCCCTTTTGTCATGGTTCGCAGTGAATGAGTTGCCACACGATCTCTATATACCTATCTTCATTGGCGCTTCTGTGTTGTTGATGTCTCTTTGCTTCTATTCCCTTTGGCGTCTTGATGAGTTTGTCTCTCTATATAAAGAAAGAGAATGAAAAGTCTGTGCGAATGAACGCGCAGATATAAAACCAAAATAATTTATGAACAAAAAACTATTGAAGTCCACCTTAGTGGTGCAATGGCTGCCGTAGCAGGCTATGGTGGCTACAAGGCATACGATGGGTATGCCGAGGGTGAGAGAGGTTTGAATCCATTGTTGACTGAGAATGTGGAGGCGCTAACCCAAAACGAATCGCCAGACATCATCAGATTTTCAAGACTGGCCCCTGTGGAATGTGAGTTAACGAAAGTTAATGGAGCCGCTGCTATCATTTATAATGGTGTAACAATTCCTGCATTTGGCCAATACACAGTAATGGGGTCAAAGTTTTCTTGTGAGTTTAATCTATTCAATAGTTGTACTGCAAGTTACCAGACTTTATGTAAGGAGAATAGTTAATTGAATTTTACACTTATTCCTTGCAATAGATTACATGCAAGGAATAAGTGTTTGCATAAAAACAAAAATATGAGATATCTAGAAACAACTCTTTTAGTGTTATTGCTATTGTGCTCATGTTCACACAAGCACAATGAAGCAAAATCTTACTATACTACACGAAATATTCAAATCGAGGACTATTCTATGACACAATACATGGATAGTGCGAATTGCAAAATAGAAATAGCAACAGAATTAAAAATGCCATCAAACTTCAGGTATATGGATGGAAAGAAGCTCTTATATGAAAATGGTTGCTTTTTCTTAATGGATTCTAAGTATAATAATACAATATTTGTTTTTGATTCAGTGGGAAATTATATAAACAAATTAGGAGAACGTGGAAGAGCAAAAAATGAATATATAAAATCTCCTACAGATTTTTTTGTGGATTCTAATAATGGGAATGTCCATGTCTTTGAGAGGGATAGCCGTAGAATCATTATCTTCACAAAAGATGGGAACTATAAAGAAACAATCCAACTAAATTATTGGCCATATTCCATAGGATATACTAGTAGTGGTAACTATTTGGCCTCATTTAATTACAAGAAAGCAGGTGACGGACTTCAACTTGGAGTAATTGGACTAAATGAAGAAGTCGTAAATCCCATTTTATATTTGCAAAACGACTTTGATTTTGTAACTACACATAACACATCAATTCTTTCCGATGGCCTTTTATACCATATCCCTAATTTTTCGGATTCGATAATGGTGTTCTGTGGCGACACGGTCAAAGAAGTTATTAAATTGAATTTCCCTTATAAAGAAATACCTAATGAGATAAAAAAGCTGGTGGCTAAAAGTGAAATGGATAATTATATTGCATTTAGGGGGATAAATTCCATTAGTAACTATTATGAAACAAACAGTTTTGTTAATTTTTCCTACTCATTGTCACACGTGAAATTTAATTGCCTGATTGATAAGAGAAATAAAAAGCAATATCATAGCTCGGGGGGATTCTTTCAAGGAGTTTTTCCTGGTCATACATATTGTGTGAAAGGTGATTATATACTATGGTTGATAACACAAGACGATGTTGATGACTTATTATCTATAATGAAATTTAATAGCGATAATTATGATTCTGATGCCATATTCCCTCACGTGATAGTAAAAGATATTATGCGGAAAAAGTATAAACTTCCATTAATACTAAAAATAACACCTTGTCATGACGTATTGTAAAATAATCCTACTCATATTGTTTTTTTCATCATGTGGGAATAGAGTCGAAAAAGATATAGCACAGATAAGAAGCAGGAAAATTGAAATTCCACTTGAAGAAATGACTTGTTGGAAAAATGATACCCTGCAAAACTTAGACATAGTGGAAATAACTGCAAAACCTTCATTTAAGTACATAATATATATCGATTCTTCATTATGCTCAACTTGTAATATTGAACAATTATACCACTGGAATGCTTTCATAAGCAAATATGATTCCATCCAATTCTATTTTATTTTAGCACCCAAAAATAGACAGGATGCCCAAGTCCTACCACTATATTTCAAGAAAAGTCAACTGAACCATTCTATTTTTATAGATGAGCAATATGCTTTCTTGAGATATAATTCACATATTCCTAATAGACAGATGTATCATTATATGTTATTAGACAGAGATAATAATGCTGTTTTGATTGGGAATCCACTATTTAATAGAAAGATTGAATCTATGTTGTCTGATCTTTTAGGAAATAATTAAAAGTAGAAAGAATCACCCAAATGCAAGAATGACATTATCCACTTCCATATACAGCAATATGAAAAAGAGGACGTACTTTTATCGGAAAATAGTTGCCGTAGGTTTACTGTACGGAGTGTCTCTATGTAGCTATGCCCAACAATCCCTCAGCTTGTCCACAGCTATTCGCATAGCTCAAGAGCGATCGTATGATGCTCAGCGTGCCCGGTTCTCATTTCTGGCGAGCTACTGGACCTATCGCTCATTCAAGGCAGAGCTGCTCCCAGCGGTGAATCTCTATGGAGGGCTGATGAACTTTGACCACTCCATAGTAGAGACGCGAAACTATGAGACGGGACAGGTGAACTATGTAGACAATAATTCGCTGTCGAACAACCTGACCTTCTCCATCGACCAGCAAATAGTGGCCACAGGCGGTAAAGTGTCACTACAGTCGTACCTCTACAGGCTCGACCAATTCGATTACGACCTCACCACCTATAACTCGCAACCGCTGAGGATAAGCTATACCCAACCCTTGCGGGCATTCAACTCGCTGAAATGGGAAAAGGAGATAGCGCCTATGGAGTATGAGATAGCAGGACGTACCTATCTGACCAGTATGCAGCAGATAGCACAGACCGCTACGGATCATTTCTTCAATGCCCTCTCGGCACAATGGGAATACAAGCAGCAGCTTGCCACGCTACATGACCGCGAACTGCTGTTCAAGATAGCCGAGCAGCGTCTGCAACTGGGTACTACCACCAAGAGCGAGGTGTTGCAATTGGAGCTGTCGCTCATCAATGCCCGCGTGGCGGTTAGCAAGCAGAAACTGGCTCTGGACGACCGTCTCTACCAACTCTACTCCTACCTTCGCGTGACCGACTACGAAGAGATTGAGTTGGCCGCTCCCGACTCTGTCCCCACCGTGTGGGTCGATATGGAGCGTGTACTGCAAAAGTCACTCGACAACTCATCGTACACTTTGGAACAGAAGCAGGAAATACTACAAGCAGAAAAGGTGCTGGCTCAGGCCAAAGCCAACAAGGGTATACAGCTGAGTATGCATGGAGAGGTGGGACTCACGAAATCGGGGCACTCCATCACCGATGCATATAGTCGTCTCAAGGACAATGAGATTGTGGGGCTCACTCTCTCGCTTCCCATTTTTGACTGGGGGGTGAGCAAGGGACGTGTACGTGTGGCCAAGGCACAGCTGGAGGTGATACGTACCCGACAGGAGCAGGAGTATGCCGATTATATGCAATCGCTCCGAAAGAAGGTGCTGGAATTCAACTCACAACCGACGCTCTGCCGCGATGCTGAGCGTGCAATGGAGATATCGGCCGAGCGATACGACATCATGCGTCGCCGCTTCGAGGCTGGCAGTGTGTCGGTAACCGACCTGAATACGGCACAGCAGGAGCAGGAGTCGGCACGCGCTCAATACGTCAGCCAGATACGTTCGTTCTGGACCGACTACTACACCCTACAGCGGTATACCCTTTATGACTGGATAGCAGAGAGAGAGATAGAACTGAGCGAAGAACAGATAGAAAGAATGATAAAGAAATAGGAACTGATAATGACAGTTATGGTACAAGCAAGAATGATAGCCCCGATGGCTTTGCTGGCAGCAGTGATCATCTCCTGCACATCGGGAAAAGAGAAAAAGGAGATTGAGATGGAAGTGCCTATCGTAGAGGAGGCGGTGGCCGAGGTGGACACGATGACCCTATGCAAGGGGACATTTGACAAGCAACTGCTATGTAATGGCAAACTGGCCGCTATCCGCAAAAGTACGCTTACTGTACCGTCGCAAGGTGGACTGTTGGAAGAGGTATATGTGCGTAACGGTAGTCGGGTACAGAAAGGTACGCTACTGGCTGTCACCGACCAGCGCGACCGACAACGCGAACTGGAAAAGGCACGGCACGACTTGGAACGGGCCAAAGTGGAGCTACAAGACAAACTTATCGGTATGGGATATGATGGTAGCATGGCAGATGTACCTACTGAGGTACTCCACCGTGTAGAGGTCACCTCAGGCTACTACACGGCCAAATATCAACTACATTCTGCTGAAACTGCTCTGGAGGATTGCCGCCTGACAGCACCTTTCAGTGGAAAGGTGGCCGACCTGGAGGCTCGTCCCCATCAGCGTGGCGACGAATTCTGTACACTGATCGATGACAGTTACTTCGATGTGGAGTTCAGCATCTTGGAGGCCGAGATTGGTCATGCAACGTTGGGAGCCTCTGTACAGGTGTCACCGTTTATCAATGAGGAACTGACTCTTGCTGGAAACATTACCGAGATTAATCCTACCGTTGACGAGAGGGGACTGATAAAGGTGAAGGCACGTATCAAGAATAGCGACAGCAAACTGATTGACGGCATGAACGTCAAGGTAGTCGTGGAGAACTCCCTGAAGGATGTATTTGTAGTTCCTAAAGATGCGGTAGTGGAGCGCGACGGATTCCACGTAGTGTTCCTCTATGAAGGTGGGCGTGCTGTATGGACCTATGTAGACATCACGCATGCAAACCTTACCCACTATGTCATTACAGGATGCCAACGGAAGGAAACGACGCTCAGCGAGGGGAGCATCCTCATCACATCGGGCAATCTTAATCTGGCCGATGACACCGAAGTGAAAGCGATAAACTAACTATAACCATTTGATATGATACGCCACATCATACACCGCCCCATAGCCGTGAGCATGATAGTGATTGCTCTTGCCGTACTGGGTATAGTTGCCACACGGTTTATCCCCGTGTCGCTGATGCCCGAGATAGATATCCCACGCATTACGGTACAGGTGAGCAGCCCGGGAAGTTCGGTCACTGAGGTAGAGCAACAAATGGTCAACCCACTACGCCATCAGTTGGCACAGGTAGCCGGACTGAAGGAGATAGAGACCGAATCACGTATGGATGCGGGCACACTGACCCTACGATTTGAGCCTGGCGAGAATATGGATCTGCTGTTTATCGATGTCAATGAGAAGATAGATCGCGCCATGAACTCCATGCCCAAAGAGATGGAACGCCCCAAGGTAATCAAGGCCAGTGCCATGGATATACCAGCCTTCTATCTGGATATCAAGTTGAAGGACGAGCACCACACGCCGCTCCAATTTGCCGAGTTGGGACACTTTGTGCGCAATGTGATAGCCAAGCGTTTAGAGCAGTTACCTCAGACGGCCATGGTGGATGTAAGCGGTACGGTAGGTACAGAGATTCAGTGCATCCCCGACCTGACGAAGATGGAGGCATTGGGGCTTACTACCCGACATATCGAGCAGGCCATACGCAACAACAATATCATGCTGGAGGCATTGAGCATCGTCAATGGTATCAACCGATACAGCATACATTTCGATTCGCAAATACTGAACAAGGAAGATATCGGTGCTATCTATCTGCAACAGGGAGGCCGATTGATACAACTGAAAGACATCTGTACAATCAAGGAAGTACCGACCGTGCGCAACGGATATGTGCGCAACGGTGGGGAGGATGCTGTGACACTGGCTGTCATCAAACAAAATGATGCAAAGATGGCGGATTTGCAGGAAAGTATCGCCGTATTGCTGGACAACCTGCGCAGCGAATATCCCTACATCGACTTCATCGTGACCCGTGACCAGACCGAATTGCTTACCTACTCGATGGACAACCTGAAAGGCAACCTCTATGTGGGTGCATTGTTGGCTTGCGCGGTGCTGTTTTTCTTCATGCGCAACTGGCGTATGCCGTTGCTTGTCATCATCACTATTCCGCTGTCGCTGATACTGACTCTATTGACATTCTATCTCTTGGGGATTACCATCAACATCATTTCTCTGTCGGGGTTGATCTTAGGCGTGGGCATGATCGTGGACAACTCCATCATCGTAATCGACAGTATCGTACAGAAACGTAATGAGGGCTTCCCGCTGTGCGAGGCAATTCCCCAAGGGGTGAATGAGGTGTTTACTCCGATGCTCAGTTCGGTACTCACAACCTGCTCGGTATTTATTCCCCTGATATTTCTGAGCGGCACGGCTGGCGCATTGTTTTATGACCAGGCTATGGGTGTAACGATAGCTCTGTTTGCGTCGTTGCTGGTGGCCACTCTTGTTATTCCCGTCTACTTTTATGTGCTGTTCAGAAACAGAGCCGAAGTACATGAGGTGGTAAGTGGCCGCGGCTTTGCCGACAAATGGATATATCTGTATTACGAACGGGGCATGCGATGGGTACTGCGCCATGCCAAGATATGCAGTCTCGGTTTTGTAGCTACATTTGTTCTTGTGATAGTTGTGTATCCTCATCTCAAGAAAGAGCGCCTGCCCTATATGGAGCATGCCGATGCATTGGTCACGATAGACTGGAATCAGGGCATATCTGTTGCGGAGAATGACCGTAGAGTGCAGAACCTGCTTGCTCATGCCGGGCGTTTTATCGAGACCTCCACCTCTATGGCCGGTACGCAGGAGTTTCTGTTATCGCATACACAGGATATCACAACCAACGAGGCGGTATGCTATATGAAGGCAACTTCGGTAGCAGCTTTGGATTCAGCCGAGCGTTGTATAGCGGATTATCTAACCTCGCATTATCCCGAGAGTAAAGTGGAGTTTGCCATCAGTGGCAATGTATACGACCTCATATTCAATTCTGACAAAGCCGATTTGGAGATTCGCCTGCAACGGGAGCGAGGGGGAAGACCTTCTGTAGAGGAGGCCTCGGAGATTGTGGACATACTGCAACGGCAGTTCCCTGCAGCAGGTATACAACCTGTAGCCGTGGAGGAGAACCTACGGTATGTGGCCGATGTGGAGCAATTGGCCATATATGGGGTCACCTACCAACAACTTTACGACCGTCTGCGCGAGCTGGTAAACAGCCGCAGTGTGCATGAAATCAATAGCGGCTCGCAGAGTATACCCGTCATAGTGGGTATAGGCGAGCGCGATGCCAGCAAACTTCTCAGCCACTCGGTAACGAACAAGGATGGAGTGGAGGTGCCTTTGCGCTATCTGGTGGATGAACAGCGGACAGAGAACTTCAAACGACAATTTGCCGGCAGCGAGGGTGAGTATTATCCTATACGCATCAAAGGTGGCGACAGGATGGTGGAAGACATGGTGGATAAGGTGAGGACTATGATGGATGAGAACGACTGTACGTTGCGTGCAACCTTCGTGGGCGACTATTATGAAAGCCGCCAGATGATAGGCGAGCTGGCCGTATGCCTGTTGGTGGCCGTTGCTCTGCTCTACTTTATCCTTGCAGCGCAATTTGAGAGTCTGGTACAACCTTTGATAATCTTGACCGAATTGGTGGTGGACATCGGTGGGGTGATGGTTGTACTCTACCTCTGCGGTGAATCACTGAACCTGATGTCCATGATTGGACTGGTGACCATGAGCGGTATCATCATCAATGACTCCATCTTAAAGGTCGATACCATCAACCGTCTGTATCGTTCGGGACATTCATTACTACGGGCAGTACTACAGGCAGGACATAGCCGTTTGAAACCCATCCTCATGACTTCGCTGACAACGATACTGGCCATCCTGCCTTTCCTGCATCGGGGTGATATGGGGTCGGCCATGCAATACCCATTGTCATTGGCGCTCATTGTGGGTATGACTATAGGCACGCTTGTCAGTGTGTTTCTGATTCCATTGGCTTATTATCTTGTATATCGCACAAAGAAATGAGACGTCCCTTCCCCATATTGCTGACCATGTGTGTGTGCATGGTTATAGGTCTGGCCTTGGTAGGCAGGCTCGACATATCCAACGAACCACGCCCCCGACAAGGTAAGACTCTTTACATACACTATAATTGGCATGGAGCATCTGCCAAGGTGATAGAGCAGAATGTAACCTCGGTCATCGAAGGACTGGTAACCTCGGTAAAAGGGGTAGAGAGTGTATCTTCAGATTCCTACTTCGGCTGGGGACGCGTCATTGTAGAACTGAAAAAAGGAGTTGATGTATCAGGAACAAAGTTTGAAATAGCCTCCTTGCTCCGCCAAATCAGGAAGAAACTGCCGGAAGGTGTTTCGTACCCGTCATTGACAGGCGGAGAGGTGCAGACAGGGAATAAGCAGAACGACAAGGTTAAGCATATCCTTACCTATCAAGTAAATGCCGGACTGAACACCCTGCAGATAAAGGAATTGATAGAGACCTCAGTGAAGCCCGAGTTGGAACGGATAGAAGGTGTATATCGAGTGGATGTAACAGGAGGCGTGGGACGATATATGGAGATTGCCTATAATGCACGCCGACTGGCCAATTACGGATTGGCAGCTTCGGACATAGAGGATGCAATACGCAGCTTTATGGGTAAGGAGGGTGTAGTGGGTGATGTAGTTGAGCAGCAGCTTGATGGGAATATAATCCGCATACCGCTACTTCTGGCTACTGAAAAGTTCTCACGGGAATTGGAACAGATGCCCATAAAAACAATAGATGGAAAAATCATCTACCTCAACGATTTGGCTCAATATACCTACAAGGATTATGAGCCGGGCAGTTACTATCGTGTGAATGGAATGAACACCATTTATATAAACATCATGGCTGAGGCCGACCGGAACATGCTTAACGTATCGAAAGCGGTCAAGGAGTGTGACGCACTGCAAGGACAGATACATGGACACGACATCTATTTCACCAAGACGTATGACCGAGCCGAGGAGGAACTGACAGAGTTCCAGACACTCGTCAGACGCAGCGCCCTGTCGTTGCTTCTACTGCTGCTGTTTGTATGGCTGAGTCGCCGCGAATGGAAATACCTGGCTATTGTCACGATGACATTATTGGCCAATATCCTGATGGCAGTCATCGTATATTGGTTGTGTGATATACGGTTGCATCCGTTTTCGTTGGCAGGAGTTACGGTGTCATTGGGGTTAATAATAGACTCCTCCATCGTAATGGTGGATCATTACAGCTATTACCGTAACCGTAAGGCTTTTATGGGTATATTGGCAGCATTGCTCACAACTATAGCTTCGCTTGTCGTTGTGTTTTGGCTACCTGCGCATTTGAAACATGAGCTGTACGATTTTTCGTGGACGGTAATCATCAATCTGTCGGTGGCTTTGCTCGTTGCAGCCCTGTTCGTCCCGGCACTGACAGATTCCATGCACTATGAGAGCCGACAAAAGGGAAGACCGCGCCGCATGCAACTGACAAGAGGGTGGAACCGCATATATAGCCGTTATATCACGGCAGTCGGCAGGAGGAGATGGGTATGCATCGTACTTCTGGTACTTGCTTTTGGCATTCCCATCCATCTGTTACCAGACAAGATAGGTGAGGATAAAGAGGTAACAGAGAAATGGTATACAGCACTGTATAACTCTACGCTGGGGAGTAATTTTTTTCAGCACAGCTGCAAAGAACCCCTCTCCAAAGTGCTGGGAGGTAGTATACGACTATTCAGTGAATCATTGCATAAGGTGCAGTCACGGGAGGAAGAAGAGATGAAGCTGAATATCCGTGCACAAATGCCTTTGGGAGGTACAGCCACCGACTTGAACGACAAGGTGCAGATATTGGAGGCCTTCTTGTCACAATTCAGTGAAATCGAACGATACGAAACACATATCAATGGTGGT
>JAEIGA010018161.1_pt1 | contig 10714 bp, 11 predicted proteins | sample 9270691 | NCBI WGS metagenome assembly JAEIGA01 (sample SAMN17057246, study PRJNA624740) | gut metagenome | biome: biome; isolation source: fecal sample | host: Bos grunniens | place: China: Xizang | collected 2019 | reverse complement strand
GAAGACGGGATTCGAACCCGCGACCCCAACCTTGGCAAGGTTGTATTCTACCACTGAACTACTTCCGCAAATATGGTGGAGGATGACGGGATCGAACCGCCGACCCCCTGCTTGTAAGGCAGGTGCTCTCCCAGCTGAGCTAATCCTCCAAATATGCCTGGCAACGTCCTACTCTCACAGGGGGATACCCCCAACTACCATCGGCGCTGAAGAGCTTAACTTCCGTGTTCGGAATGGGAACGGGTGTGACCTCTTCGCCATCATTACCAGACATTATTTCGTGTTGTCCTTTCGACAAAAATAAATATACCACTATAATTCCTTCTATGCAATACCTTTAATAAATGTTGCAAAATTGAAATTTTTATACCACTAACAAATTATATCCCTTATTATTAATCTCCCAATACAATTAGAGTCCTAATCGTATTTTTTCAATAACAAATACAATCACAACTACCGCAATATAAAGAAATAATATTAACCACCATCTATTTTGATCACTCATTCTACTTTTTACTTTTTTCTTTGGGAATATAATTATATTATTTTCTTTTCTCATTGAAATCTCCCCTAATTCCAATATTAATCAAACGTACAATCCCTTGAAAGCAACTCTTAACAATTCTAAAAAATTCTGGTACTACCAAAAATGCATCAGGCAGCACTTCTCGTTTATTTGTTGTTGATTTCTATCTTCTTATCATTTCACCACCCCGTATATTTACGAGGAAGACCGGTATAATGTTTCAAATTTTGCAAAGAAACCGTTTTCTTAATTATATAATAAAATACCTTATCTTTTAATAATAGTTCTCTATAAATTAACAAAACCCTCTTATTTCGAATAAACTTTTCTCATATTCACGAGTTAGCAATTCATCGTTATGATTTGTATAGCAAGCCAATTGTTCTACTCGATCACAAAACTTTAGCAGTCGACATTTGCTAAACGATATAAAGATGGAGGGCCTCTCAAGTGCCCCCCCTTACTAAACCATCAATATATCCCGAATGTCTTCCTCAGTCAGAGCCGATGTCTTCTCTCCAGGCTCGATAATTGCCTCAATTAAGTGACGCTTCTTCTCCTGAAGTTCATTCATTTTTTCCTCAATTGTACCTCGTGCAACAAGCTTGATTACTTGGACAACATTGCTTTGCCCCATACGGTGAGCACGGTCCATCGCTTGTTCCTCAACTGCAGGATTCCACCAAGTATCATAAAGGATAACAGTATCAGCACCAGTCAAATTCAAGCCCGTTCCGCCTGCCTTCAAAGATATTAAAAATAAATCCCCTTCGCCACGATTAAAGCGTTCACAAAGTTGCACTCGCTCCTCAGAAGGTGTTTGACCGTCCAAATAGAAAAACTTTCTACCTTCCATCGCCAGCTCGCGTCCAATTAACGAAAGCATAGCGGTAAATTGCGAGAAAATCAGCACTCTTCTGCCTGCATTTTGCGATTCCTCCAATATTTGCAGCAGTTGCTCAAACTTGGCCGAGCTTCCTTCATAATTGTCAACAAACAGCTTTGGATGACAGCAAATTTGTCGCAAACGTGTTAGTCCCGCCAATATTCTGATGCGATTTTTCCGGAACGTATCCTTATCCAAATGCTTCAGCGTATCATGACGCAGCTTCGCCAAATAAGCTCCATACAACTTCTTCTGTTCAGGTAGAAGATCAGACGATTCAATCGATTCCTCTTTTCCAGGAAGCTCAAGAAGTACATCCTCCTTCACCCTTCTTAGTAAAAACGGTCGTACTCTGCGGGCAATCTGCTCGCTTGTCAGCTTACTGAAAGCCTTCAATCCAAGAAACAACTCTGGAAAAATCACATAGAAAATCGACCACAGCTCCTCAACAGAATTTTCTATCGGTGTACCCGTAAGCGCAAAGCGACGCGAGGCTTGTACCATTTTCACTGCCTTTGCTGTTTGCGTTACCGGATTTTTAAAGGCCTGCGCCTCATCGAAAAAGACTGTATGAAATGGCTGTTTCTCATAATATTTTATATCCTGGCGCAACAACGGATATGAGGTAATGATGACATCCATGTTCCTTAAATGCTTGAGCTTTGATTGCCGTTCCGTTTTGTTGCCGTCGACAATGCTCACTTGCAAATCCGGAGCGAATTTTCTCATTTCACTCAGCCAGTTGTATGTGAGCGAAGATGGACATACAACGAGAATAGGCTGCTTCTCATTTCTAATATCCTCAAGCTCTGACACAATATAAGCAATACTTTGGAGCGTTTTCCCAAGACCCATATCATCTGCCAAAATACCCCCAAAAGAATATTTCGCTAATGTCTTCAGCCATTTATAGCCATGAATTTGATAGTCGCGTAATATCGGCTGCAATTGTTCAGGTAATGGGATTTCAAGCTTGTCCGGCTGCTCGATGCTTTCCAAAAACGTACGGAACGATTGCTCTAGCTTGAACGTATCCTGACTGTCAACAGTATCCATTAAGCGCAACCCTTGAACAAACGGCACCTCAAATCCCGCCTCGATATCCTCTTGCTGAATAGGTGCAGCTTGCAAGAAGCGTTGAATTTCTTCATATTCCTTTGATTCTAACGACAACAGCGAACCGTTATGCAGGCGATAATATTTCCGCTTCTCCTCTAAGGCTTGCAGCACATCTTTTATTTCCCTTTCAGGAATACCGTCCATTTCAAACTTGAACTCGAGCCAATTTGTCCGCTCCTTTTTCACCTTCACCCTTATTTGCGGCTTATGATTTTCTCTAAAGATGCGGTTTCGTACTGCAGTTGTTGCATATGTTTGTGTCAGCTTCTGTAGCTTAGGTAGAATATAATACAAAAAGCGGTACTCCAATTCTTCATTTTGCAAAAAGTAGCCGCCATCTGTTTTAGCAAAGGCACTTTCCTCCATCAGCTGTAAAATCATTTCCTCCTTCTCTGCATCACGAATAAGAAGCGGAGGCGTACGCACATCCTCCAGCGGATTGATGACAATGTGCTCATACTGAAACTCAATACCAGCCAACAGACGATTTCTGACACGGTCAAGAAACAACTTAGCAACTAACGGTGTTTTCACAAACTGCTCACCAACAAACTGAAAATCACCCAATCGTTTTAGTCCTGGGACTACCCGATTTAAAAATAAAGGAAGCTGCTCCTTCCCGATACGAATATTGTTCGTACCTGATGACTCCAGCATTTGTTTTAAATCAGCCAGTCGCTTACTATCTTCCCTTTTCAATTGGACAAGCTTTCCTTCAGCAAAAACTGCATTGTATAGAGGTAGTGCTACTATCTCGTCTAGCCCTTTCACTTGCAGTCGATTATCTTCATTAAATAAAAATTGCAAAGGTAGTGGTCCATTCGTTGCTTTAAAACCATCATAGCTGCAGTTGTTATAAACAAGTTTTACAGCTGGTGCGCGGCATAATAAAGGAACGAGTACATCCCATGAAGCAGGCGGAATGATGAACGCATCACCAGCTTTCTGCGTGTCATCATTCATTTTTATAAGCTGCTCAAAAACAGCTGTTGTTTCTTTATGAAAGCAATGTAGAGCAGGATTATACAGTTGGCTCTCCTTCCCCTGTTGAAGGTTTTGCAGAAACTGCTTCATGTCCTCCACAATGGTGTCACCAATTTCCAATCTAATGATTAGCTTTCTTTCTATCTCCGCACAAATAATTGTCACATTAAGCAAGCTCCGGTCCTCGAAATGCAGCTGATGAGCCGCAGAGCGAACAGGCTGCTCATTGAACAGCGTCAGCAACCCTGATGTCAACGCGTTCTCCTGCCTTTGCACCGGCTCCGTTCCGTTCCTTTGATGATGCAAAATGGCATGAAGCACGGCAGCCACATGCTGGCACTCTTTCTGGTAAGAAGCGAGCTTCGGACAGCTACAGGACGTACGGAAATCATCGTTCGACTTTATGACGCTAACATCGAACTCCTTATTAACTGTCGCTTCACAGCTGTTACTGCTGTATTGCTTGAAGTCTACTTGATCATTGCGGTAAAAAGCCTCTCCCCTTTTATATGAAATTTCTCCGCATCTGTCTTTAATGACCTTTTTGTTTACTGCAATATCCAAACGCTGTGCTCCTTCCATCACGTGCTAACTTTTTTTATGATTTTATCGTTATTTTATATTTTTTACTACTTTAAAATTAAAAAGTCCCCGCTTAGCCGCAGCTTAAAACGGGGTATGCTCATTACTTTTTTTCAATTGTACAGAACTCCATATAAAAAAAGAAGTGTTAACGGGAGCTCCTATACACCTATGAAGTTGAGTATCAGCATTGAATTTTTATAAAGCGGTTCAGCATTTTTCTCAGTCAGACCGCTGTGATTATGTATGTGCGGAAACTTCTCTAAAACATGGAGTCCACCCAAAGGTCTTTCCACTAAATTCCCCCTTTTTAGAATCTTTGCCTCTGTTTATATGTTTTTTCCAAACAATTGGTTTCAAAAATCTTAAAATCATAAAGAAAATTTGCCTTTTGCAAGCAGAAATTGCATTGGCGGCTACGTCGAATTCTTCTACCTTGTTTTCAGTTTATACTATACTTTATAGTGTAAAAAAAAGCCAACTCTTCAAAACAAAAGAATTGGCTTTTCTCACTGAAAACTAACTTAGCTGAATTTACGAATTGTACTTGCAATGGTTTCAGGTAAAGAAGATACATCTGCTCTGCTGTAAGAGAATCGCACATAGGTCTCATCCATTTCCAACGCTTCTGCCAAAAAGCCGCCGAAGCCTCTTGCTCTGCGATCCACCTGCAATAATACGTCGACTTGATTTTCCGATACAGAGAAAACAGCCTCTAGCTCATCTAGTTTGCGGACAAATTCTCCGCTATACGGCTTGAATTCGAATTCCTGAACAAATGGTACTCGATTACGTAAGTTAGAAGGTGCTTTCTCACAATCAACCTTTCTCAATTTAAATCCTAATCGCTCAACCGCATGTAAAAACTCCTCCACAAGTGGATGTGGCTTAACCTTAATATAATCACGATCTTGAGGATCCACGGCCATTTTAATATCCAAACCAGTTTGAATCCAAACATTCGTCTTCCCTAATGTCGCTGGTGTGCTATATGGAATATGGAAGCTAAAAGGCACTTCCCTCTGTTCATTAACACCTATCGTGAATGCTTGCAACAATTCAAATTTTTCAATTACAGCTGTCCTCTTGATCTTCTTGTCATCAATTTCATCCTCGTATTCACTTAATAGCGAAAGATAGATGCTGTCAATTTCCTGTTCAACTTGTCCACCTTGAATCATTACAACGCCTTCTAGTTTTTCTCCAACTGTGAAGTTTGTTTTATACAACTTTGTATCCACCTTGGCAGCTCCAACACCTACAGATGATAACAATTTTTTAAACATGCTAATCCCACCTTCTCAATAATATGTATTAACCTTTTATCCTTAAAACTTCTGGCACTTGTGTGATTTGCTCTACCGCTTTATATAAAGGATTAGCATAATCAATCTCATGCTCATCCTCCTGCCATGTTTCTTTTACAACATGAATACCTAGAATCTGGTTTTCTAAAGCTGGATGTATATCACTCTTTAAAGAGTTTCCAATCATCGCATAGTCCTTGCTATTATGCTTTTTCATGACTTCTTTTAATGTATTCGGCGTCTTATATGGATATACATGGATGTCATCCATATACTCAGCAACGCCAGCCTGCTCAATTCTTCGCTTTTGCACAGACTCAACACCGGCAGTTAGAATAACCATTGAAAAGCCCTCGTTTTTCATTTGCTGTATGACTTCAAGAGATCCTGGAACATTTTCATACTTGCGCACGTAAATATCTTGTACATGCTCGCTGATTTGCTTTTGAATAGAGGCATTTGGTTGCATTCCATGTTCCTGAAAAATTTCAATGGAAGTGTTCAACCAACTCATTTCATACCTCGGTGGCAAAAGTCCGTATTTTTGAATCAAGGTCAAATCCAATATTCTTTGTCGATGTAAAATTTCATTCACCTTACGAAAGTCACCAAATATTTCCTTGGATATAAATTTAGCACATTGCTCATTCGTTTTAACAAACTCTCCATAGGTTGAAATAATTGTATCATCCAAATCCCATATTAATAGTTGTTCAGTCATTAAGTTCTCTTCCTCCGTTAGCCTATCTTACTTTTATACTAGCACCAAAGGTTTAAAATAATCAATAAATCACCGTCTCATTTTGAGAATATTCAAAACAAAAAGAAGCATGGATCAAAAATCTCCCACACTTCATTCCTGTTGTCCTATAGTTTTACAACGATTCGCTTTTTCTCCTTAAAATATACCCAATCTTGAAAACCTATATGCAAAAGTTGCTTCCTTACTTCCTCCCATTCATCTCCGACTCGCTTAGGAGTATGAGCATCGGACCCAAAGGTAACCTTTACACCGTAATGCTTTGCCATTTCCAATATTTCCGTTGAAGGATACCAGCCGCCTACGTCTTTCGTTTTTCCTGATGTATTAATCTCAATCGCAACATCGCATTCACCAATAATCTTTAACGTCTTCTCCACTACTGCCGTTTCAATGGTAGAAAAGGCAGGATAATAACCTTTCATCGCATCAATGTGACCGAGTATTTGGAACATATTGCTGCGTGCCGACTGTTCAATTAAGAAATAATAGGCTTCCTTTGTTGCAATCTTTTCCTTATTCGTTAGTCCTTCCCAACGCCCTCTTTTAAAAATACTCAATCCCTCGACTAAATGAACCGAACCAATAATATAGTCAAGAGGATATTTCTCCAAATAAGAACGATACACCTCTACGGAATCCGGGAAGAAATCAGCTTCCACACCTAACAAGACGTCAATCTGGCCACTATACTCTTGCCTTAACTTCAGCACTTCATCTACATAATTAGAAAAATCGCTTTTAGCCATTGTAATTTTCGGAAAAGGATGATCCTCCTCGTATCCAAAATAAGGAGAATGATCGGCAATTCCAATCACACTAAGTCCAGCATCAATGGCTGCTTCGATATAGTCCTTAATCGTCCCTACCGCATGCCCGCAACGCTCATGATGTGTATGTAAATCAAATTTCACTTTCGCACTCTCCATTTCAATCACCTTTTTTTACGAATTATGTTTAACTAGTCTTTATCAGCTAATTTATCGGCGGTTTATTCATTCCTCGCCAATTATATATATGCAAGCCATTATGACTCAGGTTTTACTTCCTTCATTAAATAAGTTACAAATTGCTCATCTTTAACAAGCCAGGCGGCAAAATTTCTTTTTAAGAACCGTTCTCCTTCATCGAAACTTTCAAAGGTTTGTTCCAATATACTTTTATTTTTTTCAATTACCCAGCCTTGATTATTTTCCTGATATAAAAGAAAGTTTTCTCCCTTTCGATTTTTATATAGCGAACCAAATGAAGAGGCTTTCACATTGTAACGGTTCCGTTTCGCATCCTCACGTAAGGACTCTAGGTGAAAGGTATCCTCAACAAACCGTTTGTACGCCTCATTAGACAAAGAACAGCCGGATGCTTTCGCATGTCCTCCACCCCCATATTGTCCTGCGATTTCGGATACATCAACATGATTATGAATGGTACGTAAAGCTATCTTCTTTCCTCCTATATTTAAAATCGCGATATAATCAAGATGAGAATATTCTTTACCAAGTTCATTTCCAAGCTCTGAATGATACGATTCAGCATAAACGATGCCGGCAAGATAACCATTCACCTCAGACTGCACAACTTCTCTTTTTTTCCGCCGAATATACCGTTCTATTTTCTCTTCTTCCATTTTCAAAACTTTCTTTTCGAACTCATCAAATTCAAAGTGGTTACTGATTTGAAGTCGATCAATCATTTTTTCTTCAAACTCATCAATTGAAACTAAAAAAAAGAGTGTGTTCAGACGATGAGCTTGATGATTCTCATTCTTCTCCCACTCCCACGTATCATACTGCCTAACTAGCTCAACAAATTCTGTTATTGCATCCGACGGCTCCAACAACTCATGCGTAACAAGAAAATGATAGAATAAAGAAGTTGCTGACGTTAAATGTCCTTCCTTCTCTTCCACTAAAACATGTCCCCACTCATAATCATTCAAATGTAAAGCTGTTTTATGGTGATCAATGAGCTGTACTTTCTTAGTTTCAAGATAATAATCATTCAAACGTTTTTCATTTTCCTCATTTGGAGATAAATCCGTTATAAACAAAAACGCATCCTGCTGTCCCTTATCCAAAAACAATTCTATTTCCTGATTCAGTGAAATGACTGAATTGTACCTTACCTTTACTCGCTCATTAAAAGCTAGCTTCGCTAAAATCCCGCATCCAACTCCATCCAAATCATTGTGAGACAATAATGTGTACATTTTCTTCACCTCTGAAAGTAGTATGTTTCCTGGAGATGAAAATTATTGCATCATATTTCTTTATTACATTTATAATAGTCCTGCACATGAAAAGCCTTAAAACCACAGGACTGATATAGTTTAAGAGCATTTGCGTTCTTGGCCTCGACCTCAAGAAAAATATCATTTCCCAGCTCTCTCTCCTGTAACACAATATTTGTCAAAGCTCCTCTGCCTATGCCCTTTCCTTGCTGATTAGGATAGATGGCAAAACCGTAAATCCATGCTTCACCGTTATTGCGGTCAACACGAATTTTCCCGACAGTATTTCCTTTATGCTCAATGATGTAGAAAAGTTCATTCCCCGCTTTCTTAAGGCTTTTCGCAAACGCAATTGCTTCCTCTTCCTTAAACCCAAAGCATTGCACATCAAGCTGAATTTCATCATTGAAATCGTACGGCTGCGACAATCTCACCAAAACTGAATCATTTTTTAGCAACGGTGTTTCCGACCATTTCATCTGATGCTCTGACATGTAATATTCACAATCCATTTGCTGCAAAAATCCTTTTGCCGAAATAGATTCTGCCGGTGCATTCACGAGCAACAAACTGCACTTCCTCCCTTGCAACTCTCTTAGGGCACTATTAAATAGCTGTGTAAAAATTCCTTTTCTCCGCCAAGCAGGGCTAACCATTCCGCATAGCTCAAATTTATTGCCAAAGTTATATAACGCAAGGTAGCCAACAAGCTTGCCTGCTTCATAGTGGAAAAAATCATTGATTTTGTCATTTTCTCGATTTTCAAGCATATCCCAATTCAGCTTTATCTGAATTGAATCAAACTCCTCGCACTGCTTCTGTAATTCTTTAATTTCCATTAACTGTTCTTTTGAAGACATGATTATCCTCCTGAAATTTTAACCTTATCAAAAACATACCACAAGCATAAAACAGATAATACAGATAGTTTGGAAAAATAATAAAATTAATAGGATAGTTTTGATATAATAGAGATAGATAAAGAAAGTGGAGGGGTTAATTTATGAGTACAAATTATAAAAATATCTTAGTTGGTATCGATGGTTCTGCCGGAGCTGAATTTGCTTTAAAAAAGGCAATCGAGGTTGCCAAAAGAAATAACGCAACATTAGTGATTACACATGTAATCGATACATTAAGCTTTGCAATTATAGAAACATATGATACTGCTCCTGCTTTGGAAAAAGCAAAGGATTATGCCAAAACATTACTTGAAAAATACAAAGCTCAAGCAGAAGCTGATGGCGTCAGCAACGTACTGATTGAAGTCGAATACGGCTCTCCTAAGACATTCATGACGAAGAAGCTGATTGGTAAATATGAGATCGACCTAGTTGTGTGCGGAGCAACTGGCATGAATGCGGTTGAGAGATTCATGCTTGGAAGCGTTTCATCTTACATTACACGTCACGCTACTTGTGATGTATTGGTTGTCAAAACTGCGAAAGAATAAAAGTCATACACAAAATAACCACAGCCTCTTTTGCTGTGGTTATTTTGTTGTGCATCACTTTTTATTTCAATAATAGAAAAACCGCATCGGCAAACCATATTTTATTAAAACTCCTCAGGCTCCGCTTCAAGCACCCAAGGTAGATCGGTCTCAAAGTCCAACTGCAAAATTGGCTGCGGAAAGTTTTCAGGCCCGAACTTGATTTTCCTAGAAATGCCTATTTTAAAATTATTTATTTCCATAGTATTTGTCTCATTCCAATCTGATAGCTTGCTCACTTCCCCCTCTAACACTCGACCAACAAAATGATAGTTCCCAGTATAGTAACGAATCATCTTATCATCCGAAATCGGAATATCAGCAAGATGTGCAGGCATTTCTGGTTCAAGACCCAATTGTTGAAATAATTGCAGAACGGCTGGATCCAGAGACTTACTCGCCTCAACAAAATTTAGGCAATATAAGCAATCACACACTTCCTCAGCTTTGCTATTTTTATAGAATTCCTTCGTCCTCTCCGGATCAACTTCTAATAACCAGTTTGCTATTTTAACCGTTTGCAAAATGACAACCTCACTTTCATTTAAATATAATTTAATATAATTCTCTGCATTCCTTGTGATTCCTTTATTCCTCCGCAAAAATGAATGACAATTCAGTGAATAAATAAAAAATCATTGCCCGTCGTAAACGATCTATCTGAAGAGAGAGGGCGCTATTTTCCGGTTCAGCCCGGTATTCTCACTCGTGATGACGCTTTCTTTTCGTTTACCGCGCTATTTTCCTTCGCGACCGCGCTTTCTTCCACTACAAACACAGTTAAACTTGCAAAAATCCGCCATTTTTTTATAAAATCTTAGTTTT
>JAEIGA010018160.1_pt1 | contig 10714 bp, 4 predicted proteins | sample 9270691 | NCBI WGS metagenome assembly JAEIGA01 (sample SAMN17057246, study PRJNA624740) | gut metagenome | biome: biome; isolation source: fecal sample | host: Bos grunniens | place: China: Xizang | collected 2019 | reverse complement strand
CCAAATGATATTAAAATAAAAGAATTGTTAACTAGATTGTTACCAGGTCAAGTAAATGAGGTGATTCTGGCGACTAATCCAAGAGTTGAAGGAGAAGCAACTTCAATGTATATTTCAAAACTTGTAAAACCATTAGGAGTTAAAGCAACAAGAATAGCTAGAGGAATTCCTGTAGGAGGAGATTTGGAATATACAGATGAAATAACTCTTACAAAAGCTTTAGAAGGTAGAAGCGAAATCTAAGTGACATTTAAAAGTAAGTATGAATAAAATGTAGTATACTTATTTTCAAGGAGTGATAGATTATGCAAAAAAATAAAAAAGTAGTAATACTAGGAGGGGGAACAGGTACTTCATTTGTTCTAAAAGGATTAAAATATTTCCCTGTTGATATAACTGCAGTTATTACAGTTTCTGATGATGGAAGTAGTACTGGTAGATTAAGAAAAGAATTTTCAACACCAGCAGTTGGTGATATAAGAAAAGTTTTAAGTAGTTTATCTACATTACCAGACGAAGTTAGAGATGTTATGGAATATAGATTGTCTACATATAGTGAATTAAATGGCCATGCATTAGGAAATCTTGTTTTAACATCATTAATTAGAGAAACTGGTAGTTTACAAAAAAGTATTCAGTATTTAAGTAAGATTTTAGATGTAAAACATAAAGTTTTACCACTTTCAGAAGATTGCTTGACATTAATGGGAGAAGCAACAGATGGAACAGTAATAGAAGGTGAAGAAGAGATTACAAAAGCAAATATGAAATACAAAAAATTCTTTTATAAAGAAGAACCACATATTTTGCCAGAAGTATTAGATGCTATTGAGGATGCAGATCTAATAATTCTAAGTATTGGAAGTCTTTATACAAGTGTAATGCCTCATATAATTTGTAAAGATGTTGTAGATGCAATACAAAAGGCTAAAGCAAAGGTTATGTATATATGTAATGCTATGACTCAACCAGGTGAAACAGATGGTTTCGGTGTAAGTGATCATATTAAAGTTTTAGAACAATATTTGGGTGAAAATGCAATTGATGTTGTTATTGCAAGTAATACAGATATTCCTAAAGAAATGCTAGAAAAATATGAAACAGAAGAACAAAAAGATCAAGTTCCGATCGATTATGAAAATATCAAAAAAGCTAAATATGAGCTTATTGAAGATGATTTACTAACAACAAGTGATGGAACAATTAAACACAATAGTTTAAAATTAAGTTCTGTAATATTTTCATATTTAATGAGATAATAAATTAAAATAATAAAAAAGAATTTAGACAAGTTTCTAAATTCTTTTTTTATTTATTGTTATATTTTTTTTGAATTTTTTCTATTTTTTTATCTATATGTTTTAGTTTAAAGTTAGCCAAAAGACCATTTTGATTCATTATTTTTTCTTTTTCATTAAGCAGTCTGTTAACTAATACTCTATCTTCTTCAGAAAGAGAATATAGAAGTTTGGCTTTATAAATATTTTCTTTTACGAGTTGTTCGTAATCTTTTTTATCTCCATACAAACCCATTGATATATCCTTTCAATATTAAATATTAAAAGAAGTATAATATAATTTTTTTTGAAAGTCAATTTATATAAAGAGAGTATTAATTATAATTGTTCAAAATATTCTAAAATCCCAATATAAATACTCCAAGCAAGTATATTTTGGTATGTATCTGTTTGAAGAAGGTGAGATTCTTTTTCGTTTGAAAGGAAACCACATTCTACTAATACTAAAGGTATTGTTACATGTTTTGTTAAGTAAATTTTTGAAATAGATTTTATTTGTCTATTATTTTCTATACCTATGGAATTATTAAGACTTGTTTGTATATATTGAGCAATCTTCTTGCTTGTAATATCTTTGTTTTTATAAAATGTTTGCCATCCGAAATATTGACTTTGAGGTAATTTGTTCATATGAATTGAAAGAAATAATTCTGCATCAGAATTATTTCCGATTTTTACTCTATTTTTCATATCAGATATTTTTTGAGATTTAATTGTTTTTTCATCTGTTTCATATATTCCGTTTTGATTAGAACGAGTTAAAATAACTTTGCAACCGCTAGATTCTAATAAGTTTTGGAGTTTTAAAACAATATTTAGATTTATATTAGATTCTATAATTTTTCCATCATTACTAACAGCACCACCGTCTGGTATTCCGTGACCAGCATCTAAAATAATTGTATGATTTGCTATTGGAGTTGAAGATGTTTCGATTAAGTTATCTTTATAGTTTGAAGCAAATCCAGAATAAAATATTGAAAATACTATTAAAGTTGAGAGAAATATTATTCTTTTTTTATTAAATATAAACATAAATCACTCCTTAAAATTAATATTATATTTTATATTTATTTTTAGAGTAATATGATTGAATTTTAAAAATATTTTGCATATTTATTGCTAATATTGGAAAAACTAGAACAAAATTGGAAAGGGGCGTTTTATGAAAAAATACAAAAAACTTAATATAAGAGGTACTTTGTTAGATAGAAATCAGTTTGCTAAATACATCGAAAAGACAGCTTCAGAACATACAATTAAAAGCTTTTCTCAAAAAGAAACTTTTCCAATTCCAAATTTGATGCAAGACTATAAATTTATTTTAGAAACATATAATTTATTAACAAAACATTTAAAATGGGGAATAAAAATTCATTCTGCTGGAGAGTGGATTTTAGACAACTTTTATATTGTAGAAGAGACTGTAAAAACACTTCAAAAAGAACTTACGTTAAAAAAATATAAGAATATGATTGGACTTTCAAATGATTTGTATTTTGGATTTGCTAGAGGTTTTGTTTTAGCAGAAGAAATTGTTGCTTTTTCAGATTGTAAAATAGATAGAGAATTAATTGATATTGCTCTAAAATCTTATCAACGCAAAAAGATGCTTTCGATGGAAGAATTAAGTAGTATCGGGATATTTTTAAAGATAGCAATAATATCAAATATAAGGAAATTATGTGAGAAGATATATTCTTCACAAATGCAAAAATATAAAGCTGAAAGTATTATTGAAAGACTTGTTGAAAAGAAACGATTGCAAGAATTAAAATTTCCATATATAGCTACCTCATTGAGAATAACAGAAGAAAAAATGAAATATTCATTTATAGAATACTTGTCTTACAAATTAAAGCTTTATGGAAAAAAGGCTATTGCTTATCAAAATATTTTAGAAAAAGAAGTTCAAAAAACTGGAATTTCTATTTCAGAAGTTATTCGAAAAGAGCATTTTAATATAGCAAATATTAAAATAACAATGGGAAATTGTATAACAAGTATTAAAGAAATAAATAGAATTGATTTTACAGAAATTTTTAATTATATAAACGCTTCAGAAGAAATACTAAAACAAGATCCTTCTGGAATTTATCCTAGAATGGATGAAGATAGTAAAAATTATTATAGAAGAAAAATAGAAAATAAAGCTAAAAAAACTAAAATTTCAGAAATCTATATTTCAGAAAAAATTGTTGAATTATGTAAGAAATATTCTGGTTTAGAAAGTATTGAATTAAAGAAAAAATCACATGTCGGTTATTATTTATTAGAAAGAGAAGGACAAAAAGAATTAAATAATATCTTAGAGGTAAGAAATAAGTATAACTTATCAATAAAACAGAAAAGTAGATTATATATTGCAAGTAATATATTAATTCCTTTATATTTTTGCCTTTTAATATATACTTTGTTTTTTGTTTATACTCAAAGTTATTTATTATCTTTGTGTATTTCGATATTAGTATATATACCAATATCAGAAATTTTTTTGAGGATTGTAAACTATATTTTGAGTAAATTTAATATCCCGAGTATACTTCCAAAATTAGATTTAGATAAAGGGATTCCAAAGGAGTTGAGCACGTTTGTTATAATTCCTACAATCTTAAAAAATAAAGAAAAAGTATATGAAATGTTTGAAAAACTAGAAGTATATTATTTGGCAAATAAATCGGAAAATCTATATTTTGCTTTGCTAGGAGATTGCTCAGAAGAAAGTACAAAATATAAAGAACATGATGAAGAAGTGATATCTTCTGGACTTGAAATATGTAAAAAATTGAATAAAAAGTATAATACTGATGGATTTAATAAGTTCCATTTTTTATATAGAGAAAGAAGTTGGAATGAAAGTGAAAATGCATATATTGGATGGGAAAGAAAGAGAGGATTGTTAGCAAATTTTAATCAATATATAAAAAATAAAATAGATAATAATTTTAAAGTAAATACAATTGAACAAAATAAAGAAGATTTGCCTAATATTAAATATATTATAACTCTTGACAGTGACACAAATTTGAATTTGAATACAGCATCTAAAATGATTGGCGCAATGGGACATATTATGAATGTACCGGTGGTAAAAGATTATAAAGTAGTTGATGGATATGGAATTATGCAGCCTAGAATAGGTATGGATTTATCATTGTCTCAAAAAACATATTTTATAGAATTATATAGTATGAAAGGTGGAATTGATTGCTATACAAATGCTATTTCAGATGTTTATCAAGATTATTTTAAAGAAGGAATATTTACAGGAAAAGGAATATATGATGTAGAAATTTATAACAAAATTTTAAAAAATGAATTTCCAGAAAATGCAATTTTGAGTCATGATTTATTAGAAGGAAACTTTTTGAGATGTGGACTTTTGACAGATGTGATGCTTTTAGATGGTTATCCTTTAAGATATATTCCTTATATTTTAAGAAACCATAGATGGACAAGAGGGGACTGGCAGATAATAAAATGGCTAAAAAACGATAGATTAAATGAAATTTCCAAATTTAAAATATATGATAATTTAAGAAGAAGCGTATTACCTATTTTTTCTTTTATATTGTTAGTTCTTAGCTTTTGGAAAATATTTAGGCAACCAATATTAAATTTTTCTTTGGGGTTAATAGGAATAATTTCAATTATAATTCCTTATTTTATTGACCTTATAAACTATATTATTTTTAAAGAGTCTAATGTTTCAGGTGCAATTTATGCTTATAAAAAATTTTCAGGAGAACTAAGTAATATAAAAATTAGTTTTATTAGAATGTTTTTACAAATATTATTTTTACCATATGAGGCTTATAAAAATTTAGATTCAATTATTAGAAGTTTATACCGAATGAAAAGAAAACAAAAACTCTTAGAATGGGTTACAGCAGAAGAGGCTGATAAGAATTCCAAGACGGATTTGAAGTCTTATTTTAAAGAAATGAAGATAAATGTTTTTACGGGGATAATTTGTTTTTGGGGAAATGTTTCATCTGTATTAGGTATTTTTTGGATTTTATCACCTATTGCTTCGTGGTATATTAGTTTGGAAAGAGAACACAAAGAAGAAAAAAATGAATCAAATGAAAGATATTTGAAAGATATAGGAAATAGGACGTGGGAATTTTTTGAAACTTATATAACAGAAGAGAATAATTTTTTAATGCCGGATAATTATCAAGAAGATAGAGTAAATAAGATTGTTAATAGAACATCTTCAACTAATATAGGGTTAGAATTACTAGCTATAATTTCGGCTTATGATTTAGGATATATAAATTTTAAAAGAGCAATAGATTATTTGAATAAAGTTTTAACATCGATAGTATCTTTGAGTAAATGGAATGGACATTTATACAATTGGTATAATACTCAAACATTAATGCCATTAATTCCGCGCTATATTTCTACAGTAGATAGTGGTAATTTTGTTGGATATTTATTTGTGGTAAGACAGTTCTTGAAAGAAAATAAAAATAGAGCAGAGCTAGATGCAATGATAAATATAGTGGAAGGACTAATAGAAAATACTGATTTTTCTAAATTATATAGCGAAAAGGATAAATTATTGTCGATAGGTTTTAATTTAGAAAATAATAAATTAACTGATTCTTATTATGATTTTTTGGCATCTGAAGCAAGGCAAGCAAGTTTGGTCGCAATTGCAAAAAGAGATGTTCCGGTAAAACATTGGAATAATTTAAGCAGAACACTTACAAGTTTAAATGGATATAAAGGTTTGGTTTCTTGGACTGGAACTGCATTTGAATATTTGATGCCGAATATCAATTTAGAACGTTTTAAAGGCAGTATTTTGGATGAGGCTTGTAAATTTGCAATAATGAGTCAAATTGAATATTGTAAAAAGTTGGGTGTTCCGTGGGGAATTTCTGAATCAGCTTTTAATTTAAGAGATTTAAACAATAATTATCAATATAAAGCATTTGGGATTCCGTGGCTTGGATTGAAAAGAGGACTGGATGAAGATATTGTTATATCTCCATATAGTACATTTTTATCTTTAGAAGATGAAGAAATAAAAGGTGTAGAAAATCTTAGAAGAATTGAAAGCGAAGGTGGCCTTGGAAAATATGGATTTTATGAAGCTATAGATTATACAATATCAAGAAATTTGAATAAAGAAAAAAGTGTAATAAAAACTTATATGGCGCATCATCAAGGACTTATTTTATTAGCGATAAATAATGTGATTAACAAGAATATTTTAAGAAAAAGATTTAACCAAAATTCCGAGATACAAGCATGTAATATTTTATTGCAAGAAAGAATGCCGAATAAATTAATAATAACAAAAGAGAAAAAAGAAAAAGTAACTAAAAATAAAAACTTAAATGTTTGTTCATATATAGAAAGAACGATAGAGAATCCTATTAAAAAATATAAAAATTTAAATGTTATTTCTAACGAAAAATATAAGATTATAATAGATGATTATGGAGACAGTACAAGTGAATATGATGGTGTTATGATAAATAATTTTAAGCAGACGGCAGAGGTTAAACAAAGAATAAATTCTTATATAAAAAATGTTAGAACAAAGAAAATTACAGAAATAAAACGTGAAGCTAAAGTTATGTTTGCTCCAGATAAAGCAAAATTTTTTAAAGTAGAAAATAATTTGAAAATTTCAGAAACTATATTTTTAGATCCTAATAGAGCTGTTGAAATAAGAAGAATAGAAATAGAAAATTTGGGTAATCAAGATGATGTTTTTGAAATAATTGTAGATTTTGAACCATCGCTTTCGAAAAAAATGCAACAATATTCGCATCCAGCATTTAATAAATTATTTATGAAGATAAATGAAGACAAAGAAAATATTATATTTGAGAAAAAAGATAGAAACAAAGAAGAAAGTAGATATTTTGCAACAACTTTATACACAGAAAATGAACAAATTGTGGATTTCGAATATGAATTTGACAGAGAAAAATATTTTGGAAGAGAAAATTTAGGATTACCTAATATGATAAAGTTTCAAAAAAATTTTTCGAAACAATCAAAGCAGGTAACAGATCCAATTATTGCTATGAAAAGAACTATAAAAATAAAAGCAAAAGAGTCTGCGACTATTAATTTTTTAATATCAGCATCGAAAACAAAAGACAATGCAATTAAAAATTTAGAAGAAATAAAATGTGAAGAAGAGATTAGAAGAATATTAAATATTGCAAGAGTAAGAAGTGAAGAAGAAAGTAAATATTTACAAATAGATGGTAAGAAAATAGAACTATATATTAGGCTATTAAAATATTTGTTAATTCAAAATGATGATAAAACAATTACTAAAGAAAATAATGAATTTGATATTAATTCTTTATGGAAATATGGAATTTCTGGAGATAATCCGATTTTTTTAGTAAAGATAAAAAACATTGAGGATAAATATGTTATTGAAGATGTAGTAAAGGCGTTTGACTATTATAGAGCTAAAAGAGTTGTTATTGATTTGATTATCTTAAATGAAGAGGAAAATGTGTATGAGAAATATATAAAAGACAGTATTGATGTAATTATTTCAAATGATCAATTAGATTATTTGAAAGGAATAAATGGCGGGATTTTTATATTAAATAAAGATGAGGTGTTAAAAGAAGACTTAGAAGTTATAGAATTTAAATCAAGAGTTATACTAGATTGTTCTAAACATGAAATAGAAAGTTATATAAGAGAAAGAGAAGAAAACGAATTAATTTCAGATAGATTAAAAAGAGACAGAAATTATGGTTATAAAGAAGAAATTTATCCATTAAAAAAAGAAATCTTATTATATGATAATTCTTATGGCGGTTTTTCGGAAGATGGTAAAAAATATATTATTTATAAAAATAAAGAAAATGTATTGCCTTCTGTATGGTGTAATATATTAGCTAATAATTTTTTTGGAACTGTTGTTACAGAGAATTTAGGTGGTTATACTTGGAGTAAAAATAGTAGATTAAATAGATTGACTGCTTGGAATAATGATAGAGTACTAGATATTCCTTCAGAAATTTTTTATTTAAAAGATGAAGATAATAAAGTTGTTTGGACATTAAATTCGGGAGTTATTCCTAACGATAATTACTATTATATAACTCATGGATTTGGTTTTACCAAAGTAGTTAATACTACAAATAATTTAAGACAAGAAGTTGAAATTTTTGTCCCTAATGAAGAGGCATTAAAAGTTATTGATTTTAGAATAAAAAATCTTATAAATGAAGAACGAAATCTTAAATTAATTGTTTATATAAAACCAGTGCTAGGTGAAGATGAATTCTTGACAAATGGAAATTTAACAGTTGAAAAACAAGGGAATGTTTTAAAAATTACAAATCTATTTAGAGAAGAAAATTTTAAAAGTAGAATTATGTTTGTATCAAGTAATTTAACAATAAATTCTTTTACAGGAGAAAAAGAAAATTTCTTTGGAAATGGAGATATTTTAAATCCAGATAGTTTATATACAAATTTAAATAACAAATCAGGCATAGGAAAAGACTCTTGTATAGGTATAGAGTTTTTGATTAAGCTTGAAAAATTTGAAGATAAAACTTTTAATTTGATAATAGGAGAAGAATTAAATTCGAATAAAGTTCTTGATTTGACCAATAAATATTTGTTGCAAGATACAGTTGAAATAGAAAAACAAAAAATTAAAAATAAATGGAATGATGTATTAAGTTCGATAAAAGTTAAAACTCCATGTGAAGAATTGAATATTTTAATGAATGGTTGGCTTGTATATCAGACATTAGAAAGTAGAATACTAGGTAGGACAGGTTATTATCAGTCTGGTGGAGCGTATGGTTTTAGAGATCAAATACAAGATTGCTTAGGTATAAAGTATATAGATTCTAAATATTTAAAAGAGCAAATATTAAATTGTGCAAGACATCAATTTGCAGAAGGAGATGTTCTACATTGGTGGCATAATGAAACAAAAAAAGGAATAAGAACTAAATTTTCGGATGATTTATTATGGCTTGTTTATGGAGTAATTGAATATATTGAATTTGAAAATGATATGAGTATTTTAGATGAAGAAGTTGAATTTATAAAAGGCAATGTTTTGGCAGAAAATGAAGAAGAAAGATATGATTTGTTTCATAAGAGTGACTTAAAAGAAAGCATATTTGGTCATTGTATAAAATCAATTGAATGTTGTTTGGCCAAAGGAGTAGACCCATTTCCAAAAATTGGAGTAGGAGATTGGAATGATGGATTTAATAAAGTTGGAAACAATGGAAAAGGTGAAAGCATATGGCTTGGGTTCTTTTTGTATGATATTTTAAATAGATTTATACCAATTTGTGAACTAAAAAAAAGAGAGGATTTAGTGATTAGATATACAGAAGTAAAAGAAAAATTGAAAAAGAATTTGAATTCTAAAGGTTGGGATGGTAGATGGTTTAAAAGAGCAATTACTGATAATGGTGAAGAAATTGGAAGTGTTAATTCGGAAGAATGCAGAATTGATAGTATATCTCAAAGTTGGTCGGTAATTTCGGATGCGGGAGATAATGATAAAAAATTTATTGCTATTGAAGAGGCTGAAAATTATTTGATTGATAAAGAAAATAAAATTATAAAATTGTTTGATCCTCCTTTTGAAAAGTCAAGTATAAATCCAGGGTATATAAAGGCATATCCGCCGGGAGTAAGAGAAAATGGAGGGCAATATACGCATGGTGCTTGCTGGCTTATGATTGCAGAAGCTATTTTAGGCTTTGGAGATAAAGTTTTAGAAATTGCTCAAATAATAAATCCAATAGAACATTCTAAAAATAAAGAAGAAGCAAAAAAATATAAATTAGAACCATATGTAATTGAAGCTGATTTATATTCTAATAATGATTTTTTAGGTCAAGGTGGATGGAATTGGTATACGGGTTCGAGTAGTTGGTTTTATAAAGCGATTTTAGAATATATGTTAGGTGTTCGCATAAAAAATGGTTTTTTAGAGATTAATCCATGTATTTCGAAAGACTGGAAAGAATATGAAATAAAATATAAATATAAAACGACTCTATATAATATAAAAATTAAGAATAATTTTTGCAAAAATACGGGGATAAATAAATTCTTGTTAAACGGCGAAATGATTGAAAATAAAAGGGTTCCGTTAGTAGATGATGGGAAAATTTACAATATAGAAATTTTTATGTAATAAATTTGAAAAAAAACTTGTACAATATTGTTAAATATGATATAAAGGAAGAGTAAAAATTAATAAGTTCTTTTAGAAAGGCGGTAATTTTCGTGGAAGAAATCGTTGAAAAAGATAAAAAAACTATACTTGTAGTAGATGACGAACAAAGTATAATGGAATTATTAGTATTTAATTTACAAAAAGAAGGTTATAACACATTAGAAGCATATGATGGTGTGACTGCTGTTGAAATGGCTAT
>JAEIGA010018159.1_pt1 | contig 10714 bp, 10 predicted proteins | sample 9270691 | NCBI WGS metagenome assembly JAEIGA01 (sample SAMN17057246, study PRJNA624740) | gut metagenome | biome: biome; isolation source: fecal sample | host: Bos grunniens | place: China: Xizang | collected 2019 | reverse complement strand
TTGGTTAGTTTCTTTGAGTTGCGACATAAATGTCGTAAATTCTGCAGGAGTATGTGCTGCCATAACTTTACATGTAGTTTCTGATTAGTAGTTCAGTTAATTTGCCACGTTTATTAGGGTTGGCATTTATACTTCGAGATGCCCAAACTCTCTCTATTTGATATTGCATATAGAGGTCATCAAAGAATTTGTCCTGACAGTCAGAATTACTCAACATAAAATGATAACCAGCGGCTTGTATATCATCGCAAAAATCTTTCAGTCGCTTTTGGGCTAAGTCATTAAAAGCCTCTTTCGTATAATCATTAAAACTACTTGTAGCATTTAATGGTCGGTACGGAGGGTCAAAATAAAAGAATGAATTACCTCTAGCGTGATTGAGCGTTTGTGTGTAATCGCCGGTCAAAATCTCAACCTTCTGCAACAACTCACTATCAGCAAAAATTGTATTAGCATCACAAATCGTCGGCGTTTCATAACGACCAAAAGGCACATTAAACAGACCCGATTTATTTACTCGGTACAATCCATTAAAACAAGTTCGATTCAAGAAGAAAAATAAAGTTGTATTGCGTATCGGATCGAGTGCTTTTGTGTTAAACTCGGCACGCATAATCATATAATATTGCTTTCTGCTATCCTCTGAACGCAATGAATAATACTCCTTTTGAATCTCACTGAGAGAGTCTACTAAGAGTTGTGGAGACTGTTTGACCACCTTATAACAAGTAGTCAAATCCTCATTGATGTCATTAATAATGGCTGACTGAATGTTGGAGTGTGTCTGCAACATGTAGAAGAGCATAGCTCCTCCGCCTACAAAAGGCTCAATGTAAGTGACATTCTCCCATTCGTCAAAGTCAGCTGGAAGCATTGCTTCTAGTTGGTCAATGAGTTGCGTTTTTCCGCCAACCCACTTGACAAATGGTTTCGCTTTCATTGAAATATCTATCTATAAAATATAATGTCTTGTTGTCTTATATTTTGATTTCTGTGCAAAGTTATAAAATTATTATCAATTCTATATGATATATACGAGTTTATAATTTCACTTTTAATCTCATGTATGTATAGATTGTTATCAAAAATTTTATCCAAAATAGGAATAATGAGTTTGCGCTTTACTCGGTTAAGATAAATTGCTCCGTCTTAAATATTCATTAAGGACTTCTCTAGCATAATAATACCCTCTTTCCTTGAAACGATTCCATGAAAGGATTAAAAGTGCAGCATAAACTACCCAAAATAACCACTCATCATAATAGTGGAACCCACATATGAAACCTACAATTAATACTGCCGTGAGTGTTGTCCTAGACCATGCATATTGAGCATTAAATGCAGGAACTCTACTATCTTCACAAGCATTAACTTTTCTCATAGCACATCCAAACATTTTTCGTGCAGAAGCATTCTGATCTTCTAGTTCTTGTTTTAATAGTTCTATTACATTCTCTGCTTCATAAAATTTAACGCGACTATAACCAGTCCAATTCTGGCCTTTTACTAATGTCAACAAGTTGTCAGATGGCATACCTTTTATTGTTCGATAATAAATACTTTCCATCAAACTACCAATGGAATTAATAAAGTATCCTACTATGTATCCTAAAGCCAAATACACTACACCATCAACCTCAATACTGCCTAAAACAAAATAGTTAACAATAGCAATACATGCTACACCTATTATGGCAGTAGAAAGCAAATCATAATATCTTATGTCCATAAATAAATGCCTTTAAACCGTTAATGTTCCAATATAATACCAATCCACGATAGTGTATCCATTGGTAGTTTTAGTAATATTACATCTGGATTGCTTGCGTTTTAGACATGTAGGAGTATTGGTAACTTCATTTTTGGAATATATATGTACTTCATTGCCATCATTGTCAAACATTAAATCACCAGCAGTGTTTTGAGTGATCGTTTGTCTTGAATCTCCATAATCAATATATTTAGCAGGCGCATTCCCTATTATAATTAACTTAGGGTTTAATGCCTCTAATAGTTTATCTGGGACAGCTCCAGATACTCGTCCATGGTGAGGCTGGAATAATATATCAACCTGAGGGATGTTATTCTTGTATTTATCATAGTAAACTTGTTGCATTTTAGTTTCTAAATCACCCATCCACATATATGTAGCACCGTTATTAATACCATATGTGAAAATAGGGCAAATATTATTTACCTTTTCCCCTTCTGCAACAAGTTCTAAAGCTTCTTTAAATTCTTCATTGTCGATATCTGGCCACTGGAAGTTTATGCCTGAGCTCTTATTCTCGTCGTTTGAATCATTAAGCCATGCTCGTTTGATACCTCGCCTAATCGCATAATTTTTATTAGACTTTAACCAAAGATAGCGAGACAAACTTTCGTCACCATCACATGCCGGGATATCATTCTCTACGGCATAGAAGTTCAGAATTTCCCAATTGTTATCTAAATGCTCTATGCCTGCTATGTGATCATTGTCAGGATGAGTTGAAATAAAACGACATGTCCGTCCTGCTGATTCACGCTTTATCTCATTAATAATTTCTGTCTTGCGGGCATTTTTCCCATAGCCATCTTTTAGATAACAATCTATAACAGTAAAATTATTAGTGCCATGTTTAATATAGTACATGTCACCCCTGATATCTCCTTCTGGGAAAGAATATGATTTAACGATAGACATAAATAAATACCTTCTATTACTTAAATTTTAACATAGTAAACTAATCAGGTTTAATTAAAACCGCTCAAATTTACAAAATATTTGGCAGATATAAAAATAAAAAGACTGTCGGAGCCGTCTTGACAAAGATTAATGAATACAAACGATCTTTCGTATATCACCTCCTGCGATTCTCGGGGCAACAATAGAAGCAGCCATCTACATTGTTGAAGTACTTCTTTGCCACTCTGATTGCTTCCGAGCTGTTGTGGAAGAAACCCAAGTTGATTCGATTCTCGATTGATGGTCCATGGGCGCAACTTGAAGTATGTGCCTCGTGCTCACCCGTAGGTTGAGCGTTTGTGTTTATATAATACTCCCATACTTTCCGAGTAAACTTGTATATGTAGTTATACATCAATGTTTTCTCTATTCATACTGTCATTTGAAGAATACATAGGTATTTATATGAAAGGTTGCGTGAGCGCATAAATATTCTTGCCTAACCGACGAAATGAAAGACAGACATAGTGGGGCTTACGGCACCGCAAACAAGAACGCAGCGTTGTGTCTTATTTTATTTCTACATCAAACCACAACGCCTGGGATTTTGCCTAATGGCTTCTAAGAAGTTACATCGATTCTGCGATGAACAAAATGGATATTAAGTCGCCAGTGAAGTGTGTTTGATGCTATTTTTTCAATCTTACCCGCTACAAATGTAGTGAAATTTCGCACCAATATCAAAAGAACGCTAAAAAAATTCCAATTGCTGGGGCATCGAGAGTTTTGCTCGTTCAACTTTCCCCCAAAAATTGCGTATTTCACCAAACTGCTTATCTGTTATGCTCAATATGCTTGTCAAGCCAGTCTCTGGAATTACTGATTTGACACGGGCAATATGTACCTCCATATTCTCTTTTGATGGACAATGACGAATATATACCGAGTATTGCATCATCGAAAAACCATCTTTCTCCAACGCTTTACGAAATTGTGCCGTTGCTTTTCGCTCATTTTTCGTAGTAGTTGGCAAGTCGAAAGATACAAATAGCCACATAATATGATACGCATTTAAGCGAAGTTCCGACATAATCTATAATTTATTCCAACAATGGATAATCAATCTTCTTGTTTGTCCCCAAAAAACACTTTGCCAACGAAGCCGTTGTATCGCTTAACACACTTATCAAACTCAAAACGAGGTATAAACTCCACTATTTGAGCGAATACGAACTTGCCGAGATGCATAATTTTGAGGTTTAAGCCACAAAGTTACCATCAACAATTTCAAATCAAAAAAATCAAAGAACGCTTGTAACTAATTTATATATAATACCTTAACTACTGTAACTAGAAATTTATCGAACCAGTAGTAATTTATAATTTAAAAATAACGATGTGGTTCTATTGCATTATTATTCGCTGCGTATTCCAAATCAACATCATAAATAGTCTTGTCCAAAAGCCAGTTTAATGCACCTATGCCTATAAGCACTAACAAATATAGTAAAATAAGAAATCCTAAAAAACCTAGAATGGAGCCATCAAGATTACTAAAATAATGGATTCCATATAGGATAGTAGATAAAGCTAATATTGAACAGTACAATATGAGCTTAGTCATTGTTTTATGTTTATAGCATTTTGTACAGAATCTTATATTGTAGTATGTGTCTTGATAGGTGCGAGTGACTATTCTACCACTTACTTTTGTACTAACATATTTAGATGAAGCTAAAATTGGCTCAATCTTAGCATCTATTATATTATGTTCCTTGTTACAATAAGGACATCTAAATGTTGTAGGAGGTAATTTGATATTAACTAAAGCCTCCGATAAATCTGGCAAACGTTTCGAATCCATTATACTCTATTTATTTACAAATATAAAAAAATCCGTGATATGACATATCATTATCATTGTCAAGCAATACTTGCTATAATCAGTTCTCCTATTTGCTTTATGCCTTCAATGGAGCCTTGTAGCATAGCTTCCTTTATAAATGAAGATACAAAATCATTAATATTTTTGTTCTTCTCAATATCTATCGCTGTAAGTTTCTCTAATACAACATCTCTTTGGTAATTTGGGACTAATATTGCAACCATTCTTTGGAAAGTAGTCTCATTTAACGATATAATATCTTTATTAAAAGAAGTATCGGCAAAATAATGATTTTCTCTTAATTTAGCATTTAAAGCTATACGTATATATTTATCTTCAATGGCAAATGATATTTCTTTATTGTTTTTGACGAAGGTGGCGTGGACCAAGCAATCTCCTATATATTTCCTTAGGTATGCATCAAGAGCATTCTTATCACGCTTTTCATACTTTACTTGCGATTCATAAATAAGTTTTCTAGCTTTCGCTTCTGTTATTTGTAATTTTTGGCTGTCATCAAAACACTTACCAGTAAGTAAACTGTGTTTTTTTAATGCGAAGTATATAAGTGTTTCGATTTCAGTTTTATTCATTATGCCAAATCCCTTATCAAAATATACCCCCATAATTTCTTTTAGTATATCTTTTGCTCTATTTGCTTCTAGTTGATTTATAGCATCTTTCATAATTGTTCATGTTGTTAATAATTAATGTATCGACTTTATTGTATCTCAATGTGTGTTTTATTTCCGAAATGAACCATAGGTACTACATTAAGAAGTAGAACTACAGGCATTCAAAATAGTATATAGCGCTTAAATATAATATACTACATGCATAATTAGCCTTTAATCTGATCTCTGAAAGAACGTCCTATATCAATTATTAAACTGTCGTATTCATCTTTTGTCTTTTTGTTTGCTCTAATTGTTTTCTGAGCATCTTCTTGAGAGATGGTTTGATCTATATCACCTGACTTAATATCAACCAGTTTGTACTTACCAAATTTAAATTGTTCAAATTTAGCAATTAGGAGTACTAATTTATTATAGTGTTCTTCTTCAATAAGTAGTAAGTTGTCGTTTATTGCATTTCGAGTCAGCCTTATTTGCTCACTGAATGAAGGTATTTGCTGAGGGTCGGCTTTATCCCAAAGAGCATCTGCTTGTCTTTTTGTATACAAAAGTACGCGCCATAGATCATTATACAAGTCAAACTGTTTTTCAGAGTATCGCATATACCTTGATTTAGCCTTCTCTAGGTCTGACTTTGTTTGCTCAAGTTCTGTTGCGTATTTACCCTTCAATCCCTCCAATTCTTTTTCATGTTTATTGTTATATGAGTCTAAAAGACGATGTGCAAAGAAGTCTCCAAAGTATTTTGCTAACCCAATAACAACAACACTTGACCCTCCTATAGACACAATAAAAGCAGTAAATAACTTTATATACTCCATCATTGCCATACCTTAAAAAAACAAATTGTTATATTTCATCCAGTTTTCTAGTTCATGTGGATTGATACTACCAAATAAAAAGTTGTTCACAGATAGCACCCCTACTTTGCGACCTCTTAGATAAATAGATGGAGGGGTTGACGTATATGGATTAAACGGACTCAATGATGAATATGGACTTCCATATGTCGAAAATTGGTTTTTTATAGATGTAGCTGAAAATTTGCTACCATATAATCCAAAATCATTCGAAATTGAGTCTACGATAAACTTATTAAGCGACAATTTACCTAAGTATTGACCATCATTAGCTACTAAGAATGATTCCTCTCTACTAATTCGTTCTTTTAGTTCTCTAATGTTCATATTCAGCGACATTTATTTCAATTAATACAAAGTGTTTATATAACTACAATACGCATAAGTATCTCGATGTAAAGGTATATATTATTTGTGAATTAATAACACTAAATGTAATAATTCATTTATGTGTTATAACAAAATATGAACAAAAGTGAGTGCCGTGTAAGTAATAATCGTTAAAACACTCCTAACTCTTTGACTGTTTATGAATAAAATAATAAGCTTGAAGCCCCGCCGGAATCACAAAAGAACTAAAAAATATAAGGAGTCCCGAGAGGACTCCTATATTATTTTATTCATTTCGAGATAGTTAGACGGTTTTCGCAACCCGGCTTATTGGTCAAAATAGTACATAAAATCGGGGCGGTTTCTGTTTATTGGTCAAAAATAGCACATAAATGCGGGTATTTGCCCGCATTTTGGACATTGTTTTTAACCACCTGACCTTAAAAATGATGCAAATATAAGAAAATCAATCCATTGTCCCGATTTTATCTACTAATTTTGACCAATAAGCCAGACTATGGGAAATTGGAACTATGTGATTTATTATAGTCCTATCGTCCCGTAGTCTCATCCTCCCATTGTCTCATTCTGTTTTAACACTTTCCAAAGTAACAGCACAAGCACGATTTTTTGTACACATACAATAAAAACACACAAACACTAATTTTTTTCAGTTCTCTCTTATATATATAACGATATATTGGAGATTCATATAATGTATATTTTTTATGCGATACCCCATTTAGTGTTGTTTGATACAAAAACTTTTTGTAGATTTGCATTGATTTACGCCATTATGGGCGTTTGATAGAACATTTTTACGAAAGTGTTTTCGTATTGTCCGAAGTAGGAAATGTGGAAGTTTTCGATAACAACAGGACGGCGAACAACACTCTTCCTTGTATAGCTATGCGGCTGTACGCATTTTGCGTACCTACCTCATACTATCCAAGTGTGGGGTATCGCATCGTTTGTTGTTGTTACAGGTCTTTCCACAACCTCCTACTTAACAAACGATAGTTAGCTCCGCACTTTCTTTTTTTTACAAGCATTTACATTCTTTGGAGCGGGAATTTAGATTGGGTTCACCCGTAGGGCATTTTGTACCTATACATGGGCAACTTAATCGAGTTAATTAATTGACTATTAGCAACAAACAAGGAGGGTGCCGAAAATCCAAAGAGTAGGCAGTAAATGTTAATTTATAGGATATGAAAAGGTTTTTTACACTGTTAGTAATGGTACTTTGCTGCGCCTCTCTCTCGGCACAGCAACGTCAAACAGACGTCAAGGATTACAACAAATCAACGGGCTACGGCAATATTAAGATGCCGGGTAAGGTTACTCGTTCGTGGTATTTGGGCGAAGATGGCAAGAAGGTATATGATGGCCCTTGGTCGGTACGTTGTACACTTAACAACACAAATGTCAGCGTTTGGCCCCACGACTTTACGCTATCGGGCACATATACTTGTAATTTTGGCACCGCTCACGGCAAGCTCAACGGTGCATGCACTTCGTCTTACAAACTCAATGTTGTAAAGCATGGCCGCACCCCCGAGACAAAGAGTGAATACACCACGTTCTCGGGCAACTTCCTAAAAGGTGTGCCCAACGGAGCGTTCAATATGGATTGCAACGGCGAGTTGAAGCTCACCGCCACATATAAGAGTGGTGTTCTTGTTGGCTCGTTCTACTACGAGGAGGTGCTCAAACAGCACAAGATTACCGGTACTCTTACGCAAGATGGCGTACCTACGGGACAGTGGGTATATAAGAGCGATGCACATATCACCCGCACAATGCAGATGCAGAACGGTGTAGTTCTTAGCGAGCGATATGTAGATACAAGCAATATCCGCCCGATGGATACAACCACCGATGCTGCTACAACCGCTGCTGCAAAGAGTTATGCTGCCGGCACAATCAGCGAGGAGGAGCTGTATGCTCAGGGATATATTGTCCTCGAAGAGGAGTTTATGCTTGGCGAAAAAGCCTCGATAGCACTTGATGAATACTCCGGCTTCATGGGCTTCTCTAATGCCAAATTATACGAGTTCAGTGGCCCCAAGAGCGTTTCATATAAGGTGCTCGCCAGGGTTAATGTGCTCAACGAGGCTGGTGTCAAAAAGGTAACAGAGGCCATTATCGCATCAGATATACAGAACGACAAGAGCGTATTTGAGAAGCGTGCATCCTACGGCTATGGCTTCGGCAATAATACCGAGGATAATGCCGAGGAAGAAGAGGTTGTTTATGAAAATATATTGCGTCCCACTAATGGCGGCAATGGGGAGTACTACTACCACACATGTGTGCGTGTACTCGGCAATGGTGTAGCTTACGTACACTTCTACGAGCTCGACGACACGCTTCTGTCGGTAAGAAATAGCGACGACACATTCGCATATATGCCCGCCGAGGCCTTCTTGGGGTTGAAGCAGGCTCTCCACGAATCGCGTGTGGCACGTGCAAGAGATTACGCAGAGTACGTTGGTTGCGACACGAATATCGACGCTTACGCCTCGATGACCGCAAGAGAATTGGATGTTGAAATATCAAATATAAAGAACAAAATTACTCTGTACCCTCATCCCGAATATGCAGAGTTTATGATGTCGAATGAGAACCCCAATACGCTATTGACGTATTTCACCAAGAGTTCATACGATGCCGTTCAGCAGTTTATTCCAAAGTTGGAAGAGCTTTACGAGAAGAAGAAGTCTGAGCGGGAAAATCAGAGAAATGCCGGTCTTGGCTGGGGAGGAGGCTGGTAATGAGCGGGAACGCTTTAATCGCAAAAGAGAGGAGTCGTGATTTGATTCCTCTCTTTGTGATTATGGAGTAGGCTTGTTCTGTTTTTGGGGGACTATGAGATTTTGAGACTATGGGATTATGGGAATTTTTGCTGTATTGTCACGTCTTCTCGTTGTCTCGATGTCGAGCCGACGCAGCGAAAGAGAGCTGAACATGCTGAGGATTAGCATCTTGGTTATTGCAGGGCGGTGGGGAGGAGCTCGCCGATGTCGGCGCCGGAGCCGGGGGCATGGCGCTCAACAAACTCCGATAAGCAATACGTAAAATCTACTCGCTTGGAAAGGTCTACAAGGCGCTTGCTCCACTCCTCGTAGCCTCGGCCCTCGTCGGGAAAGAAGATGCAGCGACGACCACGAAGAGGTTGTAGGCGCTCCTCGCTTATCGAGAGCATCGAATCGACACCCACCCACACCATTTGCGGCATGAGCGCCGAGCCTATATGTGCCGTCTTAGCACCCTCGGCCACGGCCACAATGTCCTGAGGACGACGCCGTAGCAGGTGCTCGCCATAGAGACACTGCCGAAGAGTCCACCCCTCGGGCAGAGCCCCTTCACGCTGCATGATGCTGTGTATCCAGTCGACGTATGCCTCCTCGCCCTTAATGCGCTTACCCGTTATAGGGTTGTAGTTCATGGCCTTGCCTGTGCGCACGTTATCGTCGATGTCCACCTGCCAGAATATCGCAGCTTCGAGGTCGCCCTCGCTACTGCCACCGATGTAGTAGTCGTGGATAAGGCGCTCGGCGGTGTCGTTGCCGAATGTTGCACGTAGCCACCGCTTATAGTTGCAATCGTGGCCGAGTGTACGCTCCATCACCCACCGAGGTATTAGGCCATAGGGCTTAGGCTGGGGCGGAAGTTGAGGATTTTCTTTTTTCTTTCTTTCGTTTTCCCTATGTTTCGAAAAGAAAGAAAATTCTTTATCTCTCAACCAAGGGTTATCCTCAAAGTATTGATGTGGTGTATAGTGATAACCGCACTTATCTAAACGGTTACACTTACCTACATTATCACTTAGATAAGTGTTGTTATTGTGTGTGTCAACGTATCGAGTAAACACATATTTTCTTCCACACTGAGGGCATACGTATCTGCTACCACGCCCTCGATACTTCTCTAACTGATATCTAAAATCGTTCATATTGATATTTTATTTAGAGTTTCTTCTTTTTCTTTTCATAGGAAAAAAGAAGAAACGAAACTTTATTTACCATGTAAAATGGTATGTATTGATGATATACTCTTATACCCCAGCGCATCGGCGATTTGTTGTAGGGTTTTGCCCTCGGAGCGCATGGTGCGGGCAAGCTCGGCACGGCTATCAAGGTCGGCATCACGCTCCCTGAGTGCTCCAAACGGAACACGCTCGCCAGTAGCTACGAAGTTAAGAGCCGAGGTAAACCGAAGAACGTAGGAGTCGTGCTTATACTCGTCCGAGAGGTAGTTGCCCTTAACGATACATAGGTGGCGGAGCTCGTGGCGCTCGGGGTCGGGGCGTAGCTCCATCAAAAGGCGCATC